>Ga0180217_1000343_pt1 | contig 80723 bp, 33 predicted proteins | sample eDN3rd37CBELigOP_FD_128521 | JGI IMG/M metagenome (GOLD analysis project Ga0180217, IMG submission 128521) | Enriched Organic Plus compost microbial communities from Emeryville, California, USA - eDNA 3rd pass 37_C BE-Lig OP (version 2) (version 2) ...
AGCGGATCCAGGTGCTTGCTTAGGAGCAGGAGGACGATCGACAGCTGACAAAGGCTCTTTTTCATCAGTGGGCACACTCACTTCCTCCGAAGCGACATTAAACTTGGGAGGAACTGCAAGATTGGAGCGCAAGGGTCGAGCAATGAAATCGACATGATCGAGACTATACGTGGTGTCAGCCGTCGATGTAGAGGACAACTCCTTGGCAGGAACAGCAGACTCTGCAGCAACCTCACCTTTGAGTACTTTGGAATCCTCGTCAGTCAACATGGCTTTCTTCGAAGCACCCTCGGGGAGATCAGACTCAGAGCTCAGTGGCTTTGAATCCTCACTCAGCTCATCAACCGACGCGTCTTGCGGCATAGAGGCCCCAAGTGCAGGACTTTCGGCGGAAGAAACGGACGTAGAGACGACTACACCTGGCTTCTGGCTTTGATGTGTGCTCAGAGTGGGCATCTCACTGCTAGAGCTGGATGCGATAGGCAGCACTGGGATCTCAGCAGCCAAGAGTGGGGTTTCAGTCTTTGCACTGGAAGCTAAGGTGGTGTGTGACTTGTCATGACCACCCATTGCATTGGGATCAGTGAACCCAGCGGATTGGGCCTCAGCCTCGATTGCTCGCTGTGCTTCTCTGAAGATCCGCTGGACTGATGGAGACCCCGTGGGAGGTAGCACAGCGTTCTTTTCGGGGAACTGTGTTTGGATTATCAACTGCTCCCGTTCAACAGATCGCGGAGTAGGGAACGTTGTTGAACCAGACGTCGACATGGTAGGGGGCGAATCCATCATCGTTGTGCTCGACACAATGGTCGTTGCAGCATCAGATCCAGGTGTCTGATGGACTCCTAGGCCAGTCGCACCAATAGTCGCCGGAGTAACTGTCACCAGTGACGACGACGTCACTGGAGTTGCCGTCCCTACAACTACATCATTCACCTTGGCTGAAGAGGTAGTTGTTGGGGGCAGAACATCTCCTGCCTGCATCGCAGACATTGAAACAAGTTCGTTAACTTCCACTAAAAGTGAGGAAAACAAGTTCGTGAGGGGTGAGTCGTGGGGCAGATGAGTGACTCGAGTGACTTGGGTGACATAACATGCTGAAGGATGGCAGATACCCGGCCGGCAACGTCCCCTTAGTGCCCATGACCATGACGGATCAGACGGGCATGGCTCCCCACTCGGGTGTTTGTTGCAATTTGCGCGAGATCGGGTCGATGCAACGTCTGTAAAAAGCCGGAATATCGTTTGAAACAACGATGTGCACCAAAAGATACCATTTTCAACACACTGCACAGGGCTCTAGTACGTACTTTTGAGTAGATTTATATTTTCTTAGTTTTTGATCGTCATCCGGCTCCCCTATTCTCCACCACACATTCAAGTTCAACCCAGTTCCTCGATTTCCCGCCAAATTCAACACATCCGGCTCAGACTGGTCATAATATTCATGCCTGAGGTGTATTGTGTGAAGCTGCGCTCCATCGACGCACAGACGCTCGTGATCCTCAACCACGTGTGGTATAATTTTGGAACGCTGGACAACTTTGAGAACAGTGACGGTCACAGGAACAGTCAACGTTAGGCCCTCAGTGTGACAGTGTGACTCGTAGCAGATGTTTGCACTTATGATGAAGCTATTATAGCGAATCATTAACATGCAGATCCTTGCGGTCTTCACCGGAACTAGGGGTATAGTCTTGGAATTTAGTGTAAGGCAACCCATCGAATACGGCCCTTAGCTTTGTGAGGATTGCTTGATAATTCTTGACAACAAGAATCAGCAGGAGCACAGCAGCGCTGATTCCGACGAAGATAAGTAGGGCCCGAACACGCGGATTGTTCAAGATGTATCGCTTCTCCCTTTCACAATAATCTCGGAATCTCAAGCAGCCGTCGTAAGCCTTCACATCAGCTGCTGTGACAGGTAAGACTCCTGGCTGATCGGCAAACATGCGCTCATACGCGTCGAGCAGGCGCAATCCAGCTTTGATGATCTGACGATCAACACCCTTGGGCGAGTCGTAGGAAAGCCGTGGTGCAGTGTTACCACCTTCATAGTTCGCAACAACAATGTCAGTCAGTTCATGAGCCGACTGGAATGGCTTGTACGTGCTAAAGATCCAGGGATCAGCGACACCCGTAGGGTAGGGAATGGGGTAGAAAGTCAGCTCGAACAGCTCAAGATGAAGTCGGTGAGCTACGTTAAACGTGGGGAAATCGGGGAAGGTGAGGTCGTTCATTGCCGCAACGCCAAAGTTGGGGAAAATTGGGCCTGAACGGAGGGCTTGGATGACACGGTGCTGCCATCCTCGTGTCATGATCCGCAGGTCATCGTTTGCAGCAAAGAAGTAGTCACTGCCGTGTTCATAAGCACGTCGTGCCAACAGGTTCCAGATCGGAGTCACACCTCGGATGGCATACACACACGTCCAGTCAACATAGATGGGCAGCCCTTCTAACATCTTTGAGTAGATGGCCTCGATCTTGCGACGATGCATGTCGTTGTCGAACACGGGATCTTCGTAGTCAAAGCCCACATACACCGTGTAGGTATAATTTCTGTCGACTGTGGCTTTAAGAGAATTGAGAAGCACGCTGATGAGGGGAAGTTCCTCCAACGATTGTTTGGCGGGGTTGAATCCGCGACTTGTGATCGGCAGGAAAATCGCGAAATTGAGCTTGGTATCGCCTTCAAGTGCCTTAAGGTGACTTGGAAGGTTGACTTTGGGTGCGGCTCGATTCGCTTTGCTCAAGTGGTATGCTGGAATGTTCGCCTTGGAAGGAGCGCCATGGACGTAGGGTGAGAATTTCTCTGAACTACTGAAGGGCTCATAGCTAACGTTGGGTTCAGGGATCTCCACTGAGTACACCGTCGGCACGGACTCTGAGACATGGGAGCTGTCCTGCTGCGCCACGGCGGTATGCATCAATGACAGTTGCGCCGAGACGAGCGCAAAGATCGCAAGGCACAACAAGCTCTTGCGAGTCATGGTTGTTGTTGGTGTTGCTGCGGGTCTTCCGTTAGGTTGCTATCGCTCTCTGTATCAAACCTGCTCAGTTATACTCGCCAGACTGGAACTCAAGTCGCGCTAACCCACGCAGAATAGTGCGTTTCCGTCTTCAGCCTTTCTTCAAACGCACGTTTCGTGTGGATTTTCGTCTTGGTCTGTGGGCTATTGCACGTCCGGGGCACTAATTAGAGTTGAAGGACTGGCAACCTGCGTATTACAACCCACGTAGAAACTCCCGCACACACCCAGAGCCGCTTAGCCACTTGCTAAAGTCGACTCCGCGATTTGCGTTCGGCGGAATTCAAAAACGCTTGACTGGAGTGTGGGGCTGGCGTTTGACGCGCATCCGCCTGGTTGGCCGCATTGAGGGCCACGAAAAAAGATTCACCAGTCGGTGAGGTCGCTGCGCAGCGAGGATGAGTCCTACCACACGCTTACCACAGTGCATATTCCTCCTCATTGTGGTATTCAATGCTGTGGGGTGAAGGAATACAATGGATCCGTGCGTTCCGTGGAATCAAGGTCCATCAGCGGACGAAAAAGATCCCGTCCACCTGCTGTCGGTTCATCGGCATTCCCGCTCAAAAATTTGAATTTTCGCCAACTTGTGAAGTGTTGTTAATTCAAAATTTACGAGTATTGCCGTATATAAAGCGTGGAGATTTATTGTGCATCTGCTTTCAGATTGTGTCCTATACCAATACCCTGAGGTGTTTCCACGAGAGCGCCAGAGCAACACCTCGAATTTTCAACAAATCTCCAACAGGTGTAACGTAGCAACCGGCAACACGTTCATGAGGCGGATCGTAACATTTGCTGCAGGGCGCCGGCTATTCTGACCAGTGAATTTGACTCATCATGTCTGGTATGACAATTGTTTCCACCCGTCTAATCCACTCCAGTTCCACAAAGCCAAGAAACGAAGGCCGCGAACCTCGATCCGAGTAGACTCCTCATCGCATCGTTGGAGTAGCAACCGCCCAGACTGAACGAGACAACACGTAGTTGCCATCGTTTAGACAGGATCGTGATTGGCTAGTACCGATCTGTCAGGACGCGACTGTTTTTATAACCCACACCCAGGAGTACTTGACCTCGGATTCAGATTTTCTGACAAATGTACCCCTACAATCCACCCAGTGGTGACAACGCGCCATTCAAATTCCGGCGCAGAACGCACAGAATCCCAGATCTTGCATCACTTCTCGCATCTGTGGATGTTGAACGCATTGCCTCGACAGGAACCATCACAGATCTCCAAGATGCGCTGTACAAACTGACCTTCTCCGACTTGGACGAGCGAGACATTCGAACTCTCTCGGTTGGTTCGAATGCGGCACAGCTTGTTCGCATCTTCCAGCTTGGTGTGGAGTACCTGCACCACGTTCAGAACGTGCTGCTGACTCAGCAAAAGATCGACCAGGCCAAGATCCAGAAGTTGATGGATGAGAAGGCTGCGCTGCTAAAGGAGAATGCAGATCTCAAGGCCAAGAACAAGTATCTCAAGGACAAGCTGATTGAGTATGCCAACCGACTGAAGCAGGCCAAGAAATTCCTGTGCCCCTACTGTCCGAGCACGTATCGCTCGGCGGAACACCTCGCAGAGCATCTGAACCGAAGGCATCCGCGAGCGCCGGCATCGGGCCCGGGCATCGACGAAGACCTTTTGGTCGCACGCATCACGGGAATCGTTAACGAAGCGGCCCAAACGATCAACAACAATTCGGACTCGAATAGGAACTACATTCTAGACACCATGAACCGCCTGGCTAAGCCAATTCAGGAGGCAAGCGAAGTAATCCATGGCCGAGTCGTCAGCGCGCACAAGGACTTGAGCGACAAGGAAGACAACGCGCTTACTTTTGCCAAGACTACTCGCGACGAAGAGATTGCTCTTCTGACAGAGATTCTTAATCTTCTCAAGATGGGCTCCCCGGCACCCTCCTCTCCCGAGCCGGTCCCAGTGGATTACGAACGTAAGTATGCCTGGTTCCCTGACAAGGAGTACCTGCTTGCATCCTTCCCACGCCCACCCCCAGGCTACACTGTCAACTCGATGATCAACGCCCTTGCCAATGTGGTGGAGAGAATGAAGCCCGAAGGCTTAGAGAGGTTGAAGCAACGCGCGAGACAGTCAACCCATATGGACCCAGAGCGAATGCAACGCATTGTAGATCAAATTGTTGAAGAGGAGTATCCTAAACGTCGTGTGGTCCAGGAGGCTATCGCAGCCAAAGTCGGACTCGCAGCTGCACCCAAGCAGCCTTTCGCAGGCTTGTCTGGATTTGAACCCGTGTATAGTAGTACTACTTCAGGCGTGCCCGCTGGTGCCATTGGCCAGGGAATCCCGCCGCCACTTCCTCCTACCCGGCCTGTTGGCATGACAACCTCTACGTCCTCACAAACACCCCAGTCGAACCCACTGTAATCCGATTACTGACCGACAAGGTTGAGTCTAGCTTAGCTAGCTAGTTGCATAATGATGATAATTAGTACTACTCGATACTTAGGTGCCTATTAGCAACCGGCAATCAGCAGACGCTGTAGCCCATCAGTCAGTGGACTTTGGGTGACAGCATAAGGATGTTGATGAGCGAATGAATGTAGGGGCACGGTGAGCGCTTGATTGACAGCGATGAAAGGCATTGTAAAGATTGAATGAGTTATCCGAGTCAACAGCTGACAGATCGAATGACCAAATGGCCAATGGCCGATTGACTGAGTTACTGAACGAACGATAGACCCGAGTTCTGTTTTGTTGTGTAATAATACAGATCCCATCAGCGCCTTCAGACACACGCTCGATGCCAAGCAGACTAACTATCAAGTGTGCTGGTCCGTTCTGCTCACCAGCAGTCGAGTCAGCGCCCTGAAGGAAAATTTTTCTGGAAATTGGCACACCAGAGCTCGAGCTGGACTCGTTCATTTTGAAGGCGATTTTCCATGGGTCAAGAGCATTCGCGCGGGTCTATCCCGGCGCAAAGGCATCCTAGCATGCGTGTACAGCCTGCAATATCCACAGCACCGCCTGCGGCCATGCCCATGGACGGTAAAGACTACGTTTCTATTACTTGTGCAGATCTACGATATGACGACTCGAGCTCCCACACCACCCTGGACCAATTGGTACGCAACAGATGACTTGTTTGACCCGATATATGGATGGCTGCCCCAGTTTTGTGCTTGTATGCTGATTTACAACCCCAGGACCCACTCTGATACACCCGTCTGACCCATCTTTTCTACCCACTGCAGAGAGGATTCGACTCGGTTCGCACCAAGGTGAGGTGGTGTGTGCGCACCCTGTCGCAGCTTGTGCATGATGTTTACTACCTGAACACGGTAGTCTCGCCTAAGTTCCTTGACGATCGATGTAAGTAGCAAAACCCTTGCTAGGTCTCCAGCGAGGCGAAGACACTCCAACTCTGGGATTCGTTGGATGGCGCGGCTGACTTTGTTCGAGTTGAAATGACACTCACGCAGCGGCCTCCGGTATTCTATCATGCATCCAAGCCAGAGATGCTCAGCCCTACCCCATTCCATGATGCTTTGGTCGTGCTATGCAGCGTTCTTGTGCCCTGCGCACCTCACCCTAGCTCACCACAAATTCTAATTCTATGTGATACACGCGTTACCACACCTCTATAGCGTTCCGGTGGGAGTTCCAGGTGCTGGTGCACTATCAAACCGTACTAGCCAACAGGACTCACTTGGAGGCCGTGAGTGCTTCGGAGTGCATTGTCTGCGCTCGACAGGTGACGAATCTCAAGCCACTGACGCACTACATTGCACCTCGCAGTTCAGTCGAGGGTGAAGCAATTCGAACTGCTGAAAGCATTGCGGAATCTCACGGGACGAGTGCACCATCCTCTGACGAACAGAAGACGCAACCCGCTGCTGCACAACCTAGCATTCCTTTCAGCGTGCCCCCAGTTGTCCCAGCTGTGGCAAGTTCTGAAGAGAAAGCTGTTCCACCCACCCCAGTCGCGGACCGCGTGGCACAGGCGATTGCCACGACGGGTGCGTCCAGCACGGTGCCTGTAGCGGCGGCGGACGCCACCTCTGACTCCGGATCTCAAGGGGAGGGTGAAGTGGATGCGCTCCCTTCAAATCCTCCTCCACTCGCTTCGGCACCCTCCGAGACGACTCTAATCGGAATTACTCTGTTCGGGCCTCGAGAGGAGAAGGAGGAGGGCAAGGATGGTGTGAGCGAAGGTTCAGCCGTCGCCTCCACTGCCACCTCATCCCCCCAAAGTGGTGCGAACGATGCTCCTTCATCTGTAGCAGGGGTCACCACTCCACAGCACCGACCCCAGCAGCATCCTGCCTTGAACCGCAGCATCAGCAATCCATTGGATGTGGAGTCCAAGCTTCCCGAACAAATTCCACCCTTAATACGAACATTTTCGATCTCTGTGGCACGCAAGCTGTCTGCGATTGAGTTCTACGGCATCTACATCTTCTTGTATGAGCGCAAACCACCAGCATCTCTCACAGAGCAACTCCAGGGCGATAATGAAGCCGCTGCAGCCGCGTCCACATCATCAATAGCGCCTAGTCAGAGCAGTTTAGCTAGTGAAGAGTCGAAGGATTCTGCACCAGCGTCTACAACGGTAGCACCGCAAGCCGAACCAGCAGGAGCAGGTCCCGCCTCTGCTGCTGCCGCCTGTGCCGTGGCTGAGGCTGAGGCTCGCGCCGATGCAGCAGCGGTGGCAACCCCAATTCCAGAAGCAGATGCAGACAAAAGTACACACTCTGAACCTTCAGAGCCGGTCCCAGAACAGGGCGAGTCGAAATCGGTAGAGCAAACCGAATCGAAGTGTCTTGAAGACGACGATGGATTGTGTACAATTTGCTTCCTTAACACGGTTGATGTGTCCTTACCGTGTGCGCACCAATATTGTCAGGAGTGTATCGAAGACTGGTATGCTCGCGATCCCACCTGCCCCCACTGCCGGCAGCGTCTTGTCCCTGATGAGAAGGGTAATCCGCCTCTCACATCGCTTCTTGGTGTGCAGCTTAAGTTCCGACCGCAGCCTGAGCCAGAGAAGTCTGAAGAACAGAACGGACGTCGTCGCCGTTATGAGTGGGAATATGAAGAGGATGAATATTATGGAAGTGATTACGGAGACGATTACTTCCGTGAAGAGGAGAACTACGAAGAGCACAACGAAGAGTACAACGAGGAGAACAACGATGCGCCTCGTGAGAACGACGGTGAGGTACCACCGCTTCTGGATGATGGTACGCCGGTAGCAGCATCTGCACCGACCAACCCAGCAGATCCCGAGACGGGCTCACGAGTTTCAAGTCAGCCGCAGGCATCGACGACGACTTCAGCAAACCTTGCAGACGCTATTAACGAGGGATGGGACGTGATCGATGCAGGTGACATCTCGTCATTCATCAACGAAACTCTTCAGAGATTGAGCAAAGTAATGGAATCGCGACCTTGCATTCGCCTTCCCAATTAACATCGCTCTGGCCTACGGCCGCTCTGTCTCAACCCAAGATTACATTATTTATGTACTGCTAGTGCTATTCAAGTTCATTACTGTGTGCCGTCGTCTGTATGTCAACGGCACACGCATATTTGTTTACTCCCATGTCAAATCCGAATGTATAATTTAGTGCTACCTAGACTGGACTGGACTACCCAATCATACAACTCGTATCATTCCTGCGTCCTTTCGGGACGAGGAGCGATCGAAGCTTTTGAACTGTCTTTGTGAAGCACCCGCAAGATCTTGCAGATTGTACGTTTTCATGTTCCGCTTCCGTCACGAGGGTGAATCCAAGCCAAGGGACACCGAATATGCAGTCGTCTGTGGTCGTCTGTGAGAGGGGTATTTCAGCACCCCTGGGTCCGCAACTCACTGGACAATTTTGGTCGTGAGACACCAATATCTACACGAGTGTATGTGCCGTATTACGTGTGTTTCAGGACTAGAAACTGCTTTAGCTGATAGACCTTTTGTGTGTTCATGTAGCCATTCCGGCCTCATGACATTTGCCCACGGGTAGCACTCAAAAACCGCCCTAATCAACTCGTGTGAGAAACGAAACGCTCCAAGGCGAATATGTGGCTGGGGTAGGGTACTCGTGACCGTTTGACACACTGAGGGGGGATCTTTGAGCACTGCTGTTTGGGGGCGTGGTAGGGCCCGGACTGTTGCTCAGTGCAGGACTGACAACTGATTCTGACTCACTCACTCACTCTAGCCGGTTGATCACACCATGGGTGCGTGCCAAAGCATTCCAGGCATCAGACCTGCCAACAAGCCAGCTTCGACCACAACTGCAACCGGGGCGGCATCAGCTTCACCTCAGAACCAAGCCGAGGTCCAGCTTGTTCCCAAGCCTGCACAGGAGGCAAAGACCGTGGCAGAGCCTGAGGATGACGTCCTCGACGACCAGCCCAAACGTGTCTTCGGAACGAAGAAAGTGGAGCCAGTCGTTTTTGAGGACGATGATGAGGCAGCATCTCCTGAGGATGAGGGGGAGGAGAAGAAGGGAGAGAACGCATCACCAGAGGAGAATCCTGAGGGCATTGAGGCAGTCAGCATTTCGATTGAGGTTGAAGAAGCGGGAGGTGAACAAGCCGCCAGAAACTATCGAGCTGCGCTCGGTAGCGCAGTTTCGACTCAGAATCAGGCTCAGAAGACAGCTACGACATCAAAGGGTGCAATGGCTTCAGCATCTGCGGCTAAGTCGTCCAATGCTGCCAAGTCGTCCGCAGCTGCCAAGTCAGGTGCAAAGGGTGCTTCTGCGGCTAAGGGTGGCGCCATTGGTGTTATGTTCTACATCCCCCCCAAGGTGCTGCAGCGCTTGGCAAAGGCAGTGCCATATGATGATGAACAGAATCAGCCGCTCCATAAGATCTACAGAGTTTCCACGCTGCGCCGCGAGAACATTAACGTCGAAAGTGGCGAGTTCCAGGTAACTGGTCTCCCTCACGACATCGAGTACTATCGACGCGCACTCACCAGCTGGCTTGAATATGAGGTGTCCGTTCATCCAGACTATGAATGTCCACGAGGTATCGACGAACACCCGTGTATGCCACCACTGGACCTTGTCCGTTCTCCACTCGAGGAGGTACTGTTCTTCCCTGAGAATACGAGCGTGCCCAATCCTCACAAAGAATTGCTGGCTTCCAAGCCTGGTACTTGGCGACTACTGCGCTTTATGCAGGTGCTTCGGTCTCCTAAGAAGACTCTCGACATTGCCATCTACAACCTCACGGCTGATCCTATTGCTCAAACGCTAATGGACTTGGCTAAGAAGGGTGTAAGGGTGCGAGTCTTCACCGAGAATGACAACGTCGATTCACAAGGATCGGATTGTCGCGACCTCGTTAAGGCTGGTATTGAGGTTCGATGCGATAGTGCCTCCGAGCACTTGATGCATCACAAGTTTGCCGTTCTGGATGGTGTGGCTCTTTTGACAGGCTCTTTTAACTGGTCCGTCGGCGCCTCACATGGTAACTTCGAGAACGTCATCCTCACCAAGAATCCGCCCATGGTCAGAGCATTCAAGGAAGAGTTCGAGCGTATCTGGACCATGCCCGGATCTACTCCTCTAAGCGCAAACTCCAAGCGCCAGGGCCCCGCCAAGATTAATGTCCACGGTTAACGCTGTTCTACAAGCATTCTAGTTTTCGAGTTATGTTCCTGTTTTGCATGTAATGGGTTTCGGCTGAAACTTCATTGCTCCCATCTTGCCACTGTACTTCAATCCATCACCATCGCTATCTTACGTCTTGATTACCTGAAATGTGTCTTTCTCACACCTCCCACCAAGAGCATGTATCCTGAGAATAAATGCTTGTTTCGAGACATCGAATTCGATCTGATTTATAATCGAAGGCTATATATGTCACTAATGCTCTCATTTGTTGAAGCTAAAGCGAACTATTGGGTCTCGCTGCATGTGGCATCGGCAACCGCAGCGACAGCATCAGCCGCAGTGAGGATGACTTGGCGCCAAGACCGAGGTAGGTGGATAGAATCATTTGTGACATTTCAATTTCACAATTCCAAGTTGCTGAAACCGGTGTACTGGCGGATTGCAATTAGAAAATAGTGAAGTAACTTCGCGCCACACAGCATTAGCAACTTGGTCCCCGTATTAAAAGTTGAAAGGCCATGCGTATCTGCACGGAAAGTGCACACACATTTTTCTAACCCGAGCTCTCAGCTCACCAGGTAGCATTCACGACCGTAGGCTGGGATGGCGGCCTCAGCTCAAGTATCACCGCCTGTGAGACGAAGTGACTCTCTTTGGTGGGCTCTTCCAGCCGATTTCACAATTGCCTTCCTGCTGGATGATCAAAAGACCGCGACGGACCTGCATTCTTTTGTGATTCCAGTGACTGTGTGCAGTTCTCTGGACCAGCTGACTGCACTGTGCAAGTTTGATCGACGGATATGGCAACAACCTGGGGGCTTCTACTCGATTATTCCTCGCACCCCTCAGGACACCACTGGGCCGCGGACGTTTGACGTCTATTTCAACTCATCTCAACCTCGGCGTGTTCTTGAACAAGTCGCACTAACCCAGCTATCGGATGAAGATTTTGCTGGAGTAATTACTGGAACACCTCAGAATACCCTTCCTTCAGGAAGCCTTTTCTATGGTATCCATCGGTCACACGGAGTCACGCTCTGGGTACGACTGACAACATTACAGAGGCTTTCGGCGCGCGTCATCCAGGACTGGGGTCGACTTGCCACTCAGGACGTCTCGGACGGACCTGGCAGCAGTGTCTCGCTACGAAATGTGCGACAAGTGCTTGCAAGAGCCTATCCATATGCTGTTTTCCAGGATCCAGCACAGACGCAGTCCCCATGGTTAGGGTACATGCCCTTGGATAATAACTCCTCAAAGAGCCTGGTGGTGAGGATAGATTATCGCACAAATTCCCCAACGTCGGAGCCCACAAGCCTCGAACCAGTCTTCGTCTTTGCAATAGATGAAGATGTTTCGAGCTGTGCACTTCAGGAAGCTGCTGCAACGAAGGATCTATCATGCTATCCTTCCGTGGTTTTAAGCGCTGCGGAGCTTCTTGGGGCACTTGAGGGCGGTCAAGCAGACCCACACGAGAGCAAACAGGAATTTACCGCCGTCGATCAATCATCATGCGAAGCGCTTTCCAACCTACTAGAGACTGCCCTTTTAACTGGTGACAAGCCACTGCCACGTACCAAGGCGCATGATGTCTTGGAAACCGTTTATATCGCATTTATCGAGCTTAAATCACTACACTCACTGCCGGCTAGCTCGAGAGTTCTCGGCCTAACAAACGTGCTTGGAGCTGCTGGACAACTGATGGTTTTGCTAGGTTCACTTGATCCGCTTTCCAAGTCATCTTGGGTAAACTCTCTGAAGCAGTTGTTCTCAGAGCTGAGCCGACTTATCTCGGATTTCCTAAGCCGGTATGCGCTCTCCGTTGCTACTGAGACAAGTGAGGTAGACGTGACCCAGTCCACAATTTTCGAGACGATCACGGTGGAGGGCGCGACCCATGCTGAGGCCTCGGCAGATGCTTTGTTCTATCTGGTGGTGCATGCCAGCGCCGTACTTCTGATCGCCCTTTACGATTTCACCGATTGTGGCTCCCCCGTTGACCTGTTGCTCAGAGAAGATCTGAATTTAAGCCTGCAACAGCGCACCAAACGTATTGAGATCCTCAGTGGATTGCTTTCTGCTTCCTTCTCAAGTCCTTCGAAATCTAGCGCCAGATTAAGGTCAGCGCTCGTCACTGTGATCTGTCAAGCGTTATGGAGGTCGTCTGGAACCCAGGAAGCTGAGTGGCAGCACAACCCATTTGCTGATATCATTTATGAACGCCTCATGGGCCGTTCCAAGAGGTTTGTCCATGCCTGTGCGCTTCGGGGAGAGGATTTATGTCGTCAGGTCAGCTCCGCACTGGACCAGCTACACCTCGCCACGACTGGCCCGCAGGAAACACAACAGAAGAAGCCATCGCAGACCAGTCCGAGCTCAGCTGTCGGTGACAAGCACGTGCCATTGACTTTGAGTCTTCGATCAAGACCAGGTAGGGCGATAGGCCGGCTTGCAGCACATAGGTCTGGTCAGCTCTTGGCAATGCATTGGATGTTGACTGCGGCTCATCGGCGGCCTAGCGTTAGTGTCAAAGATCTCGAAGGCCAAGAAGGACTGACATGGACAATGCCAGATGTTCCATCACTGCAAGCCACTGCATCACCACCCCTTGCATATGAGTTGGAGGCAATCACCCAGCTGTATGCGGTAGTTGTTTCTGCTAAAGGCTCGGTACTTAATAGTCAACAGTTTGCAAAACAGTTCCATCAACTAATAGCAATGCTGGCCAAGTTTCACCACGAATCCTTTGATGCATTGGTACGTGCAGTGATGCGGCGTCCACACATCCTTTCATCATGCATTATTGGGTATCTGGACTGCTGGTTAGGTCAGCGTCAATCTGACGCTGAGGCTACCGACTGTACGGGACTCGAAAACTTAGCCTCTGATCTTCATGAACTCAAGCTAGTGTGCTCGAAGCTCCTTGCCTCATACGATGAGGTGCAATTGCTCGATGAGTCGGTACTGGATAGCACGCGTGATCGACGACTAACAGTGGGCATCACTTTGGGAAAAGCCTTGGCGTCATTAGTCACGACGTCTCCGTCAAGTCTCTCGTATGACAGCGTTATACAAGCAAAACGTAGCATCTGCCAGACAATCTTCCACTTGTTCCCTATTCGCCCCGAGCTGTCCACTCACATTTCCAATGTCCAAGAATGTATTGCACTTTGGCGGGTTTTGACGTTCACCTCGAGTCATCCCGACACCTTAAGCAGGGCAAGACAGGCTTTTTCGAGTGGCGCCGAGGAGTCCGCTTCAGTCTCAGATTCTCTCCATCCAGGAGTACGCTTGGTTTCACTTGGCAGACAAACACCTCTTTTGCCGATGGACGATTATCGCACGCCTGACCACACCGTTTCGTGTAACTGCAACACTTCCACGATCGTCGATGAGTTAGTTGCAGCTGCGCGAGAGTCCCTGAACACGAGTTACGCGAAAACAGACACGCACTTCCAACCAGATTCGGCATCTTTGAGGCTTGTTCGCATGGCAGGACAGGCTCTCCTTACAATTGAGGCGTATCTTAAGAACGCGTTGCAGCTCAGTTCTCTTCCTGGAGACAGGCCGACTCCGCCCGACTTGATGGAGACGCCACACTTGCTTGATGCTCTAGGGATAAATTCGCCCCCAGTATCTTCGCACAGCACCCTGACGCATTCTGCGCAACCCCAGAACGAGAAACTTCATCCCATAATTCGCCAATGTTTGGAAGCGCTTCCACCCTTGGCCATTTTGTGGCGCAAGCTGTTAGGTTTGCTTTCGAGCAGCACGCCAACCACGGGAGTGTGCAAGGAGCGGTTCCCCAGATCTCTCGAAGGAATTGACCTAGTTCATTATTTGGTCGAGCAGCTTGCTCTCAGGCCTGGATTGACTGAGGACCAAATGCTAGCCCAACTGTCTGCGCGCTACTCTGACACTACAACCTTTGGAATTAGCGTCGGCCATGACAATTTCATGCGAGGGACGCCTGAACGGCCCCACAGCACAAACGATTCGTGCCAGCCAGCGCCACCAATCAACGATTTTACATCGCCAGCAATCTACCGTGTCCAGATCCATTCAGAAGTCACGTCGCTGGCTTTTGATGCCTGGCTTTCCAATAGTACGAGCTCACAACCCGATCCCAATGTAGTCCAAGATACTCTTCAGGCCCTGCATCATCAGCGAGCCCGTCTTGACGCCGCAATCGAGGACACTGCACTCTACCTTGCGTCCACGCATCGTGATTGCGCGTATGCGGACTGTTCCTGTAAGAGACTAGCGACTCTGTCTTTAGCACAAAACTCTAACTCGGATGGCTGTAGAGTCCCAGCCGTAGCCTTTGTCCTTGATTTCATCCGTCTTTGCGCCCAGTCGCAGACCGCTCCACTACTTACATTGCCAGTTCAGACTCTCGCACAGTTGACCCAAGCACTTGTCCTCCTCTCTCTTTCCATTCACAGTCTTCAATCGCGGCTGGTCTCTGCATTGGAACACGCGCGACACCGACTTTCCCACGCAGTGCTCTCTCCTATTCTCCGTGCAAGCATGGACACTATCTTTTGGCTTCTTGAGTCTGCCACCACCACCCTGCGCGATCGCGCATACCTTCACTTTGCTCGACCAGAGGAGGCGCGACGTATGGATTTGGTTGCCAAGGCATGCGGTGAGTCTATGACAAATTTCTCATCCTGGATTTGGACACACTTGCGAGTCTCACCGACCTCTGCCATCGAGTGCATGCATTCGATGCTTGCTCCTATGGCTACTGCTACCTGTGGTGCGACTGTCATAGTCACAGCCTTGCATGAGGAATCAGCTCTAATTCGCGCAGTTTTCCACGAACTCCATTACGAAGCACTATCAATCTCACGTCCAGGCGTCTCCTCGCCTAATCCTCGACGCCGAGGAACCCAGATAAGCCCAGCCCTTCGAAGCCCGTCAACTGCTCCCAGTTCAACACCGCACGATGGTGTTCCTCAACCGTGTTCTGATCACTCAACGGTCAGCGACCCATCTATCACTCCTGTCCAGTCAGAAAGCAGTCAAGAGAAGTTTGAGCCCAAGTCGCAGTCGTCCAACGTCACAGCGACCGTGATTACGTGCGATTTTGCTACACCCGCTTTGAACTCCCCTCGTTCAAAGGACCGCGACACATCTGGCGAGCGCGCTCGCAACCTTGGCGATATTGTCCAACGCCTTGACTTCAGAAGCCCTTCCCCAGTCAAGCGAAGTCATAGGAGCACCCGGGGTGAGAAACGTCCGACTACAGATCGCAAAGTACGTATGCTCAATCGGCTAGGTTTATCCCACCTGATACCTGCTAAGGCAGATCAAACTAATAGCACAGACAACGGAGAAAGTACTTCTGTGTCTGAGAGCTCCCACGAATCGGACCTTCGCAGAGCTCCTGATTCAAATGATATCCAGATTATGATGGCTCGGGCTGACTCCAAACCAACTCTGGGCCCGCAAGAAGCTCACAATAGTCGCACATCCGAAGTTCAGCGAGCTCTCTCGTCGCTAGGTTTGGGAAGCCTGTCTGATTTGGCAACGAATGCTTCCGAGAGTGCTTCCTACCCTTTGCCGAACCCCCAAGAGTCCCTCCCGGCGTTCATCCGCCGCCTTAACACTCAGCAAAAGCATTCATTACTAGATCGAGCAATTGCTTTAGCAAAGGAACGTGGTATTTCTTTGCAGAATGATCCAGAAGGCGTACCTACAAACCCTGTTACACCGGCACCACCGAATAATAGCAACTCTGAGGCAACACGTCTGGTAAGATCTCTAACAAAGCGAGGCCGCAGACTTCATTCCTCGTTGCAGGCCTTGATAGCTTCAGCGACGGAGCAATCCTCGGAATGGACGAGCGCTTCACAGTCTCAAGACACTAACGAAATGACGAAGTATACAGATTTAACGACTCACTCTCTCATTCGTAAGTTATGGACGCTCATGCGAACCGCATCCAACTCGTCAGCAGATCAAGATGGCAGCAAATCCCCGCGAAATCAAAACAATATTCACGCAATTGACAACTTAGAACGCAAGTCCACATCGCTGGATCCACTCCGGACGACAACGAGTCCTCCTGGGAATGGTGACACCGTGAGTGAGGCTACCACTGTGACGACGGTTAGAGGCACTAAATCCAATCCAAGGAGTGCAACTTCCAAGGGTCATTCCACAGCGCCTGCGTCTCGGCGAAAGAAGGTGCCTGGCAAGTCAGCAGTACGCTCAGTGAGCTCTCGTCGCAAGGGAGACTCGAAGCACACTGAAGCCGTGACCAAAGAGGCCCATGCATCTGATGAAGAAGATTGGCTCAGGGACGGCTGGGGTAGCGATGATGGTTCATTACCTAGCGCCAGGCCAAGACCTAATATTGGCCTGGACTTGGCAAAAGTGTACGCAGCCAGCGCAGGCTACGAATGCGATTCTGTTGAGGTCGGGTATGCAAGCGACTGGCTCGATATGCAGTCAGAACACCATGTGCAGTTTGAGGTCGATGAAGTCATTGACCAAGATAAGGCAGCTCAAGATCAATCTAACGAGCACTCTGTCAAGTACAACCAGGTAACAGAGCGATTCCGCCACCTCTCACCTACTGCTGAGAATACTTGGGTCAACCCAGAGGAAAACGATCCACGTTCGGCCAGTTCACCGACAGTCGATGCAGAACGTATCGCTCAAGATTTTGCAGCCAGATGGGTCGCCGCACGACTGGAGGAAAATCGCTATAATGCAGACTCAACCAACCAAATTACAGCGATTGATTTGGAGTCCAGAATCCACGGCTTGCCTCTAGCGCTGCAACAAGACGAGAATATATCAGCACGTTCCCGGTTGTCTGAGGCAGAGCAGTTTGAAGAGAGCATGCTAGAGGGGATGGTTCAAATCATTCGGGCCGTTGGCCTGACACTTCCCTCCGCTCCAAGTGAAAGTCCTGAGCTTTCGTCTCCTGGACGCAATCTGCCTACCGTTTCTCATAAGTGCCGCCAACATGATCCCCCACTACCACCTCCTAAAGCACCTCCTCGCCCTCCATCCCCAGCTGTTCCATCCCGTGCGTCACCTCAGGCTTTCCGGACGGCTTCGGTAGCTCACTCAGTTCACTTGAAGTCTCCTGTGTTCACCCATCGCCCATCGCCTACCGTTAATGCCAGACCGACCCCGACGTACCCTCGAGGTCTGGTCAACCCAAAGGCGCTGCTTGCACCGTCACGCACTGCTCGTACGAGTGTTGTAGCCATGCAAGGTAGTCATGCATCGCAATCAGAGATGCTTCAGCCGCTTCCTGACCTTTTCCCTCACATCGTCAAGCATTACCTTGAGCAGCTAAGCAGACGAAAGATCACCCTAGACACGCTTCTCGACACTATTAACGGTGTGCTGCCGGACCTTCCAGGTACATGTCCTGAGATTGAGTTGAATGTTAAAGCTGCGATAAGTGAGTCCCTGCCCTCTTTTAAAATGGACACATCGCCATTCCGCAGGTGCACCAACCTCTGGATCCGATGTTTGCAAATCTGTCTGCGTACGCTGCTGTCGTTGTCAGGCACAACCATCGCGGCTCATCATAGTACACGACTTCCGAAATCCGTACAGACTGCGAGAGTTGAGGCACTTCATGCAATTCGCAAGTCGCTTGCTGACGAGATACTGCTACTGCGAGATGTCTTGCGTACATTCTACGAGCGATCACGGTCATTACATTCCTTACCGGACTCCTCAGCGGCAGGGGACAGCCCTAATCACAAAGTGGGGGTCGTCTGGAGCCTATCCCGCCTAGGAGCCCGGGCGCGGGAGCTCGTCCTTGCGTCTTCATTAGCCGTCGAACCAGATTCGGTGATCATGAATGTCCCCCCATCGACTCAGGAGGACATAAACGCGGTTGCCACCTTAACAGCATGGGCAAGTCCAACCTATGTCTCGAAGATGAGCACTTCTTCGAAGCAAATCGACTCGAGTGACATTGATTCTGACGAGGAAGACGCAAGTCTAGGTACTTTAATCGCCGCGCGTGAGCGCGTCGAAGCGAGACTAAGAGTTTGTGAGCAATTATTGCATCGCACCATAGGTGAAGTCATAGGGCTTCGTCTGCGAACGAGCTTGTGCGTCGATGCGCTCCATAGTCTTCGAATGCATTTATCAGACTCCAAACGGGTAGAGACGGCCGTTGCATTTGAGGAGGTGCAAAGCATCTTGTCAAACCCTAATCCTGTGGTTCGTGCGATTGCGCGCCAAGAACTTGGGCTTCGAGTTTCGAAACGTGATACGCCGGCATTAAGATTGCTCCAGCTATTGAGTGTAAGCGACACGATTCCAGGCTTGAGGCCACTTGGAGCGGTTTCTCCGGACCATGCGCGACCAGCTAGTGAAGGCAAACGTTGTCTTGGTCATGGGCGCTATGGAAGTGTGTATAGTGTCCCACAGAGCTTGTGTGCTGACCCTGATGGGACCGGCCCACAGGCGATCAAGTGTATCTCGTGTAGTGCGAGTCCACTTGAGGAATCCGCGCTTTCCTCTGTCTTCAGCGAGGTTTCAGTCATGTCTACCCTCGAAGCTGCTCGAGTTCCTGATGTATGCAGAATGTTCGCGTATGGCCTGGTTTCTGCTAGCACGATTGCAAACTACTTAACCCCGCCTACTAATGAGGTAGGTGCTTTAGTCTCCCCTTGGTCGCACCGATCAAGTTCGCCCTCGCTATCGCAGCTTTTCACACCGAGCTCCGGCCGTCCAAGCTCAAGTACGCTCTCTAGATCCCGAGGAGCTAGTCTAGTTTTGCTCACCGAGGCATACGAAACTAGCTTGGCTTCTTGGAGAACCCAGCGCCCGCCCCTCGTGACATACTCAAGACAGAACAAGCGGGGCAGCCCTTGCAAAGCCTGTGGAGCGATTGACCCCGAACCCAGGTTCCGTTATTCTGATTTAATGCTGTATCTGGTGCTTTTCCGTCGCATTGTCGTTGCCTGCGAACTGATGCGCCGAGCGGGAGTTTATCACATGGATTTGAAGTGCGGCAATGTGCTTCTGAGCATCCCTACCAAATCTGACGCGATGGCATCTCAACCTCAAGAGGTCAATCCCCAAATTATGCGAGCAATGCTAATTCGTGCATTCTCGGAGGTTGCTGCGTATAAAGTTGCGCTATGCGACTTTGGTGAATCAATTTGTGATTCCTTCACAGACTCACCGTACGCCTCGCGCATTCATCAACTGCAGCCTGAGCCATCAGCCAACTCGTCGACCCTACAGCCAGTACGCGAAGCCGTGCGGTCACGAAGACTGAGGACCAGTTCGATTCGAGGTACTGAAAATATGCAAAGCCCTGAAATTCTATCCTTACATGCTGCGAAGTCGTGGTCGATGAGCAGTAGCACCTCGGCTTTGGGAGCTACAGCCTCTTCTGATACCATGGGACTGTCTAATGGAAGTGGTCTGCAGCGGAGACGCGAATCCGGAATCGGTATCGATTGCGAAAAGTGCGATGTATGGGCACTTGGTTGCTTGTTGTTCGAATTATTGACGTCCGAGTTGCTATTCCAGAACAGTATTGAGATTCCACTGATTGTCGCAATCTCATCGAATTCATTGCCTACTGTGAGTGCTGAGCGTTGCGCTCGGCTGGGGCACCATCCAGGTCTTCTCAAGCTACTCAATAGTATACTCGTAAGGGACGCAACTCGCAGGCCAACGCTGCAGCGCCTACTTGAGTTAGTTGATAACACACTTGTTGATTTGGTTACTTCAAGGGGTGTATAGCCTCAAGGTAGAATACCATGCTTTGTCTTTATGTATGTAGTGCCAGAGCTTATAGACCCGTTGTACATATGCAAAATACAATACTGAACTAAAGTAATGACCACATTGTGCTGTAAGAGTTAAGTACAGGCTCAGCGAAGGTACTGCACAATCTGAGTACTCTCGACTTGATCAGAGTGAGTGATTCGCGGCATTCACAAGAGGGTGGCTTGCAGCTTGGTATGCCTCCGGGTCAGATGCGGTGGAATACGCTGAAAGTAGCGGGGTTTCGCGCGATTGTTGGTTACGAATACGACTCGCTAGTCCATGGGACCGACCTGTGCGCTTGGGCGTCGCATACATGAGCGTTTGAGCCAAAACGACGACATCAAGAAGAAGTGTTCCCAGCGAACCAACAAGATATGACATTGTCACAAACCAAAATGTCAAGTCCAGAGGTGGGCTGCGAAGGAAGATGGATAAACCGTAGCATGCATTTGCGAGAACTGCGATGAAGAACATTGCTTTCGACAGACCCTCAACGGACAGACCTCTGTCATGGCGCTCCTTGTTCTTGATAATTTGAGGGATACGACTTCCCATATAGAGAAGACCAGACACCCAGCTAGCGATGGTACCAAGAACTTTGGCGGGGAATGATACTTCCAACTCCGTTGTGCAGGATGGAAGTTTCTTAGTGTGCGAGCTATAAGTCGCAGGTACTTGAGATGGAGTTTCTGAGGCTGTCATCATCTGACTATCATCCATAGACAGAAGCACACGGCCACTGTATCCTCCGTTTCCAGCTGTGTTGGATGCAATATAATTCGCCGCAGAGTCGTAATACTCATTCGTGGAAGTTGAAGAGGTAGACGCGACAGCGAAAGCTTCCAAACTATTCATGCCTCCCACAGCCAATGTCGCGATTCCGACACCAAGTGTGAAGACGGCAAACATTGCCACATTGCCTCCACGTCGAGTGATTTGCTTGTCGTCGTAGGAGGCAGCAGAGGGGCCTGCGCTCACCTCCTTGAAGCCGACGATCGGGTTAGTGGGATCCACAGATCCATTGCCACTCGACAAAGAATTACCATTTGTACTTGTGGACTTCATCGATGAGGCCGACGAAGATGAGACAGCTCCAGAGCCGGTACCTGATGCAGTGGCCACTCCTGCAGCTGTGTTTCCTCTAGCTGCTGCGCTGGGAGTATGAGTGGTGTGGACAAATTCAGCATACGACGCATAGTCAGTTGGTTTTCGAGCGCCCTTGAGCAGATGAGTCTCCTCTGGCTGGTTCTCATGACTGACCGTACGCAGAGTGTAGCACTCCCCAACGTACGTATCATCTCTGTAGCCGCCTCTGGTCCTCGGCCGGTCGTCGTCCAACAATAACTCTTCGTCCTCGTCGCACCCGGGAGAAGGACTGGCCTGCAGTCGACCGCTGCGTGCGGCAAGGATTCCCGAGTGGTGAATCGAAAGCGGAGAGAGCGCGTGTAAGCCAGCGTGGTCATGGTCATCAGAGGCACTGGTCTTGGGTGTGCACGATGCAAGTCCCAAGCGCTCGTAGTAAATGTACTGTGCCAGCGTGAGTGCGTCCATGATGAAGAAGTACCAAGCCGTGAAGAGTTGGGTCTGCAACTGTGAAGTCAGATAGCATCCGATGATGTTCGCAGCGTCACCAATGATCCAGGCCAGTAGCAGTGTCTTACTAAGTGCATCCACGCGACCCAGCTGCCACGAAAGGATCAATTGTGGGAACTGCGCCACAAGCCAGAATCCAATGCTAAGCATGCCTGTAATAAAAGAGGCATATTCTGCAGGGGTCCACACGCAGTCGCCAAAAAGGTAGCCGATTGTGTACGAGTACCCCCAGCCGTGCTTTTCTACTGGGTCACACACGCACCGCGGCTCCTGGAACAGCATGAACTGCAACATGGTGTGAGGAGGGGATCTAGTGCGAATCGCTAGATATCGAGTTTGGTAGGTTTGAGCGATTCTGGACGAATTCTAACCACACAGTGTGATGCCAAATTGTGGAAGGTGTCTCCGGCGTTAAGTCTAAGTGGCAAGTCGAGGGGAGAACCATAGCAACACAATGTTGTAACATTGTGTTGTAGAGCGAAAATTTCCTGTTTTTGGACGTCGAATACTCAGTGCGTAGCGGTAGGCTTCCCCTGGGCAGTGGATATTTCGCGTTTTTATCACTTGGTATATCGACTAGGTGTGTTCATCTGTCAGTGTGCTCAGACGTAATTGACATATCAGTGAGATCTGCTCGTTTTTCAAATACCAGTGAGCGAGATCGAGTACGTTTGCGACGGTATTCAGGTCTTGGAAGCATTTCGGCGCTGCGAATGACTCATACACTGGTGTCGACACGCCTGCCGCTGTATCCCTTTAACTGCACAGTTCCCAAGCGAGTTCCGCGTGAAAAACTGGTCGACGCTCTTTGAGCCTCCTCATAAACATGCCCCTGTTTCATGCAGTTTGAGTACTATCCGAGATCTCCCCATCAAGTGGCTTTGCATACGCTTACACCCTGCCCGTTGAAGTCTGAAATGTGTCACTCCGAGTGCTCAAGCTAACTAGTTCCAGCGCTGGACCAGCGAAAAGATGCAGCGAAGAAGCTGTTGTGAGCAATCACGTGATACGACTGTATTGTGGTGTTGTCGCCTGTGCAGGAGACTGAATTGCTAGCGATTCAATTGCACTGACTTGTACAATCCAAACGAACATTATATTGCACTTCAAGCTCGCACGCTTCCTCGCCAAATGGAACGCAGCGCAGAAACGCCGAACGGCTGCGCGGCAGCACTCGGCGCGGTGCGCGAGCACTGCGCATTGGCATTGCATGACAGCCCGGCGGATGATAGAGAGTCATCTGCTAAGCGCGTTTGCGTGGATCCAAGTGTATGCCGTAACGAGATGAAGACGAACGAAGACGCGTCTCACACAGTCGCAACTGAGGACGGTAACCAAGCAGACGACGAAGTATACGACATGGCCGTGGACAAGTCAGGCCATCCTGTAGGCATCCAGCCCTTGGGTAATCTGTATTTTGCGGAACCTCGTCTCAAGCCTCAGTACTCTGCGCTTGCAAATGAGCCTGGCGCCGACTTGGGAGATGAGTCTAAGTTCACACCCGACATGTTTGAGGAGATATCGTGCCGCGAGCCCGGTTTGGGTCCTTGCTTCGCTCAGCTCGAGGATGCCACCATTGTTGAAAAGTTCCTTCGGATGCTGGATGGCCCAACGCTTGTGCGGCTTGCGCAGGCTAGCCGAGCCTGGTACGGATTCGTTTATGGCTCTGATGTCGAGGTATGGAAGCCCCTCGTTATCGCCATGTTTAAAGGCGACTTTACGTTCCAGTACACTTGGCGGCGAACCTTCGCGTATGAGTACGTTCGCAAGCGCATTCCTGGTATGAGCGAAGAAAGGGCCAATCAGCTAGTCCCCGCACTGAATGCGCCACCAGTTAAGTTGGCACCATTCCGTCTGTTCAACTTCTACTCAGACTACCTGCACCAGCCCTGGTTCTGTGCCACGGGTATCATGGCGAATCTTGAGCTCTGGGATCGCGAGCAGAACATTGCACGTGAAGATGCGAGGAAACTGACCGTCGAGGAGTTCAGGCAGAAGTATGAAATTCCTTGCAAGCCAGTTGTGCTGGAACACATTATAGAGGCTTGGGATGCATGGAAGGACAAGCTATGGACACCTGAGTACCTTCGTAAGCCTGTTCCAGAAGGTGGATTCTGCGGAGATGTTCAGTTCTCATGTGGTGCAGTTGACATGACGATGGACAAGTATCTGACTTACGCTGAACGAGTTAGTCTCGAGGAAAGCCCACTGTACCTCTTCGATAAGCGTTTCGGTGAGAAGTGTCCCGAGCTACTTAAGCACTATAAGGTACCTGACTACTTCCAGCGCGACTTTTATTCGTGGGTTCCGCCACGACTAACTCCGGCATTCAGGTGGTGGCTGATAGGCCCCGCGAAATCGGGTTCAAGTTTTCACAAGGATCCTCTCTACACACATGCGTGGAATGGTCTCCTCGTGGGCAAAAAGAAGTGGATCCTATATCCACCCCATATCCTGCCACCTGGTGTGTATGCAAGCGCAGATCATCTGGAAGTTGCCGCGCCGTTGTCTGTCGCTGAGTGGTACTTGAACTTCTACCATGAGACTCAAGTCAAGCCGAATAAGCGGAAGAACAACCCCAGTCCGAAAGGGCTAGAAGACTACGATCATATTATTGACTGGCCACGCAAGTGCAGCACGTATGAAGATTATAGCCCTGTTGAGGTTATTCAAAAACCGGGAGATTTATTGTTTATTCCTTCGCAGTGGTGGCACACGGCACTCAATTTCGAGTTTTCTGTTGCTGTGACACAGAATATCCTCTCTGATTCCAACTACGTGGATGGTATGAATTTCCTCACAAAGATCCGTCGCAATGAACTTCGCCAGGCCGTTGAAGACGAGTTGAAGCGTCGGGAACCTGGACGCCATGAAGAACTCCTCGCTGAGGCTCAGAAGTACAGTCTGAGGGCGCGGCTTCAGGCACTGGCCGCATCGGGCGAGATTGATGAATCAAAACGCAAGGCAGCAGAACGTGCAGCTCAGCTGGCGGAACAAAGCCGTCGTCTAGCGGCCATGTTCCATAACAAAAGCCGGCGAGTACAACAGCCAACAAGCAACTTTACCTTGTGCGATGAGGAGGACGCTCACGACTATGGTAATGCTGCGAATGAGTGTAACGTGGGTGAGGGTGATAGTCGTTCCAAAGACTGTGCAGCTGCCGCAGCTCCGACGGAGATTGCTGCGAAGGAACACACAGAGTCGATGCCTTTCACGTTTGAGTTTGATCTCGGAGGCGATGAGTCAGATGACTAAGGCTCTTCTGGCTCAATCCGCTCCACACCCAGTTACAATAGGATTTTAGTCGCCAATGTCATCGCCCAGGTATGTATTTGAGTCATAAAGCTAACTGTATTATAAATACTCGTTCTTTTGCATGAAACTTATGACTAATATACACGCTCTGGAACACAAACAAGGGACGATATCGATAACAGCTTATTTGAAGGTGAAGATGGCATATGCACGATACATATGCTCAACGATCCGGAGTTTGTGCGCCACATCTAACTCACAGCTCTTCAGGCCCGCCAGGCACATGAGGATAGGACGAACTGCACCACGATCCGCAGTCGAACGAGGGAGACGACTGAGTAACTCCTCCAACAGGAAGACATACAGGAGCAAGTAGCCTGTTTCACGATCATTCAAGAAAAGCTGTGGCTGGTGCTCTGCCTGAGCAGGCATCCTGTTCTGCGATTCTAGCAAATACGCAATTTGTTGTTGTTGCTGCTGTAGGAGGTCCAACATATGCTGTTGTTGCTGAATGATCATCGTCTGCTGATCTGTCACAAGTTCCGTTCGACTCAAGGGGCCACCTTTGTCGCGAGCTAGTGGCTGAGCAATACGAATATGACCGAGATTCGGCGTTAATAAGCTCTGACTGTCATCAATATCGCCGCATACCTTCGCTTCGGCATCCGTGGGTCGAATTGAGCTAGGGCTACGATTGGGGGGCACGGTAATGCCAGGGATTGATGGCAATTCGGAGGGGTGAGGAAGGAAGCCACGCGGGCTATCTCGAACTTGAGATAAACTATATCCACTCAGCGATGGTGAGCCTGGACCGGATGGTGTCGATGGGGTGGGCGGTACCACCGGCAACACTTGAGTGAGGTTTCGAAGGTGGCGACTTGCGCTTAAACTCTTGCCTGGGGTGGAAGGGTCCTTTGAGCCGGACTCAAATGGCGCCTCATTTTGAACGCCCATTACGTCGCGATCCGTTGAGAGCCCGAGATCAGAGTTCAGGCGCACAATGCTCCTCTCTCGTGTGGGAAGGCGAACTAGCGAAGGAACAGGCTTCTCTTGAGGTTTCTTCGGTGGGATAGGGAACAAATGCGACCCAATAATCACGGGCGCAGGCGCAGGCGCAGGCGCTCGTGTAGCCGCCCCGGTTCCCACTACTCCGTGGATGGTCGACTCTGAAGACTGACCCAAGTCGATTGGTGGAATAGCTACATGTTGAGTGGGCTGGCTACGAAGCAGGACCGAACCCAAGGCGGGCGCTGCCTCTGGGCCGCGTTGCTGCCGCTGAGGAGTAAACCTTTGTCCCAACGCTGCAGCTGCAGCGTTCAGAGCCGCCACTGACGCTCGCATTTGTGCGGTGCTCGCAGGACCATGCTTTGGCTCGGTCACAATGCCAGGAGAGAGCAGAGTTGGAGGCAGATTAGGGCTTTCACGTGGCATATTCTCGTGGTAAGATGGGTCGCGGTCACGTATCGGAAGATAAGAATAAGGTCCATTCAAGACGTAGGTTGACGAGGAAAGTGCAGTCGCGAGCGATCCACGAGACGAGTCGAGCCCACCCTCTTCAAGCATCTCTGGATAATGCGATTCAGGATGCAGACCTCGCTGACTAGCGAATACAGAGGATCCACTTGAAGAGTAGTAGCTAGGGGGTGCGATTGCCATGTTCGCGGCAGTATAAGGAGGCACCGAAGACGCATACTGCATGGGATTGGCTATCGTCACAGTTGATTGACGCGAGAGAGCATGAGCCGAAACCTGAATCAGCAGCATTTCAATTTTCTGTAGTACTACTCGCATTTCCTGCACGCAATCACGATATGAGGTTGATTTGCTCATTGCATACCTTCGCAAGGTATCCAGAGCATATGCCGCACCGCCTACCATGATGATTGCTGGGAATGTAGCGAACATGTTAAAGTTGATTTCATTTTGCTCTAAAATCTGATCCAGGTCTAGCATACTCTCTTCCGTATCTGCTTTAAGCTTTTGAATTTGAATCAGCAAACCTGATACTAGACTATTGATGTTTCTCATAGGATGTACGACGTCGTTTGTGTACTTGTGCATGACAAGCGACATGTCTCGCTTTGCAGCGCGCTCAGGCAGGGTTTCGAGGAACTGTGGTTTCGAGACGCCTTCAGCTGCACTCAGAACATCAACATACTCTCTGCCATATTCAAGCAGCATCTGTTTTAGTTCCTGGCGGGATTGTGCAAGTTCTGCGCGTGTGGGGAGATCAGAGGTGGGCAGTTTATCCTTGTGGAAGGCAGAGAAGATGCGAACATAAATCTTTTCCAAGGGTTCGACAACATGCTCATGCACGAAAAATTCAGCCGATTCTCGGATGCCTTTCCAGTGCTGTGTGAGTACATCTCTATAGCGATATCCGTTGTACGCAACTCCAAGTAATACCAGTGCACCAAGACCGTAGAACATGGCGTTTCGTCTGAAGTGTGAGGGAGGTATGTACGGTGCAATAATCAAACTAAATGCCCGCTCCTGAAGAGGCAAGAGCGATGCAATCGCAGCGACGTACACGCACGTCTCCAATGGATGTCCGCTCAAACCGAGCTCCGTTAGAATCAAATCGTAGAGGGTCTTAGCAACTTCATTTCGGCGTTGGGTCTCCTCATCCATGCTAGGGTCGTTCGGCTGACCGGATTTGCTATAGTCCGATTGCTCGGCTTCTGCTCGCGGAGACTGCTGGGGCAAGATGCTCGCATCCGGGCTCTTTGGTTGCGCTCTTAGCATTGCGATCATTAGAGTTTTCATGACGTCTGGAAGTCGCTCACTCAAAGAGTCTGGATGTTGTAGTGCTTCAGTGACAAGTAGCGTTCTAACGACTTCCGCGTGCTCTGATTCCGCGCAGGTGGCGCAACTCTTGAAGCTAGTGTGGCATTCAGTTCCTGTCTGTTGGCTCCGTGAGGGTGAAGGGGAAAGTGGTAGCGAGCTATTCAAACTAGAAACGCTGGAGATTGATCGTTCACGCCGAAGCATCAAGCTCAGAGCATCCCTTGCACGATTGAGCTGTGCCATAAATCGACCATTGGAGCAAGTGTCATCAGTGGCACCTTCGTTAGAGTCAGAGCTCATAGCTACATCGGCACTCTCGCTCATCGGTTCGGAGTCCATCTTCGATCGTCTTTGCTCTTCCTCCTGAGAAGTCACGGGCACTACATCCGGGACAGTCAGGTCATGCGCCACAGTCGCAACGGCTGGCTGAATCCAAAAGCTCGCAAAGTTGTGGAAAGTCTCGATTTCCTCAGGCAACGCATGAAGTGGGCTCGTCTCAGGATCGTACAACCCGGGGGCTGATCGGATGAGGGCAGGTAGGAGCGCCGAGTTTCGAATCAACTGGTGAATCCGTCGTAGCACATGAGGCAGCTTTTTGGTCGTGGTCTTGGTCGTGCTCTGGCGCGGCTCAGAGTCGGCTCCATGAACAGATCCCAGGCGACGATTCTCTCTAGAGCCACCTGGGTGAGCGGATCCTACAAGCTCTGAAGCCAAACTTCTCGTTTCGTCTTCATTTTCAGCGGTCGTGCACTCTGCATACTTGTACGCCGTGAAGGGGGCGGATGAAGCCAGGTACTGTAATGTAACCCCTTGCGGACCGGGTGACAAGTTTTCCTGCGATACACCACTTTGCTGGCGTGTGATGGAAGAAGCTTTGAACGACACTCCCTCTGCCCACTCGGTTTGGCTGGTGACGTTCTCGGAATCGTCATCTTCGGTTTCGCTCTCATCTTCGTACAGAGGTCCCTTCTCGACTCCATCCCCGGGGTTCAATCCCTCAGCTATTTGCCACGTACGAATTGCACTGCGGAAGCAGTCAAAGAATTCACCGTCAGTAAAACTGGAGTACGCAAACCATGTGAGATTTCCCAAGTGATGAGCCTGCCCGTGGATTCTTCCGCATTCGTTGACTAGTTCGAGTTCAATCCTTCCTAGTGCCGCTAAATGACCGTGCGCTACCTGCGTCAGTCCTCGCACTTGATTGAACCACGTCGACTGGCAATGGTCTCGCCAGAACCTGCGGTAGTCTCGAACCACCCGCAGTTCTCGGATGTATACGTCTCGCGCTACCCTTAAAAGTGCGACGCAGGCCTTCGTCGCCACTAGCGCCTGGCATCTCCTCCACAGATATCGTGGGAATTCTGCTCTGGGCCAAGCCTCGTCTGAATGCACTCCATTCGGATTCGTTTGAGGACCGGTTGCCGATGTCTCAGCGGATAGTGCGCTGTCTACAGAGTCTACCGCGGCGGTTGGCTGCGATTCCTCTCCAAGTTGGCTCTCTTTTGTTTCGTTGGGATATCTACTTTCGATTGACGAGTAGGAGCGCTGGAGTGAGCCACTCTCTAGTTGACTAATTGGCGTCACAGGCTCTTCCTTGATAGCTTCACTAAGACTCGTGTTAAGAGTACCGCTCCGTGGAAGCGCTGACGCATCATAAGTTTTGCGCTTGCGATCACGATACAAGATCTCATCGATGGGACGCCCATCCAGGTCGATGAATAGCTTGAACAAATTGTAGTGTTGCATCGCATCCTTGTGGATCCAAGTCTCCTCAGAACCAGCTCGTTGGAAGGCTTCTTCGGCATACACGTGCGCGTGGAAGAACAGTCTCAAAGCCTCAAACAGACCATCTAACCGGATCTCATCGTCTTCTAGAATCGCCAACGCCTCTCTTAGGTCTCGGCAGGGAGGAAGCTTGCTTGAGTACTCGACAAGCAGAAGATCCAGTTCTTCGCGTTCACATGCGTTGTTAAGCAGGTTTACTCCACCAAAGTTGGTAGATGACGCGCCACTCTGCGTTGATGTACCGTTTGCGGCTCTCCTGCCAGCCCTTCCATTGCCATCAGCCCGCTGCAGGTTCGGGGAAGGCGAGCGGCCTGGAATTAGTGTTGATTCTTCAGGGTCCAGCCGACTGTCCCCAAGCAATGTAGGGCTGTCAGGGAGAGTGGGACTTATCTTTCTCTCTAACTTAACACCATGGCGGTCGTCTCTATGTGCTGATCCCGTGGAACCATGCTGCAACCCGGAACGAGAATTGCTTCCAAACCAATCTCGGATGCATCCGACCCACGACTTGACCGCGCTCGCGGCGGAGGCCATTGGCGTTGTGTAAGAAGCAGCCGCAGCTCACCAGCAGTCGTGCTGTCAGAGAAGGAGGGTCGTGGCACGCGAACGAGGAGCTACAAGGCGCGCAGAGGCACGGTCGAGCGAAATCTGTTGAAGTGAGAGAGAGGTTGATGGATCATGAATGGGTAAGATAACAATGGCTGTTTGAGTTAAGACACCACCAAACCACTGTATAAGATGATGCACTAAGTTTCACCACTTTTGTTCGGTTCGGTACTCTATACATCACACCGTTTCATACTCCTGGAAATGTTCCCACAAGTCCGATTTCCGACCCAAAACTGACCGAGACCGGGTGGATGGGGAACAACGACTGGCTTCGAAACATCCGTGCGATGCAACGCACCTGCTCGCATCGACAAAATGCTAGGAGACGGTGCTACAGGCAAAGGCGAACAGTATCTCGCCCGTCTCGTTTGAGACCTCGGTACAGAAGCAGCTGATTGCCTCGCAGTTCCTATCGTACTTGCGCTCGGGCCACACGCCAACTTCATTCTCTGGGCGCTACTTCTAGCTGCGGTCTGAATTGTACATTAGAGGTGGCTTAAACACTTCTGACTACTCTCAAATGAGACCCAAAGTGACACATAGAAGGCATTCGCACCGCAACGCAACGGTGCGTTTATTCGTTTCGTGATTTCGATTCTGAGCTGGTTTCGATGTCGGTCAATGTCAAGCTTACAAGTCGAATCAATGGAACCCAGTCTTGAACAGCAGAGATATTCTTTGAACCATCTGGTGATGAAGGGGTCACGCCCTTTCCAACCAAATGAAGTGTCCTCACAAGCATAGCGATCTGGTCTCTAGTTGGCGCGATTTCGTTGCATAGTCCAGGTGCAGCTTCGGTGAGGAGCCACACGCGCAGGATACCTGCCGCATGAGACGGATCTGCTTGAGCAACGCTCCCGATCCCATCCTCTGGATTTCTGGTATCAAGGAGCGCTTTCGACAACGTCGACAGACGCGCGGGGCATGTTGGTGATGTAGCCCAGAACTTGAGCTCATTCGTCCTTCCGTCGCGATCCAGCAACGCAATCGCGACGAATTGCTCAGCAAATATATTGACCATCTCGTGTAGCTCAGGGTTGAGCTGGAGTGCGGTTAGCAAATGGAATGAGCCTGAGCATTGGAAGAGCTTGGCATGTCTAAGCCAACAGCTGTACTTTTCGGGCTGGTGGCGACAGTCCCGGTCGATCGATGCGAACATGCTAAGAACGTCTTGCGCGGCCCGACAAACTGGGAGAAAATCTGTGTAGAAGGCCTTCTCGGCCCCGGTCACAAGGGCATCAAGCAGTACCGGAACTTCAAATGAACATTGAATAACGTCACTGTCACTGACAAGAGGATCGCTCGCAAGGCACCAATGCATCACCTCACTCCAGACTTGTTGCTTTAGGAGATACAGCTGCATGCCGAAGCCCTCGGAGATGGTGTGAGTTGAAGACCTGAGCCACTGCATGCATTGAATGAGCTCGATTTCAACTCCAGCAAGGACATCACCTGGTGTAATTGCTGAAAATCGAGCTGACGCCAGTTCTCGACAAATGCGGACCGCGGTAGGAACATAGTCGAGCTGTCTCCGCACAGTCCAAGCACGGTGAATCCGTTCTCCCATGCAGCGCATACGGGGTTCTGGTACCAAGGTGCTAGATTCTCCGAGGTTAAGAACGGGCAACAGACTCAGAATCGGCTCAAGCGATGGGGACTTGTGATCTTCCCGGTCCTCAGACAAGAGTAGCCCCTGGAGTGTTCGGCTTAGTCTATCCAGCTGCTCTAGCTGAGGCACATCCGTTGGTTGGTCTTCCTCTGATTCAGGCAACGAACCAGGGAGGGATGAGGCCAGACGATGTGCTGCCGCAATGAAGTCTCGCCGCGGGGGTTCAGCCTCATTTCGGTTAATCCGTGCTCCGAAGTCGAACTCATGTAAGGCTAACATGGATCTTGCAGTCAGTAGACTCCTCTCTGGGTCGTGACTTTGATGAATTGACCCAGCAAGCAACCTACCCACTCGGCACCTCTCGAGTTCAAGCTCCAGTTCTAGACTTTCGTCAGAGGTAATGCCAAAATCATGCTCCAAGATCGCATCCACGGATTGGCTCTGCAAGGTAAGCCGGTCGTCGCAAAGATCTTCACGCGAATCTGTAAGGATATTGCCGCGATCGTCAGTTCTTGATTGCGCGCGATTGACATGTGCTATCTTCCGTTCGCCAGCATTCCCCCATCGAAGAAGCGATCCAAGACATTTCGTCACCCATGCGTTACACCGTGTCTGGAGTCTGTGTAATTCGCGAAGGTGCACCACGTCACCTGAGGTCAGTTGGAGTCGCTGGACGATCTCACCGCTAGGGAAGGATACTTCATCGGAGCTCAAAATTCCACTCTGCGTCCTGGAAGCCTTCAATGGGTAGTTCGAAAATCCGACACGTCCAACCGATTCATCGCCGGGATAGGCTTCAACCTTGACGAACACCATACTTGGAGTTACGGTGGGGTGATAGAAGCTGCATAGCACAAGGACGAGCATGTCCAATGTGGCTCGCTCTTGGAACGGGACTAGCTCGGTTAACTTGCAAATGTAGCCTAAATACAATGTGAGCCGTGGTAAGTGGCCTAGCACATAAGGCCATAGGGCCTGCCTAAGTCTGGAGTCACTACTAGGGTTGAAGATAGGGCCCAGCTTATCGACCTGCCGCTGAAGTCGGCCTCCCTCAGGTGCAAATGCAAAGCCTCTTAAGGTTCGTCCTTGATCTGTGAGACCGACCAGCTCTCGTGTCAGGGTTCCGAAGAGTGTGCTCAAGGGGCGCTCTGTCCATAGGATACGGAACAGCTGGACCAGGTTCTCGCGGATTTCAGCTTCAATTTTCCGGAATGGCTCCAGGATCCTATATATCCGGATGAACAGAGAGTCTTCCTCGGGTCCAAGGACTTGCCCAAAGTCGTATATGAATTGAGAGATTGCCGCCAGTGACGCTTCAAGACGCGGTCCGAGTTCGATAAGCTTGGAATCCAGCTCGAGGAGGTGGACAGAGTGCTGCGGATGCGCCATGGCCACCTTACTCAAGACCTATCTTCGAAGACCGTGAGATTTCTTTCGGACAGGTTTTTCAGTGGTGTTCTTCGTGTGGCCGGGATATGTCACGTTGCAATGTGTAGATCACGTTGTGTACATGATACATGTGTGTCCGGATGTAAGCTGCACGACCTACGATCCTCCGAAAATCGTCGCACAAAATCCTGCCAAATCAGATTCGGGCAAGTATCCAACGGTTCTCCGGGTTTGTGTGCGAAGTCGTCACTTCGAGCGGCGAATCCACGCGAAGCTGCACAAACTGATCGAGTTTGAGAATGTGTCCAGCCTGCTATCGGCCAGCTGTGGGTCACTCCGCTCACGCCCGAATATGTATCGTGCGACGCAGTAATATCCAGCGTCCTCCAGGTCTGTGCGTGCTCTGTCGCGGCTTGGGTTGGTCAACGTTCGGGCAAGGATATGTCACGTTTTGTTCGAGCCGAGTTGGGAAAATTCGGTGAACATACGCGTTCTGGCACTTCAGCGGCCTCTGTACACTACGAAGTCCAGCATGTTGGAGCCAAACGAGGGAGTTTTGTTCATCATTATGTACAAGCAAGCGTGCAGTCAAGATCATTGAGAACTGAGGATTGACCAGCCGAGTGAAACCTGGCTTGACCATTGACTGCACTCCACACTCACGGGACAACCATTGGGACCGCGGCGAGGGGGTGCCTTTTTACCTTATAATTGAGGAGAACGCTATGCCACCCTTTTCCAAATGCCGCAAACCATCGATTGCGTTTTCGACTTCGAATTCTGTCCGCAGGATTCGATCGAAGATGTGCTTGACATTTGACGGGAGGCAAGGTCGTTGAGCAAAACTGCAGGGGAAACCAAAGCATGAGGCATGATTCGTGCTTGCGGGACTCACCAGAAACATCTCCCGCTGCATTGGTTGGCGCAAGCCAGGCTGTGAGAGCTTCGCTCGAGCTGCTTCCTTGGAAGGACCATGCAGTTGGAATGAAAGGGTCCTGATCATCCACCTATCAGTCCAATAAGAGGGCCTGATTATCGGCCGCATCCTGGTGGTGCGGGTGATTTTCATGACTTAAATGACGACTATAGCGTAGCGTCTTCCTTTTTGCACGTGACATTTATTATCCCATCTTCTCTGTTGGTTCTTCAAGTCGTGTATGTCAAGGGATTTGGTCGGAAGCAAGGCGATCAATAAGCTACGAATGTATTCGAGAGTAACCTAGGACTCTCAACCACTACTAAGAGCAACGTCATACAAACATGCACGGACTATACACAGAATGTCATTCGGTAAAAGGGACTTTGGACGATGGTCCATCGAGGCGCTGCGAGAAGGCGTAGGCGCAATAGCGACCTCGACAGCTCAACTGCAGCTCCGTGTTGAGAGTCCTGGAGCACGCATCACCAGACACCCTCACACCATTCAAACATCTTATCGGGGATTACATACAAGTGGAGCTTCAGAAGACGAAGACAATCGAGTCAGACTGGTGGGGGGAAACTTACATATGGACTGGGAAGTGTGTTTGACGAAAGCAGTGTGGCCCGCTAAGTATAGGGATAAAAATAAAATAGTATGCGTATTGGTGGATTAAACATAACGAGCCTACGAGGAAGCGAAAGCTGCTGAGGCGAGATCATGCAACTTCAAAATTCACAGCCGAAGTGAACATGATCCTTGGGAGAGGTTGTGTGGGTAATCTTAGGCTCGGACACGTGTTAGGCGAGATCGGGGACCCAGGTCATCGGCAGCTCCGACTCGTTTCCGTGCAATGTTGCTTTCAACAGCATTTGCGGATGTGGCTTCCAGCCCCAAGGGTACCTTGTGCTTCGATGCGACGAATGGCTCCATGTCATCTTTGAATCCCTTGGCAACGCCCATAGATTCGTCTGCGTCCAACTGTCGCGCGACGACATTGTCATTATTGGCCTGCATGCAGTAATGCGTGTCCAAAACGAGGGGGGTTTGCACCATATTGGGTGATGGTAAGTCTTCCCAGATGTAGTTGCCATCGCCATCGGGAGTACCGGTGAGCATGCAGAAACCGCCAGGGAGACCGTAGCGAACAAATGCCGCGAGGATGTAGAAACCAATGATCATAAAGCTGCGGTAATACTTGCCCAGAGCTTCAAGTGGAGCGTTGGGGGGACAGAGCACAAAGTTAATGTTAGAAGCCGAATAGAGTGATGCGGCCTCGATGACGCTGAAGTGGAACAAGACTTTCATCGTCGTTGCGTGAAGGAAGAAGCGATGGTCGGTGATAAGTGGGTGGCGCCGCGTCGCAATGAACACGAGTGGCGCGCATAACAGCAAGACATGCTGCAAGAACCAGTTCTCAAGCTCGAACTTGAGTTGGTAGCAAGCCAGGTCAGCCGCGACGAGGCCCAGGAAAGGTCCGAACAACCAGTGGAGGAAGACATTGAAAACGTATGCGCCGATGCCATTGCCAGGAGGAAGCAAACACATAACGATCAGGATGAATTGGAGCACATGGCAGGGCTGGAGGAGGAACCAGAGTCGACCCTTCTGGTACTTGTGGTAGACGATTAGGGCCAATGAAGGAATTGCAACGCCCAAAATAGCGTAATCGCTCCAATGCCGGGGTTGTGTCGTCTTGAAAGTGTTGCTCCAGAATCGCTTGATCGCTGCACCATTTGCGAAGTAATAAATGACGAGACATGCGTAGATCGATGCAACGAGGCTTTCACGAATGTGCCATTCCTTGGGAACGAAGTAGCCTCCCATCTCGGAGTCATTGGGGTTACATACATGAGGCATGTCCGGGGTGGGAATGCCCACGGCCTCTAACATGCGCTCGATCGTCGCGAACATGGTAGAGGTAGAGTGTAGTCAACTTGTGGATTGATGTGCCTCGTGTGGCAAGTGTGTCAATGAGAGGGACCGAAGCTCCACGGCTGAGTTGCAATTCGAGCTGTGGAAAGCTATAGGTATAACGACGAGCTAGCGTCTAAAGACGGCTGTACCTCGACTGCTCAACTTAGGCGTTTTGCGAGGTGGAGACGACCTAGGGCAGTCAGTTCGGAGCGGGTCAGCCCTACGCCGTCGTCCCTGGACAATTCGAGAGTGCCTTCGGAGCACCAGAATTAAGGCAAGGCCAGCGGTTGTGGTGGCGTATGCCTGAGACAAGAGGTAAAATACAGCAGGTGTAAGGATTATGACAGGGTCAGATCTCCTCACGCGCACGCGGAACCCGCAAACGGCCGGTTCGAATCACTAGCAAATGTCACTAGGAGCGAGGCCGCGATGGTTTAATGCGGGATTGAGTGGCAATTCACTCGAGTAGGAAGGCTAGAATGGGGCAAAATTAGGTTATAACAACTTGACACATGAGTACAACAGTTTGTTTACGCACACACATATAGCAATCTTCCAAATTTGATACTAGAACAACGTATTTCTAACAACTGTTTGTAGTATTCTATCACCCCCGATGCCGGTATTTCCGCACTAAGTCGTTGACGAGGGTTGCATTGAGAGAGGGCATAAAGAGGATGCTCGATCAGTACATACTCAAAGAAAGCATTCCAGCACCGTCTCTGGGTAATTCAAGCTTAGTAAAAGCATTGGACTTGGGGATTGAGGTATATCGCTGTGCTCTCTCTCCTGACTGAACACGTTCCTGAATTCAGGGTATGATATGGTTTTATTGAAATAGTGCGTCAGGGTTCAGCGCTCTTTTGATGCAGTCAAACACAATCTCCATCCATACATCTTAGCCCTTAATAACAGCAATAGGTCGGAGTTTTAGAGCCTTCTTTGTAATACCAGCGTCGTGGCAAGTGTCAACGACATCGCAAACATTCTTGTAGCTCTCAGGCGCCTCCTCCATAACGAGTTTGGGTGATGCGACTCGAATTGAGATATCACGATCCTCTAACGCCTGCAACACGTCCGTGTACTTCAGCTTGTTACGAGATCCGTGACGAGACAGCGCGCGACCAGCACCGTGGCAGGTGGAACCGAAAGTCTCCTCCATGCCTTTCTCTGTTCCAAGCAGGACATAGCTATACGTACCCATGGTACCACCGATCAGCACGGGCTGTCCAATGTTCTGGTAGTCCACTGGAATCAAGGGGTGGTGTGGAGGGAAGGCACGGGTTGCGCCCTTGCGGTGAACCAGCAAAGTCTTCATCTTGCCATCGACCAAGTGTTCCTCGACCTTGGCAATGTTGTGGCTGACGTCGTAGATGACGTGCATGTCCAGATCATCAGGAGTCGTGTTGAATGCCTTGGCGAAGGTCTGCCGCACAAGGAACGCCATGGACGAGCGGTTTACCCAAGCGTAGTTGGCAGCGGCTGCCATGGCAGACAAGTAGTTTTGACCGAGTTCGGAATTGATTCTCGCAGAGGCAAGCTGACGGTCGTTGAGCTGCAGCAGACCACCAGTGTCATATGCGTGGTTTGTAAGGTAGTCGTCCATTGCAAGAAGCGCGTCTGTTGCGACCTGGTGACCCAGACCACGCGAGCCTGAGTGAATCATGACAACGACCTGTCCGGTGCGATCAATACCCATGCAGTCTGCAGCGCGCTTGTCGTAGATCTCATCTACAACCTGAATTTCGGCGTAGTGGTTACCGGCACCGAGAGTACCCAGTTGGGTGATACCTCGCTTCTTGGCACGATCTGAAACCTTGGAGGGATCCGCCATGAGCATTCGGCCATACTCTTCGCAGTGTTCTTTATCTTCGACCCAAGCGTAACCCTGCCGAATGGACCAGTCGATACCCATGCCCAAAGCCTCTTCAACGTCTGCGGCCGAGGTTGGGATGACACCAGTAGAGCCAACACCGACGGGAATGTGGTTGAACAACGACTGCGCAAGCTGATCCTTAATATCCTTAACATCATCGTAGTCCAAGTTTGTACGGAGCAAGCGAACACCACAATTGATATCGAAGCCGACACCACCAGGCGATACCACAGAGGCAGGGTCGTCCATATCAAAAGCAGCAACGTTTCCGATCGCGAAACCGTAACCTGAGTGGACATCTGGCAGACCAATTGAGCCCTTCACGATGCCAGGCAGGGCCGCAACGTTGGCGATCTGCTTCATGGCGGGAAGGAATCCACCGTGTCCTCGAGCTGTGCAGAATCTGCTGAGTTCATCAAAGATGAGGCGTTCGAGATTGCTGTTCACGTAGAAGTAGCCAGGAACACGCATGTTAGGCACGAAGCCCTTGTCAATGCGGAAACGCGTGGGCGTCTCACGGGTGACATATTCACACTCCTGTTCGAAGGTACGAGTCGACTTATGCTCGACACTTCCACCCTTTGCGGACTTGGGTGCACCTTCCTCGAACATGTTGACAGTTATACGTTGCTTTCAAGCAGCAGGACGGGGGTTTGCGACTCGTGCTGGTGACTTGTTTTGACCAGTGACTGACGCGAGGCGAGGATTCCCTTTGTTCACTCGGTCCCAGTGAGAACGCTTGTGGAGGACTACTGGGTGTGGGACGCTGGGATTTTGAAGCCTACGCTGGAGCAGCAAGAGTCAATGCGAAGACTGACAGTCGCACTATAATAGTGTAGAAAAGTGAGTCGTGGGCATACATTTAGTGAATTAGCAAGTTCTCGTGACTGTGAGAATCCAGTTCGTTCGCTCTTGCCCCCCAGATTGCACGGGATCCACGCCTCCAGACAGGACAGGGGGGCAAAAAAGGCCCATTAATCACTCTCCTCGCACAGTTTGCGTCGCAGATCTTGGCACGCCTCACCCATTCACTCAGATGCCGCATCACCAGAGACCTTCTGACCACGTATCGGCATGGAAGAAATGTATGGTAATTTGCGTGGGATTACCGCAGTTTCATGGAATTCATCTAGGCGCCTGGAAAAAATCCAATTCCTACCCACTTAGTATACACATTGTTACATCCATCCACACTTCGCATCCCACAGATTCCAGCATGCATTGACCTGGCGGAGGCTGCTCTCTTTTGCTCAAATCCGGGCCAGGACGGATATTTCCTCACCTGGTAGGAGTATTCCCGCACCCCCGACGCCGGTGGGAAAAATCGGGCGGATTCCTCGAATCTTCACCTTGTTTTGGGTGCTGTTTTGGTGGGAGGCTTGCATGTAGTTGGGGTATTGATTTAACTGATGTGTTAGGTTCTGGCAGGGCTCTTACAGCAGTGGAGTGTTTTGTCCAACACCGCCCATAACCGTGTCAAAATGCCGCTTTTCCGGTCTGAGCCAGGCTCATTGCCCTCTTGCTATCCTCTAAACCTTGCGATTCAGGCCACGCACCAAGTGAACTTGCCGTTCCGTTGGCCGGGAGCTGAGTAGACGCTAGTACGGTATTGTCCCAATGGTAAGTTGCCGAGCCACGATTGCCTTGCGCAGAGAAATCCTACTAAGAAATGAGGAACTGCTGGATTGACTCTTGGCATATTAGTGCTCGGGCTCATGCACGTCGACTACTCTGACCCTACACCTGAACACACCTGTAGTCTCTCCTGCTCCGCAGATCGCGTGCTTTACCTGCTGGCGTGATCCGTCAGATCCAGGAGGAGACTCGTCAACGTGAGCTCGAAATTGAACGAGAAGACCGACGTGATGAGAAGATCGCTCGCCAACAGGAGCGTGAGCGTAAGAGGCGACTCCGTGAAGAGGCGCTGGCGAATGGTGAACAGATAGATGATGACCTTAGCAGCGAGTCGGGGTCTGAAGAGGATGATGAGGAGGAGGAGGATGACGCAAAGACCAAAGCCGTTTCGTTCGCTGAGAAGCCTCAAGAATTCTCGATCCCTGCGGAAAAAGATGCAGCCCATGATCCCTCAGAGGTCTCCCAGGCCAAGGAGACCCCCCAGCCCGAGCCGGTGTCTGATGGAGAGCCCACAGCGTCGGAGGCAGAGGTTAAGATCCAGGAGGTAGCAACTGCCCCTGGAGACGCAACTGGAGTTTCTACGACAACCAACGACGACAAGCTCGTCTCATCCTCTTTAAATGACTCTCGAGTCGGCGCCCTTGCTATCGATGTCTCATTGGCGCCGAGCAAAGGCAAAGACACGGACGAGTTATCGCCAGACGCATCCAAGAAAATTCCTTTCGACCCCGATCTCATGGTTGATGACCCTAACGACGATGAGCCCAGTGCGTCAGAGACCGAATCAATGACGTACGAGGAAGAGCGAGAACTTCGAACGCGCTTTGTTGAATACGGTGGCTCGCTTGATAATTTGGCGGATCCTGAAGCGACTATTAAGGCGGTCTATGTTCCACTCACCCCGGTGCGTCTCATTCGTCACGTTGTTCGAAGCGGCGCGCATGCGCGTCATGCGGCACTTCATGCCCGCAATGCGAAGGCCGAACAAGAAACAACCCAGACTCAGGAAGATCGTAAGAAAGAGCTGCTCATCGCGCAGGAAGCCTCGAAGAACAAACGACAGTCTCTGCTCGCGGCTCAGTTGGAGATGGAGCGCCAAGAGCGTGAACAGCGTGAGCAACTGCTCAAGCAAGAGGAATTGCAAAAACAGGCACTTCGTGATGCACGCAAGAATCGTAAGAAGAAAGGTGCGGCCGCAACCGCAGGCTCCGGAGCGGAGGGGAGTGACGCGACGAAGAATGACGAGGATGCCGCGAGTGCGACTGGCCCAACTACTGCGGTGACATTCTCGGAACTTGACAACTACTCCTCATTTAGCACCTCGGAAGCAGAAAGGCAGAAGGTTGCGGGCCAGCGCGTACGAAGATTCCTGGTTCGTTTCTACATCGCGCAGGCTCAGCAGAATATTGAGCGTATCCAGCGCGAGATGCACCCACGCGCATTATTTGCAGCTAAAGGCCTTTACAATGCATTACCCGATGTCGCGAGGTACTTGATCAAGGGCAAACTTCCCGCTTATGCAGAGTACCTTTGGCAACCCTACTCTGAGTTTGCGTTGAAACAACGTGATGCGCTTCTAAAGCAGCTAGAGGCTAAGTCGCAAACTGGCTCGACGGCTCCCCTTTGTGCTGCATTCAAGACGAAACTGAGGCGGGCAAAGCGCGACCCTTCGGAGATGCATCTTGGTGGGGCGTTTGCTGCGGGCCCTGAAGGTGACGATGAGGAGGAGGAGGCGGCGGAAAACAAAGAGAATGAGCTGTCGGCAACGCGTCTCTCCACCACGGCATACCTCATGGAGCTCTTGCGCGAGTATACCCCACCCGTCCTCGATGAGTCATCAAAACGCGTCTCAGATCCCTACTTCGAGCGTATCTACCAAATCATGCTTACGGAGTACGCGTATGAGAAGCCTCAAGCAGCGCCGTACATTAATTACCAAGATCCTGTATCCAAGGACAATATCTTGCTGATTTGTGCGTCCCGTGGTCTGCTTGACATCATCCAGCTCTTGAACGAATGTTACCAGGGTGAAATTGATTGCCGAGTTACTGACCGCGACGGATGCTCCGCACTTTACTTAGCCGCGCAGAATGGTCACTATGGGGTTGTGCGGTATCTCACCGAGTACATGAACCATCCCTATGTGACAGAGGTCCCCAACACGAAGTGGACACCCATGATGATCGCGGCGGCCCGCGGCCATTGGCACATCGTGTATTTCTTTATGTTCGAATGGCATGATGCGAAATATCGCTATTGGAAACGGTACTTTGGAGAGCGCCCCGTCAGGTATGATACCTCGCTGGATCCCGCACCATCCATCTATGAAACGAATCGCCGCGGTGAAACCGCACTTCAGGTCGCGGGTAACAACGGGTATGTGAACATTGTTCGAATGCTTCACGAAGAGGATTTACGCTTGCGTAACGATATCATCAAACGCAACCAATACGAGTACATGCGACGCAAAGCTAAAATCGAGGCAGACGCAGAGAAGGCGGCAGATCAGCTGATTGGCCGCAGTGACGATGAATCGGTTGATCAAGAAGCACGCCAAAGGTTCATTGATGAAGATGTTGGGCCCAAATTGGCGGAGCTGGACAATGAGATGCAACAGAAAGCGCCCAACAGGCTGCTAATCGAAATGGTGAACGAAGATGGCATGCCACCTTTGTATACCGCCCTCATGTACGGCCAGCTGTTTGTCGTCGAATACCTCCTTTCTCAGGATGCACGCACAGATGTTCCTCTTTACTACATCCCACCGGGTACTGATATGATCGCAACGGAAACTCATCGAAAGAAATCGAAGCGTCGAAGCCGTAGCAGAAGCCGTTCGCGTGGCAGCCTCAGCTCATTAGGAGAAACTAGTGAAATCAGTCGCTCAGGTATGTCCGAATTCAGCCGTCGTGGCAGCCGAACAGGGACGGACTTCTCTCGCGGTTCGGAGTTTTCTCGATTTTCTCGCGTTGACGATGAGTTCGATGACGAATATTCTGGTTCGGACGATGAATACTCCGAGGGAGAAGCCGATGAGTTTAGTGCCTTCTCCAGCCATACTGAACATTCGACATCAGCATCGGCGTCGGCATCGGCATCTGCATTTTCGCGCCGAACCTCGCGTAGTTCAATTTCAGCCTTAAGTCGAACTGGTGTGTCGCGCATCTCGAGCGATGGATCCCGAACTGGCCGTACCATGGGCTCCTCGACAACTTCCTCTCATTCCGGTGGTAGGCGACTTAAAGTCGGCCGGAAGAATGCGATTGAGATCCTTGCGGCATTCGCAGCATCGGAGAAGCGCAACAATGTTACAGCCGAGCAGATCGATGCTGCATTAAAACGAGGTGAATATTTGCGTTCCTTGGCTGATCCCGACAACCAAGGTGCTGCATCCATGGACAATGAGGGGCTGGACGAAATGTTGCCCTACCCACACCCAAAGCTGCGCCAGTATTTGTACAGCATGATGCTTGATAATCTGTTTGACTTATACATTCCTGCTGCAGAGCTAAAGCGTCAGCCGCTTGAGGTGCTCATGCTGCTCCAACTGTATGAGCGAATCCGCATGGATTGGATTGCCACAACCGAAGAGGATCTCGGCAAGCTCAAGCAGGAGAAAGTACATGGTATGGAGCTTTTGTACAAGCCGGCCACAGAGCACCTGCGCATCCGCTTTGATGAGGCGCGACTCAAGGATGTTCTTAAGGCACCTGTTGAACCCTCTGGAGTTGTTGTAGGTCGCGAGGTGAAGGGCATGATTGACCAGGCGTTGTGGCGACTGCGCATGATCAACCTCTGGCGATTGTCGAATATGGTCACAATGCGTCAGGCGGAGGCACAGCGCAACCTACGTATCTGCAATGCATTCAAGGTGCCCTTGTCTCAGAACTCGCATGAAGTGATCCTCAAGCGCTGTGCTATTGTCCGGATGATTGACCCGGAGAATACTGAATGGGAGGACATGGAGTACAAAGCCAAGTTGATGCGTCAGGAGACGCTCAACCAGTAATCACGACATGCAATCCATATGTGCTTTCTACAGTGTCCTCCTGACTAACTATCCGGTCACTCACCAATTATGATAGAGATAACTCCCGTTGAGACGAGATGACTTTCTCATCTATGCTACTCAACAGGGTGACGTGTCTCCCACATTTTGTGTACATTCCCCTGACCGCTGTTATTGTCGCCTACACCGGTCAAAAGACTCGTCCTCTCTGCTCCCACTAATCGATATCTTGTTCTGTGTACAATAATCACCGTTCTATTCTGTACATTCTCGAATGCTTCATACAGCCATTACGAGGCAGGACTTCTTCCTGTTGGCTCGTCTGTACGCGTTTGTTTCGCGGTAGCATTGGACTCGGATGTCGTAACTAAGCCGTGGAACGTGAGGTAGCGGGTAGTGGGAGTCAGCTCACGTGTCGCTGACATTCAGGACGGTATACCCATCGTAGATGACTTTACGAGTAAAATGGACTGTGAATCACACCTATCACTAAGATATTCTACTCATTTCCGTATTGATTATTGTAAAATATAATGCAACCACAGCGCCTGGGGTTGTCGAATGCACCCCGAGAATTCTTCTCATCCACATGCAAGAGGGAGGATGAAATTACCCCGGGGAGCGTCTTGGACCGACAATTTTCACGAGTCTATTTTGTGAAAATGCCACGCGAGATCCACTTCCCAACCCCTAAACACATCTGGAATCCATTCGGCGGTGCTTGGCCTAAGACTCCCGCCCACTACCGACGCAACTCTATCCTCGTTACCCTTGGATTTTGGAGCATAGTCATTCCGTTTTCCGCTTACATCGACCGCTACAACTTGGTACGTCGTTTCGGAGATGTTTCCACGCCTGCATACGCCTGAAACCTGTGTCATAATGTGCGTTGAACACTACACCATCTAATTATGCTGCTCATATTCCCACCTTCCCCGCCCTTCTAGACCATTTACAAGCGAAACGACCCTAACTTGATCAGGCTGCCTTGGGAGGACAAGAAGGACAACTAAGGTGATAGCGTTAGTGATCAGTGTTCCTCGCACCTTGATAAGTGCATCATATAGATACGCGTCCACCGTATACACTCCCCGGAGATTTATCCTAGAGCACTCTCGGTAGATGCACGAAAAGCGCCGCCGAAGTTCTCGGGCGCCCAAACAAAGGACAGCCAAGGCGTGTCTGCGGGGGCGGCACACACCATGTGGTGACACATCATAATGATACACACCTGGGGTGAGTAAAGGCATCTTGTTTCCACTCGCCAGGTCATCAGCCATCAAGGCGGAACCAGGCCTTGGCTCATCAGCGTGAGGGTTACTGATAGAAGAAGCAAACGCGGTGACTCTTCGAGTGTGGACTGTACCACCCTCGCCTCCGTCCAGACCTTGGCTATTGCACAATGACTCAAACCGCTCTGGTAGCCATACTAGTACCCAAATTCTTGTTATGAATACACTTAGTCCATAGAGAGAGTTGTCTAACTCACTCACGCTACCTCACCCTTCATAATTGCTTTGAGATGCGGATCAAATACTTGTATTGAATTGGGGAATTGCGATGGGTTGACCCTAGTGGTAAAACTAGAGTACAATCGGCGCAGTGCTAAACGCTCGCTGCTCGAAAACAAACTAAAAGGGTTACAGTAGTTCAGACTACCCACTTGGCCCGGGTGGCTAAACAGGCCGGCGTACAACGATTAGCTTTAGGCCACGCCATGACTGAGATCGTCCCTGGCACCGAAATGACAATGATTTGCGTGTAATTGCGATGGTTATGAGTGCATCAGCGAATGGATGAAGGAGGAACCACAACTATGCCGTAGACAGGAACTTCCATCTGAATGATAACCGTGATGGACACATTTAGCAGATGGTGCAAGCTCCTCGGCCCTTCGGCGCCTGGATACTCACGGACGCCTTCTTAACTCCCTCGGGCGAAAGGAGTGAGCACTCATCGTCAGTATTTTCGGCCCACATTGCGCCGGAAATCCAGTACGAGTTACCACTCTGGTCACGCAGATTGTTCTGCTCTGCCTCTGCTTCGCTGCTTGCCAAGCGAATGAAGAGACGATCTGAGGGACCGACAACAGCCTCCTCAGGGAATTCATACTCGCTTACACTAGTCTTGAGTCTCCATCCTCCAAGATTCAACTGAGCCTGTTGACCGTTGATGACGCAAACATACTGGCCATACTGATCGCGGCCAGAAACAAGGATGGACGCTTCGTCTTCAGAGGCCTGCGAGCTTTGGCTGGTAGTACCAACAGCTTCCTCGGCAGCAGCTGCAGCAGCTGCCACAGCCGCTGCGACGTTCTCCTCCTCCTCTTCTGCAATTGCGGTGGCGGCGAGGCTCTTGCGTGTCCGAGGCTTCGCAGCGGATTTGGTGGCAGCTTCTTCGAGCTCCTGAGCGATTCCAGACTGGCGTGAAGACGAACGCGTCGTTCGGCGAGTTATCTGAGGCTCTCCGCGCTCCTGTGATGCAGAAGTCATTGAATGACGGGTTCGTCGCCGAGAAGTGGCAGTGCTCTCACTTGCAGCGGCAGGTGCGGGTTGTTCCTCTACCGCAGGCTCCTCGCGAGCAGCAAGGCGTGAAGACGATCGGCCGCGCTTCTTGCCAAGCTGAACATCTGGGCTCTCAACCTGTGCCGCAGAGGACTGTTCCACAGGCTCTGCCTCGGCAGGCTTTTCTTCCTCCTTCGCAGGTGCAGGCGCAGGTGCGGGTGTAAATGCTGTTGCAGCGGCTGCGACCTTACTGCTTGTTCGGGGGGAGAAGAAGCTGAACCAACCGGATGAAGGTGCGTCGTTTGCAGTGGTAGAGGGCGCAGCGGGTGCTGCGGACGAAGGAGCACCGATAGACTGGCGACCACGTCGAGTAGGGGTAGCGAGAACCGATGCAACGCTACCACCGAACGAGCTAGGCGATGCAGGGTTAGAAGCAAGAGCCTGGCCTACGATGCCAAGTCGGGCTTCCTCCGCCTCGAGGAGACGTCGGTAGACGTCGAGCTCGAGGGCCAGTGCAACCTTAACACCCATGAGGTCCTCGAATTCTCGAACCTTTGCATCGAAGCTATCCTTGAGATCGCGGATCTGGGCGTTCTTCTCGAAGATAACCTTGTTCCAATCGTCCTTGTCCTTCATGAAGCGGTCATTCATCGCCTCCATCTCCTGATGTAGCTCTTCAATCGTCTGTTGCAAGCGTGCGATCTCACGTGCCTGCTCCTCTGCAGCCTGAGCAGCTTCCTCAACCTGCTTCACAAGGAGGCGGTTGCGTGTTCGCTCCTCCTGCAAGTTGTGTGCGGAGGCCTCAAGCGATCGTCGGTATGATTCAATCTTCTCCTCGTACTCCTCTTGCAACTGTCGAAGGAGTTCGCCCTGATCTCCGCTTGCACTTGCGCGGGCGTCCTCAAACAACTTCTGCAAAACTGCGTGGTTGATTCGAGGTTCGTCAAAGGTGCTGGTGAACTCTTCCGCAGTCTTGAACTTGTCTTCGAAGTACTTGAATTGGCCATCGTGCTCAGCACGGAGGTCTTCAAGCTCCTTCAACGTCATGTTCAGCTTGTTCTCGAGTTCCTGCTTTGCCTGGTGAAGCTGATTCGACTCGGCCTGCAAGTCACGGAAATCGCGCATGAGATCTTCAAGCTTCTTTGCATCCGCTCGGGCAGCACGCTCGATGCTGTTGCGTTCTGCTTCCTCCTGAGCCAGGCGTGCACGTGCTTCCTTCAGTTCATTTGCTGCTCGCGCGCGTGCATCGGCCTCCAACTGCTGACGCTTCTGGGACTGCTCAAGCTGCTTTCGGAGATCTTCACATTCGCGCTGGGCATCCGCGAGCTCGTCGCTTTTCTGCTCGAGTTCCTTGGTTGTGCCGGCAATCAGCTCAAGGGCTTTCTCCATCTCCGAAGTGAAAGTTGAGCGCAAGCGCTTGATTTCTTCAGTGCGGTGGTCATCCGCTGCGGGTTGCTGGGCCTGCTTGGCATCCTCAGCACGCATGTACTCGATGTAGTTTCTCAAGGCCTGGTTAATGTCATGGAGATTCTGCTTATCATCGTGGATAGCTTGAACCTGAGCACCATTGCCACCGCCGAAAGAGGGGCGTCCGGAGGCGCCACTCGACGAGGACGAGGCGCTGCCTGCCGACATGGCATCGCTGGTGGCTTCATTCACGTGTCGTGATGAACGACGACCACTCATGTGAGGCTACCTAGATGTATATCAGATGAGAGAGAGGTGTGGTGGGTAAGGAGATGGATGCTTTGTAATGGAGACTGGAAGCCTATGAGACCCTTGGTGACCGTGACTTGCTTCATAGGAAGCAATCGCGCCGCACTGCTCGATCTAGTCGTTTCGTCCGTTCCGAGCGCGTGTCAGAGTGGGTCCCGTTTGCAACGCAGAGGAGGAGGAGACATGACTCACACTACCCAGAAAGCTGGGACACCGCAGCATCCCCATATTTTACACATTGGGCTCGGGTACTCTACCTCATCCCCCAGTACAACATACCCTCCATGCCCTTGTGTCCGATTCCGTTCCGGACCCCACACATTTTGGGATATATCTCAACATCCGGAGGGTTTGCACGATACCATACTCACGATCGAGACCAGAGGCACGGGGCTTATCCATTATGTCCCCTCGAAATCCACACAGATCCACGAGGCATACACGAACAGACGCGAAACGCCCCGACTCCTAAGTGTACGTGCGAGGCCGACTTGTGAATTATTGGATTAAACAAGCCAGGGGAAATTCGATGGAGAAACCGCTAAATTGCCACGAAAAGATCATTCTAATAGGTATCCAGTGCACGTGGAATGCAGCGCCACCACGGCCCCGCACGGCCTAAAACCCGCAAAAAACGCTCCCAAATATACGTTAATTCGAGGCATGCCCTTCCTTTGAAATTGGCCGTTACATCTCGCCCCGGGGGTTCAGTAAAACCCTGGGTCGATCGGCGGTGTCTGGATATCTTCTGGATTCTGGATATCTTCGTCCGAACGAAGCGGGCGAAACTATCCCGACACCCCTCTTCGTATTCTTTCACCCCACCTCACGGCACGCGACGGTTCAGCTAACGGTTTGATGAGGCGCTTGAAACTCCGTAAAAGAGTGTATTTCGCGGGGTCATCGTGAGTGCTTACGAAAATGAGCGTTATCGTTGTGTTAGGTATGCTCCGTCATGTCTAACCCCTGGACTGTCATCTGCAGTCAGTGATGATGCGAGCGCCATTCGCGCCGCAAAAACACACCAAAACGGTTATTTGTGAAACTCTTGCCCAGCATCCGCACGCGCAGAGGTCATAGCGCGGGTGAGGCGTGCATTCTGGACATGAGGCCCAGCGACCGAATACCTGTATCCGATATACACCTTCCCGGGTGGGATATAGGACGCCCATGCCCTGCGCCGTCTCACAACCTGAGCCGATAACTCACGCCAGCTCGGGCACGAGACTCATGCACCCAAGATTAACGAGTGGATCCTTGCAGGGAACGTCCAGATCCACAGGTCTAATGCCACTGAAGCAGAAGAGACATGCCTGCCCGATTAGCATGGCAACTGTGCCTTGCGTCGCATCCCCGTGTGATCCATGAACCAGCCTCCTTAACCGAGCAGGTCGGCCACTTGTGCCTGTTCTCAAATATTCCACTACATTGGGCATCGGTGGTGCGTGGTATTGCAGTGATAACACGATGAAACACGTTTCTTTTAACGACCTACTCCTCGCAAATTCCCTTGTGCTTAGCTTATATCTCGATCCTCCCCAATGAACATCATCCTAACCCTTCTAGAAGGATGTCGAAGCGTGTTCAACTCGACCGTGAGGCAGCAGCCGCGATGTCAGACCCAGAGGCACCTGGCACTCCAGGAACTGGCCTTCCTACGCCACGCATGTCGTTTGGCTCGCCCAGTGTGCGTGCAACTCGCATCGACGAAGTCAACAACCTGAAGGAACTCAACAAGCGACTTGAGTACTACATTCTCTGCCAACGTGCGCGTGAAAATACTGCAGCTAACTTGCGTGCCGAGCTCGCAGCTGTCCGCGAGAAGGCTAAGACCGACTTCCTTGAACTCCGTCAGCTCTATGAGAAGCGCATGAACCAGGACAACTCTGCTCGTGATCGCGAGCGCGAGGAGCTCGCCGCCACTCAGGCCGAGGTGTCCCGACTGCAGCGTGAGCTTGCTCAGGCCAAGGCACGTCTTGAGGTTGCCGAACAGGAGAAGCTTGAGATCGCAGAGGCTGCACAACAGAACCTCGCAAACTACAACGAGGCTAAGACCAAGACGATCGATCTCGAGGCCGAGGTCGAGCGCTTGACTAACGCTCTCCAGATGGCCGAGGAGGAGGCTCTCGCGAAGACCGGCGAGGCAGAGTCTGCACGTAGGGATGCCGCTGCCAAACTCAAGGCATTGCAGGCAAAGGTATCGGAGCTCGACAAGCTCTGTGCTATGAAGGATTCCAAACTGAAGTTGGCCACATCCGACATCGAGGCACTTCAGAAGCAGTACTCAGAGTTGGCTCAGACCGCAAAGGATATGGAGGGTGTTCTCATGGCTCGTTTCAATTCACATCTGGATCGTGAGGTCAAGCGCCTGCAGCAGGATTACGACAACAAGTTGCGTGACACATTGAACGACGTAAAGACAGACTACGATCAGAGCATTGGCGACTTAGTTTCTCAAGTTGATGCACTCCGCGCCGAGAAAGATGATCTTAAGCGCCAGCTAGGTCAGGTCTCGAGCGAGAACCGTGATCTCCGTCTCCAGAATCGTGACTTGCAGGCCCAGGTTGAGGCCGCCAAGGCTCGCGAGGCTGCTGTCCGAGAAGAGCTCGATCGTATCTCGGCCGAGCATAAGCAGGAGCTTCAGCACCTTCAGACCAAGATCGAGCAGGTCGATGCACGTGCGCGCGACCAGAGCCAGGTCATGTCGATGTTGATCGATGCTCGTGTCAACCTGGAAGAGGAGATCGAAGAGTACCGCAAGATGATCGAGGCCGAAGGCCGACGTGTCGGCAAGAACTTCTTCGCCTCATCCTCTGGAGGCAATGTTCCCGACTTCTCTCGTCTTAACTCAATGACCGCTCTTCGCCGAGGTTCCGCCAGCGACTCTACATACGCTGTTCTCATCACAGACATTGATGTCGACGGTTCCTACATTAAGATCAAGAACGGTACTGCCGCACCAGTCGACCTCGAAGGCTGGCGTATTCGCTCACAGAAGTCCCGTAAGAGCTTCGCATTCCCTCAGATTATCCTCAACCCTCGCGAGGTGCTGACCATTCACATTGGCACCGATGCCAAGTCCCGCGTACAGGGCCCTAACGAGCTTGCTTGGCAGGTTGAGCGCGCTTTCCACGTCTCAGGTGATACCGCCGTTCTCACGGATCCAACTGGAGCTCACATTTCAAAGGTTGAGGTCGTCGCCGAGTAAATGCAGTTGAAATTAGTTCGCTAACAAAGCGCAACGAGCGTGTCTTCGCTCATCCTGCTGCCGTATTACTTGACCCCTCAAAACGGATGTATGAAATCTTTGCATTTGTGCGAGCGCCGAGTTAGGTACTGGTGCTCGTGTTGACATATACAAAACATTGTCTAGTTTGCAGCACAACTGGCATGCTGTGGTTGGAAGAATAAAAGCTTGATCATCGCAAGAGATCAGTTCGACCAAAGTTTCACTTCTAGCTCTCGATTCTTAGCAGTTGAGGCTGCGCATATTAGTACAGGATCTAGTTTTCTTGTTGTTGCTGATGCGTACACGGTTAAGCCTAAGGCCGTCCTGTGAAGGTGATCATGAAGTGAGGGCACTGCCCCAGTCAGCTTTCAAAATTTGCGAAGCCCCCCACGTTCTCGTATTTGATGGATATATTAGATGCAGGTGAAACCACTGCGAGTAGCAAAACAACACATGCTGAGACTATTGGGCATAGACATTGGGCACGCAGCCACGAGCACTCATGAGTCTCGCGCACTGACTCGCTGCTGGCCACAATTTCATTCCAGGTCCTGCTCCAGAATGTTCCTGTCCGTTTTGGACGATTCTGGTTAAAAGTGGGCCCTACTGGGTTCAGATGCACGCAGCGCTGCGCCAGTGTGCCACCGCAGGGCGGCGTAATATCTGCGTTATTCGACCTTAGAGTACATGTTATTGCATAATCTAGCTGGGCTTGCGATTCTTTTCATGGGATCACAACTGATAGTTCGGTCCTTGCGCAGGCTTGGACCAATTCATTGGATGCTGACTTCAGCGTGGGTTTTGTATTGTTTGTCATCGGTACTTCGAAAATCTATACTTAAGATTGCGTTTGCACAGGTGTCCTGACTCCACCTACCGGACCAGCTATGTGTGATGTTCACTGTGTTGTTACGCTTTGCCTATCATTTCCGCAGTTTAACCGACCGACTGCCTGCCTTTCGTCCACTGCTGAGCAGGCCTATCCGTCCTGGCCTGGATTTCATCCTGTTCTAGGTCCGCTCATTCAAGGATTTTGATTGAGTTTTGACTAATATTTTAGTCTTAAATATAGATAATGGTAAGTACCATCCCGTGATTAAACGAGATATTCTGATGAAAATCCTTGCTATGTATCAATTCATATGATGATTTTATCAGTGTAAGGACTGCTTTGCGGTGAATTTTCGTCCCAAACCTACTACCACCGAGGTTTTTTTCCAACTTCGCCTCGCAACCCGACTCAAGATCCATCTCCGCGACATGGGTGGGTGCCTCGGCTAGCGTGGATCTTTACGCAGGTAGACGAGGTTGAACCCGGTGACCTCCGCAAGGGGGGAAATGGACCGCGCTGCGCTGGCCCAGCCCGCCGTGTACGAACTAAGACCATTCGCAAAGCGGTACTTGTTGAATAGATCCCTTGCAGTAGGTACTGCGAGAAGACCAGGTGAGGTCTGTCGGACCTCGCATGTGGGGATCAGCATGGGGCCCATCTTCGCGTTTTCATGGACTTAGTTGTGTCTCGCCGGGCCCATGCGTGCCATCGCAGGATGCGAGAGATCCGATCGACTGAGGCCCTTAGTTTGAGCTTCCAGGGCTGGTATCCATGACGTTGCTCACTCACTTGTGTGCCTTGTTCCCCACTTCCCTCGCTGCAACTGCATTTGTTACTACTACGTAACCAACCTAATCACAGTTCCGATTTCACCAATCGAGAGCTCCCGTGAACAACACCAAGTTGTACGAGATCCTTGGTGTTTCGAAGGATGCTTCTGAGGCAGATATCCGACGTGCCTACCGTCAGCTCGCTCTTACTCACCACCCCGATCGTGGTGGTGACGCGGAGAAGTTCACAGAGATCCAGCGCGCGTACGAGATCCTGAGCAAGAAGGAGACCCGTCAGCTCTACGATGAAGGTGGTGAGGAGGCCCTGAACGGTGGTGGTGGTGGCGGTGACGGCCCTACAGATATCTTTGATCTGTTCCGTGGCCGTCCCGGACGCTCTTCTCGACGACAGAAGGGTGAGACCACTACTTTCCCTATTTCGCTCAGCCTTGAGGAGATGTATCAGGGTTGCGTCAAGAAGCTTCGCTTGACGCGCAACATTATCTGCGCTGACTGCCGTGGTGAGGGTGGCTCAGAGTCCATCAAGTGCCGTGACTGCAATGGTTCCGGTATCCGAACTATTGTCCGCCAGATCGGTCCCGGTATGATCACCCAGCAGCAGTCTCAGTGCCCTGCCTGTGGTGGCCAGGGTTCTATTATTCCTCGTGACAAGCAGTGCTCTGCTTGCCAGGGTCAGAAGGTCGTTAAGGAGAAGAAGAACCTCGAGGTGTACGTTCCTAAGGGTGCTCACAACGGTCAGTCGCAGCGCTTCGTCGGTGCTGGTGATGAACAGCCTGATGTCCTCGCCGGTGATGTGCTTGTCATCATGCAGGCTAAGGACCACCCTGTCTTCAAGCGACGGGCTAACCACCTTTTCATGCGTCACACCATTACGCTGTTTGAGGCTTTGGTTGGCTTCACTTTCTACGTGACTCATCTGGATGGTCGCGTTCTCAAGATCACCAGCGGACCTGCCACTGGTGAACTCAAGAACGGCGCGGTTAAGAAGGTCATCGGCGAAGGTATGCCTATCGACGGTAGCGAGTCCAACCGTGGTAACCTCTACATCGAGTTCGAGGTTAATTTCCCTGCTGTTGGCAGCTTCACTGAGGAGCAGATCCGAGCCCTTCAGACCGCACTTCCTCGACCCGCTCCCGTCACTCAGCCTTCTGGCGACTTGACTGAGGTCGTCTGTTACGACGTTGCAAGCCTCAGCTCCGAGCTCGAGCGCATTGCTCAGGAGGAGCGTGCTATCAACCGCCGTCTGGAGGCCGCTGCCAACAAGGAATCGGCTCATGATGATGACGATGACGGTCCTCACCGCGGCCCTCAACCTTGCCAGCCTATGTAAGTGTGCGCCGAAAGGAAACAGCGAGATAGCGACCGCATCAATAGCCGCGTCACTTCACCCATGGGCCCCAGCGACGACGATGTTCGCAAGGATACGCGAGAACTACGTAAAAGCTGGATGATGGCTGATCACCCCTTTGTATTTTCAACCGAACTTGTTACATCCCACCTACCCTACCCTCAACTGCTACGCGTATCTTACTGCGTCTACCATCTCGCTATTTAAACTTTTGTGTTGCTAGTGAGGCGGTTAGAGTAAGATTGATGATGTACCCTAATTTCTCTCCATGAACCTATGACACATAGCACTCTAAACGGGAGGGACGTGACTCGAGTTTATTTATTGTCTTGGGGAAATTCACACCTGGATTTTCTTTCGGGTCATGTGCTTTCTGCCAGCATTCACAGCAATGCAAAAGAGCACTCTCTAGTTCCTTTCTTCTGCGTCACGATGCTTGAATCATAAAACCAGGACTCGACAAAGTAGAATTTCAACGACAACCATCAATTCGACAACCATCAATTCGATAAATAGTATCAGGTTTAGGGCTAGTGTTGTATTGAGACAGTTGAGGTTTGCGGGGTTGTTTAATGATGTTGGAAGTGTGAATTTGATTTCAGTTCAGTATACAGCGAGAAAAGCATATGCAATGACTCAATAAGCTTGTTGTCATGTACAGGGATGTCACAGATTGCGCATGCCAGCTTGGCAAACTGACTTACGTCCAAGTTAATGTCACCAGTCGGGAGTTCGAGGTTTGCGAGAGCCGCCTCGAAGTCTGAGGGCCAGACCTTCAGCAGCGTAGCAAGGTTTGGCATAGGCTTTGAATATGTTACTGTAGGCAGCGGGTTGCTCTTGTGAATGACTTCTACATTGTTCATCCAGGCCTGAATGCGTTGAGGATTGGCCGCAGCGTTTTCGATGCCTCGAACCGCGACTGGATCAAGTCCCGCCTTTTTCGTCACCCGTCGCAACTGTAGCCCGAAAACTGTGGGATCGCTCTGCTCCAGAGCAGGTTCATCCAGCTGTTTCAGGCCGAGATAGTCTTCTTTTTGATCTGGTCGAGGCATCTTGAGGAAAACATCAGGTTCGCTGATGGAGGGGATGTAGTCAGGAATGAATGGCTGCAGCCGCGTGGCTAGGGGCATTTCTTCCGGCTGATGCATGGTAATGTAGGCAAACAACTCTTTTACCTGGGGAGGCACATTGAGGCCCACAAAATCGTCTGGATTGTAACTCAACTCGCGTTCTTGGTACTCGGGATGTGTGGGGTCGAGATCCTCCGCGTGGTCCTCCGCGTCAGGGTCGTCGAGGCCATCATCATTTGGACCTGTACTGGCCGAGAGCGGTCCAGTCCTGGCTTTACTACCATACTGTGCGGCGTAACTCCCGCCCTGGTCGTACGTGATCTCCTCTTCGTCCGAAGCGGCGTCTTCCACGTCGCGTGGGCTCGCCGGTGTGGCGTAGTCATAGTACTGGTTTTGGCTACGAGTCCACTGGCTCATTTTGCGCAGTCTGTGCCTGCGTTAGCCCGGCCTAGATTAGAGAAAATACATCAATGCGCGTTGAAACGCTTCACGAATTAGCACAAACGGGTCGAAATAACTGATTGCCCTGGATGTTTAAACTTTGTTATGTCTTTTCGAAACAGTACAAAAGCTCCGTGACACTTCAACTCCGTATTTAGGCGGGCAAAGAGTATATCCTTAGCATGGGGGAATTTATCACTCATGACACAAGCAGCAACCGCACAATTCACATAGTTTGCTAAACTTTGGCTGTTTAAAATTTGACCGTTTAACCTGATTCGGCTAAAAAGAGCTGCTCAGCCTGATCAAGCTCAAGCTCTTCAGACGACTGAGGTGAGCATGCATTGGCACGCCAACCTTGCCAACTTCACAGAATAACCCACATTTACATACATTCAGAGGGGCTTTATTTGCTTTGTACATTCAAGCTGAATGAATGCATTCATAGACTGCAGTATTCGTTCTGCGCTGGTTATTCATTAGGGCAGCAAAGACCGATGCCTGGTGTAGTCTCGGGGACATTCTCGGTGTTCTCGAAGTCATGCACAGGCTGCGAGCCGAAATCTAGCCAGCCCATGCTACGTGCAACCAACATCGCGCTTGATGCGAGCTCCTTCGATGTGCATACGTGCGACTTGGGACGACCCGCGACGTCCTGAGTGCAGATCTTGGTTGCACTTGCACGAACGCAGTTCTCGCAGCCGAACCAGACGCCATCACCGGAGCCGGGGAGACCAGCGAAGGCCGTAGATCCGAGTGCCTTGAGCGCGCTTGCAGGGAGCGCAACAGAGTGGTAGAGCACGTTGTCAATGAAGGCTGAGACTCCGAGGAGTCCAGACTGCTGAGCGTTCTGCGGAGCGGCGGAGGCGAGGTAGATAGGTGCCTTGATCCTTATCCAAGGCGCGCCAGTGACGGGAAGTGAAACCTCCTGCACGCCATTGACATATAGCTGCACGCTGGTGTGCGAGAAGACGATAGCCAAGTGTGTCCAGCGGTGGAGGGGAAGCGATGCACGGGCATCGGCACTCTTCTTGTCGACAATCAGTCGGAGGGTACGAGTGTCAGGCCAAACTCTAAGCGAGAATGCTCCGGCCTTGTCGAGAATCACACGGAAAGCGTCACGCACATCTTCGAGGAGATAGATCCACAATGAGATGGTCTGGGTGGGGGTTTCATACTTCTCGATGTGAGGGATGAAAAGCGGCATTCTGCCATCAAACTTGCCGCTTGAGCCACGCAAGAAGCCTGGACCCGCGGGTGGCACACGGGAGAGGTTGTTGCCGTTACCACTGTCGTCCTGTGCGAGAACGTCTTCGAATCGCCACGATCCCATAACTGCCTGTGGAGTCTCGGGCTGGAGCACCGTTAGGCCATGCGAATCGACCTTCGCATTTTGGTTCGAGCCCATCTGACCTACGCACATGGTTGTGCCATGCAAGGTCAGGCTAGAGTGGTAATAGTAGGCACGGGAGTAATGCCGTCGACGCAGGTGGCGCAACGAATCGGATGCGCAGCAGGAGGGAGAGGAGGGAGGAGGTAGGTAGAAAAGTGGTTAGTTCGATCCGACCAAAGGTATTGTTGGGGAGTCACTCATACTGTAAGGATATACGACTCAGATCAGCATAATCCACGGGTCAAAGCACACACTGCGCATAGCGCTATGCCAAGCGGAGGAAAATGTACGTACAGTTCACCAGTCGAAGCTTTCACGGCGCATGATGCCATGGCAATACAGACGACGGCAATCGTCAGCCAAGCCAGCCTCATGGTGAAGAACCTAGATAGTGGGGCACACGCATATCATTCGAGTGAGCAAGGCCCAAGCGCTAGAGTCCGGGCAGAATGATCGCTTGAAAGGAAGGATTGTCCTTGTTTTCTTCGTTCTTGTGCTTTGTGAGAGGGTTTTCGATGCAAAGGAGGCTACTTCCCGGTCCTCATCGGTAGGAGTAGGCTAGAGACATGTTTGTCTACAAACACCTCACAGAATCTGATTGGCGACACACATCTATGTGGCGTAGCACGCTTCCAAAGTTCTCCCTGTTTTCGTTCACTGGGCCCTGTCGAGGCTGTATTTCGACACCCCCAACCGCGTCAGCGCCTATTTTTCGCACTTGGGAAGGAGCGCCTCACTGCGGTTCTCGTCTGGAAATGACGGGGCCATAACGACTGTCTCGATAATCAGCGTGCGGCTGGAGTTTCCAGGGTGCAGGCCCCTTCATATCATTTTTGTTAACTAGGTATTCATGTCATTGCAAGAGAAGGACTCGTCGCAATTTCTTGCTTGGGAGACAGGGGGGCTTGTCCTCGAGTACGCGGCAGCAGGGAGCGGTCCTTCACTCTAGGCAAGGCAGTTGTAGGTAGGTATCCCATGAATGTATCTTTTCCTTCGTTAACACGTCCTAGCCCCTGCTGGCTGCATCGAGACAGAGGACGACAGGCGCGAGCCCTCGACCACGGGTGGATCGAGTCATTTTGGACGGAAAAAGTTGGAAATCAGATCTGCTCGCCTCAGGCAAACCGGGCCTGATTCCGCGGGTTGAGGTGCGCGCCTGGATATGGGTGCCACACGTGCGGATAGAGACCCTTGCTAGTACTCATTCTAACTCTGTGTCCTTGCTGAGATCCCGATGATGGCCACGCAAACCCTCGCCTAAACACAAAAGGTTACCTGCAGCTCGGCTGTGCGGATTTTAATCTGACCCTCGTGAGACTGTGGCGTGGTTTCGGACCGTGTCATACCCTTCCATAGTCTCAGAGCTCTCTGCTGCGGCAAATCGCGCAATCGCCCTCATCTCAGTGCATGAAACTCTCTTTGATCGAACTCTTGCCTTGACCTCCTTGACTCATCACCAGACTTCCCTATTCTGCTTTCGCACCGCGTTTGCGCGCGCCATACCCGCATCTAGCGTTTCGCACGAGCGACTATGCAGTTTACGCACGGCGGCATCGACCCTCTGGGGCCGTCCCTCGGCGTGTCGTCGCTGCCGTCAACGAATGCGCCGTTCTTCCAGACTTCGCATCAGAACTCCGACACAACTCACTCTCCCTTGATCTTGACGCATGCCAGCACAGGATCTGACCTTTCGGTGGGCGTGTCATCTGTTACGTCAGGTGTTGCAGGCCTGTCCCTGTCGTCCGCGCTAGGAAATTCTACACCCGTCCTGCCATACAATGGCAGCCTGCTAGCTGAGTCACCCTTGCTGCCAACCCTGGGCATTGCATCGAGCATAAGTGGTCCTGTCGGTGGAACGAGTTCAAGTGCCACATCATCGTCCGCAACGGCTCTTACTGGAGTTAGTGGCATCCCAACCAGCGCACTTGAGCACAGTAGTAGTTTGCTATGGGGCCTGGGGGGCGCACTCGGGGGCAGCGGATCCACGAACTCGAATGCAACTGGGACGCTTGCCGCGACACCGGTCACAGCATCCACGCTGAATTCTACCTCTGCAGCAATCAAAACGCATGAAACTTCTGCTGGAAGCGCGTCAGGAGGGCCGGGAGGCTTCTTTGACTCGGTCGGCACGCGAGCTCACGCTGATTCAGAGGTGTATTTCTATGGGGCTCCCAGCGATCCTCTAACAAGCGCAATTTCACCGCAGACAGGTACAGTAGCGAGCTCAGCACACGCGGTTTCCTCCGTAACGGGTGTTGCCAACTCCGCGCTAACGCAATCGACGATGGCCGGTACCTCGTCGAAAGCCTCGACCAACTTGCAGCCATCCAATGTAAGTGTCACTCTCAATCCAACCACTACACAAGATCCAACCGGTGCGAAGCCAGCCGCCACGTTCGCATCGAGGCTTATGGCAATCCGCCTGGTACAAGAGACTCAGCAGCAACAGCAGCAACAGCAGCAACAGCCGTCTCAACAGTCCAACCCACAGCCGCTTAGTAATCCCACAACCTCTCAATCTAAGCCGAATTCCGGATCAGTTCAGGACCCAATCACGTCATCGAAAGCGACAAACTCTCTAGATGACATTGATACTCCTTCGTCGAGCTCCGTGCTAAGGAAGGCATTGCTGGAGGCCAAACCGTATATCCCCAGCTCGGTTGCGCAACCCCTCAGTCCAACTGACGCACCCGTTAATCCGAGCAGTGGTGCGGGTGGTACTCTGGGAGGTGGCCAAACTTTCCAACATCCCCCACCGTTTTCATCAGCTCAAAATGCCCCAAGGCCCGCACCCATCCCTCCGATGATGCCAAGCCATCCCATGAGCCGGCCTATGTTCCCTCCCCCTCCTCCTCCTCCGCCACCACCGCCCCTGCCGACAAATTTAGCAGGTTCTGGCGCTGCAATGCTTCCGCCTCCGCCCCATCATCCTCCTCAAGGCTTGCGAGGATGGTATGGGCTTATGCCACCTCCAGGCGTCCCGCGGGGACTCCCTGGGCACCCAGGAATGTATGGCCCTTCTGGTATGATGCCACCAAGATATCCGCCCGGTCCAATGCCCACGCCAGAGTCGTTTTACGGGGCTGAGGGTGAGTCTAACGATACGGAGGATGGTCAAGATGCCGATGGTTCACAACCACCATTCGATGAGGAGGACCAAGAAGACTACGTCCCCAATTACCCCATCTACCAGCCTCCTTTGCATAGCGGGCCCCGCCCGCCCTTTATGCCACCCTTTTATCCAGGTTATTATCCTGGTTTCGGACCTGGAGTGGATCCAAGCATGGGATATGAAGAGGACGTAGTCGGGGAGGCTGACGAAGGCGGTGAGGATATTGATGATCAAGGTGATGAGTTTGACGAAGGAGGCTATGATGGGGGTTATAACATGGGTGACCCGGGCCAAGGATACCCCGGACCCTACTATAACGAAGGCCTGAGGCATCTCCAGGTACCTGTCGAAGCTCGTGAGGATACGAATCGAGGGGTGCCGCCTCAAACACAATCTGATGATGCAGATCATGAAGTCTCATGTCCTTCGGAGCGGCCCGCAACTCAACCTGGTACTACTCCCAGGCTGCCCAACTATCCACGTCCTACACGTGAAGAAGACATCCCAATATGGTCGTACTCAACGGCCGCTAGCATTCTCATGTCGGATGAGTCGAAAGGTTCGATCAAGTTGAACCGTGAACGTGCAACATGTACCTTCTTCTTGCAAGGTATTTGCCGCCATGGAGCTTCATGCCGCAACCTGCACACCTTTCCCCGCAACACCTGTGTGTGGTGTGGAGACAGGGTTGAACCTGATGTTAAGGATATGAAGAATCCGCTCGAGCTTGAGAGATTGACAGTGGAAGCACATGGCGCCCACATTTCTCAATGCGAGGAGTTTAAAGCAGTCCAGGAAGAGCGTAAACAGAGCCGTGATCTCCAGTGTGGAATCTGTCTGAAGAGGCCAGTTCAAGAAGGAGCTCGATTTGGTCTATTGTCACACTGCAGTCATGTTTTCTGCCTGGAGTGCATCCGTGAATGGAGAAATACTGCATATACTTCCCAGGCCGCGTCGCGTTCTGTTATTCGCAGTTGTCCCATGTGTCGCAACGAGTCACACTTCGTGATTCCCTGTGATCGTATGGTTAGTGATCCAGCAAGGAAGGAGGCTCTCGTCGCGAGATACAAGGAGCAGCTAAGCACTATCCCTTGCAAGTACTTTAATAAGGGCCAAGGAGAATGTCCCTTCGGGAGCTCATGCTTTTATGCTCACTTAGATGAGCGCGGTCAGCCAGTGCCTGCTGAGCCGCCACGTTTCCTAACAAATGCTGATGGTGTTGTTACAACCATCCGACCACCTCCGCTTTGTGAAATAATTGAGACTCGGCGACGACGGAAAAAGGGCAAATAGCATAGCCCTTGGTATTCCATGGCGTTCTTGCTTAATTGGCGCCTTCGGTTTTCAGGAGCTACCAAACGCCTGAGGTCAGCTTCTGCCGGTTAACAAGGCTAATAATGCGGTTGACTTGAAGTTTATTGGGATGACCTATTCACAGGGGGGTTGGCTATATACATTTTTCGTCCTCTCTTGGTGTTGACTCCCTTGGTGTGAGCTGGTGTTGAATGACGCGATTATATGAAACAATATTCCAGACGTGTACCGAGCCACTACGCGTTGAGGGAACAACGATGGTGATTGACAGTTGCTACAGACATAAAGTCTAGTGTTGCGGATCTGCATCCAAACATCATTTATAGTGTAACAAGTCTCTCGCTTCCGCCGAACCCAGTGCGTTCGGCAGTATTGTAGTCGTATATCAAGCTTTGCAAACCATCCAAAGCATCATCAAAGACGCTCGCATCCGTAAAGTCCGTGTAATGGTGTACATGTGCTCGTCGACGATACAGTCGCATGAATCGCTCTTCCATGGCCTCGAATACGGTACGAATGCAGCAGTTGTTAGAAAGCGAGAGGACGGACTGCTTGAGCCCATACGGTGGCACCGAACATAGGCCGACTTTGAATCCATCTGCGTTCCATGGCACCAGGTTAATCATTGACTTGACTCGTGTTACATTCCTTTGCAAGTCTGCAATCTGGATGGTTGGACCACGAGCCAAGAAACTGCAGGCCAGATAGGCACTCTTCTTGGGATTTACGGACATGAGATGATACTCGGGTAGGAGGGTGTCTGAGAACATTTGATCGATTCCTCTAGGAGGCAGTCGCGAATTGGCTAACGAGTAGAGGGGAGACATTGATGACACCAGGAAGTGCATTCGAGGGAATGGTACGAGGTTCATCGTAATTTCGTTCAAGTCCACATTCAGGGGTCCAGGAAAGCGGATGGATGCGGTGAGAGATGTGAGCAGGTGTGCTCCGATCGAATTCATGTCATCAAACGCCTTAACTTTGGCGCTTTGAGACGTTGCAGGCTTTGAAGGATCAGTCACAAACTCAGGCACAACACAACCGCTGAGCTTAGCTTCGCTCTGGCTTCGTACAACTTCGCCGGGCAAGCCACTTGAGGCTGAGGCTCGTACGGCCGAGGTTCCACTTGATGTTGCTGGGTCATTTGTTCGAAATGCATCAATTCGCTTGCAAATTTCAATCAATGCTTGATTGTCGATGGGGAGTACACAATCTGCGAATTCTCGCAGCTGGTTGAGCGCTAGGACACTATTGTAGGGCGACGTAATCACGTCCTCATTTCCTGAAGGAAAGACTGCCGTGTTGAATCGATAGACGTCGGGGAACTGATCCGCGAGACAATGCAGGATGTAGGTACCGAGTCCAGATCCAGTACCACCACCCAACGAGTGCATGACGAAGAAGGACTGAAGCGATTCACACTTTTCCGCCGTGTGCCTTACGGTCTCCATAATGGCTTCTTCGTACTGAGGTCCATAAACGCAATGGCCGTGCGCCCAATTGTTGCCACTTCCGCTCACATCCTTTACAAACTGGTTGGCATCAAAAAGCTCGCCTAGCGGTCCACGCTTGACTTCGTTTAACACACCTTCTTCCATATCGATGCAGACCGCGCGGGCTCTTAGCGAGTAAATTGGCTGCTTTCCGTCGCCAACTGGGATCTCGAAGTCACCCGATCGGCCAGGTCTCACGTTGCGAAAGAATGAGCTCATCGAGTCATCAAATACAGGAGCTTCTTTAGTCGACATGTACTGTGCATGCTCGCGCATTACCAGGTCCTAGAGCCGTACAGGATTGGCGGGCGAGAGTGACGGGTGGCGTTAGTGGAACAGGCTGGCTGGGCTGGGGGAACATTTCGAGGACATATCAGTTGAAGATATGCGAGATGCAATCCACTGACTTGGTACACACCACATCTCGTGTATCTTGTTCGCGAGCCAGTTCGTCGTGCACATCTCGCAACGTGCTGACCGCTCGATGAGGACAAACCCTTGGGGCCCTGAGGTGAGAAGTGAACTTACCCAGAATCTAGTCCCAAGCTGCATGCCACACTGGCCTACCTGGATGGTAATCAGTTCGCGCGGCATGCTTGGAATCTAGGGATTAGGTCGGTCTATGTATAACCCTCGCCAGTCGTCTGATATTCTAAATAGGGAAATCTGAATTGAATCAAACTCATGCCCATCCGTCCTGGCCTGGAAACCACCTCAGACTCGTTCGGGGGTGACAGAATACTCCTCAGCTGCATTTGTGTGACCGTTCGTGAGTGAAAACCCGCCGCGAGCGCGGGACACGGGCTCAGTCGCGCGCTTTGAGTGAGGGCTATGCTGAGACCCGACCCGGATCCTTCTTGAGCACTAGGTACTATCCCACGAGCACTCTCGCCTGCCTCAACAATCCTCGCCAGGAACTTCTCAAGTGCGTTTCTCATGATTGCTTACCGAGGTTTTGCCTAGATTCCTGCATTTGAGGCAGGGTATATTGTCTGGGCCGGAAATTAGATAGTGCATCATGACACGACCGATTGACTGGAGGTGGTGCCAGTGGGTCAGGCAGCCAAGCAATCCCAAAACAGACTACTTGAGGGAAGTGGTGAAAACCGATCCATCTCAGATCTCATGTTGCCTCTCGCGACTCTCCTGGAGAGACATCAGGAGCGATGGCGAAAGCCGAATTCAAGTCGGGTCCACCCTATGATCATGCTGTTCTTCCCGTTGGGTCAGTAGTACGACGCCACGGAAAGATCTTGATGCCATTGTAAGGAGGAGCTGTCAGTCGTGTCGAACGGGCCCTTCGCGACCGACTGAATGCGTGGTCATGGCTGACTGGGTGAAGGACTGTGTGACATAGGCCTTTCCCACGCATTTCTGTCGTAGTGCTGGGTCGGTGGGACCCTGGTAAAGTCAAGGTGCTGATGGAATCTCGGTACTTGGAGTGCTGGGAGTGCCTGGAGGCAAGAAACCATACTTTTTGCCGCATGAATTCTCCTCAGTTGACCCTTGACATGCGTAACCAACTTACGTATCCTCTCCCGTTCTAGGCAGTGCTGGACGAGACGGCTACACCGAACCTCAGTAACATCAAATGAGCACTCTCGCAAGCCCAGCCAAGTCTTCAAGTGCAGGCGTCACCTACACGCCTCTTACTCATGTCCGAGAGCTCTTGGCCAAGATCACTTGCGGGGAAGCTCGTAAGATGATTCCCCAACGCAAGTCGACCCAAAAGCCCCGCAAGCAAGATGATGAGAGCAGTGATGAGAGCCATCCCACTCCTGAATCGACCAGTGACCACAAGGCATCAGAAGAGAACAAGCGTACGATCCTTGAAATTCCTCACACAGATACACCCATGGAGGCATTCAAGAAACTCATCGAGGCTGGTGTTCAGAGCGCCCCCGTCCGAGACATGTCGACCGAGGATCATGCGATCATCGGTATGCTCGACCTGCGCGATCTCGTTTCGATTGTCGTCCTGGCAGAAGAGGAGGCAGCACTTACTGCGGTGCCCCCAACCGCAGCAGTTGCAAATGCCATCGCAACTGCAGCTGCAATGGAGGGTGGAGTGACCACCGCTGGTTCTTCAACACCTCCAGTTTCGCCTCTCCTTTCTGGTCGTTCAGTCTCTGGTTCTCGCTCCCCAGGACGAAGACCTCTCTCACCACGTGTCACAGATGACTCAGGACCAGCCGCAGCAGCTCTCGCAGCGGCTGCGATTCAGAGCTCGAATACTCTGGCCTACCTCGGTCGTGTCTTCAACTCGTTCAGTGCTAACACTCGCGCCGTCGACCACCGCCCCCAGGACGTCTCACTACGCTATCTCGCGCTTCGTAATCGTTGTGTTGTTGCCCTCAGTACCGATCCTTTGCTATCCGTGGTGGACGTTATTGCCGGCTCTTGGGATGTGCACCGAGTGCTTGTCGTCGAACCGTCTTCCGACCCCAAGGCACCTAAGAAGATCATCGACATTTTCTCTCCATCAGATATTGTCAAGCTCCTTGCGGCTAAGTATGCCCGCTTCGCTCTTCCTCAGGAGGAAGGCAAGGAGCAAGAAATTGATGCCGCCGGCAAGGAGCTCAACCAGAGCGTAGATGCTCTCCGTGTTGGCGTTTCTCCCGTACTGACCGTATCTGCAGATGACACAATGCTTCATGCATTGCGCCTAATGAACCACTTCCAAATCTCTGGTCTTGGCGTTGTAGACGAAGAGGGCCGACTAATTGGTAACACCTCCGGCTCAGATCTCAAGCTTTACCTACGCGAGCCCCGAGCTGAGAAGTTGCAAATGCCAGTTCTTGAGTTTGTCAATGAGGTTCGTCGTGCCAGCAGCGTGGACCGATCGCCTGCTGTTAGCGTTTCCCCTTCGAGTTCCTTCTTGACGGTACTCAGCAAGCTAGCAGCCACCAAAATGCATCGCGTCTTTGTTTGTGATCCCATAACACGAAAGCCCCTCGCTGTTATTGCTGTCGAGGATATCGTGACTCTGATTCATCGAGGCATCCCAGACACACGAGTTCAGCGTGAATTCAAGATTCCTCGCCAGCTGCAGAGTGGTCCTGGTGCGTCACCAAGCACCACCGCGACTGCCGGTGCCGGTGTAGGCCAGCTCGCCCTGCCCGGGTCGAGTGGTACTCTTGTGAACAGTGGTAGCGGATCGGGTCGTTCATTGTTTCGCCCTGAGGAGCCAGTCAAAGAGGAAGAGGGTATCCAAGAAGATGCCGAGGAATAAGAGGTCTTTGTCTTCTGGCGTAATGACGCCGGCTACCACTTTACTCAGGAGCTACACAAAGACAGTATCCTGATCATCCGACAATTTAGTCGTTCTCGAATTAAGAGCGTCTTGCTTCATCCTGGTTTGCATTTAATCAACATCCTCCCAACGACAGCAGCATCGGGGTAATTCGTATTTATTAGTGTTATCCACCTTGCTTGTCTTGTCCGGTTGATAGTTCTTTCCCTCTATGTCATTTCAGTTCTTGGCACTCACAACGAATCCGTGTCATTATTCCGTAGTAGTCGTTCGGGTCTTCAACCTCGCTCGAGGGTTGTGAACTCAGAATACACACTCCACCTGTTGTGTCCTTTGTATATGCAGACTAGGTTAGGCCCGGACTTATGTTGGCTTGTGGCTATGGCCCTTTCATGCTGGCACACCCCAGCAGCAAAAGGATCAGCCACAACGCGCTGTCGTCTGGTTCCTGACTTCTTCGATGCCATGCGTCCTGGCCTGGATTCCGCGCTCACTGGCAAATCAAGTGACTATTCAGAGTGTCTGTGATACGTGCATCTCAGACACTAAGAGGTAAACGTTGCGATCCAGCCGGTGTTTCCAAGTTAGACCAAGTTGGAAACGGGTTTGAACCTGGTATTCACACCAAAAATCCACGGATTCTCCGCCGTTTCTACCCTCGAAGCAGCACCACAAGCGCTTTGGCCTGAGTGAGACCTGCCGTTCCTCACTGGAAAGGCGACATACGCGTATTGCACCTGCCCTATCTCATCAGCAGAGATACTAGAGTCCGATATCTATCTGATCCTACACCGGATATTACCGTAGACTACCCATTTCTCCATGTTGTCCAGACTAGGCAGTACGTTTGTGCAGAGATGGAAGTCGTCCACACCTCTACGACGTGTTGCAGATGGAGCTACAGCATATTCAGTGCGGTTGAGTCCGGCAGCAAGTAGCATGTGTATCGAGGCTGGAAAAGCTACGAGTGGACCATTCGGATCCGCAGTCTGTACGAAGATTCACTGCCTGATTGAGGGAGAGGCAAACGCCACGCTCCTGACTCGGCTTTTCAGTACAGTCAACACGACCAGGTTTACAGCCCCGCCCCGAATGACTTCGACCAAGTCGTCAATGAGTCACCCCGGTCTGCAGCTTCTCGCTGTTCGGAAGTTCAATTCCTCCCCTATCAGCAAGTCATCTCCAACACCATCACCGCCTCGAAATAACAAACCCTCAACTGGAGCCACCAGTCCAAACTCCGAAGGCTCGGCCGATGATGAGCACAAGGAGATTACCCTACGTTCTCTAATGAGCTGGGGCGGTGTGCGGAAGGCTTATCGCGTCTTCGGCAAACCCTTCCTGATCATCTATACTGGTCTTTGGCTCTCTGTGCTTGGTGTGTTCTATCTGATCATCATCAGCCTGGATTGTGGCGAACTCATAATGTCGAAGATTGCACAAGTTCCTTATATTGGTGAATGGCTGAAGAAGATGGCCGATGCACATCCCACTCTCCGTGATCCCGTGATTGCATTTGCGATGGCCGATTTGACAGAAATTATCCGCATTCCTTTAGCAGTCATTCTTACTCGAAGGTATGTGCGGATGCAGCGACTTAAACGGGGAAGAACTTAAACGAACAATGATGTGCCAACAGCTAAATATTCACCCATTGTATAATCAGGCATATCTATCATACAGATCGTTTTATTCTAGTGTAATGGACTTGTCCTAGAAAGTGACCGGTTGCGTGACGCAAAGTGTCACAGGGTAAGCTACTAGTGTACTTCTTTCGGCAATGGTCGCTATGATAGCGTTCAAAGCTAGCAATGCGGCTCTTACGGATGTGGCGATGCAACTGTTGCATCGGCGTCAGCGATAGCCTTTGCGTGTAACAGTAATTCTCTGATACCTTCTTCCATGGTAACAACTGGTGTCCAGTTCAGATCGTTGTATAGTAAAGTCTTCATATTCGGGTTAATTTTAGTGCGGAACATAGCGCGTCGATCTGAAAAGACGACATCGCAAGTATCTCGAGATGTCGCATTATCAGGCAACGTGGAGTCTGTGAGGTCTCCTGTGGCCCCCTTCTCCACTACTCCCAGTTTTCGAGCCTCGGATTGGATGATGTCGGCGACCCTTCTTAACGGGGTCCATTCTCCACCTGAAACGTCAATAGCATCAATAGACGAGACGGCAGGATCCGGGATTTGATCGTATGCACGCATCAGTAGGACAAGGGCCTGTGCCAAATCACGCGCGTGGAGGAATTGCCTCTGCTCGTAGCCATCGGTTGCGGCCTGAATTTTGCCCTTCGCTACGCAAGAGCTTGTCCAGTCCTGAATGACGTGGCTTTTCAGGCCAATTCGCTCCTCACCGTATATGTTCCAGAAACGTACAATCTTGCCCCACCGTTGAGCACGAATCCAAGCCTCACCTAGCCGCTTGATTGTACCGTATGGGGAGGGCTGAGCCTGAAGATATGAGGAGCTAAAAAGGAAGGGAATCCGCCGGTTCCGCAAAAAGGGAAGTACCTGCTGGTAGATTGCCACATTATGCTCAACGATATCAAGTTGGATGTTGGTGTCTTTGTTTTCAAGAAACTTGCTGCCACCCACTTCGCAGGCAAGGAAGAAGCAGAAGTCGACTCTTCGATCGCCAACGTATGCTTCAAGTGCACCTGGTACTCTCAAATCAACATGTGTGCGATTATAAACATGGAGTACTTCGTAACCATCGCGTTCGAGTTGCCAACCGAGGTACCTGCCCACAAGGCCGGCGCTGCCAAGCACTAGGACGACTGGAGTGTCTGGATTTTTCGATTGGGGGAGGGCTGCCGACGGGGCAGAACGTGCCTCTGCTGAAGCACCGCTATCAATGGTGTCAGTTCGAACGGGCGACGCCACCGCTCTAGTGCCTAACATCAGTTCGAGAGCTACTACGAGCAAGACGAACCAAATCGCCCTTCGTGTCAACCTTGGTTCAGACTGAGCGCTTCGGTCACATCTGAGCGAGCAGTGCTGGCCACACACTGAGGAGCTGCCATCGCTCCTGGTATACCTGCTTGGCGTCGCTCGCATCGATCCAGCGCCGGACAGCAAGCTCACGGTTTGGTGACTATCTTCTGAGTAAAATGGAATGCGCTGTGTTTCGTCCTGAAATCTTAGTGCAAGACGGTGTAACAAGGCCTATGCAGGCGTTACTACGGCTGATCTGGATGCTCACACTATTAGACTGGACGTGGGTTGGCTGCGTGCGGGATATTCACAACACAAGGAAAAGAGAACGCTTTGCTGAATCACCAGTGCCGAGAGATTCAATCCACCCTCGGGCGGGCTCTACAAAAGTACACGCCTTGCGGGCGCAGAAAATTTGAATCGAACCGAAAACGGTTACTGAGAATGAGAGAAAGTGCCCTCAAATCCTCAGCGAAGAATATCCATTTCCGGCAGTGTGAGCGAGTGCTGTGCGACTTTGGTCTCAGCAGTCGATAGTCACATAGGAGACGTATTGTCTAGGATTCTCCAGGTTCCCACACAGGCTGAGGTAACCTACGAAAAGTCCCGCACCAACGTCAAGGAGGGAAATCACTCACGATGGAAGCCTTGAACGACTTGATCAAGCTGGATTTCAGCACACTCAGCGGTGTTCTACGGGATATTCTGGCCAAGCTCAACCAACAGAACGAGCGTGTGCGCGTTCTTGAACTAGCAAACCAGTACGTACCAACAGTCTGCCGCCTTTCCAATCATGTTCTCAGAACGCGCGCATACCAAGTGCGATGCCTCCCTCTCCCTCCCTTGCTGCTAATTCGCTTGAATGCGGTGCCCAGTGGATAGTCGCCAGAATCAGAGAACCGGTCTCATGAGAACGACCTGTTGCGTCTTCTCGCTTCTCTCGCATGCCCTCATCTCTAGCGAGAAGGATTTGCAGATCAAGCAGCTCACCGACACCGTGAATGCCAACAACCAGCGCGTCAATGACATACGCGCTAATATGGATCTGCTTGCCCAGCGCCAAGATGATCTAGCCCGAGATGTAAGTTCGCTGTTTGAATAGGAGTTGGGCTCCTTGATCCTCGTTATCCTAGCTTGCTCACGATTGATTCGTGTTATGTGCCCTGACACCAACTTCTTATGATTACACCCATTTTTTCATCGTGTAGTGTTCGCAACTTGACTCGGTATGCACAAAGCTGCGACAAGAACTTGATACTTTGGCGCAGTCTCGCCCACTGGATGTTAACACGTCGTCAGCAACGAATAACTCAGCTTCCAGCGAAGCTCTCCTGGAGCTGGCACAGAAGTACGTTACTTCGTTTATTGTAGCCATGCGCGCTGGTCTCGGAAGTCCTCTTTTGCATGAAGATTCGATGCAGTTCCAACTCATCACCGTCTCCTATCCTCTCTAATGCCCCACACCTACGCAGACTGGAGTCCCTAGATAGCCGAGTCACGCGGCTTGAACCCCTTCCCACATTGTTCCAACAGCTGGATGCGAACACCGTCAAGAAAGATGCATATGATCAGCAGTTACAACAAATTGAAGACGTCCTCAAGCGCTTACAAGACACCATCACACGTTACGGCATGCAGCTCCGAGATCACGACGAAGCACTCCGTAACAGCAGTGCAAACGCTGCAGCTGCTCTGGCCAACCGACAGGAAGCGAGCGATGAAGAGAGTACACGGAGCCGAAACGAGTGGGAGCGCTCTCTATTGTCACGCTTTGTCGAGCGGCCCCAATATGAAACCGAGCTTGCAAGCTTGCAGGATGCCGATTCCCATGCTTCAACTGAGATCGCCAAACTCTGGTCCGCAATTCGTAAGCTTAAAGATACTGATGAAGAGTTGCGCGAGGCAGGTGAGGTTCGCGATGCCCAGATTCAAGAGCTGCGCAACGCGATTGCTTCCGTTGGCCGTCTTGTCAATAGCATCACCGATCGCATCAACGAATGCGTGGCACGTAAGGACCTTGTGGCGCTCCGAGACGAACTAGTCAACCAGGTCAAGGAAGCTGCCGCTGCTCTCAAAGATCATGTTAAAAAAGAGCTGCGCCGCTTCGAGAAGGATGTCATCGACTTCGTCGGAGAGAACGTTGGTACGCAACAGGACAACACTGAGACCGCAATCGGCAAGGTGTATTTCCGATGCCTTACTTGCAATCAAACCACGGCAAGCCAGCACGGCCCTCATTCTAGAATGTATCAAGCCGCGATGGGAATTCCGTCGATTCCTCCGGGCCCTATCAAAGTCACAGGCACACCCAATTCAATTCCAACCTCAAGTCCCGGCGGTCTAGCTGCATCCGCCATTGGAACAACACCCGCAGCCGCGTTGTCGCTAATCGCACAGGGCGGCATGCTTGTAGAACGCGGCGAGGACCTGACTTTGCATGGTGCAGATGGTCAAGTTTATAAGGGTCGCGAAAGTCCGATAGTGCACTTTGCTGCTCCAAGCGCAGCACATTCAGCGTCTTCGTCTCCCACTCCAGGTGTTCCACGCAACGCGGATACAACGGGTTTCCGAGTAGGCTACGTTGAAAAGGAACGAGGTTCCGTTCACTCATTAAGCAGAAAGGTCTCTGCCAGATCACCGCGCCTCCCTGAGATTACAGACCAGGGCAGTGGTAGCCCTGCACCAGCTTTGGGAATGTCTTCTCAATCAGCGAGTGAGTCTGTTGGTTTGATTACCGCGGGACCCGCCACAGGTGCAATATCAACAACAAATGCAGCGAGTGTAACAGGTACTGGTGATGCTTCTCCAGTTCCGCAAGGGGTCGCCACAGGAGTTCTTCCTTCATCTTCGCTTTCGACCGGGTTTGCGGCAACGACAACCAACCTAGGTGTCGCTTCAGAATCACTTGAGGCTGCTCGGAAACCCCGGTTGCTAAGGCCAGCAACTTCGACAGGAACGCGTAAGTAGGAGTAGTACTCGATTGCAACATGTTTCCGGCTATTGTGATGTGAATACAGTACAAGCGTTATGTATGAAAGCCACAGCTGTAGAGCTGGTGATGCCCTCACTCATCCCATCGCTAGCTAATTGAGTCTCCCAGTCACACGCCAGTTATATGTCAGTCAGTTGCCCGTTAGCCAGAGCCTATCCGTCCTTGCCCGGATTGCTGCTTCCTCCAGCGTTCGGCTGAAAACATTTGTGACATGGAATTGTGGGAGAATGAGCATATCTTGTGGATTAGAAACCCGAGGGGACAGTGAATGCCACCATAATAGGTGAGAGAAATTAATCCAGACTCGGGTTAGACCTGTTTCGATCACGTATATGCCTCTTTTTTCAACCCCGCCACGTTTCACTCACTTGTGTGGTCGTCGTCCTAGCTCTTTTTCACGAGCCGAAGTGGGTTGCGGACTCAATTGCATGCTTGTTTCGTCATCTGATCCCTAGGACGTTATTTGCGCCCCATCTTACTCTTCAAAACCCGCTATCATGATCTAATTCCTACAGGTTCAACTCAAGAGACTCGGCGCGCACGACCAGCCTATGTCGCACGCGTCGTCTGCCGCCGCCTCCACATCGCCCCCGACGACGACAGAGACGACGACAGAGACGACGCTCAGCTCGGCACGTGTGGCCTCGTTATCTGAAGACGTAAAGCAAGCCATTGCAAATTTGACACTAACCACCAGAGCTCAGTCCATCTACGAAGCCAACTCACAACAGCAACAACCACAAACAAGCAGCCGTACCACGCCAAGTCATATGTCCGGTTCGCTTCCACCGCTTTCTACGCCTGCTCTACCCACGGTGGTGTATTCACCAGAGGAGAAGTCAGCTTCGATGACATGCGTTGCCAAACTGCAGATGAGAGAGCCGGCGGGCAGTGTCAGCAGTACCACCGCGGCCCCTCCGCCTTTAGTGATCCCCATGGGTACACCCATGGTGGTCGATACTGGTTCCCCTTCTCCCGTGACAAGATCTGCAAGCGGAAGCTTCGCATCAACCCCAGCCACCATGCCTGGCGTTTCTCGTGCTGGTGTAGGCCCCTCAAACGGCTCAGGATCATATCCAGCCACCACTACCTTACCCACATCCGCAACGAATAGTGGGTCACAGCCTTCACCTACGTTCGAGAACGTTAACAGCAATCAGTCGGACACCAGCAAAGGTCCGACTACGCCTCAGTCGAAAGCAATCGATGAGCGTCTCAGCGCCGCAGTTTCAACTGGCTATCGTACTGCAGCTCGAAAGCGTGTGGCGCTCGCTCCTGGGCACAGCATGATGGACTGGTATCGCCATTGCCAGCGTAAGGAAGCACCCACAAATCTACGTACCTTTACCCTCGACGAGGTTGCTCAGCACAACAAACCCGACGACCTTTGGATGATCCTACATGGCCGTGTGTATGATATTACTGAATACGTCCCTTATCACCCAGGTGGGCTGTCGGAGCTAATGCGTGCGGCGGGGAAAGACGGCACTGCACTGTTTATTGAAGCCCACCACTTTGTTAACTTCGATGCTATGCTTGAGAAGCACCTTTTAGGTGTTGTCTCAAGGACAACTCCAAGGTCTGGAGAGACCTCCCTAAAATAGCGCACCGGCTTCCTTGCGTGCGCGTACTCCACCATTTTGTTGATTGTTTCTGTAGTCACACTTGACCTTTTCGTACTCGTGAAAACCCACTTTGTTGGTAACCTTTTTTCATTTGTTCGCACGTTTTGTTAGCGTAACTACTAACTCCTGTCATACCATAACTCCTGTCCAGTTACAGGTTCAGCCATCTTTCCGCTTCCGTACTGATATTGACTCAAGTCATTATCTTGGTTGTTACAGCCTTCACTATCACACTCCCCTCACATTTCACATTTGACCTTCTGAACGTCTTGTTTATCATGTTCATAGTTTCTCAAGCAATATGTACGCTTGGCTTCAGCCTCAAATCTTGATCACGCGTACATGCCCTGGAGTGTACTTCTGCTTCATATTGCACAAAACTTTAGTGCATTTGGATCTATACTCTGCCACATTGCCTCATTGCTGCGTTGAACCTTGCATGCGAGCCTTATGTCCGTCCAGCACGTTCACACTCCCTTTTCAACTTTCATCGTTCACAACGTTTCATTTATTGGTTATTAGATGCACTCTATAGCGTTATTACCTCATTTACGAGACCCCCTCCTTGAGCAAATAGTATTCCCACCCGTCACAGCTCCTTCTACTCTTTCTGTTTAATCTACCCCAGATCATACTCTGCTGTTGCATCGTTTGTTCACTCTGTGGACGCCCCTCCCTTCAACAAGGCTTATTTCGTTGATTAGTTTTCGACCCAGTCCGTAAAGCTTGAGAGGGATCCCTTGGCCCAACCAAGAACACTAACGGTTTTTCTTGAGCTTGTACTACGTCCAGTTGACAACGCACTTCCCTCGATCGTACAAACCCTCCACGCGGTTGCATTTGTGCGAGTTGTAGTCCTCCCATCTGAGACTGGAGGCTAGGAATTCGGCACATGACATGTGGGGACCAGGAAAACGATGGAAAACTAGGACGCGGCGTGCTGTGATGCATACTAGCACTAGGTCATGGCCAAGCCTTTTACATACCAGGCTAGAGGTCTCTTAATCCGATTTAAGATAGCCTTAGTAATCCTGTGCCCTACTTTGATGCAGTAGGATCTCTACACAACCCCTCCCAAACGATTGATGTAATTGAAGATCATTCTACCATCATCGGACCTCATCATGAACAGGTACTCACTGTTTGTTCCCTCAGTCATGCCACACCGCGCAAGCGAGTATTGTGCTCAATGCCTGAGGAGCGTTACATGTTCTGTGTCGTGACCCCAACCTTGGTAATCAGTAAAGGCATCAGTCAACTTTCAAGTGCGCTGAGCGCTGCTCATTCGTGATGCTAATGCCAACCAGGCGCGCCTCCCAACACCTCGACCCGTCTAAAGTCTTTCCGATTAATTCAACAGAAGTAATCTTGGTTCGGTGGTATAAACTAATCATACAGACATCTAATGCTCTTGTTCTAGCGTTAATTCTGGCGACTAATTGGAAGGTTGGTTTTGAAAGCTTGGCTAGTGAAGGGTTTATTGCTGCTTCCTTTGCTGTTGCTCCTGCTCATGTTCGGCGAGTGCCTTCGCCGCGATAGCTGCAGCGGCCGCCGCATTAGCTGCTGCATCGGCTGCAGTATTGAGCTGGCTTTCCAGTTCACGAATACGCATTGTGAGGGAGTCAATGGTGTCGTTGGCTTCAGTGAGGTCGTTTTGAAGCTCCTCAACGAGTTGGCGGGATCGGGTCTCTTTGGCTACCCGACATTTTTTGAGCAAAGTCTCCAGGATACTCTCAACGCACTCGAGCTGTGCCTCGGACAGACCATTTAGGCCGACGCCCAGTACGTGCGCAGGTAGAATTGCGAGATCTTCAGCCCTTGGGTCTACACGGTGCAACAACTTCTGCAAGGGTGTCGGTTGCCCTGGACTAGGCGCGATATGCGGGGGCATAAAGCCTAAGCGTGTATAGGAGTTATCGAGGCCGAAACCGGCTGTTGCTGCGAGTCCTCCAAAGCTGAGGCTCGTGTCAGAACTGAACGAATTGCCCACACCGCTACCAAGTGCAGCTAATTGAGACGTCGACGAACCGTATGCCGGTGGCTGGTAGCTGAATCCTAAGCCAAAGCCACTATCACCCTCACGCGGGCTGGCAAACAGAACTGACGATGACGTTGTCGCATTCATACTGCCTCTGCTAAGATCCGTGGCACTGGCAATGAGAGGCGTACTCAAGGTGTCTGATGCGGCACCAAGGAACGCTCGCGACGGTGAGGCTTGCATAAATGCGTTCGAACTTGGGGGTGAGAGCACCTTACTTGGAGAGCCGCTAACTTTTGTTTCGACATCCTGTGCTTGACTTGAGGCTACCAATTCTTGATTGGAAGGCTGCACACTGGTCTGTAACGGTGCGTCACCAGTTGCTCGTTTTGAGGTAGCCGTAGTCAACGACGCATTTGCTGTGACGGCTTTAGGCCCGCGTCCAGCCGGTCCAGCTGGTTGCTTCATGGGTTTCAGTTGGGGAGAATTGCCCACGATCCCTGTAACTGCGGCGGCGGCAGCGGCTACATCGATCTGAGGTGTCTTGGAATTCTTTGGCGCGGTGCTGTGCTGTTGCGCCTGAGATTGATGAGCCTTCTTCACAGGCTGCAGTTGTTTCTTGCTGGAGACGGAGGTGGGCACATTATCTGCTTTCTTGGTGCTTCGATCCGGTTCTAGTTGAGAAGGATGCTTCGCTTTCTTCTCTTTGCTGGTTGGAACTGTTGTCCACTCTCCGTCGTCATCATTTTGCTCGGCAGCGGGTTCTTCCTCGGGTTCCACTTGATCAATGACCTTGTCCTGAGTTGACTTGTCAGCTATGTCTTCGCCTGACTTTTCTGTCTGCACTGTCGTTGACACTTCTACGGCCTCGTTACCGTTGTCTGCAACCTCTGGAGCCTCTGGAGCCTCTGGAGCCTCTCTGTCAGCTTTCTTTGAGTCGCCTTCCGCGGCACGTGTTACTTCGGCGGCTACGGCAGGCTGAGTGGACTCTGTGGGCAGCGCTGTTGCCTGCTCAGGCGTTGCGACGGTCTTCAATTCTTCCGTCGTCGCCAGTGGTGCCGGTGCCGAGGAGGGGGAGGGTGATGCGGAAAGTGCAGCAACGGGTTGTGATGCACTCTTTGAACTCGAAGCCTTTGATTGCTGCTGCTGCTGCTGCTGCTGCTGTTTACCCTTACCCTTACTGCCACCCTTACCTTTGCCTCTGCCTTGGGGTGCCATCTCGTCGTCAAGAGTTAAAGACTCAATCACTGCTTGAGCTTCGGCCTTCGCCTGATTGTACCGTTCCATCATTGCGTTATATGCCTTTCCACTCTTGTATCCGTGATTCAGCCAGTGCATAAGCGGTGTCTGGCCAGACGCGTTGTGACAAAGAGGATCGGCACCGAGGGTCAATAGTTCGTAAACGACGTCTTCGTTCGTAGGATACTTGCAAGCGATGTGCAAGGCGGTATTGCCATTGACATCCGTGTGGTTGAGATACTTGGAGATATACTCCTTCGCAGTGAGCGCAAACACATCACTCACACTGACCTTCTTCTTTGTGTTGGTTTGTTTGTCACTTTTCCCGTCTTTATCCTTGTCTTTGTCTCTTGCTCTCTTTGAGTCGTCGACAATTTCCACATCCTTCAGCGCCTGCTCGCTCGCCTCCGCTCCTCTCTTGAGCGCATCAATCAAGTGACGGAACGTCTCGCGCGACCCACTCTCGCACGAGCACATGATGACATTGAAACCAGAATTATTGGTGTAGAACATGGACAGAGGATGCATGCGGACATCGGGGCGGGCCTGGGTCCAGAGTACATTGATCGATTCCGCCACGCGAATCAGGTACTCAACTACATCCGCGCGACCCGCCATTGCGGCGAACATCAGGACAGTGTCGCGATTTCGGTTCACTAGCACCATCTCCACCTCCTTCGGCTTCATCGTGGGCGCGACTTCGATCATGAGATAGTTCAGTGTGCGGAGTTCACCCGCAGCGGCAGCTAACATCCAAGCAGAGTTACCATTGATGGTTCGATGCGAGGGTCGGGCGCCTTCCGCGAGTAGTACGCGCATGACATCAATGTGGCCATAGCGCGCTGCAATCAAAAATGGCGTGTGTCCACTGCCGTCCTCCGCATCCGGGTGTAGCTGCGACGTTGAGAGCAGCTCGACAATGTTCTGACTGTCTCCAACTCCGGCCATACGGAAGAGTTCTCTAACACTGTTAGCGAGCGACTCGGACTGGTGCAACTCATCAGCGTCATTGGATACTAGAATTACGTCTTCCGAGCTCGCCTCAGCCAGCTGCTCCACGGCGCGCTGGACATCCTCCTCGAGTTCTTGGCTCATTGATGAGTGAGGAGCACTCGGGGCTTGAGTTTGTGTGGGATAGGAGGCGATCGTCGAGAAAGCATAAGCAATTTGGTAACTATCTGGGTATATCATGCACGTATATTAAACTGTTAAACCACTATATACACCACCATAGGGCAATTTGCACCACATGTTATTCTACGAAACTCACTGTTCTCGGCCGAGTCGCCGCGGCCCGGTGGATTGGATTAACTCGTTTGAGTCAGGACAGGGCCCGCCACTGCCAACACTGCACACGCGCACGGCCGTTGGCGTCGAGTGACAATGTTGCAAAGTGTGATGCATGTGCTGGAGATGTCGAGGTCGTAATATCTGGTGCGCCTAGACGGCAGATTTATGTACATTGGTGATAAGTATTCCAGAGGAAGCGAACGCATTCAGCTCTGAATCTATCTAAAAGCGCTTCTACTTAGAATCACTGGTCTTCAGTCTTAACGCGCTTCACATGAACTTCTTGGTCCTCTGCTGCGGCAGCTGCCAGGGGGCTGCCACGTGTCTTTTCAATTTGCTTGTCATCATCTTTTGCTTCGTCTTCTCGTTTGGCTTGGGCCTCTGGGGCAGTCATGTTCCACAACGCATCGTCAAGAAGAAACGGGTTCACGGTCTCGGAGACAGCGGGCAGCATGACAGACGCCATCTCAGCCGTGCTGCCAGCCTTTTCAGCTTGGGCCTAATATGTGACGACACGAGCAGGGTGAGATGTTCTGAGTGAGTGAGAAGGGTTGGAGATACCGGGTCTGTGGACTTGAAGGGCAATTTGACTTTTGTGCAGCAATGCTAACGACGTACCTGCTGTGCTTCCAGCATTCGTTGGCTTCGGAATGTCCTCCAGTGCAATCGTTGTTGGGTTGCCAGCGTATGGATGAAGATCGGCTCACTGAGCATCGCTCGGAACTGGAAACAACGAAAGGTCGGGTAAGATAAGGATCTATGAGTGAGTTCCGAGCACTAGTATGGTATGCGTGGCGATATAATGAATGCCCACCCTCGGTATGCGGCTGATTCAGTGACAAGTTCTTCGAGAAACGGGCAACTATGCACTTACCTGCGGTTCTAGCAATTGGGTGAGAAAGTACAGAGCATGCGGGTGCTGTACATACATAGCATATTCCGGCTTGTGGAAGTACTACATGTATACGATAGCAAACGAGGTGTACCATGGTTAGCGAACTGGTAGTTGGTACGCAAACTAGCTCTCAAGTGAAAGTATGGAGGGTAGACCATACCAGCCTGGCTTAGACAACAGATGAGATCGCCTGCCTTACGTACCTGGAGATATTCAATGTAGTTGATAAACGCTGGGCGAGTGAAGTACCGGTTGTAGGCGAGAAACTGGAGGTAGTACGGCTTGGCTAGCAGCTCCACGAACTCGAGATCGAGAACGAATCGGATGTTGTTGCTGCGAGCGATTTCTCTGAGCTCTGTTGCGTAGTTAGGCTCGCTCATGGCAGAGTCAAATTACGGCCTCGGCAGCTCTAGACACGATGCTCGAGCTAATCCTTGACCTTTCACACTGGGGCACTCACCGACAGCCCCGAATTACGGATGTATGACAATGTGGATTCGATGCTGGATGCTGACTGCCAAGCCAGGGACAGGTGGATGAGATTGCTTGCACTTCGACGAGCCAACCCAAATATATTTGAATAGGGTCGGTTGGTGTGGTTTCAGTTGAAGCGCGAGTGCTGCTTGCATGACGTCATCCGAGACGTGAGAGTTCGGGATGATCTTGCATCGGCCACAGAGAGCTAGCAACAACCCACTCGGAATCATCGACAATGAGTCCTCCATTGCTCCTGAATTGAGACACTAACTCGTTGAAAAATGTGCCATGATGGGATGTTTTTCAATATTTGTACTCGATCGGGGTTGCCATTGGGGCAATGGCGATTCAGTGAAATTATATGACCGCCGCTGTGAAGGACATCTAATCGACGCGATGGATTCCATTTTCCGTCAGCGATGAAATGAGTCAATTCGAATGCACTCAAGACGATGGGTCCCGATGACGGTCCCGAAAACCCGTCGGGACATACTGGCCATGAATCTCGTAAAATTAGCAAGGATAAAACGCGACAGACACACCGAAAGCTCGAGAATCAAGCCTGAGTAATCAGTTCAGCTTGAAACAAACGTCGAGCAGCAATGTTCCGATTCCGCAATATTCTTGCATTTGTCTGCGTAGCCCTGCTCCTTGCAGCGCTCGCAAGCGCAGGAGGCCTGACAAAGGGTCAATACCTTGGCAAGAGCCAATGTCTTGGCAAGGGCCAGTACCTTGGTAAGGGTAAGGGCCAATGCTTAGGCAAGACACAATACCTCGGCAAGGGCCAGCTGATGGGCAAGGGCAAGGGTCAGCTCCTAGGTAAGGGCAAGGGCCAGTGCTGCAGCAAGGTCCAGACCATCCCACAGGTTCAATCTATTCCTCAGGTCCAATCCATTCCTCAGGTCCAATCCATTCCTCAGGTCCAGTCCGCTCCTCAGGTCCAGTCGATCCCCCAGGTTCAGGCTGCTCCTCAGCTTCAGGCTCAAGACCAGGCCACT
>Ga0180217_1000344_pt1 | contig 80708 bp, 37 predicted proteins | sample eDN3rd37CBELigOP_FD_128521 | JGI IMG/M metagenome (GOLD analysis project Ga0180217, IMG submission 128521) | Enriched Organic Plus compost microbial communities from Emeryville, California, USA - eDNA 3rd pass 37_C BE-Lig OP (version 2) (version 2) ...
GTGTGTATTGAGATTGCTTCTGGGTGCCAAAAAGGAGCGGTCTCTATACCTCTTAGTCTAGGTATTCCGGCCCCCCCTAGAACTTTGCCTGGTAGCCTTTTTAGCCGGATGCGGTTATAAAAAAACAAAATGACTTACCAATCAGAGATTCCCAGGATCACAATGTCTCCGAGATGGGGTCACAAATGCCAGAACCAGGTTTCGAGACGAATATCAGAGTCCAGCTTCCCCAAATGCTTCGAAAAATTCGCCCCTCCAAAGGGGACCAACTTCCCAGATGCTTCTCAGAATTGGACCCATCGAATATATCCGAGCAGCCGTCTCCAGACTTCGCAATCCAGCACCGCGAATACCAACCATCATCTTCCAGAAAAGAAGCGACATGAACAAGGATGTCTCAATGCTCGCAACTTTAGAGGAAGTGAGCCCAGGTGGTCTATCCAGAGTCATGGGAGACCTCACTCGAACTCAAATACAGCCTCGACTGCGAGATGATCCGAAGGCCACTGAGGATGAGGGAGGCAGATGCGCTGATGCGTCGGGTGAGCCACTAGCGCAATACGTGCGTCGACAAGACGTGGCTTTGACTGAATTGCTTTCCAGAAGATATTATCGATTGTGGATGAAGTATAAACCCCTTTTCGCTGTTTGCCTGTGGTGAAGAGGCGTACTCTGGGTTGGCCTTCCGCCGTAGAGCTTGTCTGATATCGTGTAATCAAGTGATCAATTACATTTTCGTACCCGCTATCGAGCAGCTTGGGTAATGCTGCGGGAGTAAAGGGAGATTGATAGAACTCTCCGTGAATTGATTCCATTGCCCCGAGTCGAGTAACTGAGTTGAAATCACCCAAAAGGAAAATGGGGTAGTCCGTGGCCTCCTGAGATGCTGCACTACTAAACTGGTGGATCCTTGCCAGCAGGAAGTTCATTTGTCCCGCTCGAATGCTCTCGGCTTCATCTGATTTACCTGCTTTAAGGTGGGTCACGCATACAACGATCTGTTGTGCATTGGACTGCTCGCTTTGGGTGGTTTGCGCAGTGCAAATCAGTTCGAGCCGGGCTAGCACGGCAACTTGGTTTGTTTTTACACTTACGTTTGAAGGTGCCTCCTTGAGCTCGCCTTCAAGCTCTTGCAGCGTGGGCGGACGCTCAAGCACCACAGTCATCGAATTGACGAGGCGAAGTTTCTTTTGCTGGAACGCCAGTACACTGGCATCTCGGACGTTGCTACCTCGGATGACCGGCTGGGGCTTGTACTCTCGCAGGCATACATACCCAGCGAACTCGAGGGCAGGCCGAATAAAGTCGTCGAAATGATCAACTTCCTGAAGCGTGATGACATCTGCCTTGCTCCTGTACAACTTATCCAAGATTCTCCACTTGCGCTCTTTCCATTTGAGCCAAGCTGAGACGGGCTGTATAAGGTTATCGAAGCCTCCCAGGTCCTTGTCCTCTCCACTGGAGCAGTCTGAGAGAGTATTCCATTGGTAGAAGTGGATTCCAGCTCTTCCTTCATGGAAGCTAATTGACTCACTCAGCGGCTGATACGCATAGCTTCCCTCACCGAGTTTCGTATCAGGTGTCTCCGATGTGGACGACTGCGTCGGAATCAGTTGCTTATCTTGAAACGCGATGTACTCTTGGACCGCGTTCAGCAGACCTTCTTTGAGACTGTCATCGGGCTCTGCTACACTTGCTATCGACAGGAGCCGTTCCTCCAGCTCATTGAGCTTTGTCAGCTGAACTGACACCACCGACGTGTCTGACGCGTTGTCCTGCTGCTTTGGGTGTTGATTCGTAGCCTTGGCCTCGGTCTCGTCATCAGCATATCTCTCCTGAAGAACTTCCAACGTAGCTATCCTACTCGTCTGCCATAGGCCCTTCAGCTCACGGACGCATCCGAGTGCGAACTGCACCCCGTCACAAGATGAAGCTGCCATCAACTACCCTACTTGCTATGTTCGTTGCTCCAAAGTGGCATGGTGTGGTATCGCACTGTGTGAAACAACCAAGGTGGTTTGCGCCTCACGTCAACAAATCCGGGCCAGGACGGATAGCAAGACGATTCTGGAGACTGACATGTCGGGAAACCCGGGTCGTTGTGCACTACACTGGTATTGGGGCCCCTGGCCACGAAGATCGCATGCGTCGTACACGTTACATGCGATGCGTGACCAGAGAGCCTCGCGAGCGCCCCAGTGAGGACGCGTGATTCGACCCTAGCGTGAAACAGACCTTGGAGTGAGTATACTTCGTGCAGGTCAGAGCAAGATGCGGGACTGGCGGTGGGCCATAGCGGAGATTTGTGGCTTAGCTGTGACCACGGGGCGGTTTCCTGCCTCTGATCTCACCCTCAGGTGCATATGCCCGCCATCCAAGGAAGATTGGGTTCTCAGGATGATATCTACTTGGTTGTTTCTGGAAGCTATTACTCACCCACGCACTCACCCACGACCTGTCATTACCGCCACCAACACCCTAACAATACCACCATGCGTTGGCGCACCACCCAGATATCATGGCATCGGGTGCCCCTTCAACTGAGCTCAAGACCACCGATCCATCCGAGATCCCTGGCATCGTCAGCAAGCTACGTGACAGCTTCAACAGCAAGATCACACTCTCCAAGCAATGGCGTCTCCAGCAGCTGCACCAGCTTGAGAAGCTGCTCAAGGAGGGCGAGGAGGAACTGTCCAAGGCTATGTACACCGACCTCCATCGATCTCGCTTCGAGTCATATTTCATCGAGCTGAACATTGTGACCCACGAGATCCACACAGCTATCGAAAACCTTGATGAGTGGATGAAGCCTGAAGTCAAGCCCACCAATCTGCAGAATCTTCCTGGCAAGTCATTTGTCCAACGCGATCCTCTCGGTGTCGTCTTGATTATGAGTCCCTGGAACTACCCTGTACAGCTGCTCCTTGCTCCTCTCGTTGGTGCCCTTGCAGCTGGCAACACAGTCCTGCTCCGACCTGCCAGTTACACGAAGAATGTTAGTGCTGCGCTGGCTAGGCTTGTCGCCAAGTACTTCGATCCGAGCGTCGTTGCTATCGTGACAGGCGACCGTGACGTCACTACCTCGGTGCTCAAGGAACGCTATGACTACATTTTCTTCACTGGTGGTCCCACCCTGGGCCGCGTTGTTCATCAAGCTGCTAACAAGCACTTGACACCTGTCACACTTGAGTTGGGAGGTAAGTCTCCTTCGTATGTTGACAAGTCTGTGGACGTCGATATCTGCGCGAAACGACTTACCTGGGCCACTTTCGTGAATGCAGGCCAAACCTGTGTGCGTCCCGATTACCTGTTGGTTCACGAAGCGGTCGCTGATGAGTTCATTGCGGCAATTGTCAAGTACACCCGCAAATTTTACGCAGACTGCCCCAAGGCTGATCCGAATGAATATGCTCTCTCGCCCGCTGAGCGCGCTGTCGCTGCTGAGATTAAGCACGAGGCAGGTCAGACCCCATACTTTGGCCGTATCGTTGACGGTGGTGATGCAATCGATCGACTTGCGAATATCCTCAAGCAAGACGCATCTTATATCATCGAAGGTGGAGCCGTGGACAAGAGTAAACGATTCATCTCACCGACCCTACTGAAATTCGGCGCAAACCGTCATGCATTCGAAAACTCGGCAGCAATGCAAGCAGAGATCTTCGGTCCTATTCTCCCAATTCTCACTGTCAAGTCACCCGAAGAAGCCATTGCGCTCATTCGCTCCCGCGAAAAGCCCCTCGCTCTATACTGCTTTTCTAACGACAGCAGTGTTGTGAAGCGCTTCCTGCGTGAAACGACCTCGGGATCTGTGGCGATCAACGATGCCATTGTTCAGCTTGCCAACCACGAACTTCCATTTGGTGGTGTCGGTTTATCAGGTATGGGTGCATACCACGGACGATACTCGTTCGAAACGTTTTCGCACCAGAAGGCGGTGATGTGGAAGAGCACTACAGCAGATATTGCCCACAGATATCCACCCTACACAGAGTTTGGCCGTAAGTTGATTAAACTCACTGGTAAGCCCATCTCACGCTCCACCATCCGAGCCGTGGCTACTGTAGCAGCTGTTACCGCGGCTTTCTTGGCTCGCAACCGTGCACAGGACGCGGTAGCTGCGCTCGTCCCTCACATCCCCAAGATCCTGCCAGTCATCGCTGCCATTGCCGCTTATCGCTGGTTCTAAAGTTTCGGCAGCGACGCGCAGCAGAGTGTTGTAGGACCATCACGCTCGCTTCATTTTGTCTCACTATTCATCACAGCCAGTATCGACACTGCGAACGATTGGCCGCAGAGATGAGGTTCGACCTGAGACATCGTTTAGAATCTAAGTTTGGTCAATCACCTCTGGTGTGTATATCTGCATCTTCATTCACTCCTTCACTCCTTCACTCGCTCACCCACTCGCATTTTATGACGTGTGTTCTTCCAACCCAGAAACGCGGACGCTACTGCAAGAAGGCGCGTTGTCTTCTTGAGTGCTCACAGGTCACCTCGCTCACCTTCGATCCGTATCTGTATTGACAAAATAAACGTTCGAATCCACATTGTTCGATATTCTGAATGGACAATCCGAGCCATGTGTGACGGGATTATGGTGCACATCCCACGCGACCATAGCATATATACCACACTCACCTGGGTTTTATCGCTACACACCCCGCCTCTAGTGCCCAAACTCGACTTGATTCGGAGACTCTCCCTTTAATCCCCGACGTCCTCGAGATTTAGACCCGGTTTTCACCATATCCTGCACGTGCTGTTCGCCCATGGCGTTCTGCCTGGGCCTTGTTTTCAGCCCCATTGCCAACTATTTCACCCCCAAGACCGCTGCAGTGATTGACACCGCACACCCGAACGAAAACACAAGGCTGCTTGGGGAAGAAGCAGGCACGTCGAGATCTCGCGACGATGTAAACAGCAGGCATCTCCGCCACCACATTGTGGTTCCCCGTAGCGGCTCCTCGACTGAGTGCTGGGGTGGCGTATGGAACGCTTATGATGAAACCTATCCATGTGAGCTTCAAGGGTACGTTTGCATGAGGATTTCTGGCTTTCGGTTTGTTTGGCTTTGCGTGGCCTGGATGACCAAGACTGCTTGGATGACTGATCGATCATGACCCTACTATCACATCGTGTTAGCCGTTCAGTACTCTGTGCATAACAAGAACTCATGCTCTTCTACATCATCTTTCCTGCTCTGACCCGCATTCAACAACAGGCACGTCACACCTGAGGAATGGAGTACCATCATTGGTAATGTGAACGAGATCGTCAGTTCGGTTTTCCCGTGTTGCTGTTCGATTTGCTGCGCTGTCTGCTGTTGTCCGTGCACATGCGGAGCATCATGTTTGTATCCCAGCTTCTTTATGAACAAGGTCGAACAACATATCATGCGAACATTGAATCGCTACAATCAAACGCTACGGAACCGCGATGTGATTTTCCGCCTCCGTAGGAAATATTTTGTCACAAGTTGGATTGAAATTGATGTTCCGCAATCCCCTGTTCTGGATCCTGCATCGCTCCCATCCAGTCGTCCAAATGTTGTCCCTCAGCGACGAAAATTCGACCAAAGCAACACCACATTTTCATCCACATCCGTGGCGCCTCAGATCCCGCAAATGTCCTCAATCGATGATCAGGAACCCATGGAATCTAAAAGGATTGACCAAGACCCACAAAACCATGACATTAACATAGAACTGCAGCCGCGATCCATTCCAACCCCACTTGTCGATGATGCGCCGGTAGAAACAGCTCGTGCTTTAAACCATGCACTCGCGTCGGCGCAATCAATGGAAGCATACAGTGGGCTCACAGATGGTTTTGCGGATTCAAGCCAGATCACCAAAATTGAGCCCCCCTCGTATGAGGACGCCTGTGGAAGTAATCAAGCTAGGTAACGAGAACCCTCTGTCATGAGCAGAATAAACAGCTGTACAGATCAACCCAATGCCCATAGAACTTGACTGTGACCTTCGCCAATTTACTGTACCTCGTTTTGAATCTATTTATGCTGGACTCGGTGGGGAAAAAATGAGCGTTGGAACGTGCACATCCGCAGCCTTTGTCAAATCAATTATTCAGGTACAGCAGCCTCTGAACCATTTGACTTCGCATCATCCTTCTTGTTGTTGCTGCGGCGAGGAGATCGGTTGGGTCGCTTACCCTTGCCCTCAGAGCTGGAAGGGCTCGCAGCTGGGCTAGGAGAAGCAGCCGCAGCTGCAGCAGCGGGTGAAGCCTCTGCGTTTGGTGTGGGAGCGGAAGACTCAGGCGATGCTGGAGAACCTTCAGCAGCTCCTGCCTTGGCACCTTGTCGCTTGTTCTTTAGCCCGCCACGTCGCGCACGCTGGCGCTTGCCGCCGGCTTCAGACGCAGCGGATGAAGGAGAAGCACCCTCACTGTTCTTGGACTCGGGAGACTTTGCCTCGGGGGAAGACTCTGATGCTGCAGGCTTCTCGCCAGTTGCCTTGCCACCACGGCGTCGAACTCGCTTTGCGCGAGATCCAGTGCTCTTCGCCTCAGGCTTTGAGTCTGTAGCAGGAGCAGCAGCTGCGGCACCTGCCTCACCCTGTTGCTTGGATTCGCTTGTGGGTGCCGTGGAAGTCTTAACGCGGCCCCGCACAAGACGGCGGCCTCGACGGCGGGTCTTCTCTCCTGTCTCCGAGGTGGACTCCTCCGAGGCGGTCTTAGCCTCAGAAGCTGGCTTAGCATCTCCTGTGCTCTCAGCAGGCTTCGCCTCCGCAGCCTTCTTGGCACCACGCTCACCCTTGCGTCGAGCTTCTCGAGCTGCCCGCTTGGGCTTCTCTTGCACTGTAGTCTTCGTTTCGTCCTTTTTCTCCTCCTTCTTCTCCTCCTTTTTCTCCTCTTTCTTCTTGGAGTCCTTCTTTTCCTCCTTCTTTTCTTCCTTCTTCTCCTCCTTCTCGTCCCTCTTCTGCTCCTTAGCGTCTGACTTCTTGCCACCGCGTCCACGCTTCTCAGATGAAGCTGCAGCTGCAGCAGTAGAACCCACACTAGCAGCAGCCTTGGGAGAAGCAGCAGGTTCACCCGACTTGGTCTCGGATGCAGGGCCTCGGCGTCCTCCCTTAGCCTTTGTCTGTGCTACATTCGTATTGTTGCCGTTGGTTGGCGCAGTGGAAGTAGCTGCGGCAGCAGCTGCGGCAGCGGCAGCACGCTTCTGTGTCGCGTGACCAGGCGCAACCTTCGAGGCATAGGTGGGCTTGTTGGCAAGTCCAAGGAACTGCGCACGAATGAGGTGCAAATCAGTGCCGAAGCTGACACGCTGCTCGATCAGGGTGGCTGCAAGATCAACTGCCTCTGGGTTGCCGATGATGTTCAACTTGGCAACGGACTTGTCCTCAGACTCACGGGTACGCGAGATGAGGCGGGCACCGCTGATCGTCTCGAGTGAGGTGAATCGGATGCCATCCTGGTCCTTCAGCAAATGTACCTTGCTGGCAGGCACTTCGATGGTGCGTTGAACCAAGCAAAGCAATCGTCGTGCCTGCGCCAGTGCCTCAGCCGTGTTGCCACCAATAACGATGTGTGCCTGTTCATTCTCTGCGGTGGGTGGGTTCACCTGGACAGAGAGAATACCTTCGATCTTCTCTGCCTGCTTGATGTTTGCACCGCCCTTACCGATCACGAAGCCCAGCACGTTAGGGTCAACATTGAACTTGTCCGTGAATGGCGCCTCCGTGCGCTGTTGACGCTCCTGGTAGCGGTCGAGGATAGACTTGTTCTGCGGGCGCAAAGCGAACTCAAGGAGTGCGTGAACGGAGCGCTCGAAGTAGTCTCGCTCTGCAAGAGGACCCACAGCGACGATCTGATTGTTAGTGGGGTCAACGCTAACAAGCAAGAAGTGGAATCGCTCGCGTGCATTTTCAAGGTAAGGGTTGAGGAGACCCGAGAGGAGCAGGTCCGCGGGTGCGGGGATCGACACACGCGTGTACAACGCCAGATTGAACGGAGGGTTTGTGTTCAAGGGGCGAAGGTACATCTTCTCGTAGAGATCCGAGTGCGGTGTCGGCAGATCCAAGAATCGCACGAGAAGTGGGTTGACATTCACCACATTCACGCGCCACCACGAGTTCGGATGCGAGGTGGGCAACGAAGCCAGCGCCTCAACAATCATGCCAGTCTGGAGCTCGAACTCCTCAGGATCGTGAGGGGGTGCAGCTGCGCGAACGAGCGAAGGATCAACCCATTCGGGTGGGCGCCAGTCGTCGACATAGGATACCAGCACCTCAGAATCCGAGATATCGCGCAAAAAGGCCTGGTAGTACGAGTTGTGGCCCGGGATCTTGACCTCGCAAGGGAACATCGACGTGAGCGGCGTAGTCGACATCTTGCTGCTACTGTAGCGACGCTAGAGATCGGTGAGCATAAAGAGTGAATAAAGTTGTGAGCATGTGACTATGCATTGGGTATGACTATATCCTTCCCAGCGCGGGGTGCTTGTGAGATCCACTCGCGTTTCGAACACCTCAACATACGAATGGCCCCAGGGCGGGAAATATATGCCGCTAAATTTCCTGCGCTGAGCACGGTCATTCCGTAACAGAGACAAATGCAGAGCATGCGGCACGGTCCGGTCCACCAAATCCACCCCGGCACAATCCAACCACAGGGACGGATGCGTCTGTTTCTCTGCTCGCAAAGTCGTGACGCGGCAGATAAGTTGGGCTCTCTCGTTTTCATGTTTGAACTTGAGAAGTTTGACATGAAAACGTGGTACATTTACCCACGATCCTGGTTGCAGCGGATAGTACCCGAGCAAACACGTTCATTCACGGAATATTTCGCGTCCCACGCTCCGTCAACCCGGGCATTTTCCCCTTTTGCGCATGTAGTTTTGGCATTCAAAAACTGGCACTTTGTCTGTGGCTGGAGTTGGGACCGTTCGTGGAGGGGGGTGATGTAATACCCTCGGTCGGTGCCCCTCGAAATATCTCGAGGGAATGATGAGCAAGCCCGGATTTTCCAGTTCAACAATACCAGGTCCGGTGCTACCTGGATCCTCATAATTCCTGCACCCCCTTTCAATTTCTCCCCCCATTCTGCATCCATCCTGCCTCAGCTCGCGAGTTCGATTCCCACACCCCGCAGCGACACCCTGGCTCCTACTGCCCGGGGCTTCTATTCGGGATACGGAGCAACACGGATTGTATCTGAGTGTGGTATCCGATGTCGTGGTATGCAGACCGCCCTGACCTGACCTGGGCTGCCCAGCCCGTGGCAGACTGTTACGATTGCACTGGCTTGACCAGCTCGGGCGGCCTGCCCCGCTGCGTGCCTATCCCGGCCTGCTATCACCCGGGTTTGTCACTGCGTCTTGTTGTATTGTGTGTGCTCGCTTGGGATAGTGTGAGACATGACACCTCGATGCAAAATGCAATGCGTTTAGCTTCTCTACTACCACCACCGTCACCTCGTTTGCACACCACATATGCCTCGCTCGACGCGGTATGCTGCTCTGTCGTCTTTGTCCCGAAGCGTGCTCGCCGCCGAACGCACCTGTACACGCTCACAGGTGGGAGAACGTGCGTGCATGCATGCTTGTTAGCTCACCTGGTCGGTCGGCTGGTACTGCGAATGCGGATGCGTGCGCGGACGAGAGAGTGAGACTGTATGTGTGACGCTCACCAAGCCACGCCTGGCATGACGTGAGCCACAGAGAACACGAACGTGAGAACAAGTGACGAGGGCTCGGTCGGAGTGGAATGCACGGTGTGGCATGGGCCAACCAAACATTCACACACGCTGTTTTGTGTATGCCCTCTATCTCACTCCCTCAATTGACTGGTTGACTAACTATCTCTAGCCCCCTCCTCACTCGCGCACAGCAGGCGTGCGGTGTGCAAGCTGCGTGCGTCACACAAGACAATATCCTGTGACAGACTGACTGGACTGACGGACTGACTGGCTGCCGGCCTGACTGTCCACTAGGTCAACCTGCCGACGCTGACCACGCTTTCTACCCTCTCGGGAAGAGGTGTGCTCAAGCTGCCGCAAGGCTTAGCCCTTAACGGAGCTGTCTTAGGCTACTTGGCACTGTGCCTCCGCAATTCGTACGGACTTGCAAGATAGTCGACCGCGGTTGAACCCAGGCCTGTCGAGCGCAGCATTGCAGGATCCAGTTACGTGCTACTACGAAAAGCTTACTCAAGCGTGAGACTCACGAACACGCAAGTTGCTGTAATGTCAGGACATGACCCGGGCAGTATTGGTAATGGTTGGTGTGGAGCCGGTGGCAATGGCCCAGTCTCAACAACATGCGGCACCGGTACAATTAGTAGTCATGATGATGTAGTATGGCTTCATTGGAAGGCGGTCGAGACTTTAAGCGATGAGAACTCACATCACGTGGATACGTGGAAGATCTGTCCAGTGCTCCCTGGAGGCGACGAAGAGTCTACAGCGCAAGGATTGCTGCCTCCAGCCTCGGCAGCAGCACCAGCCAAACCCAGTAAGTCCTCGACCACGACTATCCTACCACGACCCGCGAAAGCTCTTCCGGAGGCCGTTCGAATGCTGCGTGCAATTGGCCGTTCGAATGCGACGCAGGAGCAGTTGCAGCTCCTGATGCGTATTCAGACTCGTCTCGAAGGTTGCGCGTTCATTCACCAAATGGGTTTGACTCCGCAGGCAAATGATGGTAGTTCAGCTCTATGGATGCAAACCGACTTTTATCCGCATGGCTCCTTGCTCTGTCTACACAGTGCATATGTTCAACAGAAGGCGTCTCCTAACAAACCCTATGCACTTGAGATGCTCCAGATCCTCTCAGCAAACCTGCGAGACCTCGTTTGTAGGCTTGATCAGCAGAGGATCAGTGGCTGCAACCCAACCCAAGGAAGCACCACGTCACAGCCGCAAATTCTCTCTTCTATAAATCAAAACAACGGATCTGGCAAAGCGGCAAGCGGTGCCTCAACAGCGGTAAAGCATGATGTCGAGCACCCGAGACTTTGGGCTGAGTTACTTTACTTTAGCTTGCTCATGTTTCCCCTTGAGTTGCACGAACTTTTCATAGTGAGTGAAGCACAGCCTCAGGCAGATCTTTCCGTCCCTCTGCTCGCCACTTTGCGGTTCCAGTTTGTCTGCGGACCCGAGAGACTTGATGATATCGCCTCCATTCTACTTCCTGCATATTTGCACAAAGGCACCACCGCGCTCCTAGACTTGCTCTCCACACGTCTGTCAACCTTTCCACGTGCAGCTTCTCATATGGAATCGACTACCGAATGTGCCAACGTCAGCAGCATAGGCATGTCTGGCGTCTTGGAGATACCAAAGGTATGTCTCTCTGTGGAGGCGGATCCGCCATCGAATTTGCATTCTCACCACGTGCCCCCGGTCATTCAGAATGAAACCCGATCCTCTCCACGCATTGAAGGGACTCGAGGAACCGTCAGCGCTCGGAACACGCCAGCCAGGACAACCCAATCTCCCTTAGAAGTCGACGCCCAGGCAGGTGCGCCACTCGTCACAGCGTGCGATAACGATGATGATTACGAATATACCACCGACTTCGAGCAAGAGTCCACTGAATCAGGTAGCAACACTTTGGTCAAGGGCTCGGCGCCTCCAGCTGTCACGATTCCGGCTAGTGCACCCACCGATCCAAACACAAACACAAACAACACAAATGAAGGCCCAGAATGTGTCCATCAGCAAGCTGAAGACGTCGTGAGTCTCAGCTCCTCTACGCTCAGGAAGCATGAGGCCGGCACGACGTACGAGCAATATCAATGCTTAGTTTACGACTCGATGAACAAAACTCTCCTAATGTTTGTTCGCTCGCTTCATTTAGCTGAGTACCTCGCTTTCCGCGGTGATGGCACTGAGATTGTATATATTACTCCACCGTCGTCGCCATCTCTGTGCATGTGCTGCTCTTGCCAGAGGCTATTTGAGACGCAGCATGTGACGAAGCAATTGTTCGACGACTTGCGATCTTTCTTCTGTTCCGGACCTAATCCAATGCCTGACCAAGCACATGCGCAAGTTGCAAACTCTACAGAGCAAATTCCGTTCACAGACGCACTTCCCACTCCCCGGAAAGGCTCGGTTCGCGATGGCTCCGAGCTCGAGGACGTCGACGAAAATGAAGCTCTGATGCCATCTTTGCACAAGTTCTCCCCAGCAACCGTTAGTGGAGCGCTTGTGCGAGGAGCGCCTGTGCCACCGCCGCTTCAAAGCCTCCAGCCGGGTTTGAAAGACGACGGTCCTTCACATAGGCGACGCGCATCGGCCCAAGTCTTTGCCAGAACGTCCACCTCGATGCAGCCTGTGAAGGACCTCTCAAGCCCAGGCATCACGGAGGCCCAGATGTTGTCGCAGCCGCCCACTCCTCGTCCAGATCAACAGGCAGCTACCACAACTACAACGCACATCCCCCCAGTCTCAATTGATCACGCCGCGCAGAGCATTTCCGACCAGCAGTCACTACAACACCAGCAGCAAGTACCTGCCGCTTCTCAACGAGGTGTGCCGAAGACACGTTCCATAGAACCTGGATCTGGCGGTGGCGTTGGCATGTATGCTGCTGCGAAGCAGCGTCTTATGCAGCACAGAACTAACTCATTACCAGCAAACGCACTAAAGTCTAACCAGCAGACACAAGAAAACGCCACGGTAGACTGTGATGGTGACCTACGATCCCCAGTTACGTTGGCCAGGGAGCCCTCAGATCTCCCTGCAGATGCCACTGCGCTGTATTTTGAGACCCTGACGACCCTGCATACGGGCAAATTTTCGCATAAGCCTGTTTTGGGCCGTCTGCCCTCCCAAAACGCCCAGATTCAAAACGCCGGGCCTGGGCCAGCATCTACGGTCACTCATTCGGCAATCCTCCAACCAACACCTCTAACGGTGGTCGCAAACCAAGCAAATGTGAGCGTTATGCCAACGCCAGAGAACCAAGTTGTGACTGACGCATCAAGAGCAATGCTGCACTCAGCAAGTCCATCGGCCTTTGGTACACGCAAGCTCTCAATTGACATCACACTCGATTATGCGGATCCGGATAGCTTCGCAAAGTCCTCAGCGAGTAACGAAAGTAGCTCGCGGACCATCCGAGGAAACGTAGCTCCCGTCGCAGGCCGGAACCTTGGTATTCCGTCTGCTGATCCGGGTGAGGATGCTGCAGCAACGGCAAGGTTCTATGACAAAATGTTTGCGTCAAAACTGCCCTCGCCAAGCGCCTCGGTCACACGTTCAAGACTGGGATCGCGCGCTCCGAGCTGCACTGGGACACCTGAGTTTGCCCCGACTCAGCCAGGGGTGGCTTTCGCAGTGAGTGCCCTTAATCTGGCTGAAGGACAGACGGAGGGTAGTCTTGAAGTTGATCTCCAAGAAACCGCGAGCTCACAGGCACCGCATGAACGAACCATGGACCGCCCGCCACCGGGTCCAATCAGCACGTTCAGCTTTCTTACGAAACCCGGACGCACAATCGCGACTAACAATGGATCTGCGGCCTCCACAGCACAAGTGCCATATATGGCATCTCTTGCTGAAACTCTACCATACGACTTGCCCATCTTTGATGCACCACAACTAATCCCAGCGACCTCCGAAATAGTGACTGTGCCCCAGAAGCGAACCCAGCTGCACCCAGTCGAATCACCGGTAGATGTGCTACTCCAATCTCGGGCACCCTCAACTCAACCTCCGCCGAAAAAGCGAGAGCCAATCCAGCTCCCATACCCAGCGGCACCTAGTACCCCGCGCCAAGAAACCCACCAGAGACCTGTGCTCTTCGCACGGACTCCCCAAAGCACAAGCAAACACACCCCCACCAAGGGTTCTAAGACAGTAGGATCTGGGACCATCTCTCACGAAGGGATTGTCAAGAACCTAGCCAAACTAGACGAAATGAACGTTACTTTTTCCCCTGTCCCTCCATCGGGAAGTTTCGGGTGGCCTCCACGCAAGTCCGGCTCAGCTACTAAGACAGAACGTACTTCGAAACCGCAGGAAGCTGGCAAAAGCCATCCTCCTCCTGTAGCACCCGTAGCATCCACAGCGCTTGATGCCCGGCCTCAACAAGGATCCAATGACAAGCAGGAAATGAATGGAGCTGAGCGCAATTCGTCAGTCACGCCCGCCCAAATCCCCAAATCCGGATCCACAGCTTCGGCGGATAAAAGGGATCTTACCATGGATCCGAATCAGTCAGTTCAAGCAGCAAACAAACCGCTTGAGCGAGTCGAACTAGCAGTTGTGGATTCAACTCTTGAATCCGAGCCCTCTGAGGTGAAACTTCCCCCGCGTCCCTTTACACTGCCTTTAAGTTCTTTAACTCATCACGGTGCTTCGCAACCAGTCATTTTCTCTCCCTTCTCACCTGGCGAACTCCACGTCGGTCAAGACGAATATGCAAGCCTATCGCTCTGTTCCAATGCTAACTCTCCGAGGACCCCAATGTCTGCTCACCAGCCCAATCCCGAATTGCTTCCTGCGGATATGCCGGCCCGGCCGATCGAACATAATGAACAAGCGTCACTGCCCATGGGTTCGACGCTAGTTCTCAGGCCGTTTGCACGACAAGGAATTAGCCGGCGCGCTGCACGAAACGAACTCGTCCGACCTGAATCCCACAACGGGTCCGGTGCTCAACCACCACGCTCACTATCGCTTACGCGAGCTGACCGAAGAACGAAGCTTGACGCTCAATCAAGTGATAACATTGTAGGACAAGGGGCTCAGCAGGAACCTAACTCACCTCAAGTCGAGCACCCCTCGAGCCTTCCATCAGTGATGCCATCGGAACCACTACCAGTGTTGTCCTCCAGTCCTAAAGTTCGACACCTCAGAGCCAAAAGCACACGTCTTAACCCACACCAAGGATCGCTGGCACAGCTCGCTCGCGCTGGCCAGCCTATTCTGCCTTCTCATCTAGAGGCCAGTTCGCCAAACTTCGATCCAGAGCTCCGATCGAATTCTCCACATATTGCAGTCGAGATTACATCGTCAACCCCCTACGATGTCATCGCGCGGAGTGATTACGATGGCTCTGTGTCGCAGTCGGCGTCTTCCGGTGCGAGTGACCGCCTCAACGTATTGCGTCTGTCTGGACGATACGCTCAAGATTGTGCAAGCCTGCGTAATCTTGCGGAGGTTAAGGAAGTGGGATTTCCTGGGGGCGATGTGTCAGCGCCGTGTACCCCCCACCGGTTGGTAGGCACCGCTACTGGTGGGTTCATGTCTCTCCAGCGTGACTCGCTGCCAGCACAGAGCAGCGAGACAACTCAGAAAACTCATCTGGAAAGGCCTCGGGATCAGACCGTCCGGTACGACGCGATACCTGCAAGTATAGCTTCGCATACTGATGATTGCTCTAGACAGCAACACCAAGACCGCTCCTCAAGTCATCCGATTCTGCATTTCATCGAAGTCGTGGATGCCTCTCGACAAAGCAAGAAGGCTGAGCAAAGTTCTGAGTGGGCTCTCCCAACGCCAACAAGCGACATCAGTGGAATAGTTTGCTTAGTCGCGCGTTCGACAGCTGAGAGCCTCGAGGCCCGTAAAGCTCGCCTTCGCGGTCTGCGTAAGCCAAATTCGACCAGCAGTCAGGCCCCACGCTCTCAGGATGACCAACTACACCACATTAACTCGCGTCCCACCTATATTAACTCCATCGAACAATTCGAGTGTACGACACAAATAGTCAATGATGACGATCTAATGGATCAGCTTCTCGCAAACCCGCGCAACCGTGCTGCCTCAGCATCTCGTGTGGCGAATGGACGTGTCATTCAGAATTAAAGAACCGCTGACTTGACCTCCACGGGACATCCTGCATCCGTAAACTCGTTTTTTTATCATGACATGAAGCAATTTCTTTATATACCTAACCACCCCCTCTCCTAGTTCACTACACCGTAATCCTATTGTGCCGAATTTTTCCATCGTTCTCTCGAATTCTCTTTCATTTACTTGTGCCTATCCGTACTGAGTTTCTCTTCGATTATTCCTTATGTTGCCTACTCTTTGTTCACGTATGTTGTACACCTGTGCTCCCCTCAGATGTGTCTGTCTTTGCTCAAATTGCAGGCATTTCACGAACTCGTATTTATAACACTTTTTTTCTTCGTTCTACGTGCCTGTTACAATCCCCCACCAAACTAGGTCTAGCAAGCACTGATTTCTTGTTATTGGTGATTGTCTTGACTGGTGACGCAACTGCATGCCAATCTAACCGAGAATGTGGATATGAGCGGCACTCTTAGCATCATCAGATCTTGATAATCTCACAAGCATAAGATCGTGTGTTTCATCCCTGTCTCCCATCTATACTCGACACGACACTGGCTTTGCCTTGGCTGATCTATCAGGTTGCCAGATTGCTTTCATTTCTTGCATTGTTTATTGTAGATCCTGACTACTTTACATGTTTGCAGAAGCCAAATAAAGTTGATGAGAACACGAAGTATTACAGCGTGCGGACTAAAGGAGACTGTATCACTCGCAACTAACCAATATATGATTGCGGACTGCAAACATCACGTCGTTCTTAGCATGGGTTGCAGACACGGCAATCAATCTCGGAGTGTAAGCGGCACGCACCACATTGGACACAGAACTGGATTTTCAACTTTTGGCCCGTCTTATCACGCAGCTCTGTGGTTCGCGGGGCATACTGTGTGCGGTAGTGGAAACGCTCATCTTTCTTGTGCGGTTTCTGCATCGGAGCCACCTCAAGTGAGGTAGCGCGTGGAAGCAATCCCTCAAGGGGATTCTGCGCGTTATGAACGTAGAAGCAGCAACCACATGCCCAGTTATCATTATCATCGAACTTTCCAGCGCGGTTGCTCAGATTGTCGGCTAATTCATCTGCGGATTCGTGTAGCTTATCACAGAAGAAACGCAATTCGCCGGATTCATTCACTACCTTTGACCTAAAGTCTGGATCCAAGAAAAGCGCAGACGAATCCCTCATCGCCATTTCAAGCCGTGCCTTTAGGCCTTCACAGAGAGTTTGTAGATTGTTCTGATGTGCAGTGAATAGATCCTTGGAGCCACCGTCCAAGAAGTATGAGAAAGCATAGCTCCACTTCAAGAAGTTAAGAGCTTTGAGTACGTGCACAAACGCGCTCCGAATGCCTACATCATCTGCAATATGGGGATAGTTCGCCTCAAATTGTTCGAACAGCTTCGAAAACGATTTGCTGTTTTCCTCAAAGTTCTCGAACTTGATTGTGAACCACTTTGTTCGCTGGTTCTCACGTCCCGCAGCCATCATACGCAACTCTTCTTCCGAGTAGTCACCCTCCTTGGCCATGCGGTTGTACAGCTTGCATTCATAATGAGAGCTGCCGTCGCCCTTGGTGAAGTGATCAGCCCAAGGCCGCTTACACAACCAGCAGAACTCGTGGCCACACTTGCACGTGATATGATTACAATTTCTGTCCTTAATAATCGCATTGCTGCACTTGGGGCATCGCTTTGAGATCGATGCGATGTAATCTAGAGTCGCAGTATCGACATTCATGAAGTTCGTGAACTTGGTCGCAAGGTCGCAAGGGCAAGGGTCGTGTGGTCCGTTACCACACAGCGCACAGCTGATGGTACCACACAAGCAAATAAACTCTGCTTTCCGGACCGATGGCGAAACCTGGATCACAATGTTACACCGCGGGTTCCTGCAGCGACGATGGAAGTGAGACCACTGTACGAACTCGCTGCAAACCCAATCACTGAACTTGGTTTTAAGCTTGATTCCTTCAGGTGTGTCTGGCAGCATCTTGAGTATCGTTGCGTGCGGCACCAACTGCTTGCACATGCAGCCCTTTTCACCACTGTGATTACACTTAGAATCCGTACATACAATGCCAGGACATCGTAATCGCACGCATTCAGAGCCTTCCCGCACCTTTGCCTCGACAAGACTCTCCATATGCTCTTTGCAAATGGAGTGACCGCAGGGCAGGATCACACTTTCGGCTACTGGTACTGGGTCGCAGTACATGAAACAGCATGGCACATACCCATCCTCAACCTTGGCTGTAGTTTGCGTTAGGACAAATGGACGCACCTTGATGAACACTGACCAAGGTGTAGACTTGGTCTCCTCAAGACCTCCAGCCGCAGCTCCGTCTTCGGGTAGTGTACGGGGTTGTGTCAAGTCAGGAATGATCTTGGGATCGTATTGGCCCGACTTATTGCGCACAGACTCTGGAAGTGTTTCAATCCATTCATCAAGGAGTCGCATGTGATTCCAGTCATACGCTCGAAGTAGGCAGTCAGCGTCTTCTTTGGTAGTATACAGCGTTTCTGCGACTGCATGAATCGCAGATTCCTTCGCGGCCAAAACGTCCTCTGGTGTCAACGCCAATGGCTTCGGGTCCAGCACAAACAGCGTCGTGATCAGATTGGACCCTTCCTCCTGAGTCTTCGTTTCTGTTTCTGTCCCCTTCGTTTCTGTGGACTGGACTTGAGTGCAGGCATCGCATCCTGCGCCTTCGCACCAGGGGCACTCTTCGGGTGTGAAACTTGTACCCATCTGCGCGCTGGCACCCGTTGGAAGCCCAAAACTGACGATATCGTCCGCATTCATCGGAACCCAGCCCGAGGATGTAGCTGGCGTCCTTGCATTTGCATCGCTATTGGCGCTTCCGAAGTCGCTAAAGCCACTATCGAATTGTCCCCAGTCGTCAGACATTGTGAAGTCCTGTTCGCTTGATGTTCACCGGTACGACTTGAAAAAATACAAGAGCAGCTGTCTTCTCTCGCTGGACAGGACCGCCGGCCCGCCTTTGTTCGTTGTTGAAGTCGCGACTGTTCTGCTTACTTGCTTGGTTGCTTGCTCGCTTACGCACGTCAACAAAGCCAAAGATGGATGCTGGAGCTGGGGGTGGGCACTGGATTTGGAGACGAAGCTGATGCCTGTCGCCCGTTATCTCTTGCCTGCTACCTGCTATCGTCTGTCGTCTGACACGTGACACTCGCAGCGTCACTTCGCTTGTCTTATTGGCTAGATTCGCCTAGGTTGATCGCGCCGTGGGAACTGTAGTTGCAGGTGGTGTTATGGTCGTTGTAATTGCAGCAGTTGTCATAGTTGGGGTTATTCGTGTTGTGGTCGAGGTGAGTATTGTGTACAGTCAGCAGATGGACTCCCCCTCTCGGGTTCAGAAACACACACTTCACGCGTCATTCAGTCAATAAACTCCCCCCACAGGCTTCAATCCCTCATTCTCATTTCAAACTCACGGTAACCTTCGCACTCATCCGCACCCTCCATCCGAAACGGACTTGAAGTAGCACGTCGCTCTGCCGTCCGCTTGTTGGCATGTCGCATCGCGGCTCGTCTTGTGGACAAGTTGGTGGTGGAGTGATCCCGAGTCTCAAGGGTCAGTGCCGTCAGCCCCAGCAGAGGTTGCATAGCCGATGACGCGTGAGATCTCGTACAGCAAGCGGGTCAAATGGACGCGAATCCCACCCAAGTGAAAGGGCTGAGAAATGGGGGAATCATCGCCCGGTATGGACGAAGGTATGAAAAAGCGCGGTATGCCGCACGGCTCCTCGGGATGAGACCCGAACCTATGCCAGGATCACACTAGTATGTATGGGAATATTACACCGTATGCTTGGTAGTCCCGCTGCATCGCGTGAATTTTCCACAAAATACCCCTCTCCATACACTTCCAATTTTAGTGGGGATCTTCTCGCTCAGTTGGCACTCAACTGTGAGTTGTGACCATGGTCACGAACGGCGAGCGAGTGACGATCGGCTGGCCGTCGGTGCTTCGCTCACGGTCACCTATCCGTCCTGGCCCGGTTCTCGACTTTTTCTCAAGACCAGTCACACTTTGATACCGAGTCTGTCTCTCACGGCCCACTGCCTGCACAGCCGTAACAGCATATTGACCCTGCGGAACACCTCTGAAAAAGCGTGTCTCGCCTGTCCGACCAGAGGCACAAATCATTTGTCAGACGATACAGACCCCTGGAGTAACGTTCAGCTCAACTACTTCTCAGTTGGACTGAACCCAGGCCTGAACGGCGCCACGATACAACAAAAGTCTTCAGCAAGTGCGTTCACTTAGAGTAATCGTTTGGTTACACACCTTTTCTAAAAGCCAAGCTTGAAAACCTCAGGTGTTCCTACGAAGGAACCGAAAATTACAAAGGAAACATCTTGCAATGTCAACAGGAAGGCCCGTTCCCACAACAAGTGAGAGCAAGGGAAGGACAAACGACATCGGCGAGACTACCAACAAGGTTGAGGCTGCATACTCGAGTGCATCCTCGGCGGCCTCGAAAGGAACTGGAGCTGGAACGGGGACTGGAGCCGGAACGTGGGGCAAGCCTGAAGTGGCTCTCCACGATGCGTACATTCCCACCACGGGCGTGACGTATCTAGAACGAGCAGATCGATTCCCAGAGCTAATCTGCAAGCCCAAGCTCATGCCGCTTAAATCTGTTACTCTACAAAAGATTGAGGCCATGGAACGGAAGATTCAAGAGCTCCAGCAGCAACAGCTCCAACAACCTCAGATCCAAGGTACGAACAGGTAGCTTTTGTCATAAAGTCAATGAGTGCTACAGTATGTTATGATATTGACGCCCATGTTAGTTCAGTGCATAATCTGAAGCCAGAAATCGATAAACACAATCTGCCATGGGATCAGGCATTCCGTGTGTACTTTCAATGGAACAAGAAAAAATGGCAAAGTAGTTCTATTGGCTGGGGAGGAGACGAAGAGAGCCAGTGTGCCGCCCGCCGTCAAAGAGAGCGGAAGTTTCGATTACAGGCACGTCGTCACGTGCGACCAACACTAGATGCTCATGCTAAATTGATTGGAAGAAATCCTGCATCGTATGTTACAACACTGAATTGAAGCTCGGGGAGTAGTTATGTTGGAAACCAAAGAGTTACTCTAACCGGGATATTAGGAATGTCGATGTTCATACTATGGTGTGGGATGCTATAATTGACCAACTGCCTCAACTTCTGCATTATTCCACAGCATGAATGTACTTGACAAAGTACGTGCCTGCAGCAAAGTAACACACCGAAATCAAGAAGATGACGGTGTAGCCCAGGTTATAGCTCGGGCCAATCGTTTGGAAGTAATCGAGCATGTAGCCAGCAATCGGGGCTGCAATGGCTTGAGGCAATACGAGGGATAGAGACCAGATACCCATATCCTTGGCGTATTCGTCCTTGTTTGGCAGGACGTCCGTAGCAAGCGCCCAATCCATGACAGAGAAGGCACCGAACCCGATACCAAAAGTAAGGCCCAGAACCATGTCAAAAGCATATGAGCGTGTAAAGGCAAAGAGAACACATGTGCCTGCCATGAGCGCACCACTTGCATAGACAATCTGCTTGCGCTTACCACCGCTGATGTCGGACAAGACACCTGAGACTAGAGATGAAACAAACGCCCCGAGCAGGACGGGGAGGAAGAGCAACGACACGGCCTTCTCGGGTGTGTCGGCAACCACAGTACCAGAGATGACGTAGGTAGGACCAATCGCGTCCTTAAGGTAGAACTGCAAGTACTCTTGGACAGTGAGGATACCCATTTGCATCAAGAAACGGGTGAAGAAAACAACTCGGAAGTCATGGCTCTGCATGGGCTTGACAACCGATGAGATGCGCTCAGCCAGAGTCGGCATAGGCCGAAGGGTCACATACGGCTGTTCCTCAATGACATAGCATGTTACAGCAATGGCAATGCCGTGGATGAAAATGAGTACCATGTAAGCTCCAAAAATACCTGTTGAGCCGATGTGATACGAGAGCAAACCTCCAGCGAGGTAACCAAGCATGGACATACCTCCAAGCCAGCCCGAAGCAATACCACGCTGATCGATTGGTACATAATCTGGAACAAGCGCAGAGTATGGAGCCAAAATCATGTTGTTTGCGAGCGACAGAAGCAGGAACGAAAAGGAGAACCAAGTGAGGTTGGGCGACACAGCCATAATGAACAAGGCGAAGGTCGCAGCAACACCTCCTACGATCATGAACGGACGGCGTCGGCCAAAGCGATGCGTTGAGTGATCGCTTAGCGAGCCAAAGGCGGGTGCTGCAAAGACACTGACAAAGGAGCCAAGTAGCAAGGAAGTACCCATTGCGGCACCTTTGCCAACGTCATCTGTCAGTCGTGAGATTTGGAGTGGAATGATCACAACAAGGAGAGGGAGCCACAAGAAGCTCCATCCAAACCAGTAAAAGGCCAGCGCAAAGTGCTCGACAAGCGCTAGCTTACGCCCACTCTGAGGCCACATCAGCGCGGCGCCTGTGAGCTTGTTTGGACGATCGATGAGAGGACGATCCTCCACATCTTCGTCATCGGCATGAGGCGGAAGGTAGTCTTCCGCAAGGAATTTCGACATTTCCTTGGGCGACGCTAGTGCTGCAGTGCCTGAGAAGTCGTACGCGCTTGACCTCCTGCACGGGTACTATCCAACGTTTGCTAAGAGTTGATTTAGTCGAGGCTGCGTGGCTTAATCCGACCTAGGAATTGCACCTTTGAGTTGACTGCCCTTACCGGAGCCGATTATGACCTAGAGAGTTCGATGACAGATCACGGAGAGAGTCTATCCAGTACAATATGACTGCGCAAAACGCGGTCGTGACGTCCCGATTCGACTCCTCAGAGAAAAGTGCAGAGGAAGAATCAAGGAGGAATTTGTCCGGATAATGAGGTAACCGTCACCGTGACGCACCTGGCTCGAGAGTCAGTGCCTATAAGACGCGTGTAGAAATTTATCAGTGCATTTCTATAAGTTAACTCCATCCAAAGCGTCATAAAATGTGCGAAAACAATCTACAAGATTTTAGTTCACCCTGACCTGGAGCCAACAGGGTTCAGTTTTGCGTTGAACTCAAAGTATATCTCTATAAAAATCAAATGAGTGTCATCACTCAGGTATTTCACACGTAAGGCTACCATTAACACTCAGAAATCACAGGTGCAGTGCCTTCATTCAAATCAACTGGTGTCGTAGGTTTTTCAGCTCTTCCAGCAACTGAGTGCCACTCGGTTTCTTGGGTTCTTCGCTGTGCTGGCGTATTAGGTGACAAGGGATCAAAAAGACAGCACGAAGCCGTGGTTTATTCGTGTAAGTGAGCATATACGATTAATTAAGGCTACATAACAACATACCTGTATCGAACGGGGAACCCATAAGCAGCTTACGAGAGCGGCTATTGGAAGCCGGCTCGAGCTCAAGTGCGACAGAAACTGCACCCACATGCTCAGGATCGGGGTCTTGATACACGACACTGACACGCTCTTCCAACTCCTTGCGCTCGTTATTGTAGCGCAGCTCGAACACGGCGTTAGGCGCTCGATTCTCGAGGTTCGACAACATCATCAAGGTTCGGTACAGCTTGCGGTGCGCTCCCAAAAGCAGAGACTTAAGCGTCCCAGCAGAGTCGCGTACAAACTCGATGTTATCCAAGCCGCGATCGACGTAGATGCCTGGACGGGGATCCGGTTCTGCCTGAGGGCTCAGATGATAAACCAACACACGATTCTCGAGGAAGCCAGCAACGAAGAGTTGGATGAAGGGCTTCGGTGAGTACGACTCATCAAGCACAATGTGAGCCTGGATACCATTGGGTTGAATGAGTCCCTTGATCAGGAAGTCGCAGCCACGGCTAATGCTGCATCTAAAGACTGACCCCCAAGGTCTCAACGTGAATTGCTCCACTGTAATCCCCATTGGGTTGTCGTTTGACGAGGCGAAGTAGTTTGTGCCATATACCTCCACCTCGCCTGGATTTTCTAGAGAATCCACCAGCGCGACGTCGTTCGCATTCAAGATCACGTTCTTATTCACAAAGCTATGTACGAACTGCATCTCCCAGGCCAGTTTCTGAGGATTCTCGGGGTCGGCCTTGCGTTGCAGTTCGAAGAGATCCACTGAGTCACCTCGGCGTCCGTGCATTACGACTGCAATGTAGTCCTTCTTTGCGCTGGGCGATCTGTAAACGTTGATGCCATGTGGGTGGAAGTCTGGGTTCTCCTTCCAGTTCCATCCTGTAACTGGGACCCTGTGGAAAATAGGGCCGCGAATGCTGGCTTTGTCGTCATACGCGTTGAGGACGTCGCGTACCGAAGCCACGAGAATGGCTCCCTGCTCATCAGGGCTCATGTCGCTGAGTCGAAACACCCAGTCCTTGAGCTTGTCGTAGTGTGGATAGTCCTTGCCACGTCGCTTCTTGGCAACTCCGGCGTCCATCATGTGCATGCGCTGCGGATCGGCGGATGCGAAGACATAACCCTCAAAGAGTGTGGCATCTTCGACACAACTCAGCAGTCCATCCACAGCGGCGTTCTCGTCAAGATAAACACACCTGTCTTTGTTGACGCCCTCGAGGTGTGTCACGAAGCCAAGCTGGACGGCATAAAAAACTACAATACTTATCACGCCGATGGCGAGTGGCCACTTGTAGTAGCTCTTCATCCTCAGTGTTCTATTGGTCGGCTTCGTTTCTTCTCCGGGTCTCTGCTGGTGGTTTCTTGTTCTTGTTCCGTACGCTGTAACTATGAGTGCTGCGCCAGATCTACTGAACGCTTGTCAAGATCCTGTCAAGACTCTGCTCCTACCGCGGCAATATCCCTGGTACACGCAATGATCCAGTGGGTCAACGCACCAGTGTGTCTTGTAACGCTGAGGATTTTATTTTTATAACCGCATCCGGCTAAACAAAAAAAGAATAGGACACGAGACAGTGGTACATGATGAATCGATTTTGATGAGGATGGTGGGCAAGGCCGCAAGAAGGTGCATTAAATCGACCGGCCAAGCATCTTATACTATGCAGAGTATATATCCCCGATTTTATGCCAGTCCCATGCTGGGTAGATGTGCCGCATCCGGGCGCTTGGGTACTGATCCGCGCAGTCCAGACCGACCGGCTGAAACGGGGGTGCGAGATTTGCGATTCGGGATTGGATTCAGACAGCGATTTAACTAATTCAGGAGGAGTGATCAACCCGTGCAAGGGTCTGAAAACATATGAAACATGCTCAGAACACTCACCTCTCCACGCGCCCTATATGCTTTATGCGGCTGCACTGCGACACACAACAAGAGATATCACTCAAGTCCTTCCTGAAGAAGTTCTGACTCTCCCTGCTGTCTCAACTGTCAAAACTTCTCTGACACCTAGACGCCCAATACCTCACTGCTATCGTGCCCAATTCGCCGCCTCGCCGTTATTCTAGAGAGGTAAATGGAATCTTCAAACAACACAACTTCTGTTTCATCGACAACGGAGACCTGCGAACACAAGCGAGGCCGACGACGACATGGCCACTGCCACCGTCGCCGACACGGACATGGGTATGGCCCATGCCATGGTGTCTTTGATGGCTTCGGACCTTTCGGCCCTGCATATTTTGGCAGCTTCGCAGGTTTCGGAACATTTGGTGGCTTCGGTGGCTTCGGCTTCCCCCATGGCTGGTTCCGACGACATGACTTCGGCGGTGCATCCTCTTCTTCTGAGTCAGAAACCACTTCGTCTGAGGAAGATATTAGTGACTCTTCCGCATCTGAGACTGAGACTGAGACCGGCAAGCCTTGTGGTGGTCACCACCGATGCCACAAGTTCCCTCATGACTTCCACAGTGTCATTCGTCGCATCCGACACCGCATGATGCTTCGTCGCCTTTTCCGTCTTTGGCTTCGGCGCAAGTTCCGCGAAGCACGAGCACAATCTGCAGCTGAGGCACAACAACACAGAAGCCTCTGCCACCAAGGACCATCGCGAGCTACGCCGTGAGCGCCGCAAGCGCCGCCGCCGTTTCTTCAAGCAGCTCTTCGAAGAGCTCAAGAGCGAGGCCAAGACTGACGATGAATCGTCTTCTACCGAGTCAGCCGCTGAATCCTCCTCGACTGAGAGCGATGCTGAGGGATTCTGCGGCCGACGCTGGGACCGATACCACGGCTGCGGTGGTCGCCGTCGCTGGATGAAGCGATGTCCCGAGATCAAGAACGCACAGGAGGCGGCAGCTGCTGCTACTGGTGCTGAACCCTCTGGAGAGGTTGCAGCTACTAGTACTACCGCGAGCGAGGCTGCTCCTGAGCAGGGCCGCCGCTGCGATGGAGGTCGCCACGGTCAGTGCGGCTGGAGAAGGTCCCGCCAGTTCGCAACAGGCGAGTCCAGTGATGAGAGAGCAACAAGTGAGCGCTGCCACGGACGACGACCCCGTTTCTTCGGCGGTCCTTTCTCACACTGGCCTTGGGGTATGGGCCCAGTGATGCCCTTCCCCCATCCACACAGGCGCCGCCCCGACTTTGAAGGCGGTTACAATTCCGATTCGGAGTCTAACGAAGAGGAGGCACCGACGACTTCTACCACAACCGAGGCAGCTTTCGAGAGTCGTCGACATCCTTACCGCTGCGAGTAAGTTCACTGATTGCTTGATGCAACCACGTTCCTCCCATGAATCAATCATCGGGCTTGTTGACCCTTGAGTTGGAGCTCTTCATGTCTGCCCGAACGAAGGCCGCATCGAGGAGGACCACGAAAAAGGCAAGAAAAACAACACCCAAGTGGGGAGGTTGATGGAAAATGATAGCATATCGCAATCGTTCGTAGTAGAAGTTCTCGTTCAGACGATGTGTCACCCACTCATGTATTATCCTACTTTACTACAGTCTTTACCACAAACTCTTCAATAGAAATCTTCTCATTACTTTGCTTGCGCAAGGAAGTGGAAGATGATGGGATTGCAGAAACATCAGCAGTCCTTCTCTTCCATTTCCTTGCAAGCCACTGCAAAATGGCACGGCAGCAAGCGACTTGCGATCCACAAAGAGGATTGGCGCAGATAGTTTTCACCTCTACAACATTGTCACGAACTTGGTAGAACTTAACGCTTAAAACTTGTTAACTTGTTTTTTTGCTTGTTTGCTCGCTTGCTCGCTTACTCGATTTCTTGCTTGCGTCCCCTACGTTAGATTCCTCATACACGGGTCGGATAGCACCTTCTAGCTCACACTTAGACGTACTGACAACAACAACAACGATTCCCGTCATTGGTTTTTGTATGGCAGCGAACCGAGGTCTGGTATTTGAACTTGGGTGACTACGATAACTGTATTTGGGACAGCGAAAACGAAAGGAAAGTGGAGACACTTTGCTTGCATTACCATCCACGTTTGGGATTACGACCAGTGCATTACTTTTCGGATCCACTGAGGCACTTCATCTGGTGCCATTCGTCGAAGTTGTGCCACAGTCAGTTCAGCACCGCACATGGCACAACCTTCGTTGAATTCTGTGATGCTCTTAACCATTTCGGTGTAAGATGATGGCATCTCACAACTCGGACACAGACAGCAATCATTCGCTTTGATGTGAAGACCTGTGGATGTGCAGAAGGGAATCACGCCATGGCACGAGGGACAATCAACCAGACTATCTACAAGCTGAAACTGACAAAGTGGGCACGGCGAAACACTCTCTGGGGTTTCTTCCGTCTCTGGACGTCGGGCGAGAGCTTCGATTTTCTTCCGGTATTTTTCAACAATCTGAGCTCGGTATTCCGATCGTGCCAGAATGACAGCAAACTCACAAGATGTTTGCTTCATACCAGCTCGCTGACACTCGACAACGGTTGACGTGAGGATGGGTACAACGTGAGCAGGGAACTGGGAGATCTGGCGTGAAACACGAACGAGAAGCACAGCCGCTGAATGATGTTCACCACGCTTCACGAGACGCTTAACAAGTGTGTACGAGTGAATCAAGAGCAAGGCACGGAAGAGGCGGAGTGGGGGATTGACACCGTTCCTTCTCAAATCACGATACGTATCCAGCAAGATAGAGTGAGCAATCGTGTAGTTGCCTCGTTTTTGCTCGATTTCTGAGATCATGATAGCCGTGTTCGCAGCCTGCATGTACTCGCCAATGGCTGTGTAAAGGGCAAAGATGAGACGAGGTGACTTGATCTCACCATCTGCTTCACCAATGAGGTAGTCATGTACCAGGCGCACCAAGTGGGCAATCTGAGCTTGAATCGCTCCAGTCGCTGCCTGACCTTCAGGTTCTTGACCCTCTTGAGGCTGTAGGCTGTTATGCAGCTTACGGATGACTTCGATTGCGTCCTCAATGCAGTCTTCTCCAGCCCGAACGAAGCATTGCACCGCGAGCTCGGGGTTCTGCGCTCGTGCGTAAAACTTGCCCGCATTTCGCAGATCGTTCTGAGATGCATAAAATGCTGCGATATTTGTATAGTCCTCGATCGTGCCATTGTCTCCGAGAGCCTCCGCATATTCCGCGAGCTTGTTATGCTTCTTTGCTAGATCGAATGCCTTGCGCTCCTGTTTTGCAATTAACAGGAACTCCACGGCAGGACCAAAATCTGATTGGGCTACCGCAAAGTCAGCCGCTAACAATGCTGCTTGAGGAGAACGAGTCGTTCGAATCAGCGCGTATGCACGGCTTGGTTCGCGCAACGGTCCCAACAGAAGCTTGACACAGGCCACAATGTCTCGCGCACGCTCGTACGACATTAATGCGTCAGCGTATTGCTTCATCGCTTCTTTGGCCTTACCAAACGCCAAATGTAACTTGGGCGCAGTCACATTTTCCATAATCTTATCCGCCTTGGCGAAGTTCTTGGTCTGAATGTAAAGTGATGCTGCTTTCTCCCAGCATTGGGCATTGAGGTAAAGGTCTGCAGCATCCGTAAGCAACTTCATCTGTTCCAGCAGAGCTGCACACTCACGCTTCACAGCATTCGATTCCAACGACTGGACGATCTGGAGGCCTTGAAGAACATCTCCCTTACGCAGAAGGCAACGGGCCACACCCGCACGGGCGAGTTCGTTGCTGGCAGCTGCTGCAGCACGTTCTGCAGCACTCATCATCGCAACTTGGGGACTAGGTTTGCTAGTCTCGAAGTGCTGAGCGTAGGCTTGTGTACTGCGAGTAAAGTATGCCAATGCCTCTTCGTAGTTTCCTTGTGCTTCGAGTGACGCACCTCCCTCACGTGCTAGATCTGCCACAAGGTGTGGTGCATAATCCTGGGCCAATGTCAGCGCGGCCTGCCAGTGTCCCAATGCGCGACGAAGCTGTAGTGCCTCAATAGGAGAGGATGATTGAAGGAACAGCCGCTGAGCATTGTTGAAGTCACCTCGGAACATCGCAACAAATCCACAAAGCAAATCAAGGTCTTCAACGTGCTTGAGCCGGTTGGTAACCATGGCCCATGCCGTATCCCTGGTCATGGCAAACACAGCCGAGGCGAGTTCCATATCCAGACTTAGCATGGCTGCTACTCCAAGCTGACGAAGCAAAGGTCGACCTCGCGGGGGGGCAGGAGGCGCCGACGGATTGCCAGCCGAGCTCGAACTCGAATCCGATGACGTCACCGGCGAGGGGAAGAGCTGCTGAATGAATGGGTCCAAGATCGAACTCAAACTCCAAGGTAACTGCGACGAATTTGGCAGCCCAGGGGTGTTTGGATTGAGTTGCCGTGCAACTGCCCAACATTCGCGAAGTCGACCCAATGCCAGCAGCTCCCGAGCAATATGAGCTGCGATAGTCCCTGAAGCAGGAGAAGCACTATTAGCTCCACTGGTTGTGGTGCCCTGCGGTTGACTTTTGTCCATCACGACTCCCGTGTGTTGCAGCTGCTGCTGCTGATAAAGCAAAAGAGTTTGGATTCCTGAAGCAGACAACGAACTGGCAGACAGTGCGCCAGGAGGGAACATCGAAAATGCCGATTGGCACCAGCTTTGGCATGCTGCAGACGATAAGAAGCTCGCCTCGTGTGCAAGACCAATCCTTGCCGCCGCCAACGCACTACTTGCAATGTTCTGTCGTGCTGCTGGAGGATGCGCTGCTGGATCAATCACTGCATTGGCCGAAGATGCACCCGCCGGTCGATCGCCCATACCAGGAATCTGAGGACCAGATGTGAGCACCTTTCCCCCTAGCATGTCTTCAGCTCCAACCGCACCTATTGAATCCCCTGGCTTTGAGGATGCACCTCCGCCGTTGAGTGAGATGGATTGCATGGATCCAGATGTGGCGGGAGTCAATGTAGTCAAGTATGGCAAGACTGTTTGCACACTATTGCTGGCCTCCCTTGCTGCCATATAGATCGCTGACGGCTGGAAGAAGATAGCGCAATGTCGATGCGAATTGAGTGTGACCGAGCCTGGAGGCAATGCGGGATCTCCTGTGCCATGAAGCATACCACCCAGCAGATGCAAAGGAATGAAACCATCAGGCAGTGCAGACTTGGATGTAGAGCCAGCGAGCCAAACAATCGGACCTAATGCCGTTCCAAATGAGCACACGAAAGTGAGAATCACAGCTGAACTGACCTGCGGGCCAGCTGAGGCGGCATGCGCCTCCGGGTTAGCAGAATGGGCGTTCATAGGTTGTTCCTGGCTCTCGGCTGTGATCGCGACAAAAACGGATTCACCAGCGCCCGGAGCAGTATCCCAGATCACGTTGGCAATCGACAGATTACCTCCGGGGAGCGGAGCAACAGAGCCATCCGCAGCGTTAAGCACGAAAGCGTGACCAGCACTGTCTACGAAGCAGACACGTGTGCCGGTTGGCGAGGGCCATAGTTTCGTTACAATGGAGGTGTGCTTGTAGGTGGCCACGACCGCGGACTGCGTGAGCAGGTAGTATACAATCGAGCAATCGCGCAGTGAATAAATAATGAAGTCTGGTGTCATGGCCATTGCGACAACCTGCGTAGCTTCACCTGATCCTCCACTGGGTCCACCTGTTGCGCCAGCTGTACCAGCAGCTCCAGCCATATTCGCACCGGCTGGGAGCACGAAATGATGGCGGGCCGATTCAAATCCAGGGATTGCTGGTGTAGACATGCCACCTGGGCCACTGGTCATGCCTGATATTACCGGAGACATATCGTGGTTGGCACCTGGAGTGCTCTGGGACACGGCTTGGGCCGAAGCAAGGGACGCGGTCGAATAGACATAAATCGAACCACCTGACAGGGCTGCGACATAGTTCAATGTAACCCAGAGATCATCTACGGTAGCTGGGACATTCAACACACATCCAGCGGCACTTCGGATCGTTGGAATGGCAGGCTCGGGTTGAGAGGGTACCTGCAGCAGTGGATTGGCATTCGCAGGCACCTGCGGTGCAGGTGTCTGCGTTGGCTGCTGCTGAGCAGCATCTAAGTGGTACACCCAGCAGCAATCACCTGATGCGACGGCAAGGTGCTTTGGACCAAGCGCAATGTGGACGGGCTCTGCTGCGACCGCGACTTGAATCGGCGTTTGCCCATAAAACGAGGTTGGCACGCCCGTCGTAGAGGGACCCATGGCAGTTTGAGGTGGAGGAAGAGCCATCGTTGATTGACCTACGCCTTGACCGTCCGCCAAATTCGATGTGGGGCTCGCTGCTGGACTAGATGCTGGGCCTCCGTACGATGTGTTAGCTGAAAATGATAAAGGGATCGAAGGCGATGCCGGCTCGAGCACTGGGGCAACGGTTACCTGGACGAGCGAAGAGAGATATGCCATCCGCAGACCTCGTGGATCACTTGCCCCAACCGGAGGGAGTCTGGAAATAAAACTCATGATGTATCCCCGCGAAGTCGTGATGGTGAGAACCTGAGAGTCAGGGGAGAAAATGCACGAAACAGGTTCACCCTCTTGAGGGGTGAAAACCCGAGCTGACCTGGGCACCTCTTTCCAAGTCACCATGTCAAAGACGCGCATACCATCATCGCCCACAGTTACAGCGCGCTGAAGCTGACGGGAGCACGTAAGATCATTGCATCGTGCGGCATGTGCCTTGAGTGATCGCAGCTCCTGTTGGACTTCTTTCATGTGCGAGGAGAGTGGAACGACGTGTCCGTTCGAGAAGCCAATCAGCATGTAACCGTCACCGAACCAGCGATAGACCCGGATATCGCCGTAGTATGACTGGAAGCTCAGTTCTACCGGAGCCTCGGGTTCTGTAAGCGATTGTAGCAGAATCTTCGAGTATCCTGCATTGACGCTGAGAGTGTCTTCGCGAGCAGCTCCGAGGGACTTGGACTCGTCAGCCTTCTGCTCCGCAAAGGTAATCGATATAGGTTCATTCTTCACAGGAATGGTTGAAAGAATGGTTCCATTTGCGTCGGACACTGTGATGAGGTTGTCCAGACCACCCAGTGCGAGCTTGCCTTCAACGTTCCACATACCACATGTGATCTTCTTCGAATGTCGATTCTGAAAGATTTCTCGCTTCTGCGTCCAGGAGTTGTAGATCATGACATTACCCTTGCCTGACGCCACTGCGAGCAGTGGTGCGACGGGGCTCCAGCACAAGAACGTTGGGTCCTTCGTTTCCAGCGTCGTGAGCTTCTTCGTCGTGGCACTAAAGAGGTAAACTGCAGGTGCTCCCAGCAGCAGCACAGCGCAGATCTGGCCATCACGGTCCCACTCAATGCACTGCACCGTGCCCTTGGTGAGCAGGCCATCCCAGAACAACTCTCCCGTGCGTGTATACACGGCAAGCATACCATTGGAGCCGCACGTAGCGAGTAACCGGCTGGTGCGATTCCAGGCCACTTTCACTCCTCCCGACTCATTATGCTTCGAGAACAGCAAGGGCTAGACGTGAGAGAGCCATTGTGTGATGTAATGACGTGAGCACGGTGGGTCTTGAATACTCATTTGCGTAACAGTCGTGGCATATACACGTATGGAACAACTTGAGAGGTTACTTACGAATGATTGTGGCGCCGACATCCCACCCTAGAGAGGGGTAGCAGAGGCAGAGATGAGTTCGGATGAGTAATGCAACTGAGAGTAATCATCAACGCGGGGCACAGCGCTATCTCATTCCCAATACCGCGTCAGAACGCGTACTATTCCTACGTCCTCAGTCTGAGCTTCAGACTGCCGGACGCACTTTGGGTTGAATTTGTGGATCAGATCGGTATCCGATGGGGTATTAGGCCCGGCTAGGTCGTCTCTTGATTCAAAATTATGTCGTTTGATACAGTTTTAATCCCATCACACACCCCACATATCCCGCTTTCAACCCCCAAAACAAGCTTCAGAAGGTAGTTTTTGAATTCAAAAAACGGCTCTCGCCTGTGTGGTGGTTTAACCTGATCCGGCTAAAAAGGAATAACGGCTCGACTGCAGAAGGCTGGATTGCACGCGCTTGGCTAGGAGCACCCGGGAGCGGACACTGACGGCACGCGGCAACTTGTGTCTTATGGAATGAAACTGTGTTTGGCACTCGGCTCAACCGCGCATAGATCAAGGATCCACCCCAAAACAGCGCGTTTTAGAGGGATTCCCACATGTCTCCCACACCGAGTAAGGATACAAAATGTGGGGATGGCGTGAGTGAGGAACTTAAATCAGGACAGTTTTCTGTAGCTCTTGTGTGTATAAGCTGACCCACCAACGTACACCTGCTAACACTTCCGTTATACCTGCGAATTTTGTCCCAGAAACAACACACTCAGTCTAGTGTCTTGAGTTGAGTCCAGGCCAGGGCCACAGAGCAGAGCCCGCTGGCGATCTGTGAGCTGGCCGGCCGCAAAAATAACATGAGCGTGGACCACTCAACCAGCTGCCGCGACACGACGCTCTGGTGCTGTATGCCTTACAAGTGCCGATCCCGGTTTGAAACTGTTCCAGTACCACTTGACTTGGAGACAGGCGACTTGATCTTCTACGAGACAGAGTCACTTGGCGGTAGCTTTACGCGATGTTGTACACGGGTCAGATGGGATCATGTGGGCATCATTGTAAACGCTGGCACTGGCGCATACACTCTGGAGTGCGTTGCGGAGGGCATTCACTTCTATAACCTGGCTCAGCGTCTCAATGACACAGTAGTGCGACGACTCGCAATCCGGCGGTTGCAGTTTACCAACCTGCCAGACACACTTTCGGGTATGGAACGACTCAGACTGACTGAACCCATGACACGCGACGATGGACGCCGATTCTGGCCCAAGGTCTTGACACGTTACTACGTCACTCGACGCATCAGTGACTTCATTCAAAAAACTCGTGAATTCAAGTACGTGGCGCCATTGCGAACCTGGTGCTGGCTCACGTGCTGCTCCGTGTCTGACAAGTCAATTAGGGAGCGCGTCGAGGTCAGGTTGGGGCTTCAGCCATCATCAACCCCAAACAAAGCAGGGGATGTATCGCGCGACTCCATCGCCAGATACGGACCCGACGAGGACTGTCGGCGGGGAACTTCATCAGGTAATGGCACCGCTTCCACCACGGCCACGGTGCAAGGCTCAAATTACTATACCCCCATGCATCGCACGGTTTCCTCCATCTCGTCTACAGCGACCTCAACGACTTCAGTGACGACGTTTACCACATCAACTGGGACAATCGATACAATCGCGACCGTGAGTGAGACTCATGTCACCATCACACGCGTCAGCTCCCCTAGCATGTCTTCGCACTCGAATTCGCGCTCCCCAGCCTCCCGTGTACGGGATCATAGCACAATTTACGCCGCGTCAGGCTCACTCCAAGATTCCAATCTGGTTACCTTCTCCCTCGGGGAGCCAGCCCAGCCCTCTGGCTTATCACTTGAAGTGGGTGAGGACGAAGGTTGCGATACCACCGATCCAACTCAGTTCCCTGGTAGCGTCCCTGTGAGCGCCACTGAGCTTGCCGAAGTCGAAAGCAAAGCAGTGAGTCAAGATGAAGAAGAAGACGATGAGGAGCATGAAGACGAGGAGGTGGGAGAGGAGGGGAAGTCACGAGGCGGATCAATGGTGTCTTCGGCTTCCAACATCCTCTACGAGCACTCTCCATCTTCCCGGCCTTCGGTGATGCACGAGATTCCGGCGCCCGAGCCTACCATAGGTCCCTCGGTGGCACCGGGTCGAAGTCTTGCACGTACTCACCATCAACAAAATCACCATAGACGCTCACTTCCCACAGGAGGTGGCCAACTACAACAGCAAGCTCCAGCAGACTGCAGAATAGATTTTGCAGTCGATCAACAGACATCTCCCCCAGCCGCAGGAACTGCTGCCACGGAAAACCCGAGCCGACCTTGGCACGGGAGGTCAACTCAAGAACTTGAAGTTAAGTTTGAAGAGCTCGACCAAATTCTCAAAGAGGTCGAAAAGGGAGCGCTCTTCTGCTCGTCGTATATCGCGGCATGCTTTATGTATGCTGGCCTTTTTGAGCTCCATCCGCAAACCACTTTCTACATGCCATTTGACTTGATTTATGAAAAGCAAGATCATCTCCCTTGGCGTCACGGATGTGGCGTTACTCTAGGAGAAGTTCAACCCATCCCCAAGCAACGAATCGGATGCTGCTGTGGATGCTGCGCTGGAGAGGATGAAGACAACCCGAACAAATAACCCAACCACCCTTCCCATGATGATACTCATCATATTACATTCACACTATATCTCGCCCGTGATCGTAGCTCTGCCATACTCTAGAACCCCATAGGTTGGGTTCATTCATTTCTCGTTGAACACTTTTCCCTATGACTACGTACTGTACATAGCCGAACCACGAGGCACATAGCCGAACATAACGCTTAGGCAAGCGCTTATTAGGTTCCCATTATTCAGTTCATGAATAGGCTAAATGCGATCACCAACATGCTTACAACCTAATTTCCCTTATGTTCCCATCTATCCCAGGCCCATGGCGCCCTGCTTCCATTTTCAATCGCTACAATGGTTTCGCCTATTTTGCTTCAATTCATTGTGTACTTTATCATCCCTCGGTGCTTGCACAAGTTTCTGGCATGTTGGATTCAACTGGCATTAATTCTTCATGCTTTGCTTCCTTCTAATTTATTGGTTCGTACCTTAGTTCTCCTAGAAGCAAGTGTTCCACGGTCATCTATCCACTCCCTTTCCTGCTTGCTTTGCTTCTGGATCCCTGTCCGCGCTCCCTCACCATTCTCTTCCTGCTTGCTTACAAAGCCAGAGCATAATGAAATTTTCTTCTGTCTCATCAAGGAGCGCGTGATAATTAGGAGATCCTCCTGCTATTACTTCCTATCACCTCAGTACAGTTGGCGATTGACAGCCCCTTCGAACTCGTTATTATACACACGTTAGCATAAAAATAGCGAAGATTTCAGCAATGCTTGGCCGCGAGCTGGTACAACATCGACAAATGCGCCAGCCTGTTTTTTCCTCTCTGCCAACAGTCGACGTTCGGCAGGGTCTGTGGGTCGTGCCGGCGGCTGCGGGGCTTTGACAATCTTCGGAACTTTGTTACGGTCCGCAGCGGGACCCATCTGTACAATCTGTCCACCGGTCTGCACAGTTCCAGCTGCGCCAAAGAGTGAAGAAGCGAGAACAATCGCCGTTGGGGGAACGGAGCTGCGTGCTTGCGATGCTTGTTGCTGGGCCGCGATTTTCTTGGCCTGGCTCTCTCTGAATTGCGCAATCCGAGCATGGGCACGCTGCCGCTCCGTGGCTGTGCCATGCACGAGGTCATACATCACGTCCTGAACCATCTCAAGGTAGTCGTTGTACTCTTCCACTGTGTCAAAGTCTTCGCGCTTGAGATTGAAGGTGGATGCATAGGTTTCACGGAAGCTCAGCTCCTGATTGTATCGCTGCTTGTCAATGTTCTCATCGGCCCAGTCACTTATCCTTGTGCCGAGCGCCACACCGCAACCTGGACACCGCAGCTTGGAAGTCTTGTACTTTCGAGGAGCGTCCTTGACGCAATCATAGCACCAAACGAGGCCACAGCACTTGGAGTACTTGAATCGAAGTTGTGGACGAGTTTCCTTCATGGTCTTGCAGTCTGCACAGCCAATGGCCTCGCCGAATTCATCCAGGCACTGCGCAATGTAGGCCAAATTGGGCCTTGAGACCGTGTCTGGGGGATCGGTGATGGAGGTCATCCCTTGAAATCGGAGGTATATCCGAGACTGCGCTGTGGTGTGGTGGTATCCTTTTGAGTTCTCTTGGGATTAATAAACGAATGATGTCGAACTTGAGGTAGTTCGTCTGCTACAACGCGAGATTTCGCAATGAAGAAAATGTGGATTCAAGCTCAAAATTTTCCCTCCTGGACTGGAAATTTGGCACTCTAGCGGTCGTGTCGTCCTAGGGGCCATTCCACCAAGAGAACGGGTCGGAGGGCGGAAAAGATACCTATGAAGGTCACGGCCGCCATGCTCACTCCACTACAGCCGCCTCATCACCAACACTGACGGTATCTAAGACTAGCAGGACTGACAAAGCAGGACCGAGCCCTTGGTCGAAAGGTGGTAATGTGTTCTGTTGGATGTTTATTATCCTTTGTGCGCTAAATGTACATGCGGGCAGTGACTTCGTACTACCCTTCAGAGTGGGTGGGCTGGCTGGTTGGCTAGCCAGCGTTGCTGATCTTAGGAACGATACTTGGGAGGTACTTGCAGAATGCCTGCCCGTACCAAGATCTGAATCCGCGGATCACGTATGAGCTGCGGGAAGATATTTTCGTCCTTCCGCAGCGCGTCCAACATCTGGTTAGTCATGGGATCGTTCAATGCTTGGACAATGACAGGATTAGAAAGCCAGTTCTGAACAATCTCCACTGGAACCTCACGACCCTCAGGACCGAATTTGACCATCCGACCCGAGAGCTTTGGCATGTTTGAAGGTGGCTGCTGTTTGCTTGTTCCTGATGTCGCAGCGGCAGAGATGCTCTTCTTTGTGGTTGCTGTGGATGTGGTTGTGGGTGTCGGTCTCTTGGAGACTTCATCGGAGTCCGCAACTACTTCGATCTTGGGTTGACCTGGGACTGCCGCGGGCTTGACAGCGCTTTTATCTTTGTCCTTGCCGGCTGGCGACACTTGTCGCAACTCAGACTCGGGATCACCCATGCTCAGCACTGGCGTCTTACCACATGAGGAAGCAGCCTTCGCTGCGCTTCCCTCGTTCGCAATAGATGCCACTACACTGCCGCTATTGGCAGGATCCACGTCCAGTGTCTTTTGCTTCCTTCGAACCTCTTCGACAGCCCTCTTCTCAAAGTCAGGCACGTTCTCACGCATTTTTGCCATCCACTTGGTAAAGAATTCAGTAACCTCTTTGTCTAGTGCGTACTTTTCTCGTGCCCCTGCTGGGTCTTTTCCGAACTCAGCTATGGCCTCTTGGATTTTGGGCGTCATCATGGCTTTCAGCAAGTCCTTGTCCGAGAAGACGGATTGGATCGCCTGCGGAGTGAGCAATACGTCGTCCAACGGTTTACTGAGCGCGGCCCTGATGTCTTTGTGGATTGAGGACGCGGGTTCCTTCTCTTCGTTCTGCTTCGCAGCCTGTTTGCCATCCTGAGACGTTCCAGTGGAGCTGTTTCCAACGACGACGTTCGCATACCTGAGTTCGGACGGATCTGGCGCCTCCAGGGTCTCGATCTTGGGCCTTGTAGGCTTGGTTGTCGTACCCCCAATCCCTGCCGCGGACCTGCCCTTGTGTGCATCGCCCGCCTTGCCTTCAGCATTCGAACCTGAAATTGGGGCATTTTGAATGGCGCTCGTTTTGGACTTATCCGATTGTGACCCAGCTGCCGCAGGCTTGGTCCGCTGTCGCACAACCTCCAGCACCTCGGTCATGTCCTCCAAAGGAGGCAAATCATCTAAGTCTTCAGCCATTTCGTTATGTAATCAATATGAAATACAGCATTTCAAATGTAATACCATCCACCAGGCTGAGGACATCCCACTCTTTGCCTGCAGCAATAGCAGCGGCACCAAACAATACGCTGCGTAGACACGCATACCAGTGAGCCCATATACGGTAGCCATAGCGCAGATGCTCATTTGCTTTCACGCAAGCCTTTATATCGGGGATCGGGGCATTTTCCGGCAAACAAGACAAAGTTGAGTCAAAACTAACTGGCTGGTAGAGCATTGTGGGTATAGGCTTGTATTCAAACAAGGGGTAGTAACGAGATATGCCAACTAAAGGCGATGCGAAGGCGCAACGATGGATGTACCTGTGATGTTACTGGAAACGGTTGCTGGGCCGATTCCATTAGCTTACAACACCTCGATTTAGAGGTTGCGACGACGACGCTTGCGCTTCGACGAGCTGGAGTCGTCACCAAAACCGAAGGCAGATCGGAAGTAATAAGCCACGCCGATTGCAGCAGCAGCAATTGCACCACCAACTGCGTACTTGACATAGCTGCCCCATCCGGAAGACTCGGACTTCTGTTGCTCCTTTGTCTCCTCTTCCTCCTCTTCTTCGCCATCCTCATCCTCATCTTCAACAACGGCACTAGAAGCGGAAAGCTTGTCAAGAAGGCTAGCCTTCTTCTTACCTGCAGTCTTCTTCTTGCCTCCGGCCTTCTTCTTACCGCCGGCAGTGGCAGTGGCGGCGGACTTGGCACCTGTGCTGGATGCAGCTGACTTGTCAGCACTAGCGGCACCGGTGACTTTGTCCAAGACACGAGAAGCAACGGACTGTGGATCGAAGCCCTCAAGCTCTTTCTCAGCTTCATCAGCTGCCTCAGGGTTGACAGCGCGGGTCTTCTCAATCAACTTGCGCTCAAATTCAACCTTGTGCTGCTTACTCTCCGCCGTCTTGGCCTGCTCCTCAGCAACTCGCATTGCCTGTTGAAGCGCGGGGGCTGCGGCAGCCTGGACCTGAGGAATGGTCTCTCGGATCCAGTGGGCCAATCGGCGATAAGAAGCATAAGCACGGATGGGCTGGCTTGGGTCTGACTGTCGCTCGTTCAACGATGTGAGGAACTCGGCCATGATCAACTCGCGGGAAGGCTTGTGGCCCTGGAGAGCTGCGCCCAGAATGAATCGCTCGTAGAGCTCGATGCTCTGTGGACGCAGGCGGCGAATAACATTGGCCGCGTTGTAAAGGGCGTCAGGAGACCACATCTCTTCAGCCATAACAGCTACAAGTACCGTGCTCGCGTTGAGCATAGGAAGGAAGTTCTCGTCCTTAGGTGCCTCGTCACCAACTTCTGCAATATGAGTATGAACCAAGTTGACATACTTCAGGCCCGTGCTCAAGAGCTGTTCGCGTGTGGGAAGCATGGTGCAGTAGTCCAGAAGAAGGATGGAGAGAGGGTACTTGTTGTCGCCCAAAGACTTGAGGTTGCGTGCAACTCCGGACTCTGCGATCTCACAGAGGAATTCTTGGGCAATCTTGATATACTCGAGTGCTTTCTCGTCATGGGCAATGGAGCAAGCAGCTGCGTAGGGGCTATCAGAGACCGTTGTGGGGATGGCTGCGCGCAATGCTGCGACATCCTCCGAACCATAGGCATCCATACCCCAGAATGGGAGGCGCGCATCGCGTCGGTCGCGATCAGGAGCCCGTGCAATACTAGCAGGGGCAAGGTTAGCATAGAGCATTGCGAGAATACCCAAGGATGCCTCGAACATCTCCTGAGAAACGTAGGCAACTTCGGATTGATCCTCTTCAGATTTGCCTGCACCCTGTGCATCAGGTCGCTGAGCATAGATTGCTCGAAGGTTTGCATCGCTAAGGACAGACTCTGGGACACCTTTACGAGCAGCAGCTGCAAATGCCTCGAAGCCCTCATCCGAGGTGGATGCTTGCTTCGCTGCGAGGTGCTGACCCACCAACTTCAGTGCAGTGAGTTCGGTTTCTGCCAAACGCATGAGAATTGCAAAGGCTCCCATCTTGTCAAGTGCTTCAAGGCGCTTGTTATGAAGCTCCTGAACCTGCTGAGCGCGTGGTGCTCCAGATTCGATGGACCTCTGCAATTCGGCATGCTTTGTTCGTAGCTGCTCGAGTTTTGCTTTCTTCTCCTCAACTTCTGTCAAATCAGTCACGCCTTCCTCATCCTGTGGAGCTTCCAACTGCTTCTCAAGCTCGGCGATCTCTGTTGCGAGGCTGTCTCGCTCTGCGATGCGCTGATTGATGACGTCTAGCATCTTTTGAACAGTATGAGTGGAGCGTGTCGTGCGGCGCTGGTTTACTACAGCAGCCTCCTCTTCAGGGGTGATCATGCGCGACTGATTCACGAGGGCGAACTGGTTGTAGGTTGGGTCCATGCCACCGTACAAACCACGAGATCGAGCTCGAACCAACTCTGTGAAGAAGCGAGCCTGGCTACCCGACTTGAGCGCAAGCATAAGCATTTTCTGGACCTTTGCCTCGTATTCAGGCACCATCTGGAGACCCTGGCTGAACATCTCCTCCTGCTGACGGACCAAGAGCTTGACCAAGCCCGTGGATTCCATGGTGCGCTGCCATACGGCTTCGCTCAGCTCGTTTGCATTGCTTGTGAGTTGCTCGCGACGAGTAACGACTTGCTCGAGCAAGGCCTGGCGAGCCGCCATGGTGAGCTGAGACATGAGCATAGCCTCTTCTGGGCTGTTGATTTCCTGGTCCTTGATACTCTCGAGGACCAAAGCCTCCTGAGAGAAGATCTTCGTGTCGTTAAGGCTGTTTGCCAAGTTGCCAAGATAGTGCATGGATGCATCGCTTGGGGTAACGAGTCCTTCCTGTGCAAGGGTTGCAAACATGCCGACAGCAGATGCCGCGCTACTGCGCTGGAGGCGTGGGTGGGCGACTTGAGAGACTGAGTTAGCCAACTTCGAGTCGGGCTCCATACCGAGCAATTTGAGGCCGTTGCGGGCAAGGACCCAGACGACGAATGCCGCGGTAGGCTCGATGAAGTGGGGCTCGACTGACTCCAGGAGTAGGTCGCGCGCGCGTCGCAGTTCAGCCGCGTTGTTCTCAGCGAGGATTTGCCCAATGATATGTTGGGGAATCAGCAGGATGGTCTTGTAGCCAGCGCCAAAGTCGGTACCAATGTCAAGGACGGGATCAAAGAACTGACTCAAGACGAAATGAGCGAACCGACCCGCTTCGTCGTGCTCGGGAGTGAAAGTGGGGTTCTTCTTCAGCAAGGCGGCGATCGCTTCGTAGATCATCGAGCTGCGGCTGGTGGATGCCGTAAGGCGATCGAAGAAACGACGACCCTGGGCACGCAAACCTTCAAAGGCCTTCATCATTTCTTTTCGCTCTTTGTCCTCCTCAGACTCTTCCTTACCATTAGATTCATCGTCTCCTTCCTTAGTTGCCTTGTCGCTCTCGCTCTCTTCACGCTTCTTCTCGTCTTCCATCGCCTTGGCCTCCTCTTCGTTGTAGTTGCTCTCAAATTCATCGCTCATGACCTCATTCTTGCAGTTGTCGAACAGGGGCTTCAGCTCAGGATGCTCGCGGATCGCATTGTAGATCACGCTCACGGCCTCAATGAAAGGAGGCGACAGATTTGGGACGTTGCGGGGCATGGCGATGGGCTCTTCTTCGTCAGATGCCGATTTGGATTCGCCAGCCACGTGATTAGACTTGATGAGCGTGGAACGCGCGATTTGCAACCAGCCATTGAACTTCTCCTTGTTAGGCTTGAGGTCGTAGCGACCGGCGAAGTACGCGCCTGCAAAGATCGTGGGAAGCGATGAGTCGTTGTACTCCTTGGCAACCTCGAACATGATCATAAGATGCTCCTTGGAGAGGGGAATGCGAGCATTGCTCATCTCGAAGATAGGAAGAAGGCTAGGGAGGGATGGGTGGCGAGTCTCAAACAGTCCCATGATGGACTTGTAGTGTGCAACAATGCCAGCTGAGGGGTTCTCCTGCTCAACAGCTCCTGTCAGGATAGGGAGCACGGTGGCGGCGTCTGTGACACCCAATTCAAGGGCGCGCTGTGCATGCTCCAACGGGTTGAGTCCACCGAACTCTTCAGGATCAACCTGCATGCCATTGTCCACAGACTCACCCTCCTCAGTGTCGGCCGCAGTGAAGAACGGCATCGAAGCGAGGGTGAAGTGGAGGTAGCCTTCATCGCCCGTCTTCTTGACATACTCAAGTGCCTCCTTGAACGTCACAACACGCTTCTGATCGAAGCACAACAGCGCATTGACAGCTGGTGCATCACCGTGAATCAGTGCCGCCTTAAAGTACTGAACGGCCGCATCGGGGTTTTCGGCCAGACCGGCAAGGCCAACGTTTCGGAGCAATCCGTAGATGCGGAGCGCCTGGGGATGCTGGGATGCAACCGCCTCAATGTCGGAAACGTCCTCACGTACGCCGGGTTCGGTGCCCACCAGGGCACAGATCTCCCGCGCAAATTCATTCAAGTCGTAAGTCCGCTTGCAATGGTAGCACTTGGCATAACGAACGCTATACTCGGGATCTTGGTCATTTTCCCATACTACGGACGGAATACAGATGCCACGGTTGCAGCACTGTTTAAATATGTCGTAATCAAAATGGCTAACCTCGCTCATGCTGAGATATCCGCCCTCAAAGATCACGCTTTTTACTCAGGTTTCGGTGCTTGTTCGGGTGTCAGGTCCCTATTTCGGCACCCCAGTGTGTGGAGCCAAGAATGATACGCACGCGTCACCGCACGGGACAGTTTTTTCAGCGTTCGCCCTGCTCCGCTCCTCGATGATCAGAGACCTACATCTTCTACCCGTCCTGGCCCGGATCCAGACATTCGACAGAAACTCACCCACACGTACACATTTCCACCCAGTTAAAATCTCACCACGTGGAGGGTGTGTGATGCATGCACTGCATTGTGTGGCTCTAGATGTGCAAAATTAGACCACTCCCCGTGTGCTGGGCGGAATAACCTCACTTGTGCCTCGAAACCCACCCTTTTCCAACTCAGCTGGGAATGAGCGCGCGATTCGGGGTTTCTGGATACCTCTCGTAGACCTGTTTCGGTTTGGATTGTCGTATACGAGTGAAGTATGCGATGTGCTTTCACATTGTAAGCCCTTATTCAGCGCCATATCTCTATATCATCTCTAGAGCCCCCGCGAAATGGCCAGCGAAAGGGAGGGACAGACCGAAACACAGAGCACGACAACTACTGTTCGCAAGATGATCCTCAAACCTGAACACTTGCGAGAGCAGCCCTCTGTGCTGAGGTCCATGTACCGCAGGCTTGACATTACCGACACGTCGTTTTTCCATGCAGTGATTATGATTGCCACAGGCATCACCATCGTGTTGCAGAATGCTTCCACCTACAACATCTTCGAGTGGACTAGCACGTTCTACAAGTCGCCCACCACGGACTCTATCCGATACCTCTTCTGTTTCTCAATTGGGTACTTCGTATATGATACGATTTTCGTGCTTCGCAAGGTTAAGCGCCAGGTACGTGTGAGGCAATCCTGCTCTGAAGGTTTATGTGCCGAGCTCTGCTGTCTCGGCGTGTTTGTTCTTTCTTGCTCTTGGTCTTGTTCTCGAAATGGATGTTAGACGACCCTGGCCATTTCTAACGACCGCAAACCGCTAACACTGCACTCCTCACCATCCTCATCCAGAACTGGCACGTCATGTCCGACGACTTTGGCTATATCTTCCATCACGTTGTTTGCGTGTATGGACTGATTTACCCAATCCTTTATGCAAAGGATGGGCCCGTCGTGCTCTGTGGTTTCCTTATGGGCGAGTTCTCCAACCCGCCTCGATTCTTTGCCGAACACCTCGGCTACGAGCTTGAAGAGATTCGTACCCTGGTCAAGCAGGACGTCTGCAAAACCGCCAACATCACTCCAGAGCAAGTGAAGACGTACTACCGATACATCGCAACTCCGCGACGGATTTGCGCGGCTTTGCACTACTACCTCTTCATCTTCTTCCGTGCTGTGATGGTATATTACGCCATTGCAATTATGCTTCCTCTCTGCGAGCTCACTTCATCTCTCATTGCTGGCGTTCTGATTCTCTTGTTCTCCGTGGCGACCGTGTTCTTTGTCTATGCCGAGCGCCAAGCACTGCCCAAGGACTTTTACGACGCCGAGTCGCTCTTCCCCAGTACAACCTCGACCGGCACTGACAGTGCCAAGGCTGCTACCAAGGCAAAGCAGCGCTAAACGAGCTGGAAGCAACCAGCCAAGCACCAACCAGTCAGGCTCGTCACAAGGTGGATGAGATCACAAAAATCTTCGAAGTTCGTACTTTTCCGAGTATAGCATTTCCCGAGATGGGACATTCAACTCAAGTTGTATTACTTGTCAAACGCTGTTAGTTTGTCCAAGCACCTACACATCTGCTTGAATTTCGGAAACCCCTGGGCCTTGCTGCAGTTTCACTCTGGATTCCAATTGCATGCAAAAGAACCTCGCGTGGTACTCTCAGCGGGGGTGATATGGAGAGCGCTGAGAGGACTTATACAGTTCGAGTACTTCCTCATGTTATCCGCGATCTGCTTCCGGGTTTGCACTCCTCCACTTCTTTTGAAAGTTTCCTTCGTCAGTCTGACTTGACACACACAGACACACAAAAACACACAGATTGACACATCTACATTCACACTCGAACTCACTCACGACAGATAGCGCCAGATATCGAGGCACGATCCCTAACAGGGTACAATGTCACAATACATAAGATCTCCGGAAAGTTATCAGAGACTCAAAGCAGATGTCACTCGATGGATGAGCAAAACCTCGGACTTACAGGCGAACGCGGCGAACTTCGTCGCACTGGTCGCTGATTTCTTTGAGCAGACTTCACCAGTCAAGCCAAGTCCCGTGAACTGGGTTGGCTTCTACTTTCTGAGGCCCTGGCTTCCCAACTTTGCTCAGTCTCCTACAGAGCCCGAATCGAAAACATACGACGAGTGGCTCTCGAACCGAATCCTCGCGGTAGGCCCATTTCGAGGAAAAGCCGCAGTTCCACTGGTATGTACATGACGTGAGATTCACATGATCAGAACCAGTCATGATCGGAGCCTGAACAACACATTTATCACGCATGCTTGCCTTCCATTGCTCACGCCCGTCTTGTCGTCTTTCGATTGACCGATCCTTGAACAGATTCCCATCCCTCGTGGAGTGTGTGGACAATGCATTCAGAGAGGTGAACCGATTGTGGTTCCAGACGTCCACAGCCATCCAGATCACATCGCATGTGATGAATCGAGTCAAGCAGGTAAGCATCCACTGATGATGTGCGGACTTTTGCGCGTCTATTATTGACCTAATTTCATCCTTCAACGGCTTATTGACGCCCTAACGCTTTCCATATCCCATTCTGCAGAACTTGTGGTCCCAATCTATGCCAACTCGCCAATCACAGGAAAGCGAGGTCTGATTGGCCTCTTGGATATGGACGCTCAAGTAACCAACTTCTTTTCTGAAGACGACGTGAAGCCTTTGCAAGAGTGTTTGGAGCTTTTTGTGAATTCCATCGATCCTAGACAAATCGGCGCGATGTTTGGACGCTTGTGGTCGAGAGACAGTTTGTCTGGTGACGCGCAGGATGCTAAGGACGCAGACTCTCAACAGGCATCGATCGCACTAGCACCTGTTTATTTGAACGCCGCAGAGCGTCGGAAAGTATTTAATTCGGATGGACCGATTTGTGAAACGGGTAGTCACAGGCGATCTCAACCGACACCTTCTGAACATGAGTGCTGCAGTTCGGAACTTGACGACAAGGCCGACCCATAAATCCATATGTACACTGTTTTATTCTAATTTAGTCGATTTCCAAATTACATTCAAGCCGCTAAGTCGCTGCTACGGTTGTTCGGCAATCGTTGGTGTCTCATACAAGAGCACGACTTCATCCTGAGAGGCGTCATCGATGTTAAGTTCCTCGTTTACTCTGAGGCTCTCCTCGTGATCATGTTGCTGGGGTTCTGAGCTATCGTGTTTGGGATCTGCACAAGAATCTTGTGATGCATGTGGAGGTTCTTCTTGCTGCTGAGGCTCTTCCAATGTGTCAAGGTCCGATGCGCGAGCGACTGCGGCTACAGAGTCAACCTGGGGCTCGCTTGCAGCTGGCGGCTCTTGGGACTGCGCCGCCTTGTCTTCCTTAGGCGATGACATTGAGGATCGACGTGGGGAGCCGGGTGGTAGTAGCGTATCTACATGCGCGGGGGCTTGAGTCAAGCTTAAGCTGCCGACAAGTGCATCCTCATCATCTGCGGATGCATTATATTGCGGAGGATCTCCGCTCCATCCTGGGGGCAAATCGACTGGGGGAGATGGTGGGCGTGTAGTGAGAGCTGACGGTGAAGTCACGGCAGGAAGTGGGACTGGCGGCTTCATCAAAATTGGAGCGGACGACGAAACCGAGGCGGTTACCATCGTGGACGACGGACGGCGACCGTCACGCGCGCGTGGAGGAGTTACAATCACTGCCTGGAAACTGATTGCGTCGCCTGAGTCATTGTCCGTGTCATGTTCGTTGAGCGGCGTGTCGGGTTGTTTACCGTGCTTTTTCTGGATCTGTGCCAGATAAGCAGCTTCACGTGCTTCAACACTTGCAGTTCGAACATGCTGAGGGGGTGCTATGGCGTCAACTGGGGGAGAGTGCTGCCGTTCAGCTGTCATCGCTGGAGTCAGCCTAGGAGTTACTTTTGTGGCTGTGACATCGTGAGCACGAGATGCGGTGCTCAGTGCTTGTGGAGTTGCTGCTCCGACAGCTCCATGCCCCGGTGCCATACCAGTGGATTGGGATTGCTGCATTCTAGCTATTCGACGAGCTTGATAGTCTCTTAGCTTCTCGCGTGTATCAACGTCGCGCATGTCAGAACCGCGCTGAGTGCTCGGGGAGTGAATGGGGATCGTCCGTGGCAACTCACTGTGTGAACGTGAATGCAGTGGATCCGCTCGCCGTGCTGCCGTAGCTGGCGTCATCCTGGTACCCGTGCTTGTTCTGTGAAGTGGGCTCGAAGCTGGTTCGTGCGCCGTAGCGAACGCAGACGACGCACCTCGCCTCGCTTGCTGTTGTGAGGTGGATGGTGTTCGAGGAGCCAGTCTCGATTGTGCTGAGCTAGGTACTCGGTCAGCGCGTGCTCGCGAAATCAAAGGGGTTACTGGAGGTGATGCAGGAGGAGGAGGAGGAGGCACAAGCGTAGTGCTGGAAAGCCGGGGCGATGGAATCGGTGGCTGCTGGGGTTGCGGGGCCTCATCAGACTCGAATTCAACAAAGTTGCTTGCACTAGAAGTAACATGTCTTGCAGACTGTGATTGACTTTGAGCTTGCTGTAGTTGCGTTTGTAGGGTGTTTGTGCGCAGCTGGAGCTGCTGAATTTGCGACTGTGCAGCATGCAGCTGTTGTTGAAGGTTGTGGACTTGCTGTTGCAGAGCTTGCGCTTTTGCAGCCTGTGTGTCACGCTCCTCGGTCCGCTGCTGCAGGGTGCGTTCTGTCCTTCCAAGCTCTGCCTCGAGCTGTGTGACTCGAGATGACAGCGAATCACGTTGTGTAGTCAACTCACGTACCTGTCGTTCAGCGAGGTCGGCTCGGTTTTTCTCCTTCATGAACCGCTCTCGATCTTTTGCAAGCTTCGACTCGTCACGCTTGTCTTTGTTCATAGCTCTTCGCATTTCTTCCACCTCAAGCGTCAGCTGGGCGATAACGGCATTCGTCATTTGGGTCTTGCTATTTCTCTCTGCGATGATTTTGTTCAGGGTTGCATCCTTGTCCTCAAGAGCCTTTTCTAAGCTTCGGAGTTGCTTTTGATGGGCCTGTTGCTGTGCTTCCAGCCGACGTTTAAGTTGGTCAATTTGCTGACGGAATCTTTGTGCTTGTGCTGTGTCAACGTTGGCGGTCGCAGGATCGAGCTTAATCGATTTCACTCTGCGTGCAAACATGAGTGAGTTGGATGTTTCGTTATGGTGAATATAAGAAGGTGAGACAGCAACAAACATTATGGTCCTCGAGTTACCGCCGATGGAGTCCTGAAGTAGATACGTTAACTTGGAATTGCGGTATGGAATGTGGCCGCCACTTTCCTGTTGGGATACGTTCTGAGATGCCTGACGATTTGCGAGGGCCAGGAAGACGTCACCTAGGGCCGACAGCGATTTGTTGATATGACCTGTCTCTACTAGACGTTGTCCCTGATTGCCTACAGCTGACAAACGTTCGCTACCGGCTAAGTCGACGAGAGTTACTTTACCATAGGTGCGAACTTGCGTCATAACGTCGACACCATCCACAAGCAGCTGCAGTACTACGTGGCTGCGCGTGGATTGCTGATTCAACAGGGTCGAACCAACGGCTCGAAGTGTGCTTCCTTCCTCAACAAGCGCGAGCAGATCCGAGCGGTTCGAGCAGGTTGCCTTAACGCAGTTCTCGATATACATACCCCTACGACTGGGGCGAATGCGAAGCTTGGCAGCGCTTCCCGAGGATACTGAACCTCCTGCAGCAGATGTCGTACTCGACAGGTCTTCCCCGACCTCGTTGGCATCCTCGTCATTCGGATTGGGGTCATCTTCGACAACGCTCATCCGCGAGAACTGCACTCCCGGGCGCGAAGCAGATGCATCTCGATCAGCTACATGATTACCACCTGGTGTAAACTTACTGAAAAGATCTCGAATCTGTTCGTTGTAAATTTCGATAAGAGTTGCTGAGATGGTGTACTCGTATTGCTGTCCGCGACGATCGATTTCGTCAAACAGCGCCGCGATGGTACGGGGAACTAAACCGGGTTCTGTTGGAGTACCAAACATTGTGTGAGTCTTACCACTTCCAGTCTGACCATAAGCAAATACACATGTGTTGTAGCCATCGAGTGCCGAGATCGCAGTATCGCGGACTTCTGCGAAGCACTGCTGCTGCGTGCTCAGAGGCGTGAAGACGTAATCAAAGTGGAAGGGCGTGTACGAACTCGAAGAGTCGTGTGTAAGTTCGTGGGTGTCGTCGACAAATGTCGAGCCGCTATCTGCGGTTGCGTCTGCCTGAGCCCTTGGCGTGCCAGTCTGGTTCTGTGACGACTCAGAACTATTCATCCGCGATTCATCACCAGCTCCCTCCCCTGCAGATGCCGGAGTCGCTGCTGTGGGGGATGCACTAGGTGATTGAACCTGTCGCTGTCGTTGATAGATGATTGACTGAAGGACATTGGGTTTAATGAGATTAATTTGCCGATTAGATACAAACTCAATGACTTCAGGGGGCTTCACCACACCGCTTGCAGCAGGAGGAAAAAGCAGTTGCTGTTGGTGCGATTCTGCGACATTGAGTGGTCTAACACGGCAAAAGACGCGAATACCACCTGCGTTGGAAGAAGTACTTCCAGTTCGTTCAGTGTGAGATGAAGATGCAACAGCGGCTTGTGCAGCCAAGCTATCAGCCCAGCTTGTACGGCGTCGTGGTGAACTTTTGCTTCCAGCAGCGATTGAGTGGCTGCGAGTCACCGCAACGCCTGCTGGTTTCTCCTGACTTGTACCGGTGGTTGATGCGGTTGAGGATGAGAACACCCTGGACTCGGCAGCCTCGTTCGTAGCTTCATTCTGACCATTGATCTGAGGTTCTGCATTATGCGAGTCATTCACCTGAGCGGTAGCTTCCGTGTCTCCAAGCTCGACCACACCCAATCCAAGCATGTCGCTCTGAGCCTCGACTGCCTGTGTCCCGCTCGTCTCACCTTCAACGGTGCTGGCAGTCGGGTCAGATTGTCCCGTCAGCTCAGTCAGCTCAGCCAAGTCAGGTGCTATGCTGTTAATATTTAAGTCGAGGTCCAGAGATGGCTCCTCTGCAAAGGTTTCTCCCTCACGCGACATGTCTCACTCGTAGACTCGTGGCTGCTCCTAGTCCTTGTGTATGAGTCCTTCACGCGGCTGAGAGCCGATACACGTTTTGCGGGCCTAGGCGAGCTATATGCCTTCGGGGGCGTCCATACACGGGTCCTGCTGAGTGCGGACTGGCTTCGGTGTGTACGGCGCGTATGCTCCAGTTGAATTAGCTACAACAGCGTTGTGAACGAAGTGTCGTTGCGGCGCAAGGTAAGGCTTCAGAGGCCTGGTAGATTGGGACAAACAAGTCATACAGGAGAGCTTGCTCGTGCCACACGCAAAACACCATTGGTCGGCTCTAGACACACTAAAATCGCTCGCGTACGCCACTCACTTGTTGGCAGTTTCTTAGACGGAGACGGTTTGTGAAGGCTTTGATGGCCCTGCGCAAGGTTTCCACTTCTAAAACTCGCACAATATAGTTTAAAACGCTGCGGTACACATTATAGTATGCTACACATAGCGAGACAGCCACATGCATCCGCAAAAGCAGACTCGTAGTCCCGCAGACAGAATATCTAATTTTAACCTGTTCAGGTTAAAAAGGAAGGCTAAGCGAGGGTTGGGACGAGTTTTGACGGTCGACGATGGGGTGAGTGACAGTGGAGAGACGCATCCTGGTGAGAAATAGAGCAGAGTAGCTCGTGCCAAGTAGCATACACCTCCAAACAGCCTGAATAGCTAAACAAAGAAGCTGTGTATTATATATATGTCCATAGTTTAGACCTAGGAGACAGAGTCGGTGCAACTCTGTTGTGTTGTGTAACTGGGCACACGACGGGCAAGATCGAGCCTGCAGTGCCAATCAACTTAACCGGCGCAGTCCACTTACTGCTAGCGTCGTGTTGGCTGGTGCTCTGCTCTGAACTACCTGCGTGCTCGGGATACTGTACTAGACGTTCTTGTGTAATCACACATCGGTGTTTAGGCTGATTGGGCTGCCATCCCATACGGTTCCGTAGCTGTTGCTGCTCCGACGGCGGTGCGTTATCTCGCCGCCCACCGATTTGCGTGATGGGATGACTTAGGGCGGCGGCGGCGGAACTCCAAGTCGTCTCGACTCGTGCGAGGAAGGGGCCAACTCCGGGTGCGGTTGCGCAGCCTGCCAGTGCCCGGGTTACAGCCCAGAATGAGACCGATCAGCTTGCCAGAACGACCGTCACGGAGATTCCCACTTCCAACGCACCCCTCAGACACAGAGATACTGTCGTTTTCGCATATTCTGTTCAACTAACCATGCGTTAACCAGGGAAACGCGGTGATGGAGGTTTCTTTGTCCGAGGGATTAAGGCTTCAGGCCCTTGAAACCAGTTCCTGTACGATTATTCACTCGCCAACATAGGCGCGACGGGCAGTACGCGCTGGTACCAATTGACTCGCGCTTATAGCTCGACGACGAACTTGCGGCGGACGGGTCGGAGACCGGTGGTATTGTAGAGCTCGTTCTCGGCAAACTTCTCACCAGGGAGCTCGTCCTCATCAAAGAGGAGCTGCGGAATCGCGAGGGCGCCCATGAAACCCGCGAGGACAAGACCCAGCTGCTTGACGTGCGACTTGGTGTCAAAGTCCTCGTACGTATCGTAGATAGGCTCGGGAGCCTGGCCATCTGACCAGTACAAATCCGAGTTCTCGGGGAGCTACAGAGGTGAATTTGGGTGTGTTGCGATGAGTGTACGTGGATGTGAGTCAGTCGATTCGATGGCCAAGGGTCTTGACTATGCATTCGTGATGAGATTTCGCGCAAGCAGCGGGGTTAAGCCAGTCAAAATCGCCCTACTTACAGGTGCAGTGGGGGGTGCAGCGACGGGTCGTCGGTACACTCCGTCTTCCGGAATGGGGGGGAAGCGGAATACTGACAGGCTGCGCTTACCGGTTTGAAGCACGGGCGCGGTGCCAAGTGCTTTAATGCACTTTGCGTTGCGCGCCAATTGCGTGAATGCCCTTAAATACGACATTTTGTATATACCGTTTTCAGCCAATTTTCCTCCGAGTTTGCTTCCACGAAAAAATTAGATGCAACCGAGAGGGAGCCTGGAAACTTAGGGACACAAAAAAATTCAATGCAACCGAGAGAGACAACTCCTGCTTCGCGTGTTGGAATACCGGAAGGTGACGCAGCGCAGTGCGTTAGGCAAAGGTAGCACATCGCTTATCACGCTGCGACTGCCCATTTGGACAGGGCTTATAGTCGAGAGACTGCGTAGGCACCGCACAAATGACACTTTTCCATTCACCCACTGTTCGAGCCTACCTGCTCGCTCTGATAGTGCTGTTTTGCGTGCTCTCAGCGCGCGTTGAGGCGAAAATCCCACCCACAGTCGAAGTACAGATCGACACCTTTGGTATTATTGACTACTGCCCCTTCTCAGGCACCTTTAAGCAGCTAAGGTACGTGAAGAAATCCGCTTCGAGAGCCACGTTGAAGGTGGAGTGCAGGGCTTCTCAACAACGTAGACTCCACTCTTTCCACTGCATTTGCTGAATTGGCATTTCTATTCATTGCGCATCTCGAGGGCATCCTGTAGCTCCATTCTCTAAGTCAGGTACTTGGGATTAACAAGTCCGCGAGCTTGAGCAAACTCCACAGGCCGTTGTCGCTCAACCCACAGCCTCATTGCCCCACGAAAGCCTAACCTTCGAGAGCAATCGCTCTACTCACCTTCTCTTTACCGTATAGACGCTACGCCAACCGGCTTTATTACGAAGGCAAAACTGTTCTGGCGAATGCGTGTTACTTGAAGGCAACCCACCTCAGCCTCGACCCGTACTTCCAAACCAACGCAAACCTGGGAGGACCTCCTCCGCAGCTCCCCAAGTTCCGCGAGTCCGATTTCTTCACAGAAACGCGTGACGTGGACCCCAGGCACTTCGACTCAATCCACGACACAGCCATTCTGATGAGTCGGCGGACGCAGGAGCGGCTCATGGCGAGCGCTCTCGATTTCGGGTCGCTGCCGCCTTACATCAACGAAGAGACGGTGAAGCGCATGATCCGTGAAGAGTTCCGAAAGCGCGGCGCATCGCACCGTAACTCCGGTGTCATCCCAGGCAGCGATCGCAGTGAGCTGTGAGGATTGTAAAACCAAGACAAGAAGGTCTCTTGAGGAGCGAACCGTGAACAAGTCCTTCATCTTCGCTGAACTCAAACACTCTTACCGCCAACAGTTTGTACAGTCAAGCCTCGCTTTTATTGTATTGTAATGTATAGTTATCTCAATGCCATTTCATTTATCAACATCTTCTTAATATACAAGTCACGAAGTGATGTTCATTGGCGTCTGTCTGTCTGTCTGTCATTCTCGGGTCACCCGGTATCGGAATCACATCCAGCTGCGATGGAAGCACAACACGGGGGGATGGCCACGAGGGCATATCATACATGGCGCAATTATCCCCTAAGCCTATCTGTGTCTCACACCACGCCGTGACGCCGAAACATGGCCCCTGTCTATTTCCCGCCAAAACCGGTCGACCGGGTGGGGTGGATGGAGTTTGGATTTCAGGCCTAGAGCAACGTTGTTTTCGAGTGTGCTTTTATAGGTAACACGACTGCATTAGGACTGTTAATCACATGCTTTACTAGCCGATGCATGCATCTGCTTGGATCAGGAGTTTTATTTTTAAACACTCTCAATATACCTCTCACTTACTGCAGATCTTGCTTCGCTCCGTGCTTCGCTTCTGCTTACTCCCTGTTTGCAGATACGAGGTAGCGAGTCAAGTGAAACATCATTGCGTGGAGCGCCGCACGCGGGTTTTTATCGGTATTCTCCACGTTGCGACTCGCTTTCGGACCGAGCCTAAGCGATTCGCACATCTCAAGGAAAGTCTTCCAGGAAGCCTGCTGCACGAGGAGACCAGTTACCGTCACATTGCCACCGGTGACACAGACATAATACCAACAACCGAGCCAAGTCGTCTCAGCACGCCATGTACACTCCAGCGAACGACCTGGCCAAGAAGCTCAAACGAGCGCTCCAGGATGACGGTAAAACCTTCGCCAACAAGGCTGTGGAAGAGCAGGCCCAAGCACTGCTGCGTCGATTCGACAAAACCCCAGACGACTTCATCATCCAGCTGCTCGTCATAAATGCCCCGAGGCAGGTCGCCGAGGACCACCTCAAACTCGTGGAGGAACGCTTCGAGCAAGAAGCCAGTAAGCGGGCCAAAAGCGCCTTTATGACCAGCGGGAGCAGTTCGACGACGAGCGGCAACCCATTCGTCACACCTACCTCGACACGCGTCCAAAGCAGACTCTCCGGCACGGGTATAGTGGCTGACTCACCCTTTGAGAGTCTAGAGGAGATTCTCAATGTCTCAGTACCTCAGTCTGCGATCAAGTCTGAACTTCCAGGCACGGGAGGTCGTGACTCGTTTTCTCGTTATGAACTCTCAGCCTTCGATTCGCCCGACACATCAGCAGCCCGCAAGCGTAACTACGATCAGTATCAGACCACAACTGTCTCTCCACATGCGCCAGGAGACGAGGACTATACCTTAGATCGTTTGTTCGAGAGCACCTCACCTACTGGAGGTCGTGTGCGATTGGAGGTTCCACGATCTGCATTACGTCACTCGCCCACTACGGCTCCATATGCCCAGCGCGAGCATAAGGGCAGGGTCGTAGCGTCATATCGCCCTTCACTGGAGGTAGCCCTTGCTGCAGGAACGAACCGTACCTTGCTGTTGCCTCAGGATGAAATGACTGATGGCGCGTCGTCTCCCGCCGTGACGACCAGTGGAAGTACGAACGAGCAAACGGCAACAAGCACAGCGCCGCAAGTCCCACTCAATGTCTACCAATTCTTGCTTGATGAAAAGTTTGACAAAAAGCGCCGCGCTACTCGGCGGGAAGCGGAGGCTGCAGGTGTCGCAGGACCAGATGCCTACACTGAGTTCGAGGAATTCCAAAAGACAAAGTTCCGTTACATGATGTCAGACTTCCGCAAGCAAGCACAAGTCTATTTTCGTCATGCGGATCGAGTGAGCCGAGCAATTTTGGCATCTGCACAGTTTCAGAGCGCACATGCGCGAGGCTTCAAGTCGGAGTTCGACATGCCTGTCAAACAAGAGCAGACCACACCAGCAATCAAACGCGAACCTGGTGCACTTCTTGATGTCAATGAGATTGAAATCGATGAAGAAACACTACATCTCGTCGAGAGTGCGATGCAGCCCATTGATCCCAAAAGCTATCAATTCGCCAAGTTCGGGGGCGGGTTCGAAAGGTCGCGCCTCATTCGCGGTCGCATCGTCGATGAAGATCCTGATGCAGGCAAGCTAGCCAAGAATCGTGTGCGTATTGAGGCCTTCCCCGAAGATGTTCATGATGTCAGTGAAAAGCCTCGGTCCTCGTTTGCACTTCGCTTAACTCACGCAAATTTGGGAGCAGCTTCTTTATTCTTGGGCCAGACCGTGGTCATCCGAGGCTATTCGTCCGAATCCACAATCGTTGTTACTAACCTGTTTGCCCATGCCTACATTCCACGACGACCACCGGTATACTCGCTTCGCCCGGGCCCTCTTCCTCGACTCGGTATCGAATCTCCTCGGCCAACCAAGTTCATGATTGCTACCGGTCCATTCAACACACCCGACAGTCTACTGACATCAGCGCTTTCTGATCTCATCGATGCTTGCCAGGAACGACGGCCCGATGTTCTGATACTCCTTGGTCCTTTTATCCCAGCAGGCAATCCGAATATTGGTGGTACCGAGCCAAAAAGCCGGGATGCACTGCTTGCAATGACGTCAACACAGGGCAATGCCAACACTTCCGGCCGCGGTGATGATAAGTCTCATATCACTCCCGCGCCTCCGGTCACCTCACTTCGACTCATCGATGCAGATGGTCAACCACTTACGTTCGCACAATTTTTCGAGTCCATGATGCGAGATTTGGTCGAGCGCCTTCGCGAGGCCGGCTGTGGGCAAACTCGGGTTATGATCATCCCCTCCACAGCGGACGTGCACCATGTCCCTGTGTTCCCTCAGCCACCATTTGAGGTTCAGAATACCGAAGGTCTGGAGCAGGTGACTTTCCTGCCTAACCCATGCGTTGTCGCAGTTGCTGGAACGACGATTGCTGCATGCTCAGCAGACGTTCTGCAGCAATTGAGTGAGAGTGAATGCTACATCGAAGGTCAAGCTACGGCTAGACCGACACCTGTGCGACCCAAGCTCGAAGAGAAGGAGTTAGAGACAGGCAGCACGAGTGGCTCGTCACCGCCAAGCCTAATGGCTGGCGCGCCACCAGTGGATGCATATACAGCTCGCATGCGTCGATTGTGCGCACACATTCTCGGACAACGCTCGTTTTATCCAACTTTCCCATATTTCGCTGGTGGCGTGGATGCTACAATCAACCCTCTCGCCAATGATGGTTTGAATCTTCCATTCGCTCCTGACCTGTTTGTTCTGCCCAGCCGCATGATTCCGTTTGCGACGACCGTCACACCAGAGGCAGCAGCAAAGGATCATACCGCAGATGCACAAAACGACCCAACGCTCTTTGTGAACCCAGGCACGCTCGTGAAGGGACAAGGTGGAGGCACCTACGCTGTTGTCACGGTAAGACATGATAAGAAGCCGTTCGCAAGCCGCGCTGAGGTAGACATCATTAATATCTGATCGCATTACGGAAGGGTCTTGTTTCACTAGGTCTAGCTTTTTACACTATAGAATTAAATAAAGTTTCCTCCTTACATTCGCTAGTATGTCTAGGGCGGCAGACACGACAGAATAGAAATGGATATGCGAGCCAATGACAGAGCTTGTAAGGACGTCTCCACCAGAGTTGGGCTTGTATGCGGCGGCCTAGAACTCTCCTGTTCGTCTGTTCGAGCTCTAAGGGGTCGATGGCTCGGGCTTGACTCGATCCTGCAGCCCAGTCAGGGCGTGGTCCTAGTTCGTTTTGAACTTTCCTTAAATCTATTTTCCACAAAGGGCTGAGATCAAATGAAGCGGAAGCCAGGCGTGCAGTGGCGTGATTTATATATAATTCGGAGGATCCAGTGGTTTCAATCCGAACGTTCTGCATATTAGTGCCCAACACTATCGGATCCCCTGTAACAAACTCCAAGGGCTATTACACTCAAGATCTTGCTCTGACCTCACTTCTGGCCCATCTAGACACTTCTCGACCATCACCAAAGCACAATGCAGAGGGGAAGGTCGCGTGCACTACTCAAGGGCATCGTCCTTGCTGTCTTTCTGGCACTCCTGACCCTGCAATGCCTGGCTGTGACATCAGAGGGTAGGTAGAGATCCGCATGGATATCCCCGTCGCACATCTCGTTTCGATTCTACATTCGGCAGCTCGCTCCCCAGTGCCAAACATCCAAACACGCAGCTCTGAGGAGCTCGTGTTCAGTAGTTTTGTGGCGTGCTGCGACACGACCTCACTCGAAGCCCCAAACTTGACACTTCCAACCAATCTAGACTTCTACGCAGGCCTGACACCTGAGCAGATCGCTGAGCTAAAGCAGCTCAAGGCCAAGATCAAGGCACAGCGCGCGGCGAAGGCTAATGCCAATACCAACGCGAACCCACAAGGCGCGAAACAACCACAAGAAAGCGAGACACAGACTCGGTCTGCGCTCTCTGCAGAACGTCGAGCGAACCGACCCAAGGAGGCTTCAAAAGCCTCTCTGCTGTATGTACAACTGGAACATGAACGCGAGATGAAGCGGAAGTCCACAGCCGCGGATCGCTCCAAACTCGAAGGTCGCGATCGGGCTGCCAAAAACGCACGTACCAGAGTAAAGGAGGCAAGACTAAGTGCTCGTGCCAAGGCACTCGAAAGAGTAACCCAGTACAGGGTATCTAAGCTCATTCATATGCAGCCTGCAGTGCGAGAGGAGGCCCAGAGCAACCTAGATTGGATGCGTAAGCAGGCTATGAATGCACCCGACGGAATCATTCGGATGACCACGAGCGAATTCTTGGGTCGAGTTCACTCTTCCCCTCGACCCTACTGGACGGTTGCGACTTTTACTGCACTGACCCCTGGTATCGCTCCCTGCGAGCAGTGCAAGGAGTTCTACCATAACGCTCAGGTCCCCATAGCAAAGCGTAATCTGGATGCGCTTAAACAGCAGCCCGGCGCGAACCGGGCGCTTGAAGGGGATGTAGCACTGAGCGAATTCCCAGTGTTCTATGTCATTCTCGAACCACACCAGACTCGTGAACTCTGGGCTGAGTTGCAAATCCGTAATGTTCCCTACACGATCATGTATCCACCTTCTCATGTCTCCAAGCCCCGCGACATCTCCGACCTCCGACGATTCGTCTCCAAGATCCCGTACGAGATGAAGCTTCAGCCCACGGCGCAATTGACCCAACAAACCTTGGGCAGCCTCGTGAGTCGTAGTATCGGCGCCGAGCTTCCGCACTTGCAGGACCCTGATGGTCGGGGTCCAGGAGATAAGGTCCCAGCACTCCCCGCAGTGATTGCTCTGCTGGTGTTAGCTGCTCTCGGCGCGGGTGTCTTCGTTTTCTGGGACTATGTCATTTTATTGCGGCAGTTCACGCTACCGTACTGCCTCCTTGCATGTGGTGCATTCATTTATGGAACAAGCGGCTTCCAGTTCAATCGTCTCAATGGAGTCCCGTGGTCTCGCGGTCAGCACTACATTAGCCCGTCCCACAACTCACAATTGGGTGCCGAGGCTGTAATTGTTGCGTCTGTCAATGCAATTCTCGCATCTGTTATGGTTGCTCTAATTGTTCTCGTTGTCCCAGGTAAGCTCCCATGGAAGCTGACCAAAAACGCAGAAGAGGCACTTGAACCAGAAGGACCCAGTAAGCCACAGACTGTGGGCAAAGCATCGAAGTTTGAAAGCTTGTTTGATCAGGTTCGCGCCAAGTTGTTGTCCTCAACCGCTGCTCAGCTGACAATGTTGGGTCTTTTCGTTTACGTCTGGTACCAAAACTTGGGATTGTATACTTTCAAGAACAGGGGTTATAAATATGGCTTTGTATGGTAACTCGTTTAGGTAGAGGCATACAGTACAGATTTTTATGTAACATGAAAAGACCACCTTTTATTGGGCTTTGTATTGCGTGCTTTGTGAGAAAATGAGAGCGAAGACAACACGTCTTCCTTACTGAAACAAACAAACAAAGAAACAAACAAACAAACGGGGATGGGGGCTAAGGTTTGTTATAATACCAAGCGAAGGGCATCGCATTGAGCGTGACTCCTGTCGTAGCTAGAGATTGAATATTGTGCTGACTGTAACTACCGATATGCGAGATATTGAGCTGTTTTGATAAGCGGAGCGCGTTTAGATGGGTCGCTGTCGCATGCGCTGGCGTCTAACCTGCTCGCGACGAAGCTCTTCGGGCATCGAGTCCGTACGGCCTAGGAAGCGATCAAGGCCAGCAGCTGCGAATGCAATAATAGGCGAGTAAATTGGGCTAAGAATGGAAACAGCTGGGTGTGCGATGCTCCAAACCGCTTTGACGGGCTTGACAATGTAGGGCCAGAAGTAGGTGCCTTGCAGGTAGTTGAAAGCCACATTGATAAGGACGATGACAAGAATCAGGTGGATGATGAATTCGAGGAAGCTTGAAAAGCCCATGTAGTACCACTTGCCGGGTGCATTGGAGTAGTCCTCGAGCATTTTCTGCAAACGATCTGCCATGGTCATTCGGCTATGAGGCATGCTGTCATCTTCTTCATCTTCCTCTTCATCTTCCTGCTCCGCTTCCTCATCAATACCAGCCTTCTTGGATTCCTCTTCCTCTTCCTCTTCATCCTCGTTTCCAGCGATCTCGCGCAAGAGCTCGTCATCAAGCTCCTCTTCTTCATCCTCAACCAAAGCACGACCAGCACCTCGGCGTGTTACAGTGGACTTCTCACCCTTGGCCTTACTACCTGGCTTAGTCACCACTTTCTTGACAGCGGGCGGTTTGCTCGAGCCAGCACTACTGCTCTCCCCTTGAGCCTGCTTCTTCATCAGCTCACGTCGCGCTTTCTCGCGTTTGGCCAGACGTTCCTTCATGATTCGCATTCGCTGCATCATCATTTCCTCAGCGTTGTCTGTGGAGCCCAAAGGCTTGACATCCACTTCGAGACTCAGGTTCATGTCGCAACCGAGATAGCTGTCCGAACGGAAGATAACGTCATACTGGAACAGACCTGTGCCCATTTCGGGACGAACGTAGACGTCAACATCGACAGTCTTGCTACCATCTGGCAGTTGGGGCAGGCGGTGAAGGGCCATGATAGCACCCGTCTTACGATGAACCAACAGCATGTACCAGCGCTCGATCTTTTTCTGAATACCGTGAGGCGATACCACAGCCTGTCGTCCAATACTCTCCGGATCGTCCCAGGTAAACTCGGCAAACGCGGTGTGGCGACGCACCTTCTTCGTTGCTTCGTGCATCTTTGCAAGGCACTCTTCGAAGTATGCATCGTCCGCTGCACGTTCTTCCGGCGTCATCTCTTCGCGCGACTTCTTCTTGCGACGGCCCTTACTGGCTGCAGTTCCAGTGCTTGCTACGGCGTCACCACCATCAGCAGCGACTGCACCAGCCGCAACGTCATCAGCACGGTCAGGAGAGGCAGCGCGCAAACGGCTCACGGAGGCGGTAGCTGACACCTTCGAGTTACCAACGGTCTTGGAAGCCGATGCGGAAGCAGCGCCCTTCTTCTTCGTGGGCTCTGATTTTGCACCCTTGTTCTTGATCTCTTCCAACATGGCTTGCACGGCATCCTTGGGGTTGTACCGGTTGAAAGTAACCGAAATGCGGAACACATCGCCCACATAAATTTGATCCTCAACTCCCTGGACGGTATAGCTGGTGGAGCCATGAATGATTGGGATTTCTTCCGCAGCCGAAATAAACTCTGCAAGCGGGCGGCCATCAAGCTTGGTAACCTGCCCAACAGCTGCCACACGAGCCTCTCTAGAATAGGGAGGAACGAGTGTGGACGTCTCTGAAGTCGTGGGACCAGTGGTAGCTGCACCTTCACTCTCGGCTGGTGCTGTCGAAGTCGTAGACGCGGCAGCAGCAGCCGCGGCAGCAGCAGCAGCGGTGGTTGCGAATGAAGCCATGGTCACTTCTCCGGCCGGCTTGGGCTGGCCTTGCATGATGGGAAGTCCATTGCAATACAAGGCGATCTCGTTGGGAGACTTGAGCTTAGCCTCAATCAGCTGACGAACAACGTCAGGAGTAGCGTGAGGAAGCTGGAGAAGGGGATGTGGGAGATCAGGTAGAATTGCCTGGGTGAAGCATGCAGAGAGGTGAATGGCTTTCAGTGCCAAATCACCCTGACCCCTACGCATCGATGCAAAGAAAAGAGCTTCGCAGAGAGAGGGGACAAACTTCATTAGTTTCTCACTATCAGTGCTAAAGCACTCGGGGATGGGAATGCGCGCCAGGTGTGCAAGCATGATCATCAATGCAGCAGTGCCGTTGAACTCTTCCTGAGTCTTGGCAAATGCCTGTTCCAGAATCTTCTTCTCGACGAGTGCGTTGAACAGGCGACCGACGGCGACTTCCTTGTCGGATGTTCGCTGGATGAAGTCCTTAGCTTCAGGAAGCTTCGAGAACAAAAGTACGGCGTCCTTCCAGCTCATGTGAGGGTCGATATTCTCGAAGAGTGTCTTCAAGGTGGCATCTGTCAAAGAAAGCGAGCCCGCACCGCTGTAGTACTTGAAATAGTACCAGAAGCCGAGGGGGAAGCCCAAAATGAAGAAGATCAAATAGAATGTAAGGATGATCTGATCCCAGTTCTTGTTCGTAAGAATTCTGGGAAGGCCATACGTCACTGATGCTTGACCGGTATGGACGTTAGTTTTCAGGTTCTCGGAGAATCTGGGGTCGGTCAGAGCCTGGTAAGCACGGGAGATGAGCATAAACATTTCTTCGGCCTTCTCCTTGTTCTCACGGTGACGATCGGGATGCCACTGCAGGGATAGCTTACGGTAAGCGCGCTTGATTTCGGCTTCGCTTGCTCCGTTGTCAACGCCAAGTACGGCATAAGGTTCAAATGAAGAGAAACCCTCCTTGGGCAGGTATACCGATGCGATACACATACCGATGAAAATGACCCAAAGTACCGCAAAGATGGCGGAACTCACATTGCGGAAACGCGCATAAGGCTTTTCGGCGGCTTCGACCTTAAGTTCATAGTCGTACTTGTTCTTCTGGCGATACCACTGCCGGAACGCGTCAGCGTCCGACTCGGGCGGAGGTGGCGCGGCGAGGAACGCACTTCGCTTGGAGCGATGGCGGAAGATGGACCACTCGCGGGACACGACGGATATCGTCCATGGTATCAGTACGACGAGCAGAAACGTGAATGCGACATAGAAGAACGCGAGGTCATCGAACGCCTCATTGGCACCCGATGACGACGACATGATACAGTTACGGGAGTGATCCTGCTCCTGCGGACTACGCTTGCTTGCAGTTGCTGCTAACTAGTTCCAGTCCTGGTCTCAGCGCCAATGCAATCGTGTTCTTGGTTCGAACGACTAGCCTAGCGAAGAAGAATCTCTTTGGGCACTCGGGAGGGTGATGGCTAAGGTCTACTGCACGGGGCGGGCAGATCCTGGGTCTCACTGAGTCACCCGATGGGCTATACGATGGGGTGGATTCAAGGAGTGTCGCTTGTGTGTGAGATTCGCTCCGATCAGACACAGACGTGAGAGGGTCCCTGCTGCCCTTGCGGTTTGGGGTCCGGATTCGAGGTCCGTGCGGACCTGTGCGTGCTACCGACCCAGCAGCGCGGAGGATCAGGGAACGCTGGAGACATAGGCTCCGCTGGCACGCGTGGCGGAGGTGCGTGAGCATGCGAAACGGAGGTATGGATGCCAGACGAGTCATCAAGCTCCGCTGGGGGTACTTTTGGAGGGTGTATATCTACGGGTTTGCGGTTGCATGTCGTTACATATCCATTACCTTTCGGTAGTAACCCACACTGGCTACTGAAATGACATATTATATACCCAAATTATACTCATAAATACCCTCGTTTCCACTCGACAAATCTAACACTTCCGGTTGATCCAATTACTCCTCGAGACATCGACTCCGGGCGGTCCCTTGCGATATCCGGCACCAAACCTACTCCACATGCGTTACCAAGCGAGATGAGGTAAATATCGCAGCTAGGCACTTGGACGGGTCCTGGAAGCGTGCAGGATGCCCCTTGGAGGCCAACCGGGCCGACATGAAAGAGGGTGAAAACAACTGTTTGGAGGGTACAGTGTGCGGCGTGTCGGGAAGCACCTGCTGGTTGGATGCACACAAGGATGAGACTACTAGTCAGCGTGGTATATGTGACATCCACATGGTGGTGCCCAGTATAATGGGCTGGAAATCCTCTGGACAGGTCGACTTAGATCCTCGAGAAGAGTTGGACTTGGGAGCCTATTTCTCAACGGGAGTGAGCGTTTGTCTAAATGCTACTGCGCCATCAAGTAGAGCACTTGGATGGTAATTCACTACCAAGTGCTGAATTGTGCGACACTCTCTCCGCGCGACGCACGAATGACACAATCCAGCACGTCCTCACTGTGAGCAGGAATCTAAGCTGCGTGGGCCGCGCTAGGTGGCCAGCAGCGCTAGACGGAAGGTCTCCTTATTAAGTAAACTACGCTTTGAGTCTACTGACACCACCTAATTTTGTGACTCGACTTATCCCCTTTCCATCTAGACTCACCGTCCAAACCAAGTCCGACCTGGATCACGATGTCATCTCTGTTTCGTATGTTCAGGCGGTCAAGTAAGGACGACGATCCCGGCTTGGGGCAGGGAAATGCCGCTGCGACGCCTGGATCTTATGGAGCGAGTCCAGGCTCCAACCAAGCACCCGGAACTCCTCAGATGCAGGCTCTTCCCATTGCTCTGCAACAGAATCTCGACAGCATTCCATCCGCTTCGTTGACTCCAAACGCCTCGAGTTCAGGGGGTCCCAAGGTGCTTGTGGGCGGGTACTTGTTGAAGAAGGGTCTTGGGTTGGCTGTATGGAAGCGGCGCTTCTTCTTGTTCAAAGACAATCAACTTGAGTACCGCAAGGAACCTAAGGCTACTGAACTGCTGGGCGTGATTCCATTACGGAGATTCGATGTCTCGACGCCCTCTCAGGATAGCAAGGACTTCGAAATTCACACCCCTGGTCGTGTGTACTACCTCAGAGCTGAGAACCTCCAGAGCAAGGTCAACTGGATAAGCGCTCTACTGGCGCACCAGAAACGCTTGATAGACTTCCCAACCCCTTTCGTGCCTCCTCAGGACCCAGCAGCTGGATCAGACACAAACACTGGAGTCAACGGAGCTACGCCTACGTCAAATGCGGCGACTGCGGCTACACCTGTCCCCTCACAGGCTTGTGTCTACTGCGGTGGTTGCAAGTCCACCTTCAATGTCTCGCGTGAACGTATGTGGTGCATCGGTTGTGGCTTCGCCTTCTGTTCGAACGCTGACTGTTTTAATGTGCAAAATAGGGTTTGCGTTATGTGTCGAACAGTTGGCACAGTGATGGGTAGTCTTTCCAGCGCGCTTGCTGCAGTCGAAGCAGCGAAGGGCGGGGTAGCTACTCAGGCCTCGAGCTCAGTTGGGACAAGCGGTAAAGGGTCGCTGGCGGGAAAACCCATCGCTCCTGGCGGAGCGGTTCCAGCAGCGCCAGCAAATCTCTTAGTTCGGGTCATTGAGGCACGCGATCTACGTGCGGCGGATATCTCAACCTCGCGTGATCCCTACGCCGTGTTGTTTGTGGGTGACCGCAGATTTCAGACCAAGACATGCCACCGGACACTGTTCCCTTGGTGGAACGAGGATTTCCACTTTCCACTCACCGGTGTAAGCAATCGCGCGGGACTGCAGATTGCTGTGTTCGATGAAGATAAACACACAACGGACGCATTCCTAGGTATGGTTTATCTTCCCATTGCGATGTTCCGAAAAGATACCCATATCGATGCATGGTTCACTTTGCAACCGAGACCTTCCGACTCGGATTCTAATACCAACGCTGGTGGTCCTACGAGCCCTAACTCTCCTGATGGTGAGAATAACGGAGATCTCGACGCAACACCAACTGTTCACTCGTCAGAATCCGCCGCCGCAGCCGCTAGTGCTAGTCGTGGTTGGCTTGGTCGGAAGACTGGTCATGATGCAGTCAGCGGTGCTATTCACCTACAAATAGTGTACTCGTATTCACCAACTACGTTGCTTGAATATGACGAGAATGCTGTGAAAGCCGACCCTCCGCTTTCAAAGAAAACTCTAGCCGCAAACGTACGACGGGTCCAACGCATCATTGCAAGCTTGCAAATTAGCGAGTGGAAAGAGAGTTATCGCGAGATTATGATGTGGCGAAAGCCATTCCGCACGCTCTTTGCACTCGTTGTTTACTGCTTTACCGTCTTGTATTTCCCGGTGCGGCTTGTACCAGCCGTACCAACCCTCATTTGTTTGTTCTACCTGTGCGCAACCTACGTGGACCGACGATTTAATAGTCACTCATTCCCTCTTGTGTATGAGCCCGATGATGGTAGTTTATGGACGGATGCAAGTATCGACGCGCTCGCTGCTGCAGAGGGCGAAGCTGTTGACGAGGACGATCTTATTTCGAGTGCGCTTGCGAATGCATTAGCACCCTATGCGCAAGATGCCGAACCCGGGTCAGTCGAGGCAATTGCAGCATCCACCCACGCAGCCGTGGTCGCGAGACGAAGAAGTGCAATTCCCAGAGGTTCGCGATCTCCTTCACAAGGACCCACTCCCCACAAAGCCCAGCAGTCGGGGTTCAATACCAATAACGAAGTGGGAAGAATGCGAGGGTTGAGCATTGGAAGCATTAGCGAGGCCGGGGATGATGACGAAAATGAATATGACTACTCACATCTCGATGGACAAATGACCTTCGATGGAAACGACGAAAGTGATGAGGAGGACAACGTTATTGACGCCGATTCACCTGGCTTACTCGAGAGCATTGACAACATTCCTTCAATGACACGCGAGCGAGGAAGTTCGGTAATCTCGCGCGCCAGGTCGGATTTGGAAGCAGAATCTAGCGTGCGCTCTCGACGCCCATCGGGACCACCACCCAAGGTCTCAGTCACAACCTCGCCTGATTCCATCCTCGCAAATGTTCCAGTTGCAGCTTCGGATACATCACTCTTGACCAAGCCCGCCCAGCTGGTGCGAACGAAGGAGCAGCACTTTTCGTCCGGATCAGGTGAGCAGCGTGGTGAACGCTCGGACTCTGAGGCTGACAGCGAACCTAGAGGACTCTTGCCTAGTAAAGCTGACGATCAGTCGGCAAGTGGTGCTATTGAAGGCCGAACTCGTCCCTTACCTGCTCGTCAAATTGCCTATGGCCTCAAGGGTCTGTCTGCCTCCTTGCATACCGTTGGATCGAGTCCACACGTTGAAGGCCAGACGACGATGAGCCAGCAAGCACCCCAAGGTAAACGCCAGAAGCTCGTGCAGTTTGCGAAGCGTTTGTTTGGATTTAGGTCATCGGATGACAGCCAAGCCACGAGTGTCTCGAATTCAACTTCGTCATCGAATCCGGGTGAGAAGAAGCTGGGTCTCATCGCCCAGGCTCGAAAGTACCAGCGTTCGATGCAAACGATTCAGAACCGCATGGGTGATGTCTGCGATGTGATCGAGCAAATCGATGCCGTGCTAAGCTGGCAAGATTACCGCCGTTCTGTTTTGGTGCTCAAAGTCATGCTTGCGATCACGATGGTGCTAATCTTGTTCCCGACTCGCCTCGTGCTCCTGGTCGCCGGTCTTTTCCAGTTCACTGCGTTTTTCCGCAAACGCAAGGGTACCAAGACAAAGACTCTCAACGTAGTAGAGCGTTTGGTTCTCAGTGCTCCGACGGAAGGTGACCTGAACCTGACTGAAGATAGCTTGCATCCATCACTGCGAAAGAAGTAGTGATCGCATTCCTTTGCATTGATCACCATTTCGCAATACTAGTGTAACTCACCCATTCTATTTGGGATGGCATCACTTTTGCTTTTGTTGTATGTTTAATCGTAGCGTGTACACCGACTCACTCATTGATCTACCGTCTGTCACCAATTCCTTCCGAGTTCCTGCGTGGAGAAGATGCTTTCGAATGCCGAAACATCTCACCATGCAATGTGTAGCAGTCCAATGTTGTTCATATTGTATTACACCGTATGATCTCAATACATATCTCGTCTGATAATTGTATGGCGTGTGTCATCCGGGTGTGCACATGGCATAGCTGACGTGACCACGTCAAGACGATTGAAATTCAGGCCAGGACAGATGGTGTGGCGATTTAAATTTCACAATAACCTCGTACTTGTGTAGGGGTATCCACGCGGTACGTCTTAGTTTAAAACCCTCATTGGTCGATGCACCCACGTCGATAGACTACATTCGACCAGTTTTAATCCTACCAGACTACACCAAGTCTTCCCCCACAAACGGGTTTTCGGGTCACTAGCTTCTAGTGGCTGTTACTCCGACTCTGCGCGTGGCCGACGGGGCCTGAGCACGGGTGACAAGCCAGATAACCTGGCAGCGCAACTGTCATCGACACATGCACGCAGCGCAGCCCCGCAGACAACCCGTACTCGACTACCTGCCACATGACCTTGAAGTCTCAGACTCACTCGGAAGTGACGATACAGGCGTTCCCAGTGATTTGCTGGGGGATCCTGGACTTGGGGTTGAGATACGTCGCGCATCGAAACCTCGTCACTCGCAGGTGTCCGCCTCTGCACTCCAAAGCAGCCTAAAGACGGCTCCAGCTGACCGCGGCTCGATCAAGACGTCAACGACCAGTTCAAGCACAAGTGTGCCCCAAGCGAGCACCCTCGCGGGGAAGGCCAGTCCAGAGGCCCTGGTAGCTCGATTACAAAGCTTAAAACGCATTGAGGATCCTGACTTCACCCCACGACCCATTCGGCTTGAAGTTGACCCGGAATCTGACACTGGAGCGACGGAATCAGACTACGAACACCCGTCACATTTACAATACCGCGAATCTGAAGACTCACGGGTGGCACAGATTCGTTTGGAGCGAAAGCTCAGACACGGAACACCTGCACAACCAGGATGTCACTATCCGACACGAGTTGGGCCAAGTCTCTCCACGGTAAGTTCGAACTCGAGTGGAATTATGAGCGGACGAAGTGCGTGGAGTACCGTCTCTGACGATTCGCGAGGACCATCCTCCGTGGAAGAAGCATTGGGCGAAGCGCTCCTCTTGCTCGAAGCGTCCACTCAAATGCAAGAGGAGCGTGCTGCACGCTGGGCAAGGATAGAAGCGCGTGCATCGAACATTCTCTCTGACAGTGGTGCTTCTCGAAGAAGGCCAATTAAACTTACCACGACCCATTATACTGGGCGTAAGTCGGTCGTAGGGGACGTATCCTCGTCATCCAATCAGCACCGCGCCATCTCTGCACTACACTTCCCCGAACTACCAAGTGAGGATGAGCCTTTAGAAGCCATTGTTGTGCCGATGACAGGCAGAGAGCGTCAGCGACGAATCGAATCAATGGCGCGGGTGCATGCACCCAGGGACCGACACGCCGCACCGTCGAACTTTTCGGTAGGTTCGGCGTATGTTGAAAATGATGACACTGGCAATGACCAGAATGGCTCCGGTAATCAGGCGAGCTTCATGCAGGACAAAGAGTCCTGGGAACAGTACTGGAGAAATGAGATCAAATCTGTCACAGGCGCTGGACGGCGAAGCATGCAGGACCCCTCTGCAGACAAAGGTGTCTCATGCAGACAATCGATGCCGACCGTACAACCAGCTTCCAGTGATATCGAGGACGAAGATGAGCCAGCCAGTCACGTACCGATGGTCCGCGTGGGCCGTCCGCCAACAATGTCAGCTTCCATGCTTCAAGGGCGTCGTGCGGAAGGTCCAGGCTTGGAACACACAGCCCATGTCTCGCAACCATCACGCCTAGTCTCAAGGCAGCAGCCGCAGCCGCAACTACAACAGCAGCATCAACAGAAACTGTATGAGCCGGCACCAACGTCAGCTACTGTTGTGTCCTCAGCAAGTGAGGGACAGGGACCTCACAAGCAGCCCAATCGATCTGATTCGAGGCCCTCCCTGTCGAGTGCTCACACACGAAAATCAGTCAGCATCTCTACTGATGGGATGGACAGAGCGACACCACTACCGTCTACCCAGCCCAAAGCTCGACCCTCAACTTCCCCTGAGGCGGGTAAGCCCGAATCACGCACGGAATCATTGGGGGAGCATATCCAGACGACAGGTATAAATGCCGATGTGACAAATCGAGCTAGTCATGAGGCATCTGTCTCAGCTTCAGGCTCAGTATCCGGATCAACGATCAAGGTCACTTGGCGCAAAGCCAGGGGGAGTGTCGACAGCACACAGGCCCCACGTTACATGAGCTCCGGATCAACGCCAACCACATCCGTACGCAAAACCAATCCAACCCAAACCCAATCTCGACCTACAAGCCACTCCAGCAGCACCCACCATTCTCACACGCAGACTCCTCCGACGACTCCAGAGCAGGGAGCACAACGTGAGACTTCCGCTTCTGCTTCTACCAATCGTCCCAAGTCTGCAAGCCGGCCCTCAGAGCCAGGCGCAAGTGCTGGACACGGCGCATCGCATCCACAAGAGACTGCAGCGCGCTCTCGGTCGCGGCCCCGAACACCCAACGAAACAGAACTTGGCAAACCATCCGTTGGAGCCCGGGGTTCAACCAATTTGCACTCTTCGACAGCATCGCGTCCCCAGCCGCGCCCTAGTTCTGGTGGCTCGAATCAACCGCAGAGTCATCAACAACGGCACTCGCACGAAGGTGGTGCTACTCCTGCCTCAGGACAGAGCGCGGCCCAATCACAGGCAAACTCTGACACCCACCGGAGTCAGGCCCGCGCAAGCCTAGATTCGCTTTTATTCCCGGAGCGAGATACGTCTACTATGGATCCCGAAACGCGCAAGCAATGGGAGAAATTTCAGGAGTGGAAACGCAAAAAGCTTGGTGAGCTTGGTTCGGCCGCGACTGCTTTCGCAAAGGCTGCTGGAGCTTCCTCTCAGCCGAATCACTCAACCAACCCAGATGACGCTAAGACGTCGGACCCTGCACACACATCACCAGAAATGACGCGCCAGACCTCCCATTCAAAGCCGCGGCCCTGTACGAGTGGGGGGCAAGAAAAAGAGAATGAAGATGAAAGTACAAAAGATGAAGAGTCTGAATCGAGTGAAGAAGAGCCAGCCCCTCGTGGTTGGTATCGCTATGGTGACGCAAGGCGCCGAGCGTCCATGAGTGCATCGGCGGCATCTGGAGGCAACGCTACAAGTACGAGTACGGGCTCGTCGACCTCATCGCAATCACAGTCATCTCAGTCACACGCATCGCATCAGCGTACGCGGCAGTCACAGAAGCAGGACTTCAAACAACAGACCTTCAAGAATCCCTACGACTCGAGGGACATTCCAAGGGCCCGTGGCCCAATTGCTTCGATGCTTGCTGCAGCTGATCGCAAAGCGTTTGAGCGTGCTGAGGAGGCCTGGCGCGCATTCGAAGAAGGAACAGGCGCGAGCGCAACCAAGGGCAGCATCCGGTTCGCTGACATTCCATTTCCCGAGACCCGCGCTGCACTGGCGCCTTCAACATTGAGCCAGGCGGATCTGAAGCGTCATGTAAGTTTTTATTCTCTTGTATCATCCCGATCAATCGCTATACTATGTTGTGTGTGATATTTGCAACCTGGTTCGATTATCTCGCCTCACCGCGCTGTTCTATTTGCTTTGCTTCTATTCTCTTTAGATCCGAACCCTCTACTTACGATGGCACCCTGATAAGTGGATTCAGCGCGAAGACGTCCTTCATCCCCAGGATCGAGACAGGATCTTGGAGAAGATCAACGAGGTTGCCACGAAAATCGGCCATATTCGTGACACCCTGTGTAATTAACAAACTGCAAAGCTGGTTTAGGTGGAGATCCTACTGTAGCTTGGAAATTTATTGTTTGTCGCCGATCAAGAGAGCATTCACAGTACAATAGTAACATACTGTATCAAGCAAGCCGGTCAAGATGTAAGTTCCACATGCTCACATCAATCGAAGGTTAACACCTGCAATCGTCGGTCCTAACCCTGCACAGATCCAGATCCAGTTGCTGTCGAAACTGTCGCCTGCTGTGCAGGTAGTCCAGGTTCAGCAGTTGGTTCAAACTCTAGATACTTTGTTTGAAATGTGTACATAGAACTCAACTCATTGATTAATTCTAGCTCTTTGTTCACGTCCGTTATTTCTGTAACGTGAAAGTAGTTTCGCAAGCTGTCGATTACAGCCTCGTCAAATCGAATCTTCGCCTCTTCAGGTAGATCGTAATCAGGGAAAAACGGTGCTACGGGACATAAAAATGAACTGTGCGGCCTGTTCGCTCGGTATTCAGGCCGCTTTACGGGTAATTTCAAGTACTTACTGATGCTCTCAACGTTGAGGTTCCACAGCAGTGACGTGTGATGAGTCCATCTTGTGCGTGCAATGCTCTGTGCATTGCCACCGAACTTGAGGTTACCAAAGCAGTAGTCATTCTCGACTAGACTAAACTCAGGACGAACTTGAATCGGGTTCTCAGGAGTGCTGCCAGGGTGTTGGTAGTTTGAGAACGGAGTCCAGTCCGTCGGGAAAGAGTCCAGAAGCGAGTTAAAAGCACCTCGGTAGACGCGCTCAGTCCACTTCATAATATCGTGTGGGTATGGTGGCACGTTGGGTAGCGCAGCCTTGTTGATCAGCATGGACACCATCTTCACGTTGTGGTCCACGAACACCGTGCCACCTCCGGAATACCGTTTGATCATGGGGATACCATCCGCCTTGGCGGCATCCTGATGCACCAGGACCTCAGGTTTGCCGGAAATGCCCAACACCACTGCACGGTCACCGGGCATAATTTCGTTCAGCAGCAACACGTTTAGAGACCTGGAGTCACCCCGCAGCAACACCTCCTCCATTCGGAGTTGTTGGAAGATGGGAACATTGCGGAGCCGCAGCACATGCAGGGTAGGCCGCATGAGCGAACAAATGTGTGCTACACGGTTTTACGACCTGATATGATATGTCTGCTTGGTTTTTCGGAGCAGGCGACTCGAGTGTCACGAGATATGACAATACCGGAAATCTGGTTTTAGGCCTCGCCAAAAGTTCCAGCCAGCTTCATTCCAGCCAGCTTGGCCTCTCTAACAGTCATCAGCGTGGGTTCGGAACTCTAAGGTCAGAACACGGTCGTGCCCTAGGGGGCATGGATTGTTTGAACGAAGTGAGTATGCATCTGTTCCACCACACGTCAAGTATGAGTGCTAGAGCAGGCGTCCTTCGCTCCGCTGAGCATTCTTAGGATGCTAACAAGGCTAACGAACTGGTGCTCTCGACAGTTGAGATGGGGTTGATGAGCAGTTCAGAACTACGTGTATGTGTATATGTATGTATGTACGTATGTATGTAGGGACTTTGCCTTTGCAACATCTGCTAGTAAGTTGAGTAACAAGCCACTAAGTAGGGCGTTGACTGCTGGATATAAACAATATAACGATACATTTTCGATGGAATTGCATTCAAACAATGGTCGGCTTATCGACTCAGTCGTAAGCTCAGGCCTGAACATACAGTAGCAAGCCATGGACAAAGCACACTTAGCTATGCATACTTTTATAAAACGTCTTTCATGTCCTTACCATTGCGGAAGCGATGCACGCCTTCTGGGAATTGGAATGGCGCGAGACCCGTAACAGCAGGCTCAATGTCACGAGTGCAGCGACGACGCTGGTAGCACAAGACGTAGGCCTGGTCGTCCTGAGCCGCATCCAGTGGCGTGGTGGTCACGCTGCGATCGTCGCAGAACATCCATTCGCCAGTGAGGAAGTTGCGAGTGCGAGCGGTGTAGTGTCCACCAGTGCGGGTACCAGAGTGAAGCGAAACACCAGTAAGATCGTAGGTATAGTCGTTCTGCAGGGGGAATCCGTTCAGCGAGGGTCGCTTCGACATAATGTTGTGGAATTCCTGCTCAAAGACTTTCGGCTGGTTGTAATACACATCGGGGTCTCCGGTGCGAGCAACAGCCGCTGCGTTGGCCTCTCTGCAGACAGCGATATATTCGCGTTTCACCTGCTCTGCAACGTAGTCACTCATGTCCAAACCAAGTAGAGGATAGTCAACGGGTGTGTCGTTCTTATGGTAGTTGATAAAGTCACGCGTAGAGAAGCGCTTGAGGACGATGATAAGGACATCGGGGAGTCGGAAAATCTCAAGGCGCTTTGTCGTTGGAGTGTGCTGCTTGCAGATACGGCAGTAAACAGCATTATCGTCCTTGAGAAGTTCAGTTTGAGAGTACTCCTTGAGAGAGTCAAGCAAGTTCAGGCGCGACGATCCTTTCACAGAATAAGGATTGTAGTACGCCGAGCGACGGCTTTGAGATCCTGTACGAGAGAAATACGTCGTAGGCTTAGGAGGAATGTCATCTGGGTCGTAGTTCACGGGAGTCTCACCATCATCAGTAAGCTCGGGAGCCGTGGGAGAGCGGATGGGCTCCTTGACAATTGTGTAGATGAGACTCTTGCTAATTGCAGCCGTGTCATTTAACGAAGGTGCTACGGTACCTCCAAGTCCACCCGCTTTGCTCAATGGCACTGCGGCACCGCCTGCCAGCTCAATGGTGGGTTCGTTCGCAACAGATTCGTCTGGCGCTGATGAGACAGTGGTCGGGGCGTTGAATGCATTGAAAAGAACCTTCAAATCCACGCGAATGGACGCCCCGACCGAGCCGTATGTGACCATATCAACGGGGTTTGTGCTAGTGGCATTCACGGGTTGTTTACTTCGATCGAGCGACCAGTCATCGTAGTGATTTGCCTCGATCTCTACATTCTCGAGATCAATACCCCAAGCGTGGAGCAAAGACGGTGCTGGATGGCTCATAACCTTGTTCTCTTCCTCCACCTTCTTCTCTTCGTCCTCATCGTCATCAACGGTGCTGGAACCAGCGCCCTTAGCAGGCGCTTCAGCTTGAGCACTCGGGCTGGCTCGTGTGCTGGTCACAGGCGAAGAAGGCGAAGATTCAAACACAGGCTCTGCGTTGCGCGCCTTGAATACGGTCTTCAGCGAAGGATACAGACCCGGGTTGAGAAGGCCTGAGAGCAAGAGCTCAACAATCGCTTCGAACACCTTATTCGCCGGAAGCTTGATAGTCGGCTGGACGGGACGGTTGTAGGCCGAACCATACCCGTACGTGCTGCCATATCCATAGCTACCGGTGCCATAACCCATGCCATAGCTTGAACCGTACGAGGAGTATGAAGAGAATGACGAGGTATTGTTTGCAGTGCGCTTGCGGAATTCGTCGTTCAGCGCGCGGAGAGGGTCACCCGTCCCAAGATTACCTACACCGGCAGTGGCCATGATGCCCACACGCTTAGTAGTACCTGTGGTCGAATCATTCGGCACATCCGAACTGGCCTTCTTGATGTGGGCTACAGAGGAGGTAAGGTTGTCATCATCCGAGTCATCACGAGTGGCCGCCGGACGAGGATTATCCTCGAAGTCAGCGCCTTGCCAGTTGCGGAGCTCGTCTTCTGGTTCTTCAACGATTGGTGCATGTGCTGTACCAGCGACCTGCGCAGCGGCCGTGGCAGCAACAAGTGAGTTGGCCATCTCTGGTTCATCACCATTCTTGGTTGCAGTATCAGCGTTCTTTGGGCCTTCAACACCGGACGTGAAGTGGACTTCGATGGGAGTCGGTGGGCGAGGTGGTGCCTCCGGTGCACATAGACTATCCGGATCATCTGGTCCAGGAACGACCGGATACATAGGACCGCTAAAGGCACTTGCCGTAGTACCATAAGCAGTCGAGGCTGGGGCAGCCGCAAACTTCTTCGCAATGCCTGCAGGAAGCGCCAACAGAATTGGTACATCTTCCACCGTCTCACCCTGGACGTGTCCGGTCTCAGGGAAGCTCAAACGAAGTGGGAAGTAGTAGCAACTTCGGAGGTCTTCGGCTGGGTCACCAAAAATATTGGGCTGAATTTCATAAACATACAAGTTCTCGGTAGCGAGTTCATCTGCCATCTTCTTCTCCTGTGCGATCGTACCCTTCCAAGGAGTTGTCACCGATGATGGCCCGGGTTCTCGAAGAACGAGGCGACGACGCTCGAGCTTGGGTGAGAACAGGGTCTCGTTGTCTGCGAGAGTATCCAAGATTGTACCAACTGTGTCATTCGGGCCGAGGCGAATGGTCACAGTGGTGAGGGTGAACTTTGGTGACGTGCGAACAACATTAACTGTTCGGGTCAGGTTCTTGTCAACTGGCAGACCCACAGTTAAGAACTGCATGTAATCAAACTTGACTGAGACATTCTTGCACTGCTGGCACACAAGGGTTGACTTGATTTGACCACCGAATCGATCGCAAACCCAAGAACGATTGCGGAGCAGATGCACGTCCCATGCTTCTTTTGCGACAAGGAAATCATCACGCCCCTTGCCTTCGACCTCCTGCGTTTGGGGCTTCTCCGTGCATTGGTTGAGCTCCTCATGGATATTATCCAGCAAGTACGTCAGGAACTCACTTGAGTCGTGCTGCTCGAATCCATCGAATGGGGTACCCTTGACAATAACCGCACGGAGACCACTGGGGTTGACAACGCCAAGCTTGCCTCCCCACATGTCTTCAAGCCACTTGGTCAGCTGCTCCGCCAGTCGGCCCTGCTTGCCAAGCTTGCTGTTACGATTTACAAGCGCCTGGGCGCGAGCCTTATCAAGGAAGAGGTCGGTGAGCAAGGGCATTGCAGAGATACACTGAAGAATTGAATTCATGAAGCATGTGTTACCCAAGTTTTCCAAACCCGCCTTACCTGGGGTACCACTGGGCTCGTTGCGACCGTAGTAGCCACTGTAGTATGACCCGTAGGTCGAGACAGCGTATGGGTTATGCGTCGAAGTAAGCCCTTTTCTCTGACCGAGGAGACGTACTGGTTTGCCTACCATCTCCATAGAAATACCTATACGATTCTTCAGACCTTTTGTGCAGGTGTCCCAAGGCTCAATAAGGTCCTCTGCCACGTCTTCATCGTTCGCTGCACTCCACTCAAGGTACGTAACACGCCACGTGCCGTTTTCGTTCTTGTGAAGCACCTTGGCCTTATACCATTTGTACTGCTTGTCGAGTGCATCGACAAGTTTGCCTGGATAAATGAAACGGGGAGGCTCAGGCGGAATGAAGCGCCCACGTGGCCATGCCATGGCGACCTCCGCGGCAGTAGCCGACTCTGCAACGTCTCCGCGAACTTCAACCATGATCTCTTGCACTGCGCTGTCGCTTGGGATGGGCCATGTGTTGACCATCTGAGACATTGCTGCAATCAAGGTCCATTCGAATTCGTCGCCTGCTGAGACATCGACCGGTACAGGGACGCGAGCGTAGGCTTCGAGAACTTCTTTCTCCTGCTTCTCAAGCTCTTCTCCCGGCTTGTTGGTGTCGATCTGGATAGGATCGGCAATCTTCGCCCCAGGGGGAGCAAACGGCCAGTCAGCAGGGTAGTAGGGCTCGAGTTGGCCGCTCTGAACACTCTGCAAACGGGCGAGTGCCGCGGTGCGTTCAGTTCGCGTGGCCGTTGTCAGTGCCTGTCGTACGTAGCAACGAATTGCGGAGGAATCGGCGGTTTCGATAAATTGGTCGTACTTGGATGCATTCACACTCTCAAACTCGGTCAAGGATCGAACGATTAGTTGATCTGGTTGGAGCTGGTTTCTCCATTCATGCAATGCGAATGATGCCACACGTTGCACCGTGGTTGATTCTGGGCAAGCGAAGACAATCGGCGCTGCCGTGATATTGTTACCTCGAGAAACAATCAGGGTTGTTTCACCTTCCGTTCGCAGCGCCTCGCCTCGATGAGGGCCGTCTTGGATGCAGGGTACAACGCGCACAAAGCTGGGATATAGCTGAGGTGCGGCACGGGCAGTGCGTAGCAGACCGGTTCGGACCATGCACCGAACGAATCGACGCGTTGTGCCATACTTACTCTCGAAAAAGTCGAACACAGGCACGGGGACAATGAAGAAGTCGGAATACTCAGTGATCTCCCGCTTGAGTGCGTAGGGGTTCAATGACTCCGCGAGCTGTTCGTTGTTGATGACCAGCTGGCTTGCGGCCACATCAAGCTTGTTGTCGTCCGAGGCGAGCTCCTTGTCACGGAGCGACACACCAGCATCCGTATACAGAGGAATGTTTTTGTGCAGAGGGTAGTTGTGCACGGCCGACCAGCTGCGAATGAACTCCGCGTTGATGATCGCCCCCATGTCATTGGGCTTAAGGGGGGCCAGCTCGGGCCATACCTGTAAGAGTCCTTGGACAGTTTCACTCATGATGATGGGCTGCTAGTCTTGTAGTCTTGGTCGATAGAGCAAGTGATGGTCGATCCAAACTGGGGTCAAGGAGACTAATCCAAGTCACGAGTGTCTCAACGAACTGCAGCTGCTGCGATTGTGATGCAATACAGGCGGATGCAGAACGAGAGGCTGTAAGGGATATTGGTTCGAATATGCCCTATAATCGGCGAATCGAGACAGTCGAGTGAGACGCGTATAAGTTAGTTGAAGAGCTTCACAAGGTTCGAAAGTCCCCTTGGGCGAGCGCACTTCCAGGGGTCGTTCGAGTTCACTCGCGGTTATTAACACACACCATTCACACATATAGTTGACACTGGGCCGATACATCTGATGAACTATCAGGCTTACTCAATCACGGCCGGGATCCCCCATACCTGGGCGATTTGCGCGCTAAGGGGCGATGTGTGGTCGGCCTTGTCGAACGGTATTTTCAGGCTGTTTCAGGAGTGTAATGTGCTCATCTCACGGTAACACAAGCGCATAAAGACCGGTCAGACATTACAAGAGAAGAATAATAATTATTTCGCATAAAGGCGTTTGGTATCCTCTCGATCTGCAAGCTGGCTGACTCGTCAAGCTCAAGTTCATCCCAAAGACTGGATATAGAGTGGTTTTCCGTGTTTGGTGGGTAGTTCAACGCAAAGACGGTATGCCAAAACGGGAGATAGTCTTGATATCAGCACATTTATACAGTTTTCCATACTACCCCTTGCTCTACACACTTCATACCTACCCCTCAATACACCCCGTTAGATCAAGATTTTTCCATCGTTCGCTGCAATCGGGGGTGTGGAAATAGAGGCCATGCCGATCATGCAGCTGCCGATTTGCGTGGGGTTTGCGGCGGAGCTGAGTGATACCGACGCAACACAATAAAATTCCAGCCGCGCAGTGCCTGAAGATGTTAGAACTAGCCCTGTAAACTCAGACATCTCACATACCCGTTGAGGCATAGTGAAACCGCTGATGTCCTCCACCTCTCACCAGAATCTCATTTTGCTGGAGTCTTGCTGCCGCAGTAATACGGCCTGCAGGTTGAGACACCGGCTGTTCCTGAAAGCGAGGGATCCCTCCCGGGCAAGCAGCTAGTCGGATGCTGCGTCGATTACGACCCACCTTCATGATTCATGGCAGTATCCCCCCTCAGGGCGGGTCTTCCAAGGGTCCAAGCAACATGGACTCTGTGCGAAGACGTGACCATTACGGAAACCGATTCTGAATCTGACTTAGCTATCACTAGAATACTTGATCATAGCACTGTTGCAGTAATGCCAAGGTGGGGGTCACTGTGTTTAGACGAGAATGCCGACGCCTTTGCGGAGCACAACTCCATCCACCCGGACCAAGCGGGCCGAGAAAACGCGAAAAAGGCGTGAATGTTGGAGTACCCAGTACGCAGGGTGGACATTCTGTTCCTACGTGATATCTAGCCAATTTAGTGAAGAATCTTTTCTCACATCGTTATAACTCGCTTTTATCCTACCACATTCTTTAACCATCGCACAAACAGGGCCTTCGCGCTTTCGTCTCTCAAGATGGTAAGTCCTACACTCGGTTCCTCTCGCATTTCCCGGCTATATACGAACGCACTGCGTATGACATCTTATGCTTTCAATGCGCCAACATTCCTCATGTATCATTACCTATCCCCTACTATCATCTCTAGGCGTCCCAACTCGCAAAGCAGATGCTCAGCAAACTCAAACCGCCAGCTACCTGGACGGGACGAGTGTTTTCCGACAAGATGGACAAGACGCGAACAGTGATCGTGACCCGACAGGTCTACGAGCCTCGCGTTGGCCGTTACGTGCGCAAAGCCAAGAAGTACATGGCCCACGATGAGTACAACGAAACTCGCGCGGGTGACATTGTCGAGTTCAAGCTCGTACCTAAGATGTCCAAGAACAAGTCTTTCCAGATCACACGAATAGTGCTGCCTTTCCGACGCGGTGCCGATCCCCTGCTTCCCCTCGAGGCACAACAGCCCACGGTTGTTCCCGAAAAGGCGCTTACTCCACGCAAGTTCCTGCCAAACGACAAGTACCGAGACGACGTCGATGGCCTCTTCAACCCTTACGTCAGCAATCAGCCCAAGCCCGCTTCGAACGCCGCTGCTGCAGCATCTGAGGCCAAGCCATCTGCTAAGTAAGCGTTGTTGCTGTTCGTTTTCGAAGAAGAAGAAGAAGTTGTCCCAGGCTGTATATTTAGACTCTTATTTTTTTTTCCACGCAGAATCCTCTAAGGACTTCAGTTCCGTGACTATTAATAGTTTGAGCTTCCCCTTCTCAGGGAGACGAGGTTGATGTAAGGCAACAACATCGAAGTTCCTCACCGTCTGCAAGGTAGGTGAACTATGTAAGGCAACTTTGCCTAGCTTCATGCCACCCTGACTCGTCTTCGGATTGGAACATTGGTTCCTTCGGAGGCATCACTGACTCTCGTATGTACGAGGCTCGGGGTTTAACCTTACCAGCGTTTTATTAGTGTTACAATAAAAAATCAATATCAACAGGAAGTATCCGAAGAAGTCCTAACTCAAAGTCAGGACCGTTGAGGGTGTGTCCCCAGTCTTGTCTGGCTTACTTTAAGCTCATCAACCGAGCGAGGTGGAGGCTGTATGTGTGAAGATGATCCATTGAAACGGCTGGGGGCCTGGAGAGAGTAGGGCACACCAACACCAGTATCGCCTCATGACATCGCGGTGAGCCCGCAGCTGACTCGGGGGGGGGGGGGGGGGGGGGGGGGGGGGGAGGGTTTTTCCACGGAAGGAGGGCAAAAAAGCAGAATGTGAGTTTTAGACCCTAAAGAAGAGA
>Ga0180217_1000346_pt1 | contig 80372 bp, 28 predicted proteins | sample eDN3rd37CBELigOP_FD_128521 | JGI IMG/M metagenome (GOLD analysis project Ga0180217, IMG submission 128521) | Enriched Organic Plus compost microbial communities from Emeryville, California, USA - eDNA 3rd pass 37_C BE-Lig OP (version 2) (version 2) ...
AACACCCCAAAATAAAAAAAAAAAAAACCCAATTTTTTTAGAAAAAATTCAAAAAAAAATCAAAAGTTTAAAAAAAAAAAAAAAAAAAAAAAACCATAAATCTATATATTAGTCGAAAGCTGCTAAGGCTTGGATTACGACAGTGGCGACTTCCTGGAACTTCGAGCAACATTCGAACTGCTGCTACTACCGCCGTGCGGCAGCAAAGGTTCGTTCATTTCGGCCTGCGTGCTTCTTCTTCTTCTTCTGCTCTCTGCAATGTTCTGTGCCTGGGGCTTTGCAACAGTTCCAGCCCCAATGGATGAAGGGCCTCCGACCTTGAGTTCTTTGAGCCGTGCGTCGAGTTGAGCTCTCCAATGTGCAAGGAATCCTGCAAGCATGGGCTGTGACTTGAGTTTCGTCAGCCTCTCTGTCTCTAGTTCCATCAATTTCGACACGCTCAGGGAAGCATTGTGCCAATGGAATCGTACTGCAGGGTTAAGTACCTCCAATGCCCGTTCCCACATTTCAACGAGATGCACACGCGCAGGAACCGACTCCGCACAAAAGGTATGTGTGGTACCGTTATCGAGCACAAATGTAAAGAGTGAGTCTGCTCGAGACAAGAACTCTTCGTTCTTACTCGAGAAGCAACCGCAGGTAACTGTCACTGATCGTGCTTCCAGTTCAGAGGTACACAGCCCCAATTTGATTTCACGAATCTGATGAACAGGGATGGCGTGCCTTGTCTGAGTACTGGCGCTGCCACTGTCTTCTTCATCGAGCTGATAGACCAGCAAACACATAGTTCCCGAAAGCCACAGGTAAGCAGGAATTGGAGCACCTTTCTTGGGCACATAGTGAACCTCAATGGCATCCGTATTGAATGGTACGTTGTGCTTGATCTCCAGCGATTCAAACTCGATCCAGTGACGCTGGCGGACCACGTTGCGGTCACACTCGTCGCAGACACGCTGGGGCATGGGGTGGCCCGGGAAGTCGTGCGACTTGGTCGAACAGTCTCCACAGACACATCTACCACAGCGTCGGCAGTGGTGAACGCGGTTGATGAACGTGAACTCAGACCCGCATCTAGTGCAGCGGGGCTGTTCAGGCTGCCATTGGGCGCGTGGTATGGTGTATTCTAGGCCCACACTAGATCGCACGCGGGCGCGAGATGGGAGAGAAGGTAGGCACACGACAGATTTAGCTTGGACTGGATCTGGGAGATAGACTAAGAGTGATGCAGGGAGTGCTCATCCTGTTTAGCAGAACAACCGAGTACGTACGTCCATGGTGCTTGTTGGTACGGCTCTTTTCCCTCCATCGACTGGCTGGGTCCTGAGATTCGGACAACGCAGAAGTGTGTCTGATCGTACCTTGAATCTTTCGAATGCGAGCAGAGCTGCTTTAGAGATGGTGATACACGTCGATTTGCATTGGGCGCCCTGGAACAATGCGAATGCGCGGTAATAGCGCGGTTTGCAGTCTCTTCCTATGGCTCAGCTTCGTATAGCTGCTGGATCAGCCACGTCGTCCAACTTGGCAGCTCAAATTTTTTCAGCAACTCCTCCATTCCCGACACAATGACCATGTCGGGGGCTACACTGCATAGGTGGACATAAAGAATGGAGAAAAAGATCAGATAGACGAAGATAAGTTTATGTACATGATCAATTAAGTTCGAAAGGATACACCCTATTCCGGAACCTCAGATACTCCGACTGTACCGGTTCTGACTAGAAACTGGAGTAGCTCAACGAATGAATACGGTACTGTGGTCTCTGGTGTTTTCTGCTTAGTGCGGAAATGCTGAAGCCGCATTCGCCAGCGAGCGATGCTCAAAGCGCGGAGATAGGCAAACATGGTAAGCTGATCGCAGACTTGTGTACCTCCTCCAGTGGCACCAAAGAATTGCGGTGACACTCGAAGTTTGAGATCACAGAACCCTGGAGTCCCGATTGCTGTAGCTAAGTTCCCGCTAGATTCCTTATCGTCTTTGGTCTCCAGATTCGCATTGGGGCCGCGCCCGCGTGGCCGGGGTTCATCAGGTTCTGGCTCAAGATGTTCCACTCGGGCAACCCACCCCAACGATCGAACAGCTGGTGGGAACGCAAAGTCCTGAACAGATTGGTCAATGAGTTCTTGTTCGTGGACTGTATCGCTACTACCCGCCTTAGAGCGGCACTCGGCCAGCAGAGTCTCCAGTTGGCTCGTCAAGCCATCCTTCGCTGGAGTGGTACTCTCACTGAGAGCAAGGGGCCATCTCAAAACACGGACAGTAAGAAACACTGCCAGAGATTCACGCCATAGACGGAGTCTTTCAGCAAGATCTTTGGCTGAGGTTGTGCTTCGCGGCATCGCGGAAGACGACAGTGCCACTGCCGTTCGTGCAGTCGCCCAGGTCGCTAGACTTGCTGATATTAGGCTTACAACCGAAAATGGCAATGCAGATTGCTTGCAGGGGTGGTTAATGTACAGCTTAAAACACGGGTCCAAACCAAACAGAGGCACCAAATGACCCCTTTCTAGGGATCCGAGAATTGAGTTTAAATAGCTGATCGTAGGGCTCTGCCACACACGCCTACTGATGTTGATATTTCGAGACCGAAGCCGACCATCGATCAATCCCCTCAACTCCAAGTACTGAGCGATTGTTCCTGAGACGTTCGAGGGACTACAGTACGGGGGCTCGTTCACATCCGTGAGAAGGTCTGCAGGGGTGAACAGTCCGAGTGGTAAACTAAGGATGTTGAGCAGGGTAAAAGCCTCTGTGAGAATCATCGCAGCTTGATCCGCGTGTTCTGCTTGAAAAGACGTCGCGGGCATTGTGAAGAAGTCGAGGATGCGGTCCAATGCACTTCGCGACGCGGAAGTCGCTGCGCTCCTTACAAGCTTGGGGTCGATTCCGACAACAAAATGACCAGAAAGTGCATCAAGACCAAGAATGATGTGGAGACGGGCAAGTTGAATGTACCACTCGGCTGCCTCGAATAGAGCCTTGGTTGCGGACTCCACAGATTGGTTCCCACTCGAGCATCGAATCTTCGAAATGCCCATCACAGCTAGCCATTGTGACAGCAGCTTCGAGATCTCTCTCAGTCGGTCTGACACAAACAAATACACATCTGTAAGAGCAAAGCCTTCGGAATCTTCAGAGAAATCTTTGGATCGGACCCGAACCAAGACTCGATTCAGTGCATACGTTAGCGCTCGTTGGAAGAAAGTCATGTTCACCTCGCGAATCCATGAACTCTCAGAGGATGCCTGTGCCATATCATTAGAAGCTGGTGTCGCTGTCGCGGATAGCGTGGCGCTGAGCATGGGGGACTCACCAGACGGCTCAGTCTGGCAGTCAATATCACCTTCCCCTCTCACATAGGGTGTCAGCGGGTAGAGAAACGTAAGAGAGGAATTCTTTGAAGTCCACAAGTCCTGGTTTCTGGACCGCTTGGAGACCTTGGCAAACTCAGGGAGTAGCTTGATGTGATCTATTGGAACGAGTCCTTCTTTCTCGAGCTGTTTTGCCTCGGTAAGGTCTCGGGCCTTCCACTACACGAAGAGGAGAGCGAACCAGATGCGGAATGAGCAAGTGGGGTTATCTCGGGGATGGGTTTGGAGTCGTTTCGGTGATCTGGATAACGTACGGTTTCGAAAGAATGGATTTTGTCGTCATTTTGGAGCCGAAGCACGAACTGTTTACGGAGCGACCCTCCGAGAATGTGCCCCTTCAGATCATGCGACATTGTGATCAACTGAGTAAATTTCCTGGCTTTGTGACTGTAACTCAGTATGTATGTCGAAGCTAAATACAATAACCGTGTGGATCAAACGCGTTGTCTAGTTCTCTTCAATTCTTTTTACTGCACATGCACTCTATCTACTCGTCATCCTGTCTCAGGTGAGGAATTCATGACGAGAAATCCACATTGGAGACAAGACTGGATCTCGGCATTGGCGAGTGCAGCTGCAGATCTAACCAGGCAAGTGGGTGTTCCGCCTCTTTTCTCAAGTGGTAGCGAGGGTTTGGTCACATAATACTCTCAAGATTAGGAGAACAAAGTGTCCGTTCGTAGGCTGACTAAGCGTCCCTCCTCGATCTCGCTCCTTTCTCGTGCAAACTACGCAGACGACCAGAGGATTGAGGTGTATTAGGGCACTGTTGGCATCAAAACACCATGTCGAGCCGAAACGCGGCGGTGCGACGCATCATGGCCGAGCTCAAGGAGCTCATGCAGAATCCTGACCCAATGTTCCATGCAACTTATGTTGAGGATAACCTGTATGACTGGCACTTCACAATCCGTGGTGCAGTAGACTCCGAGTTCGAAGGTGGACTCTACCACGGACGCATTGTTCTCCCCGCAGAATATCCCTTTAAACCTCCGGATATCTATTTCTTCACGCCGAGTGGCAGATTTGAGACCAACACCAAGATCTGCCTCAGCATCAGTGGTTTCCACCCCAAGACTTGGCAACCCTCCTGGGGACTGCGCACGATTCTGACGGCAACCATTGCGTTTATGCTTACTCCTGGTGAAGGCGCTTTGGGTGCGCTGGATTGGAGCAGGGCTGAGCGACAGCGGTTGGCTGCACTCTCAGTTGACTACTGTTGCCCTGTCTGTGGGAAAAAGAACTCTGAGATCCTCCCTAGGATGACAAAAGAGGAGCTTGCCGCAGCATGCAAGGCACTGCCGCCGAGCATTCCCCTTAGCAGTACCACGGGTGGAGCGGGTACACCTGCAACTGGTGCTCAAGTTAAGGCTCCTGGAGGTCAGACTCCCTTGTCTCCCCCTCTCGAAGGCGACAGAACCCCAGTCAGCCCTGCAGTGCATGAACAGGGAGGTAATGTGCCGCGCCCACAAGTCCTGTCGTCGAGCGCAGGCTCAAGCTCAAGCTCGGACTCAAATCTGGCCGCATTACTAACCGCCCACGACCGGTCGCAAGCAACAGCTCTGTCTGTGCTCGGAAGCGTAGCCCACCCAGAAACACCACAGCCCGCGGTCCACAGCGAAGCAACACCTATCCCGTCCCCAATTGCGTTACCGATGCCAACCCCCGAGCGAGCTTTTGACTCTCCGCAATTGCAACCACTGGTTGAGGAGAAGGGAGAAAGTTCGTCCACGACTGCAACTGCAAAGCCAGCTGATCCACTTTCTCGTCTGGAGATGGTTCGACCAAACGCATCGCGGTTAGGCAGTCTGTACGGTGCTCCCACTTCTGCTGCAAAGACAGGCACTACGGACTCTGCCAGCAGCAGCGGACCAGTCTCACCATCCACAACGCTTGGTGAGACATCGGCAAAGGAGCAACGGTCTCACGATAGTAAGGCTTTATCTCCTGAGTCATTTTCGACGGCAACAGTGGCATCGTCAACTCAAGTCACATCCACACCAGTGACCCCAGCTTCACCTTCGCAAGCACCACCATCGAATGGGCCGGCTGTTGGCTTATCGCGCCAGCGATCAACCGAGGAGGTGATTCGCGCCCGACTCGCAGCTCTAGGTCGCTCCCCTTCCACTCAGACCCTTGGTGCAAAAGGGTCTATGTCTACATCCACAACCGCTAACCCATCTGCACTATCGTCGAGCGTAGACACGTCTGCTGCTGGTGCTAGCGAGGGGCCAACTGAAGGTACGCTTAAGAGCCGCATAACCAAGCCAGAGCGCGAACCTTTAATGCCAGAGCACATAGAGGAGGTTCGCTCCGAGCCTTTGAGTGCAAGCGCAGCACTAGTGAGGCCGAGCGTTGAGGTCCCTGCCAGTAATGTAGAGACGAAGCAAGAGGCTGAGAATCAAGCCCACAAGCAGAACGCGGAGTTGTTGGATTCTGCTGCTGCACCTAGTGCCTCCTCACAGCCGCTCATCCGACGTCAAGATCGATCCCGACTGTGGAGGCGCATTCATCTCTTCTCCATTGTGTTCGTCTTCTGTTTGATTCTGATCATGGTCAAACGGAAAGTGGAAAGGCACCTCGTACGTGGACCCAAGAATAAAGTGTAACAACGTGTTTGATATAGAGTTTATGGTTCTTTGTAAGTGAGGTGGGGATGTAGGCAGATCCTCTCCGCCCCATCAGTATTTGCTGGGCAAGCCTGATTCAGACCAATGGTCTGCATACCGGTCTTGACTTGTCAGCGGTGGTGGATTGTTGACGATGGTAAAAGCCCGCGAGATGTCACATACGAAGAAAACGCGTTGGAAAGCTCGTTGTGATGGAGCATTAGTATGATATAACTAGATTATCCCGGAGGAGCTCGAGCACGAACAATGAGCCCCGTATGTGATCATATCTGCGAGTGGTGTGATTGTGCTAACCTTTTAAAACGAACTAGGAATACTCACCTAGTAACTGAGAGCGCAATAGCGAACGAATGAGAATAAATGAACATGAGAAAGCGATTAGCGAAGACACGGCGGCTCATGAAACAGCGGAATGCCACCAAAACCGTCTTAGTTAGTCAATTGAAGCGATTGCTGAATGAGATGGACAGCAGATACACTTCCTGTCTCGAGCATCTCCTTCGCCTCCTTGAGCTTATCAGCCGACTTAGCATAAGCAAAGGAGTACCAGACAAGCTTGCAAGCATTGGGGCCACGGGGGATCACCTTGAAGGTCATGAAGTGGCGGTGGTAAGGGAGAGGACCATCGATGGTGACATAGTGAATCACACGGTCCTCATGCGAAATGTAGAGCAAAGCATCGTCGAACGTGTCATTAATCGGTTCGTGCACAGTGAACTTGCGAGTGAGAATCTTAGGGTCACTGGGATGGTGGTCAACCGTCACGGTGTACTTGATGTCCATCGCCTTAAGGTACACGAGGTTCCAATCCGAGACCTTGGCCCAAACCTTCTCAGCTGGGAAGTCGAAGGGGAAGCTGTGTGCGTGGGTGACCTTGTCCATTTCGTTCATGCCCTGTAGCAGCTCCTTGCGCAGTGCAGCCACATTGGGGTTCTCATCACCCAGACTGTTGGACAGGACGGGGTCATCCACGTTGCTAGTAGGATCACTCGTGTTGGATGGTGATCCACCGTTGACCTGTTTGGCCTCTCCCTCCTTTCCGCTGGCGGGTCCGGTGCCGCTAACAGCCCCAGCCTGGGGTCGAGTCACAATGCCATCTTGCCGTTGTTGTTGTTGTTGCTGCTGCTGCTGCTGCGGGGTAAGAACATCGACCGCTGCAGTTGACGAGGCGCCACAACCCATGTTGAAAGAGTACTATGTGTACGAATAAAATCAAGCAGTGTTGGCTTAAGGGTGGTATGTACCAGGTATCTACGAACGATGTGCCTTCGATCTACGCGACTATATATCCACCGCAGTGAGTATATACCTCGCAATCACGACTTATATCTGCACAGGTCCAACCTCGAAAAACCGGTCCGTTACTCAGTTTTGAGGAGTAGGGGCAAGGGCGGGAAAAACCGCACGCGCTCCCAGGCGGGGGAGGGAAGTGGCGCCCAAAGCGCACGCTGGAACTACGCGACCGAACCCAACCAGGGGGGCGGGAATACAACCCAGGTTCAATCAAAACTTTGAAAAGAGCGCGATGGTAATGGTGTGGAATGTGGGAAGATCTCTAAGTGCATATGCAATATTATCCATAGCATTGAATAGCGTGAGTCAGGACGTGGTTACCTCCAGGCCTTGAGCCCCTCCACACTCCCGGCTTCCTGGTGTAAACTGTCGCAAAACAAAACTACAAGTGCGATACCATCAGCGGAGCTTCGCGCGGGCATGCCGGGATCGTTACGGATACGAACGTGTGAGGTCCTATCCGACTGCAAGAAGATGTGTAAGGCCCAACACCACCCACCTGCACTACAGATCTTGACCTCAGAAGCTTACCTAGCCTGCCACGGCTGTCCGCATCCCTCCTTTGATCTAGACGTTGTACTCGACCCCTTCCGCTCTTCGTGTCACCACCCGAGCATCATCGCACAAGACGCAGGTGGCGCTGGAAGAAGGAGAGAGAGGCACGACGTCAATTGCTACGATTCTTCAGGCGCAGAGGAGTCTAGCATCAGCAACAGGCTTGTCAGTCGCACTCCACCGGAGAAGAGTTAACGATTGGGCAAGTACCTGGGATACCTAGGCAAGGCGACGCGAGGACCAACTCTCGAGGAACATGGACGGAGTTGGGGCCGATACCGGAGCGAGCTTCGGACAATCTCCCTTCACGAGTGCCAAGCGAAACTATGCAGAAATGAGTCGAGGTGATCAAGTAGGCATTGCAGCCAGCACGGCTACCGCGATAGATGAAAGCTCTAGTGCAAACAACATCTTCGTTGTCCCCGACAATCTTGTTTTTAATGCCGCGACTGCCCCATTGACTCAGTCCGAACTGAATGCACTGAGTAAAGTGCGTGAGTCCATTACTGAAGCGGCGAATGTGATGCAGGATGGGTTGGTCGCCGACGAGCTCGCACACTACTCGGGTAGCCGCCGAGCACCTGAGGCAAGCCGACTATATGTCGCGTCATCTCCTGCGGAGGCTCGACTCGAACAGAAAGTGTGCATCCCGTTGCCCAAAGACATCCAGGACGCGATTCGACAGTCCATGGGTGGCGCCGCACGCCACGGCTTGGATATCCGAGGTGGTATCTTCCCATCCATCAATCGTGCCTGGGTAACCGTTGACGAGAAGCTGTTCCTGTGGGACTATGTGCGGGGCTCGAGCGTCTTGAAGTACGCAGACATCGATCAAGTCATCGTCTCCGTCTGCCTGGTCGAGCCCGTTCCGAATCTGTTCGTCGACAGAGTGCGACATCTGCTTGTCATCGCATATCCACTCGAGGTAGTTCTCCTGGCGGTGGAGACGGTGAATATTGATGCAAACGTTGCGGGAGTTGGATCATCGAGTGGCACCGGTGTGACCTTGGGAATGGGCATTGGTGGCCTGAGTCGAGAGATCGAGTTGCATCATACTGGTTTCTCGGTTCCAACCGATGGTGTAGCAATCCGGAAGATTGTTGGATCACCGAACGGCCGCATCTTCATGGCTGGTGACGATGGAAATATCTATGAGCTGGCTTATCAGCAGCATGTGGTAAGTAGCAATGCCGCTTTTTTATTGCTTGGCTTTGCCAATCCTCTTGCTTAACCCGGTTTTTTTCACCCCTCACTTGACAGTGTGATGGATGTGTGTTTGCGCCGGGGAGATGACTGTTTAGTGCATGTCCTGCTTGTTGATTGGATGTTTCAGTGTTTGTATTCTGTCTTTTTGTGTATGGCTCACTCTCAGACCTGTCTCGACTCCCTACTTTTTAGCCTTGGTTCTCATGCCGCAAGCGATGCCGCAAGATCAATCACAGTACTTCGCTTCTCTCCATGATCCTGCCTTCGTTCCTGTCCTTTGATCGAACCACCGCCTCGGTGAAAGAAATGGTTCTGGAAACCTCGCGCGAGGAGCAATATCTGTTCGTTCTGACAACCCAGAACCGCATCCAAGCGTGGTCACTTGGTCCCACCGGAGAAGGCATGACTCACTTGTTCACATCGCCCAACTTGATCAATGAATATGCCGATGCCCTGGGACTCCAGTCGAGGGACGCTCGCCCGAGTATCGTTTCCATCTTCCCCGTCTCCAAGATGGAACGACCGGAGGCCTACGTGATGGCACTGACAACTCGTGGTGATCGTATGTATTTCACAATCCAGACCTCAGCCTTGGGGTCTTCGTTGTGCATTCATGAACTGAAGCGCGCGGCATCGGCACTGACAACACATCTCACACCCTCCCCAGCCGCATTGCCCGACACCATTTCCGCGGGCGAGTCGGCCATCTCGGCAGTCTCATCCATTGCGGGCTCGGTGCCTACGCCAACGACTGATGCTGAAATCCGCAAAGCTCTTGTAAGCAACGGTCAAATTCTCCTTGCACCGGCCTCAGCGACTGGTCGAGCCGGAACAGGCATGGTCCTGAGCATCTCGAAGGACCCACGCCGACGTGATCCCTCCGGTAGTGCTGCCACAGATTTCACGTCGTCTACTCAAACCTCGACGACCGAGGAATCTGAGACCCTCGAGATTGTCTCCATGCCAGGTGTTGTCCTTGACATGACTGAATCAACCCTGCACAGCGGCGGCGCCGGTCTTGCACGCTTCTTGTATGCCGGACAGCACAGTCGCCCCTTGAGCGGTCTTCGAGAACTTGGCGTGCAGCATTTACTACACAGTCGTGAGTTCCTCTTCCTCACCACAACTGGACTGGTTAAGGTTGTAAAGAAATGGCCAATTGACGATCTGGTTCAAGTTCTAAAGGGCAACTCAGCTCAGCATGGCTTGACTCCGTCGGCAGCACTAACAGCCATGAATGATCGGCATAGCGCCCTGCAGGCCTTCATCGAGGCGTACGGGCCTCTGGAGACCAGTGTCATGTGTCTGATGATTATCGCACAACCGCGCAAATCAGCCCAAATTGCAGCTCGTGCTGCCGGACAAGGTCCGCGCCCAGGTCACGAGTCTGACGAGATCGATGAGTCACTTACAGCCAGTGCCGCTCAAGCGTTCCTTATTAGTTCATCGTCATGCTTCTCGGAGCCTCAGAAGCTGTCCAAGACCCTGGATTTACGTAGGAAGGCTCTGTCTCTTGCTCTTGCACGACTCTTGAGACCTGTGTGGGATTGGACACTAGGATATCAGCTGCAAGATAATCAGAAACGCGGAAACGCTGTGCGCTTGCGCTACCGTCAGCGAGAGCTTGAAGGTCTTAAGGCACCACTTGTTCGTCTCAATGCATTCCTGCGAAAGGATTGGGATCTGGTCACTTTGCAGAGCGCGTCGACCAGGACACCCACGTCGACTGGTATCGGCTCCCAGGTTGGTGGAAATGCTGCACGTCGTGCAGGGAACCTCCTGTCTCCCAGCGCGCGTCTTCAACACGCCGCAGCTGATATGAGTGCTGCAGCGCTCGGTTACGACGACTCCATGAATCTGGAAGGTGCTTCTGGGCTGACATCTGCGGATGATGTCAGACGCGCACGACTGCAGGCAACGCTCGAGTTGCTTCAGGTCTCCATTGACGCATTCAATCTCTTGATTGAAATCGGTCGCAACATGCGAATTGAGGAACTTATTGCATGGCATCTTACAGCGTCTGCAACTGCGACTGAAGGTGCTCCACGACTTCAGCAAGGCCGTGGAGGCGAAGGCGCAATGATCGAAGCCAGTGCTGCTCCAGCAGGCTACCCTCCTGTTGGGCCAATTCTCGCGGGAAGCCGCAATTCAACGATCATTACCGCGACATGGAACCTGCTAGCACCCTCACTGAATGCGCTGTCACAGGATCTTCCAGCAATCACTTTCAAGCAGCTCGTCACCCTTCCGCAGGGTATGATGCTTGCGCGTCACATGATTAATGTGCTGCTTCTAACGCAGGGTTCGACCCAAGCCCAAACCCTTGCCGCTTTGCCAACGATCCCAGCAGATCGCGAAGCGTCCACATCAGTCGTTGGAAGCGCCGTGCAGTTGGGCGCTCTGGAAGACAGGCTTGCTCGTTCATGCCCTTTCTTCGTGCCACATAGTCTCTACGTCGCTGCTAAGGCGCAAAGACTTGCAATGGCAGCCGCTTGTGCAACCTCAGTCGCTGAAAGTGAGCGCCTATTGAACCAGGCACAAGTTTTGTACCGACAGTATGCGCGTACTTCCTCGTTTAACGCTCAGAGCGTTTTAGCCTTGCTGCACAAGCTTGGTCATGACCCCCTGGCAATCGCGGTGGCGATTCACCGACTGGATCTGATTCAGAATCATCCACTCGCCATCATTCGTGGAACTCCCATTGACACACCTTCCACCAACACTACAACGAGCGCAAGTGCCACCGTGGTTGTCCCGACTGCAACGGGAGCTAAGGCTCAGCAGGTGTCTCCACTATCCTCGGATGATGAGGCCTGGTTGGAAGGTCAGGTACAAGTTGTGTTGCAGGCTGTGACGAATCTTGTGGCTGACCTCATCGAACTCGGAGACGAGGAGTCACGCATTCAGCAACAGCAGGGTCAACAGCGTGGTATCTTGTACGACGCTGCACCGCTTGCCATCACTTCCGAAGAGCGGAAGCAGCACTACGATCGAGTTGTTGAACTCATTCTTGGATCACGCCACCTGCGTCTTCACAGAGCCTTGTACACACTGCTTCTGAGCAAGGGGTTGGTCAGTGAAGTGGCATCGATTAAGCACCCCCTGCTAGAGCACTTCTTGATTCAGACCCAGAGAATGGACGTGCTGCAGATGTACTACATGAATCATGGAATGCCACTCAAGGCAGCGGTTTTGTTGAGAGAACTTGCACTCACACCCCGTACGGCTGCTCCAGGCGCAACTGTTCCGGCAGGTGTCCCCAACACCCTGGCCGATCGTCAGCAGTACATGATCATGTGCCTTGCATGCATCCAGCAATGTGCTGATGCGGGAGGACGTGGTGGCGATCGTGTTGTGTTGGATTCTGGAATTGGAGTCGCAGCCGGAGGGATCTCAGTCACTCTTCAAGATCTTGCAGCAGACGCTCGTGACCTGATTGCAACGCTGAAGTTCCAGATGCAGGTCTACACCCACGCCAAGAAGCGGTTGGAACAGCTTAAGGCGCTTCATGCTCGCCTTACACAATTCGCAACTGACGTCGCATCCTCTCCAAACTCCCCGGCAGCCCTGGCCGCAGCTCGGAGTGCACCGCCAAATGTACAGGCAGATCCCAACGCAGCTGCTGCACACAAATCACAAGTGCTTGAGCGAGTATCTTCTCAGTTGAAGAATCTGCAGGACCAGACTCGCAAGATTCAGGCGATCGTAGATGAGCTCGACAGTGCCGTGCTGCCACTGCATCCTGATCTGTACCAAGTCGCAACAGCAGTTCGAGCCTGGGATACGTGTCTCGGCATGCTTGTATTCCTACGATCCAATGGTGCAGCGGTCGGGTTGTCAAGTGCTGCCTTGGCGGATCTGACAGAAAACGTCTGGCTCAACATGTTCAAATCAGAGATCGCTCAGCACCAATGGCTTGAGACCCTGGAATGTGTTGGCTTTGATACCTCAAGCGAAGAATGCTCTACTGCACGAGGTGGATGGGAGGCGTCACTGACTTCGCTCGTTTCTCGACTGATGGAGCGCCTTGCAGATGATGCTGCGACGGTTTGCCCACTTGGCCTGATTACTGCACATCTTGAGCGCTTGAGATATGAGTATGGCCGACCTGATCCAAAGCTATTTGGCTTTGTTGTTGACGTCCTTGTCAGCTGCCGATTGCCCCTTTTGAATCTCGTCGAAGCGTACTCTGGCTTGCTAGAAGCAGCTGAAGGCGCACCCCCGCGCCTGCAGTTATTGTGGCTGAATTCGATTGCCTACCTCCTCGAGAAGGTCGTCGCTGCGGCAGAACGTGAAATTTTTGCGACTTCAAGCACAGAACGCGCACGTGCACTACGTGCGGCTTCTCTCTCCCTCTTGAAGAAGTGCCCTCGAACCCAGTTCTTAAACTCACGCAGCGGCTTGGACATTTCTCCCAAGATGGCAGAGGAGGTTGCGAATGTGTTGCGTCGCCTGCGGGCTATTGAGGCAAGGCTCGCATAATTACTGGTATTGTAGGTTGCTAAGATGGAATCCTGTTCATAAATTGCTGTATTGTCTAGACTTTGCGTTAACGATAGCAAGAGTAGTTCGAGGGCGCGCGTATAGTCCGTCAGATATCGCCACTGCTATCCGCTCCGGCTGGAGTGGAACTTGCCTTTGGAGCCTCATGTGCTTCGTGTGCCAATTTGGGGACTGCTTTAGCATACAACGAGATGAGCTTTGTTGCGGCACGTGCTACATCTGCATTAGAATCGGTGCTTGCTTGCGTTTCAACACGTCGGTACGCGATCGCAATCGGATACCATTTTGATAGAGTATGCGATGTCCAGACAGAGCTTGCAATGATCGCAAGCTGTAACCCGTTCGCCAGGGCATCAAGAACACCCATGCGGATTTGAGCAAATCTTGGCTCATTAAGTTCAGGAAGAAGGGCGTTCTCAATGACCGCTGAGACTAGTTCGGGTTCGAGGAATTGATCGAGCGCAACTCGTGATGCAAGCGCAGCAAGTTGTTGGAACAAGTACGACATACCTTCAATTGCAGCCGAACGCGCATTCCATCCAAAACCACCTCGCAAGCCAAATGTGAAAACAGCAAGCGCCCACTTGAAGTGAGAGGACAAAGCTTTAAGATTATCACCTGTCAATGCCTCTGTAGCTAGCGTTGGGATGGCGTTTGTCACGGCAACCGCTGTTAGTTCGTATTGGAGGGAGTCAAACTTCAAGCTTTGTCTCTTCGTACCGTCCAGGCCTGTGCTGGTTTCTGTAGCAACAGACTTGTCTCCAGCAGGCTTGCTTGATTTCGCCTCGGTTGGAGAGGCCGCTTCGGTTGTAGCAGATTCCTTCTCGTCTTCAGTCTTGATAAGCTGTCCAAAGTGCTGAAGTGAATTGGTTTCAATGGCACCAATTGTGGGTTTGTTGGCATCGATGATACTGCGCTTAATCTCCTCGAACAGGGAATGATCGTCGATTTTGAGCTTGGAAGCGTGGTTCTGGAGCATACCCAAGAGCTGACCAGCTGCCGCGATTGCACGGTTTCGGTAAGATGATCGGGCTCGCCGAGTCTCTTGAATACACTTTGTCAAAATCTTATTGATCATAGGTGAGTCCTCTTCGGAGCTATCATCCAATGCAGCACATGCGAATGCAGCCAGGGTCGCAAAAAGACGCTCCTTACCCTGCCAGATGCGCGTCTCGTCCAAAACGCCACTGAGTACGTCCCAAATAGCATGTCGGAATTGACGTGCGGAGCGATAGAGAACCAAGCAAAGCGACTCAAGTGTGCGCAGAGCAACTGCCTTAATACTGTAGGGGACATCAGCGCTTTGTAGAGCTGCACCAGCCAAGGAGATGATGTCGGAAGCGAACAGTAGGGCACCCATGGTATTACCCGAGCACAGCTCTGTCCAAGTCTCAGCGAAGAGCTCAGCCGCCTCTGCATCTTCAGGCTCAGGCTGTTGTGCGTCACCGGTAACTGCTGCGATGGCATCTTCTGCGTCATCAAGGGCGCTACCTCCTGATTTCGCTGAATCACGTGAGGTTGACGAGCCCGTCAGTCCAGCACGGACGCCGGCAAGTGCAGAAGTACTTGACACCGCAGAAATCAGTGCATCAAGGTTAACACCTGCGGCTTCCGCAGCACGCTGCAGAGCACCATCACCCATCATAGTCGCACTATGAATACCAGCGGCAGAAGTCATGCGCTGAACCTGCTCCATCAGTGTTTGCCTTAATTGTGCTGCCTGGTCGACAGCTGGAGTTTCTGACGGTTCAGAACCTCGATGACCCCGTGGAGCCTCAGGACCGACGCGACCACCGGACGGCAGTGGACCGATGCCTAACAGCGTAGATGAAGATGGGCCACCGCGGCTCAAGATTAATGGAAGTGCTCGCAGCGCATCCGGAACAGGGGTGGGGGCGGTTTTTCTTGAAAGATGCATTCCCATAAATGCAAGAGGAGCAAGATCTGAGGCATACGCACGCGCTGCAGAGGGGGCAACGCGGCAAAGCTCGCGTACAGCTAACGCAGAGGAGAGACGAGCGCGACCAGGGTGGGTCGAGACAATCGCGGGAAGCGGCGCGACACTCGAAACAGCGGACATGGCGCCTTCCTCCTCGGCTTCCGGTTTGCTCACACCAAACAACCCAGTTATGGAATTAACCACCTTCATCACGCGCTTTCTCTTTGCGATTTTGCAGGAATGTGCCAATGCCACAGCATACGCCTTTCTTAGGGTTGGAGACGTTGAGGGCTCAGCCAGAGCAGCGCAAAGGGTCTTGGCCAGAGGTGCCATGCGGTCAACGAGTTGCGCCCGATAACGATGGGCGTTGGGGCCTGAGATGAGCGTAACTATCGCCTTGGCAGAAGCTGCGAGGGTTTGCAAGCCAACACCTTGCCGAATGAGCTCCTCCAGAGATTTGCATACGGCTGCAGCTGAATCTGCGTCCACTAAACCTAAGCAAGTCTCAAAGGCCGAGGCAAGTGGTGTGTGTGAGCCCATCTGGACGCGTGCCGCTTCGAGTTGTTCCTGAGTCATGTCGAAGCTAGCTGCATGGAACTGCAAGTATGCCAACGTTGACGGTTCAAGGGAGGAAAGGCCCTCCGCCAGAGTAGTGATCGTGGCTGGAAGATGGGGGCGAAGCGCCGCTGGTGACGCAATTTCGCATATTGCAAGTAACGCACGAAGGGAGACTGATCTAACTTCCCGGACCTTACTTGCAATGCCATTGTTTAAGATATGAGGTAAAGTGGAGGCTACAATATCAGTGGAGGATGCAGTGGATGGGTTTAGTCGCGGGTTCGCGAGGCGAACAACGAGTGCATGCAATGCCTTAGCAAGGGTGTGGCCAGCCTTTCGACCTTCACTATTCACATCGTCTAAGGCGCGGAAAACCAGTGGCCACAGCTCGTCCACTAGTGGAGGGAATTTGGCTGCAGGAATTCCGTGGGTACCCAAAAGGTCTGCCATCGCCATACATGCTGAGTAACGAGTGCGGAAGTTACGCTGAGACATGGACGGAATGATGTCGCGACAGATCTCATCAAATTGCGCGTTGATAGCCGCGCTTGAATCGGTAATCAGGAGCTTCCATAGAGCATTCATCGATGCTCGAACCTTTTCTGTAGGGTCAAAGCGGTATCGATACAGCCGTGGGACGAGTGCTAGAACCTCCGCGGACATCTGATCTGATGCCCCAGATGATGAACGTGAGCGTTTAAGGATGTGGCTAAGAGAGAAGGCAGCACCAACTTTGCTATTCCAGACCGAGTGGTGAGCGGCTAGGTCCATAAATCGGTACACGAGCGAAGGCTGACCCATTTCGTTTGCAACGGCCAAGAGGTCGCGATAAGTGCTGTAGTCCTTGGTTGGACCCATTGAGCTGCCCGGTGCAGCAGATCTTGCGCGACCTTGTCGTACACTACCCTCTATGACAGTGTCAGCTGTGACACGGGTTTGGCCCGTTGTAAAAGTTTGAAGGAGCTTATCAATCAGCTCCTTCTTCATTGCAGGGTCGGCTACGGCATCGTGGAGGGCACCCAACGCCTTTGCAGCACACTCCTGCATAAACTGATCGGATTCTGTTAAAGCCAGCATTAGCTTGTCTTGAGCCAAGTGGACATGTGGGGCAAAGCTTGCTTTGCCTCCGAGTTGGGAGCAAATGCAAAGCATCCAAATACATGCAGCAGCACGTGCGGCAAGTGAGCCACCCTCAAGCTTTTCAAGGACCATGGTCAGCACTTCTCGAATCTCGTCATGCTTTGCATCGCTCTCCGCAGCCATGTTCGTTTCAGCAGCTGAAATCTGAAGGGGCTTGAAACCATACAGTTCTCGTAGATAGGGTGCCAATCCACCTGAGGTTGGCACGTACGACTTGGTGTGGCCAAACAACTGGTGTGATTGTTGAACATTGAAGACTTCACGTCCAGCGGCTGCGAGGCAAACAGCCTGACCGATGGCAAATTGCACCTCCTCGTGGCGAATCGCACCAAGTGCGATGAGAGCAAGTCGAGCATGCGATAGGAAATCTGGATTTCGATTGCCAACACACAAGAGACCAATAGCAAGAGCTCCACAGTCGCCAACTCGAGCCGCCTGGCGTGGGGTATTGGACGCCAGTTCTTCCTCGGCAGATGATGTGCGTTGTGCATGAGAGTCGGGGCCGCTTTCCTTTTGATACGTGCCCGCGATAACGGCCACCAGTAATGCAAGCAACGATCGAGCCGTTAGTGGCTCTCCATCAACCCCACCCTGCCATGCTTTCACGGAAGCCGGAACCGCTTTATCATCTCCCGATAATGCAGAGCCTAAATCAATTGGCAGTGGCAGCGGTCCAGCCTCACCGATCCTAGCAAGTGCTAGTAGGGCGGCTGCAGTGGCCTCCGGATGTTCTGTAACGCTCTTTGAGCCGGGGGTAATCCACCAGGCGACTAAGTGTAGGCAGAAATATACCAACTCACTGACCACATGCCGAGTTGCCTCATCAAATGAGTGTGACTTGACGACGAGCTCACTTAGCATGCAGCCTAGTGCTAACAATGATCCGGGAAGCTGGGCGTACGCTTGCCGCATCGAGGAGATGTTGTTTTCGGAACCTGTAGGAGGAGCGACACTGGCCGCTGCAGTCCGTCCTCGCTTTGAGGAGGCTTCGTAGAAGCGATGCAAAGAGCCAGATAGCGAAGTTGCCCAAGCTTCCGACGCGGTGAGTGAGTCCATAGATGCTGGACTCCCCGCACTGGAACCAGGGGCTCCCAAATTCTGCAGGCGGGTAATGAGTGACACGGCGGCTCTCATACGGGCAGGCATCTTGGGATTATCTAGCGACGGTAGCAGCGACAAAATTTCACGAACCAACTGCTGCGAGGTTGCAACTGGTGTCATGTGCGAGATGATCGTAGCTGCCGCATACCGCATAGAGGCAGTTGCCGAAGCATGAAGGAACCCGAGCATACGCTTAAAGAAGCTCTCACCAGTTGTAGCCTCATGATGCTGCCCAACCTCCGATAAAGATGAATCGCTTGACATGGCGGACGCTTGGGGGATAACAAGGCGCGAGAACGTCTCTGGTGCGGCCTGGATAAGTCGGAGGAGAGCTTGCATTGCAATCTCCTGTGGTCGGCTTGTTCCGTCTGCTCCTCCATGGAAAACTGATGATGCGTTCAGTGCGCACTGAATAAGAACGGTGTAGTCATGGAGCTCTTTGGAGTTTGCAATGGACGCGGCGAAAATTCGCTCTGCTTCCGTAACATCCACGGCTTCGGTTGACGCCACGGACAGAATTTGTGCCACAAGAGCACTCGCAGAGGAAGCACTGTCACTGGTTTGATCACTAGACGCGGCATCTTCCTTGCCTAAGTTTGCGCAATGGAGCAACGACGACGCGCACAAGCAATTCTGGGCGAATTCCAGAGTTCGCTCTAGGGTCCTCGGATCCAAGTCCATGGGCGACTCTAGACTGTCATGCTGTCCTGCAATGGCTCGGATTGCCGCACCCCAGCCGCGAGTGTCCGACGAAGGAGGACGGCTGGAAGTCAAGTTGAATCGTACGTAGCTGCCAAGTTTTGAGAGGAAATCTATAAAGGACGGGTAAACATTTGGGGGGCCGTCCAATGCCTGGCTTGCAGACAGGCTCACTGTAGCCGATGTAAATGTGTCTAAATCCTTGTCGTCTGTTTCTGATGCACGGCGAGAAGTAGCAGACGCATCTTTTGACTCAGCGCTGGACTCCTCCTTCCCTTCATCTCCCTCGGACTTGACCTGAGCACCTGAGAGAGGCGATGAATGTGTGCTAGACCTTGGGATTAGGCCTCGGCGAGCCTCGGTGCGGACCTCCGGATAAGGATTTGCGAGTTGGAATAGGTTCAGGATTCGCGCCTCCGAGTCATTGAATGGCCAGAGGTCATTGATGTACTGCATTGCCAGGATCTGGACACGCTTAGGGATGGGTTCAATAATGGGTCCAGAATCCTCCTCTTTATCTCTCTCAGCCGTTGCAACAACAATCGTTCCCGTACACAGCTGAATCAGTCGCTTCTTTAGTGCGCTTCGAACATCATCTGTGCAGCCATTTTCAATCGAGAACACTGGGCGAATCATTGCGAGTGCCCCCTGCGCACTTTGAAGTAGACCCTTGACGTCCTCATCGCGCTCACCAGCCGCAAGCTCGTCTGCTCCATCGTTGAGCAGGGGCTTCAGCATAAGTTCAAATAGATCCAAAGAGGTATTGACGCGCTTTGGAGCCTTGTTAGCTAGAATGCCCAACGCATTAAAAACGAATCCACGCAGCGAAGTGCTTCGCGAGTCTAACACCGCAGCGGAGGAGGTCGTGACTCGACTTACTGCCTCAGACAGAGCACCTATTGGTCCAAGCGCAGCGAGTGAACGAGCAGCAGACGCCTCCGCTGAACGCTGACTGCGAAGCTGGTCTCGCGCTGCTGTCAATGTGGTCAGGACCTTGCGAAGGATAGGGAGAAGAGCAGCGGCATAGCCCGACACAAGGTTGGGTGGAGAGCGAGACAGGAGAGTTGTAGCAAATCGCACAGCCTCACTTTGGAGTTTTAACGATAGGACACTTACTGACGGTTGCGTTGGGCCTTGCTGGGACTTAGGAAACAGCGATTCAATCACCAACCTGAGCGCAAGCTTTGGATCGAGCCTGGGGGCCACCGTAGAATTTGATAGCAAGCCAAGGACCTTAACCTTGAGCTGATCGGAGAGTTGGCTGCGCGTTCGATACTGCCTGACTTCTTCTTCCGTCGGAGTGGTATTAGGGGCGGAAGATAGCGAGACGTCCACAAGCTCCGGAGGATCGCACTCGAGGCCAAGGCACATGTGGAACAAGCGACGAATGACACCCTCGTTGTCCAACAGTGCTGAGCGACTGATGCGCTTGAGAGCATCCTCTGCGCGGTGAACGGCACGATCCGCACCCATAGATGTCGCTGCAAATTGTAGGAGCAACGAAGCAGAGCTCGGAGAAAGGATTGGTTTCAACTCTCGATCAAAAAATGCGGTTTGTGCTTGATCGTTATCGGCCGCAATCTCCACACCCAAGGCTCCCAATAGTCTGGGATTCAACTTACATATCTCTCGCAGTAGCGACGAGCTGGAAAGACTGCTTGGATTGACGAGAGAAGGAGATTTAGGAGATGCAGCATCGTTGATGAGCGTTCCATCATTTTCAAGCTCTGCATCCGCTTCTGCCTGCCGTGCAAGTCGTTCGTTCTCCCGCTCTCGTTCTGTACTTTCAATATCCACTGGAACACGAGTGGCGCCTGCAAAGAGAAACTCGACAATCGCGAGCTTGAGCTGCTCGAGGGTTTGAGGCATGATATTGGGGAGTACGTTTGGAGTTGGGTTTGTGGGTCTTTGTGCACCACCACTCTTCGCCTCGTTCGAGGAGCTGGGCAAAATCTTGGTCAGTCTAGCAACACCTGCACGCGAGATGCCCGCAGTAGCTAGAATATACTTTTGTTTCTCCTGCTCCTCACGCGCAGCCTGACGCTGTTGTAGCTGCTCCTGATTAGGGCCCAAGAGAGGGTTAACCTGGCTACTGAGTAGATGCTCCGCTAACGATCCAGCTGTAGCGCTGTGAGCTGCTTGACTTGCAACACCGATTGCGGCATGTGGATTGAAGAGCAAAATGTCAAGGAAGATTTCAAGCAGGTATGACAAGTCGCTTGTGGAGGCATAGAGGGCACGCCTGGCCAGTGCTAAGATGGCTGGTGAAGGGCACAATTGGCCGAGGTAATCCGTTGTGAAGGCGGTTAGAACAACACCTCGCTGTTTAGCAATATTCTTCGCCTCCTCAACCAGATCTTGGGAACTACCTGCAGTCGGAGAGGACACCGCAGAAGCTGCCCCGCTCACCTTCGAGTCTGTCATTTTGGATTCATCAGCCTCTCGGCGAAGACGAGTGAGGATGGCTTCGAGCATAACTCGCTCCTCCTCCCATAGAAGAAGGTCAGTACCAGCGCCGAGATGCGAAGCCGACGACCCTGCATCACTCAGAGTTTCCAACGCCAACTTCAGTACGCTGAGTCGCACTGGAGGGGGGCGATGAGTGATGTTTACAAGTAATAGGGGAAGCAGTGCCAATCGGTACGAAGCAGATGGCAGGGCGCGGAAGGCCTTCTCAAGATAAATGAGGCAGAAGTTCGATGCGAATGCCTTTGCAACTGGGGGCCCCATGGACGCGTTACCGCCTAATTCAATGAACACATCCAGAAGCTCGGCTAAGGGGTACTTAAAGTTAGGCAGCAGCCGGAACCGCTTGTTGAGGTGGGAGAAAACCTCCACGATTTTGTTTCTGAGCTGTGGGTGTGTAACTTCACTTAAGCGTCGAATTAGCTTTGGGATCACGCGTCGTACAGGTGCCTCAAGTTTGGAGTCATCGGTTTCCATAAACCGGAAGATGACATCATCCAGGGCCTATATCAGCCAGCAGTGGAGAAAAAGAGGATGAGGAGTGAGTTAACGCAAAAGCCAGTATCATATGGAGTCAGAACCTCAATGGGGCATTCTGATCGTGAGTAATGCTAAGGGCGAACAAGTCGGGTTACATACGCTGATTTCGGATTCTACGTCAGTCATCCTGGGAGAGAGTGCTAGAGTGAATAGTCGAGCAGAAGGATTGGGGTACGGTAGATATGAGGGTTTGGGGCGCTCTCAGACGCGCGAATGGGACTTGGATGGTCGCAGGACGTCATACGAGACCCAGGTTCTCGAGCACGAATTTGAGGTGAAACATCACGCAAGCGTCCTCGGAGCGATATCCGAGGATCTGTACACTGCAGTGGGAACTCAGCACGGGAAAGAGGCTTTAGCATGCACATCCAATCATACTATCGAGTTGAATTCGACATGCACAATATCCCTCACAAGGATTCGATACCTCTGCCATTCTGCCATGAATGACTGAAACCCTCGAACCCCAAGTGTCGATCGGATGGAAGATATGGGGATGCCCTAGGCGTTTATCCGAGATACTCCGCAGCCGCATCTGCAAGACGATATATCGCCTATAAGCAGAGATTGTGGTGGATAGCTCAATAGCTGCATGGCATACGATCCTCAAACGGGTTCACAGAGTCCATGGCAGCAGAGAAATCCTGAAATATCCCCAGATCCAAGTTTGTGATCGCCGTGCCATAAGGTTCACTGACGTTTGCCTTACTGGAGAATACAAACCTCACCGAGTCCCGCCAAACTCTCGTCGGAACGTCGCTTAATGCGCGGCTGAACTATTTCTGGGGGGTGTGTGTCCTGGCTGTGGAAACTCGACGGGCGGCTGATACCGTCCACCCGCGCGGTAACCGCACGCGGAAATCTTGGGAGAAACGGTACAAAGCAGGGAAATGCCGTGGCGGTGTTTATGTATTTTTTGGATTGATTTTCAAGGTATACAGACGGTAGCCGCACAATTATACTGCACAGATTGGTAATCGAAAGCGTTGGCTATCCAACTAACTACGTCCCAAGCTCCATCACTGAATAGCAATCCTACACGCAATGTCCAATCATCACACTTGGAACAAGTCCGCCGGTCATGGGGGTCAAAGCAGCGGTGGCAGCGGCCATGGCGGCGGCAAGCCCCATTTCAATGGCGGCAACCATTTCCGATTCAAGGGGCAAGGCAATGGCTCTTCACACGGCTCAGCTGCCGGCTCGGATAAGCCCAAATTCCACCACAACAAATTTCACAACAAACCTCAGCATGGCCACGGACAGGGTCAGGGTAAGGGCCAAGGCCACGGCAGCCACGCGCCGCTCGAAACGCTTGGCAAGAAGCGTTCGCATCCCCACGGCAAGCCTCACCATCATGGTGGCGATGGACATCACAAGCGCGTCAAGGGCGGGTCTTCCAAGGATAACAAGCCGAAGATGCTCACCCATGAGCAGCTCAAAGAGCTCCGCAAGAAGCGCAAGCTTCAAAAGAAGAACGCAGAGGAGAGCCAGAAGGCTAACATGATTTTCACAGACGCGCTGTCGGGCATGCCGCGTGCCAAGCGTGAGGAGTACTTGGGAGGCATCCTCAAGGAGGTTCAAACCAAGGTGCCCGAACTCGCGTTCCGTCGTGACACTTCGCGAGCCATTCAAGTTGTCATCAAGTATGGTTCCGCAGAACAACGTCAGATTATCTACAACGAGTGCAAGGGTAAGCTTAACGACCTCGTTTTCAACCACTTCGGTCACTTTGTTGTGCTCAAGTTGATTCAATACGGCACTCCCGCTATGAAAGATGAAATCCTCGATGAGCTCCGCGGTCGCTTCCGACGTATGTCCCTCAGCGCTGATCCCGCACAGGTACTCGATCTTCTCTACCAAGGTGGCACTCGCACACAGCAGCTCGGTATCATTTTGGAACTGATTGCCCCGGACATTGCCGCCCACAGCCGAGGCTTCGTCGAGTCAAGTAAGCTCGCAAGTGAGAAGGAGCATAATGCAGCGAACCAGCTGGCTGCTTCAGTCCTTGATCCCAACGTCAAGCAGCCTGAAGGTCTTAAGGTTGAGCCTAAGGAGCAGCAAGGGGGTGCACATCATGGTGGCAACAACAGTATTGTCCTCCCTGAAGATCTCCTCGCTCGAGTGCTTTCACGCTATCCCCACCGACGGGATGCGCTCCTTGAGAATCTGAATGAGTATCTTAACCGATGCATTGACAAGGAACTGCTCATGTTCCGTCACCTCCACACCTTGCTATATCAATACCTCAAGGCGGTTACTTTGGAAGATCCCGGTGTTCGCGACTTGATCTCGTCTTGCTGCAAGTACGTCCTTGCGCTTCACCACACTCGGCACGGTGCTTTGGCGGCGGCACACTGCCTCGGATATGGTACCCCCAAGGACCGTAAGACGGCCATCCGTGCAATGCGTACACGCTTTGTTGAGATGTGCTTGAACGAGCATGCTTACTTGATTGTCCTGCGAATGCTCGATGTTACTGATGATACTGTGCTTTTGCGAAAGGAGATCATCTCGGAGATCACTGCAGCAGCACCATTCGGTACAGCTCCTTACCTTTACCAGCTCGCGACCTCGCCCTACGGTGCTCGCGTCCTTTTCTACTTGCTTGCACCACACACCTCAAGTGTCTTCTCAGCTATCGAGCTACAAGCTTTGGAACCCGTCTATGTGCCTCGCTACCTCATGAATCGCAAGGATACGTCAAAGGACGACGAAAAGGATGCAGACAACGAGGAGAAGAAGGACGAGCCGGAAGTTATCTCCAAGAAGGAAGAGCGTGAACGATTAGATGACCTCGCAACTATGCGCGAAGAACGACGTAAGCAGGAGAAGGAGGAGTTGAAGCTTCGAAGAGAGCAGCTCACTGATGAGGACCGCGAACTTGTTCGCACTAGCAAGAAGCTCCCTGCAGATAAGATTGCTGAGTTGATTCCTCATCTTCTTCCTGACTTGTTGGATTCGTTCATGATTACGCTCAAGGCCGCAAGCGGTGTCTCCGGTGTCATCGGCAGCTTGTCGCGCTCCAATGTTGAGCTCTCCCACAAGAAGAAGGCTAAGAAGGCTGAGTCCGAGGATGGTGAGGCGTCAGAGCACTCCGATATCGATGATGATAGCGACTCTGACTCTGACTCTGACTCTGATTCTGACTCTGATGCTGACGACGAAGAAGATGTTGTTACTAGCAAACCCAAGCCCGAAAAGCCATTTGCCATCCTTGATCTTCTCCTGCGCTCACGCGTCGGCCTGGAGATCGTAGTCTACACACTGGTAACCTACTTCGGCAAGTACTATTCTAGCAAGACCGAGGCCTCAGAAGCCGCTGCAGCTGCAGCAGAAGCACCTGACAACAAGCAGTTGGCTTCTCGCGCAAAGCAGACCCAGCAGTTGCTGAACACTCTCGAACGTGAGCACGACAAGGCTCAGAAAATTTTGGAAGGCATTTACACCCTGGCAGCAGAGCCTAAGGGTGTTGCTGGTGTGAATGATCCAAATGCTCCTTTGCTACTAACAGACGCGCGCTCGCACTATGCGATCAAGAAACTCATCCTCAACCTTGCGCCTGAATCGGTTCGCCATGAGTTCACCTCTAGGCTCCTGAATGCGATTGTTGATGGATCAGTATTTGACGACATTTTGAGTGAAAACCGAGGTTGCTTCGTCCTTGCAGCGATCATTGAGGTCGGAGGTGAAGCGGCCTCGAAGCTCAAGTCACTACTCAAGAGCCACTCAACCTTCTCCAAACTGATTAAGGCAGGAGTGGATTCGGAACTCGTCAAGTCCAAGACCCCTGGTGCACAGGCCCTCGTTGCTACATACTATGGCAAGGCACGTCATCCAGGTGACGAGAAGAAGGATACGGCAGCCAAGTCCGAAGCGCCTCAACCCGTGGTGGAAACCAAGGAGGAGCCCAAGGCGAAGAGCAGGGGCAGAAAGGCTAGGGAAGCCAAGGTAGAAGAGGCCTCCGATGCTGAATCGGAGACTACAACTCGATCCTTGAGACGCTCGACGCGACGTGGGGGCAACGCCACTGACTCCGAGGCTGAGTCATCTGCCGCAGAAGACGTTAAGACACCATTGCGACGAAGCAGACGCGCTAATGCTTCGAGCGCAAGTGAGATGTCGGAGAGTGAATCAGCCGTCACGACTGATGACGAAAGAAACAAGACTCGCCGCTCCACACGTAGACTCCGCTCGACTGTCGCGGCAACCGTCATCCCAGAAGAGAGGTCGGATGCAGATGATGATGATGATGGTGAGGCTATCATGACTAGTGCACCTCCAGTCACCCCACGTCGCTCGACACGTCGCAGTTCTGCTGCTAATCTCTCACAGAGCGAGGGAGAGAGCGACACCTTGACTGGACGTCGCTTGCGCTCTCGCGTTAACGCGACCTCCATTCCAGAGGAGAAGTCAGATGACGATGGCGACAATGGTGAGTCGAAAATGACCGCTGTGCCGGCAACACCCGGCCGTCGCATGACCCGACGCGCAGCAGCTGCGGCGTCTGCAAGCGAGGCAAGCGATACTGAAGCATCTGGACGCCGATCTGCGCGGCTCTCCAGGAAGTAAAACTGCAAAAGATTTATGTTAGAAACTCAAGTTAATATCACAATACAGGTTGTAAGCATTGTAAACAGTCTAGTATCCACTGGTTATTCGAGAGTGTGTCCTAGTACCCCATCGTAGAGGTTATTTGCTATTGCACTAGCAACACCTTCTTCAACAACTTCAACAACGTGTTTGATGTTCTCATCTGTCAGGCCAAACCAAAGAGGCAGTCGAAGCAGCCGAGGCGCCACAGATTCTGCCACACAGCAATCGTCACTCACAGCCGGTGTTTTGGCTCTGAGCTGTCGGCCCAGAGGGGAAGTGGTCAAGGGAACGTAGTGGCTGCACAAAGCAACGTTGCGTTGACGAGCGAACGCAGCCATGTGCTGTGCAATGTCCGCCGTCGGAAGCAATATCCAGAAGATATGCCCAGGATGTGCAGGTTGAATTAGCCGAAGCTGTTCTGTGGTTTCTCTGGGAGGCAACTCCGTCTCATCCCAGCCCAATCCAAATGTAACGTCTTCTGTTGCAAGAAAGGGGGGCAGCCTCAGCCTTCCCGCCCTTTCTAGGGGAGACAGTTTCCTATAGTACTTATTCCACACCCAAACCCGATATCGACAAATTCGATGAACCGCGCGGAGCTGAGGGAGCAGAAATGCTGCTGTTAGTTCGGAGGGTCCAAATGATCCGCCCGGCGCAACCCAGGCGTAACGATCAACCCGGCCGCGGAGAAAATCATGACGGTTCGTGCCCTTCTCCCAGCATATCCTCGCAGCATCGCTAAGTGCAGTATCATTGACAACGAGCGCTCCACCCTCACCGGCGACAGCATTCTTGGTCGCATGAAATGAGAAACATGCAAGATCACCACGGCTGCCTAGGCGTGTTCCACCGCTTCCTCGTGCACCCAGCGCGTGTGCAGCATCTTCGATAATACGAATCCTGGAGTTGAGCTCATGCTCGACTTGGAAGTCATCAAGGAGTTGACGAATGGCTGTCACATCACATTCAAAGCCAGCGTAGTGGACTACAACTACCGCTTTTGTCCTAGCTGAGAGAACAGGTCGAATGGTATCGGTGGTGACACAGAGGGTGTCTGCAGCAACATCAGCAAAGCGGATCGTTGCTCCAACGTTGAGAAAGGGGTTTGCGCTCGAGACGAATGTGAATGCTGGAACGATCACCTCGTCTCCGGGACTCAAACCTAGCAGCAATGCACACATTTCAAGCGCCTGAGTGCATGAGCCCGTAAGCAGCACTTCTGGTTTGTGCAGAAAGAGGCTGGATATCATCTGCTCACACGCTTTGGTCTTGGGACCTCCCGCTTCTAGTCGAATTGTCGGGGAGTCCAGGACACTCCGAATCTCCTGATTCTCCTCCCCAGTCAGATATACGCGATTGAGAGGAATAAAGTCATCGCGACGCTACATTACATCGTATAAGACGTGTGTGGTGACAAGGTACGCTGAATATCAGGAAAAAAATGGGTCAGGTATCCAGTACTACAGCGAGTCATCGCGTCAGCTCTCAGGCTATGTCTGGAATGAATTCCAAGCTCACGTACCAGTGGAGGTGGGAGTGGGAGGCCGCAATAAGTTTGTGGGGCAGACCTCCCAGCCTCTTGTATGCCCGATGCTTCAGTCAGATTCGTAGCAGCCTCGCTTGACATTGCATTTCAGAATCTGTGGAAATGTAACAAGCGAACCTGGCTTCTCTCAGTTCAGCTTGAGTGAACACTCGATTCCATGCGTTCGTTGAATCAATTGAACGAGTATCTCTGTCCTACATAGGACAAAGTGATGAACGGGACTTGCGTTGTATTAATCAGAGTAAGATACATCTTTGGTGTGTCAATGCTAGTGCTGTTTGGGTGGTATGGACAATGAAGGCTTTTTCTCGACCCCGCACTAGAGATCTAAAGCATGGTAGCTTACCTACACATAGAAACTTTCAAACAAAAGCGGCCGAATAATGACGGCATTCACAGCTAATCGAATCAATCTGGAACATGATCAGAATCGAATATTTTCAGCAAGCTTGTCCCACCGCTGCCGGCTCAGCTTCGACTCGGTGAGAGGATCCAACTTTTTCCAATCCACAATGCGCTGCGTTTGCGCGCGCTGGAGAGTTTTGATCGTCAGCCTGTCCTCACTAAAGTGCCCGGCTTGGCTTGGAGTCTTTGATGTAGAGTGGGCTGTGTAGGCGGTGCTCTTGTCCTGTTCTGGAATTGGGCGGACTGCCGGTGGTGCTGGCGTCGCACCTGCGAGGTAAGCCGCCGTGGACAATTGTGGGACATGCACTGTGTCACGTTGTACTCCAGCGGCCATAACTGGCGCGTCTGGAGTTGAAACACCGACCACCTTAGGTGGAGGTGCTGTGAAAGCCGTTGCGCGAGACCAAGCAGGCCCAACGGGAGCTGATGATCCAGCTGTGGTTGACACGCTATCCGAACCGACCGCCGTGTCGGCTGTTGCGGTCGCTGTCGCCGCGGACTGCGATGGGTTGAGTACTTTCTCAGCAAGCTGCTTGCGCTCGGCCCATGTAGGTGGGTTGGGTGGTGGGAGGAATCGTGCAGCTGAACCCTCAGGCGTGTGAATCGGGACGTTCGGTGCGAAGTGTGAAGCGGCCTTGGTTAGCGCCAGATCAGCAGACGATGCCGACGGATTGGAATTCCCCTCGTTGCCTAGCGGAGCCTGAGGTCTTGGCTGCGGTGTTGGGGGCCGTTGGGCAGTTGACGCCATCGCAGTTGGTGACACCCAGCTCACAACGCCAGTTGGAGACACGTACCTGACTGGAATAATCGGTCTCTTCGGCTCAGGGGTAGATGCTGGTGTCGAAGGACGCACCGCCGTCGGTGTGGATGTGCGCACTGGCACCGGAGTGGCCTCTCGGATGACCTTATCAACGACTGGGGCAGATGTACCGAGTGCTTGTGCAGCTACAGTTGCGGTGGACTCTGGTGTCTTATAAACTCGCAGGTCGGCCGTAGTACTATGCGGTAGCGTCGAACTCGTTGGGAGTCGAGTCTCGAATGGCGCAGACCACACACCCACGGTAGGCGATGAATTCGACAATGGAATAGCTCCAACAATTTGTGCCTTCTCGGGTCTAGGAGTATAGTGCGTATGAGTTACTGCCGTGGAGTAAATCGGATCAACAGTTTGAGTCTCCTTCAATGGGGGTACGTTCAAAGCGGTACTTGGGGTGTCAACTACTGTGCTCTCCGACCTCGGCTCAACTGGCGTTTGAGGCGGCCGGGAAATGGCTGCGGCCTTCAAGTCATCGCCTTCATCGGCCTGGATGTGAATCGGTTGAGTGGTTGTAGGTTTGAATGTGCTAAAGTACCCATAACGTCGTGCTTGGTTACGCAGCTGATCCAGGCTATTAAGCGTACTTTGTCCAACTGCTGATTGCGGGATCGAGTTAGAATCGGATGGTTCTTGCGGAGGCACTGGGATCGTCGAGGCCGGAGCAGCATGGACAGTGGATGCCAAAGTCGAAGTTCGCAAGCTAACCTGATGCTGGAGCGAAGGAGTCTCTGCATGGAGAATCTCGTCGACGGAAATACCTCGAGGGATCAGGGTAGTCGGGACGCCTGCGACGACACCTGGCGCCAGACCCTGACCGAGAGCTACCTTTGGCCTCAACTCGGTGTTTTCTGAGACTTCCACGTTGGAGTTGTACGATTGTGGGCCCTTTCCTGGTGGCGCGGCTACTGCTCCTCCAGTGGCCGATGGAAAGGCGAATGCAGCAAATGGCGAAGGAGCAATGTTCTGAGGAACCATCTTGCTGGTAGCCTCCGATGGCTCGACTGTCGGGCGGTCGTAGTTCGGTTGAACAGGTAACCCCTGCAAACCAGGATATACATGATTAGGCTTTGCAACAGCGGCTGTCATACGTTGATAAGTGCTCTGCATAAGCGTAGCATAGAGCTCGGAGGGACTCAGGCTAGTTTGCTTTGCAGCTGTTGTCGACATGGTGGCAGGAACCGCTGTCACTCCCGAACTTGTGGTCGTGGTTGGCACAAAAGGTTGCTTAAGATCCTCGGCATGAACAGGGAGTAAATTAAATGGATCTGTGCGCTTAGCGGGGACCTCAGGGTCTTGGGATGGCACTGCATTGCTGGTAGCGTTCGGCTGTGACGCAGGTGCGGTCGGCACCGACCTTGACGGATGATCAACGATTCCCTTTGGTGCGACTTGTGACGACTCTGACCTCGCGATGCTGAGGGGCACACTTGGGTTCGTACTTGGGTTCGATTGCCGCACGCCGCCAAACTCCCGAGCATATGTTGTTGTCCATGTGGATGAAGGAACATAGGCAAAGTTAACGGCCCGCTCTGCTCCTGACTTGGCGTGGTAGAACATTTCTTGCTTTAGGGCGAAGGGATCCGCAGGCACAATGATGGAGTGCAACGAAGTAGAAGGTTTCTTGGATGTGGAGTCATCGTTAGACACCGCATGTGCGGCTGAAGCTGGTGAGTGTGCAACGGTGGTGGTCGACGCAATCGATGCTTGAGGGACGTAAGCAGCACGGGCCGGGGCTTCAGGGTGAGCGAAGACTGAACTTGAACCGGCAGTTTTCGACGTATTGACTGAACTCGCTGGAGTCGCGGTCCAATGTGGCGTGCTTTGAGGAACTGGCTTGTCCAGGGAGATGGGAGCTACGCTTGATGGCGCGGGCCACTGGACCGATGTCTGGCTTGCCTCGCCTGCCGCTCTGGCATTTGAATTGCTCATGCTTGCCAAGACGGCGCGGGTCTTCTCGCTCTAGAGAGGGGAGGCAGAACAAGCAACAGGAGTGAGACACAGGGTATTGCGTGTGCTAAAGAAGAAGAGGCACCGCATCTCGGTCATGTTACGTACCACCTTGGTCCAGAACGTGTCATCCAAACCCGAAATGGGCTTGGGTAGGCTCCTAGCGACCGCGCTTGCTGAGATTTCCATGGTAAGGTCGCAGTGCCTGCGCCAGGTCTACAAGGTAGATCGTGTTGTATATATTAGGTCTATTAAATCGTATAAGAACTAGAGCGCAACACAGCCTCTGTAGTACAATTTCAGAAGCATGCTTGTGATGTTGGTGATTTGAATTTCTGTGTTGGCGGACAATCCGTTTCACTGCACTGGTGGATGGTCCAGTTCATCCGAGAGTAGATACAACTGGGATACAATACCAGATGACTGCATCACGCGTCGTATCCATCGCTGGCATCATGGATGCTCAGGATCCGACTCAATGTGGGTCGACCAACCTGAGTCTTCGAGCACTCTTCACCAGTCCAGGCGTATGTCAGCCACAGACACTCCATCTCTCATCGTGACACTAACAGCGTCAACTGTTTCCAACGCTTTCTATATTTGTAGGTCGAATACCGGCACCCATGAGTGAGGCAAAAGACCCGTCAACCAATCCCCGAACTGTCAAGGTCCCGACGCGGTTTGATGACATCTGCATCGAGTTCTGGGTAGAGGCATCAATGGATCGTGCATCGCTAGCATGTGCACGGCACTTCCTTCAAGACGTCCGTAACTGCCTGGCGCGTCAAGACTACTGCACAATCGGAGTCAGTGGTGGATCTCTTCCGAACAACCTAGGTATGTGTGGACAACGTAGTGTGACATGATGGCGACCCGCGTTTGGGCGGACTACCGAGTGACGCAATGCTGAGTTAGATTCATTGAACTTGAATCTACATGAAGAGTGCACCTTCGCCGAGATCCTGCCTCACGAAGCCTAAGCCTTAGCGCTTGAGCGAACCCAAGGCCCTTACCTTCACATGTATTGCCCGCCGGAACCTTTCTCTTATCTAGGCAAAGCTCTGAAAACCTACTTCGAGTCCTCTCCGGAAGCAAAGCGAGATGTCTCCGAAATCGATTGGTCAAAATGTAGCTTCTTTTTGGTGGATGAAAGATGCGTTCCTCTGGATCATGTTGACAGCAACTATAGGCTTGTGATTGAGCACATCATTCCAAACTTGCCTGGAGCTCGAGTAGAGCAGGTCTATCCCATCGACACGACTCTGCTAGACAACATCGACCTATGTGCCCACGCCTATGAGAAGACGCTCTTCGAGTACTTCAAGTCAAAATTGTCGAACGCTGCAGATGAGAGCAGTTTCTGGGATGCTGCCGGCTTGGACATTGCTCTACTGGGAATGGGTCCCGATGGACATATCTGTTCTCTATTCCCATCAAAGCCGCAAAGCAAGTGGACGGCAAACGGGATAGATGGATGCCCAGTGAGTTCAGTTGGTGCGCCTTATCCACTTGTCGTCTCGATCGGTGACTCACCCAAGCCTCCGCTCAGTCGCATTACCATGTCACTTCCATTGGTCTGCAATTCGCACGATATTATCTTCCTTTGTGGAGGTGCTGAAAAGCAGGATGCACTCGACCGTATCGTGAAAGACCCAGAGTCTGGAGAAACCCTTCCAGCTGCTAGAGCGCTTCCCATCGGCTATCAGAATGCGAAGTATACAATCGAATGTGTTGTGTTGAACACCGCGGCCTCTGATTCGAATCAAATCACACTGCACCACTCGGAGCACAGCCGGGCTAGAAATGGCGAAGTGAGGTGGTTTGTCGACGCAGCTGCGTGCAAGAAAATTGCTCTCTAGATGTTGCCCTCACTCAATAGCACCCACCTCACATGTTTAATGTTAAACTGCTGCTTAACCTGCTTAACTACAATGTTTTAACAACCAGCCAGCCGTCCTTTGGATTGGCGGGCTAGGTAGTTTTATGAACGACCAAAGTTGCTCTGGGGCTTCCTGCCGCATGGGTCAGGTAAACTTGCCAGACACAACTGATAATGATGAATCATAAAGGTTGAATCTCAAGTAGGAGATGCAGATTGGTGAGAAGGATATGGACATGGGAGAAATCATAAGTAACTTTTGTTGTCAATAATCTAAATACACTGAGTTGCACCAACTTTCCGTCTGCTAGTAGACAATCTATATACACCAAAATGCTTTGTACGGATTCGTCGGCACTGTACATCTTCTCCCTGTAAAAACTTCCTGAAGAAGAATGTGAGCACGATGATAATCCGATCAAGCCATCCATCCATGGCAACTTATCACCTATCGCAGTGTATAGATCCGTTTACCTTCTCTCTCTCTCTCTCTCTTCTCTCTCTCTTTTTCGTTCTCTCGGTCTGCAAGATCAAGGTGAGAGGGGCGTTTTAGTTTACAAATCTGACCAGCTGGCGCTTGATAGTATCAACGCGCTCCTGGAGGTATACATCACTGGTGCAGTCTGTGCTCAAGTGGTTCTCGAGAGCGCCAATCATCTCGGAGAGGCAGCTACCGCAGGAACTTGAGTCAGTGAGTGGCTTCTCCAAAAGTTGTGCCATGAGGCTCTCGTCCAGCTCACTCACGATGTGAATGTAAGCACGGAGCGTTTCGCGTACAAGCTCTCGGCAGTGGACAGCATACGAGTCTGCCAAGGAAGAAACGAACAAGAGCAATGCATGCAAGGCGCCGGAACGAATGGTCGCCATGCGAGCATCACTGGAGACCTCGCAAGCATTGGCAATGCCACTAACAGCATGGTGGCACATATCTCGAATGGGTGATGCTGCATCGAGTGCGAGGGATGCCTCGCTCATGTGCTGAGCTGCCTCGCAGATGCAAAGAGTCAGAACATCGAATGCACCCGAGTCGAGTGCGGCACCGATGCTTCGTGGACTCTTACCCATGATGTCGACGATGCCTCGCACAGCCTGAGTCTTGATGGAAGTGTCTTCTTGGTTGGTGATATTTACAAGCATCTGGAAAGACGCGACGAGATCTTCAATCGAATCTTCCATGGTTGCCCCAAGCTCACTTTCATCAAGGAGGCTCATGTCAAAGGCTGCAAGACTCAGCGTGGGCAGGTAATCATCATCCCCGATCACACCATCTTTACTCGCGGTCTCTTCAGGCTTCCTTGCGTCTCCGCTATTAATCAGAGACTTGCTCACGAGGAGGTCTTTTGCAGTGCGGAACATGTTGAAAAAGCTAACGCTGTCCAGAGATTGATTTCTGAACTCAAAAGCGTAGGCACCCTTGCTGCGATCCATAGGATTGTTGGTGAAGGTGCAGATTTCGATGGGAATCTGGGTCTGGCCGACACATGGGTAGCATCGCACGGTGAAGGCATCCTCGCGCACGAAGTCAATGCGCTCCGACGCGAAGTAGGTCGTGAGTGCATTGAGAACCTCCTCGGGATTTGCATCGGTGTAGAGAGTGGAATAGGGGTTAAGATGACCACCCTGAGGAGGAGGGGGAAGATTAGGGCCGCTCACATCGACATCGTTGACCGCTTGTGCCAGAGCTGTGAAAGTATGAACCGAATCATAATGATTCTCTGCCTCACCTCGAGTGTCGGTGAAGCCAAATGGCTCAGGGGTAGTGGAGAACTGATCGTAATGAGACATCACTTTGAGCGGGAGTTTACACTATCAAGATAGTATATACAGCTGCTACGTCGTTAGATACCTAAGAGGTACTTTAGGCGGATGTGTGTGTTAGTTCGTGTACGTGTGTCAGGATCAATCCGTCCGTACTACTACTCCGTCACTCAGTCAATTAGCCAGTCAGTCGGCTGAGTCTTCAGCGGGCTGCGCGACTTGGTTGACTAGGTTCGTTGTACACAACGAAAAGTCCGTCGTTCGCAGAGATAACCCCGTCAAGTTAGTGTGATGAGGATTGCAGAGGAGGCAATTATAGCGAGAAAATGTAAGCGTTTTGTCGCGGGGCGGTAATAGCAATAATACTAAGGGGGCAATAGCAATAGCCATTCTTTGCTAGCGCAGAGGAAGCCAACTCGGCTCGCTCTCTCGCTCTCGCTCGCTTGCTCACTTGCTCATTCGCTCAGTCAGCCTCAATATCCCTTGAGGCGAGTAATCAGAGCCAATTAATTCAAGCCTACCTCCACTCGCAGCAGACGAGCCCCCCACTATTCTGCTGCTGTTGTAGCTGTTGCGGCAGCTGTCATGTCGTGACATCCTCGATCACGGCTGCCGACAATCCCCACTAAGCCCCTAATCACCCGACTGAAGCAGTACGCACACTCGCTCAATCACACAATAATCAGTCGGGCTCAAACCCACTCTATCCTCTCCATCACTGCGTCAGTCAGCGTTCCGTCAGCAGCACTCAGTGCTCGCCGCTCACTCGATCTCCCCCGCGTCGCCCCTACCTTCCTCGTGCTCGCATGCCAGTCTTACGAAGAAGCGCTGGCGGGTTGGGTCGCAACGGCCTGTGCAATTATCTTCTCGGAGCTGCTCAACCTTGGATTGTGGCTGAAAGCGAGGGTGGTGTTCCACCGAGCCGTGCGTCACGGGTCGTAATCGGTGTGAATAAAATGGGTAGAAAACCGTAGTTCACATCGATACGAGCGGGTCTGTGGCAGAAATCTTGCGAGCTGGGCGCGGAAAGCTCGCGAAACACACGCGAGAAGCGCGTTTCAATGCTTTCAACTGACGCTTGGCGCTTGAAGAAATGGAGGGTAGGGCGACTTTGTTTTCCAATTTGGACGGCATACCACGCGATTCAATGCGGGATTTAGGATACAAATGGATAGTTTTGGGGTTATAGTATAGCTTTCCAAACTGATCACACGTCGTCATAACCGCATCGTGTTGCAAATTGCATATAAACACCTCACAAAACCTCCCCCCAACACCACAAGTTTTTTTCAATTCTCGACCCAGCTGCTTCGTCGCGGAGGGGGGGTGTTGAATTGGCTGGGTGTGAGGGGTTTTGGGCCACAATTCGGAAACTGTGACGCGATTTCCACCACAATTCAATTTGGCAATTCCACCACAATTTCATTTTGGATTCATGCCTCACGCACACGCGATTTATACTCGATTTAGCTGATGTTAACCTACACTGAATCAACACCTGGGAACCAAACTTACTCACACAGTCATCCTCTTTGGTGGGACATACGCGTTTTCAATCTTGTCCATACCAGACTCAACTCCACGACGTGACAACTCCTTAAGCGCCTCAGCTCACTAATCGCTGGCTGGACCAGTCAGCGAGCGTTTTGCTGACTTTCAACGCATCCAGCTGATTCATCAGTATGGGTCTCGAAGGGAAAATGTGGTATTATAGCGCCGTAGTGGCATGGGTGTCTGGTTGGATAAAGCAAGCACGGGTGCGTGCTGGATAGACAATGTTTATGGGGCTCTTCGGAGCACTCAAACTGGCTCGCATACACAATACACCCTTATCAGGCTTTCGATGAATGAAGGCTGTTGAATTGCAGGCGGCATGCCGAATAGCAAGTGCCTTGGAAGAACTACTTCCGCAAGGATCGCTTGACCTCTGCAGCTCGTTGTCGGGCGATGTTGTGAACCCTAACTAGCGCGTCCAGCGAGTTGGGTGGCCTGGTTGCTGGACCTGTTGAAGGCGTCTCCCGAACAAGGGTGTCCAACGCGTCCTCTTGTTTTGAGGAAGCGGAAGCTGAAGAAGAAGCTGGAGGGTTACGTGCTGGTTGTGGTTGTACCCGTGCCTGTGCCCGTGGATGCGGACGCGCCTGAGAAACGGACTTACCCGTAGCAGGTGGTGCCTTGGGAATTGCAGGTCGGGACAAAGCTGCAACTGCCGTGATCTTGATTGGTGTGGCACCACGTTGCTTCGTGTGCTCGGCCAGGGGTTGTGGTTGCACACTAGACTGCCCAGGCCGCTGTGACTGCGCCTGAGGAGTGCGTGAGCTCGGTGTACGCGAACTAGGAGTGCGGTTGTGGACTGTACTCTTGGAGCGGACCCCAGCGTGCGAACCTGCCTTGCTGCCAAGAGGCTCTGGCTCAGCAGCAGGTGCGACAGAAGCGCTCGCTTGCTCTGGATGGGCTGCATCGGTCACGCTGTCGGCAGCGAGCAAGTCATCAAAGTCCATGTCGGGCTCGTCATCGTTGATACCTGATTGCTGTGTGCTCTCAGGATTTGTAGACGTACTGTTCGCACTGCTTCCACGAGGCGTTGTTGGCAACTCAACGTTCACGAACGAGCGACCGGATGAGTGCTGTCGACGCCTCTCGAATTCTGCGAGACGTGGACTTACCGTCTCCAAAAAGTCGGGATCGCGCGAGTTTGGAAGAACTGACAAATCGACGCTGTGTTCATCTTCTCGATAAACCGAGAGTAATTCATCGTTTCGCATTTTGATCTTGGTAGCCACGTCAAGCATCTTAGCACGACGCTGAAGGGCCACAACGCGGTCCTCTCGACTCAAATCCGGACCCAAGCGTGGTGGTGGCGCGATTGCAGGTCGAGAATGCCACTCCTTCAGAGTGTACGGAGTAAACTTGAAATTGCGATGCTGGAAGAGGGGGAATCCAGCAGGAGCGTGTAACTGCTGACGCTGAGCCTCTTTCTGCTCGCGAACACGTTGGCGCTGCTCTCGGCGCTCCTGAAGCGATAGTCGTTGATTAACGGAGCGGCCTCCACCAGCTCCAGAGGCCACAGCAGCGGCGACTGTCGAGCTCGGTTTGCCCAGCTTCGCAGAGGATGGGCTCTGACGTGTCTGCTGCTGGTGAGCTCTCTGACCAGTACGACGCTGTTGGGATGTCTCAGCGATTGCCGTAGCCGGCTTCGCTGTTGAACTTGACGCGATTGAAGCCTGGTCCTGAGGTGTTTCACCAAGCCCAAGGGAGGCCAAGGCAGCGACGATTTCTGGCGGCACCACGGCCTCGAGAGGATTGTCGGAGGTGTAATCAGAGGTAATAGTCGACCCCCTCTTGGAGGGCTGACCTACCTGACGTCCTTTCAGGCCAACTGAATTCATGGGGAATCCGCTTGGCACTGCATGCACCTGCGCGGCTGCAGCAGCAGCTAGGGCAGCCTTGTGCTGATAAAGAACGAATGCCTGATACAATGCTGCTGGCAACTGCAAGCTTCGGCGTGAAGCAAATGAAGTCACGTTAGGATCAGAAGGCTCATCTGAGACACTCTGGTCCCAAGTGCGGTCGTCAACATCCTCAATGTCATAGAGTTCTTCTTGTTCTAGCTCTTCCACTTGCTCTTCTGCATTCGAGAAGGACGTCGAAAGCACTTGGCGCATATAGACATAGTACTGCTCCGCCAAGGCGAGTCCGTTCGGAGGATCTGGCAACGCATGCCAAAGGGCGCGAACCTCAGGAAGGCTATTGGTACTCAAGATAGACTCGAGCTCCTCAGCAGTGAGATCCGTAATGGCGTTACATCCTGAGGGCGCGGTGGCCAATTCGTCATCGGCTTCAATGTCTTGTTGCCTCTCAGCTTGCTCCTTTTGTGAGGGTTTGCCATCTTTGCTTTCGTCGTAATCCGCGTTATAGTCGGGAGTGACAGCGCATCGATCAGCGTGCTCTTTCACGTATTTTGTAGCATTCAAAGCTAGGATAGCTGCTCGCAATGTAATGGCAGGAGGAATTTTGAGGTCATCAAGAATCCTGAGGTAGGCCGCTACGTAAGCAATCAGAGTCAAGCCCTCATTCGGTGATCCGTCAGGCTGAACTGGGTGTGTTCCAGGCATCGGCTCAGCGCCGGGCGGGACCAGCTCCTTAAGGGCCTTTGAGAGCGACTTCGGGAATGGGAAAGGTAAATTAAACAAAAATAGGCTGGAATCCTTGATACGAATTCCTCCACTACGCATTCCTCGAATAAGCTCTGCAGCTTGTTCACCAAGCTGTTGCTTCACAAGCTCGTTGGGTGACTTGGCGATCCTCAGTTCACCCGTATTGATTGTGGTTGATTCTTTCTCTTCCGTTTGGAATGGATTCTTTGGCATAACGTAACCCCTGGGGACCGCGACAAAGAGGCCCAGGTTGGCGAGAATTCTTCGCTGGATGCGCTGGATTTGTCGCCTCTTCCGTCGGCCGAATTCGCGATACTGCCTTCGGATGTCTGCTCGGCGCTCCCGCTCCCGCTCTCGAGCGATCTCTTCTGGGGATTGCCACTTACCTTTCTCACTGAAGTGCATAATGCTGAGGTATGAATTGGGCTTGGGTTTCCTCGCGACACCCGCAATACCGCCTCCGAATCCAGGACCCTTGGCCTGCTCCTTTGGCGCCAGCAAACTCGCGGCTGCGAAGTTGACATGGTAAGTAGGGAAACGTCGGGAACCCTGAGGCGAACGCGGTGGAGAGCCGCTTCGGGAGGAAGATGTGGGTGTGATAATTGGGGAATCATGAGGTTGCGAGTCGTGCCCCACATTCAATGGTCCAGGAACTGGGCGTCTTGAGCGGAGAGAAGATTGTGGAGAGACTTGTGGAGTGCTTGAGGCCAGGGGCTGCTGTGAGGATGAATGGGGTGGAATGGCACTCATCGGGGTCGTGGGCTGAGAGGGCGCTCTTGGTTCGACGGATTGTTGGGCATTGTACGCCTGCACATAGGCTTGAGAAGACTCTTCAGGCATGGATTGCTGCTGTGATGCTTGGTACTGCGGGGGCAAGTCGAGCTGAGACTGAGACGCACGGTGCGGCTGGGTCTGATGAGACAATACAAGCTGTGTCTTCTCAGAGTAGGACGACCGTGATGGCTGCGAGGTTGGTGCCTGGGAGGGCGGTGGAGGAGGCCTGACCATCGATGCAGACTGAAGTAGATCGCGCAAACGATTGGGATCTGCAACGTGCAGGTTGTCCCCCTCTGCCGATACGTAGGGAGTAGTAACGGGAGCTGCTCTTGGTGCAGGCGTCGTACTCTCGGCGTGATATTTAGCTTCTTCCGCTTCCCCCACACCATCCACTTCATCCTGCTCATTCTGTTTAGGGGCCGGCTCTTGGTTCATCTCCTCAGGCTCCTCGGGGTGGGTTGCTAAATAATAATCAGCGTACGGCGCGGCACCAGTGTCTGCGGCGTCCTCGGGCTGTCCATTGTCATCAACGTCATTATCAACTGTGTCCCCGGGACCTATGTCCACAAGTGAGTCCGTAGCGGTTTCGTAGGCCCCATCTGTGACCCCATCATGTGAATGCACATCCTGCGCGCCATCCAGGTGACGAGTTCTGAGAGGAGATGTGTGCGGAACACGGTCTGTTGAGGGCTCATGATCAAATTCGGGGTCTCGTACTTGCATTGCTGCTTCCTCCATGAGCCTGGTCGTGGAAATCGGCTGAAACGAAGGAGTTGTTCCTGTTGCAGGGACGTCGGTAGGGTCTACAGACTCGCTTCGCTGAATGGACAAAGACGATGTCGGCGATGATGCGGCTGGCGAGGGTGTGGGAGCCTCAGCATCGGGGACACTCATCTTGCTGGGTGGTCGTGTCGGTTTCTGCGGTTTGTGAAACGGTTGGTTGCTACACGAAATACAGTGTTGACAAAGGATACCGTGAGTGTGGGTCAGCGTAAACAATGGCAGACCGTTAGATATTGAATAAAATACCTACCTTGAAACAGTGGGCGTGATCGGCTCCACCTCGCCAGAACGTCCTACCACCCCCAGACGGTCTTTAAACCGTGTGAGGAAATCGGACATGTTTTCGCAGCTTCTTGCGGAGGTTTCGCGTCTAGAACCGAGTTCCTGCAATCTCTACAATGGGGTAGTATCTGTAGATGTGGTTATTCCTGGGCAGGACGCTCACCGACACCCGTTTTGGGTTATACTGGTCCTGTGTCTTTTGAACTCTATCCACCCGATTTTGCCTTCTGAATAGAACACTCGACGTGTTCGACCAGCATGGCAGCGCCCCTGGAGCTGGCCAGACTGGAACAGCTTGGGCGTGCGCTGGGCTATTATCACAGGCGGCACCAAGCGCTCACTCTAGCGGGGTCTCTGTCAGGCACCCCAGAAAAGGCAGCAGCCCGACTCGCTTCTGATTCCAAGAATCACATTTTCCCACATCTGCGTTGGGACACCTGGGTGGGGTGACATTTAGAACAAACTTGAAATTCGGTATCTCTGCTGTCTAGCCACCCCACAGGTACTGAACCCAGGCTTGCAACAAACTGCAGCCTCGAGATACTCATATCTGGACGGAGAACCCGCAGACTCGTTCGTTTTGCGATAACGAATCGAATCGCTTGCACGACACACCTGTGACGACTGCGTCCAGGAACAATGTTCCAGACTGTAAGGCAGTATGCTGAACTTGCGCGTGCCACGGGAGGCTCGAATGACCACGCCGGTACAGCGGGCGTGCAGCTCGTACAGAGCATGGTCACCTCAGAGAAGGCATTGGAACTTAGCATCAAGCAGGAGCTGCTGTACAATGCCAGTGCGTTTGGGACGTCTCATGAGGAGGCGCTAAGGGGATACGCTGAGCGCACTCTGAGTAGGGTCAATTCTCCTCTTGGATCATCGTTTACGGCTCATCTACGAGATAGTGATGGACGAGATCTGGAGGCTATCGGCGAAATTGTTCGTCGATGCGTTGCGCTGAGTCAGAATGTCCAGGAATTCACGAGACTGGTCCTAGTTCCGAGCTCTGGTCCCATTTCCGCGGCATTTTTCGCCGCGTCTCGTATTCTTGACACACTGGAAAGCTTGCACCCGGTCAATCGAGTGACTCAACTACCACTGCACCCAATGATCACCACGGGCATGTCATCGTCGAAACCAGCAAGCGGCAAACGTGCCCTGCCTCCAATAGTCGAGGCACAGCAACACGTAGACATGGCCATTGCCACCCTTCTGTCATACGCTAACTCGCCGCATCATGTCGATCATTTGGGGGACCATAGGCTGAGCAACAGGCTTCGCCGTCTCGCAAAGCGACTAGCCCTTGTCATTCGAGTAGATACAGCACACATTCTACCCTTAGGAGCGAGTACACTGTCGGAAATTTTGCACCTTCTAGTGAACGAATTGAACTCTGAAGATGTAACGAATCACTCTCAGACTATAGAGGAGGAGAGCTTTGCGATGTTCGAGAAGCGCTGTGCTCATCATTTTGAGTTATTGTTAGGTGCAAGCTCCGATTCTGAAGTTCTCATTTCTTCGGACCAAGTTACACCGAGACAGTCATCGGTGCCCAACTCCTCTGACACCACGTCTGATGCGAAAGTTCGTGGGCCGTTCTACCTGGAACTCTGTCGGATAGGCAAGTCGACCTTTCCGTCCCTTAAGTTGAGGCGAACAAATGAGCAGAACCAGGCGTCCTGTAGCGTCGATGCAGCGTATACATTGCACTTCGCCCACGATGCCCTCACGCCGTCTACACACCAGCTTGAGAACTTGATTCGTGTCACGGTTGCCCCCCACATCAGCGAGACGCTCGTACTTGCGATTGAAAAATCGAGCAGAGGATTGTATGCATGGTTTGAAGAGCATAACGAGAGAAGCGGTCAGTCCACACCTGCAATGATTCCTGTAAGAGTGACGTTGGCGGGCCAGCCGAGAGATGCTCGATTCAGCCGTATCATTGAGCTGAAGACTCCTGCTTTTCCAAGTCAAGGGGGATTTCAGGCCCACTGCAGATACCGGTACCTCGCGTCGATCATCTTTGCCCAGACAGATATCGATGAGACAATATTGGTTTCTGCAGAGACCATCTTACAACACCTGCTAGAAATCCGACGGTCGCCAGAATGGTCGTTGATGACTCAAGAGGATATTGGCAAGTTGAGTGTCTTCGACTGCGAAGCGGTGCGAATACCTCGGCTTTGCGGCGTTCGGATAACGTCAGCAGCTGCCGGCTACTTTCTCACAAAGACGGAATTTGATAGTCTTGGTTGTGTCGTCGACTGCGAAGCTGAAGCAGATGGTTCTAGCGCTCCCGCTCCGCTTCCAATATTCCCGCATATTGTAATTGCGGCAACTGATACAGGTAATTGGATTGTAGTCCGCTGGATTGACAGCAAGGACAGTATGTTGGCAGCACCTCATGCGCCAGAAGCCTTCTGGCGTCTTCCATGGGGATGGGATGAGTTCGACTCGACGCAATGTGTTCCTACACATCAACACTTACTGCTCCAACCGAGCAATTACGCGGTGCAGAATCTCCCATTCTGGCTGTCTGATCAGGCTCTGCTGTCCGGCACAAATCTGACGATCTCAAGTGCACCTGCCGCCGGTATAGCAGATTCAGTTGTAAGCGTTGCCCCACGAGCTTTGGCTCTTTCACTATTTCCCGGGACTTCAGCCCAGGTCGTCGAGCCCGCATGGTTTCTCGTCACAGCTAGAGGTCACGTCTATTCCGTTGCTTTCGCGCCTACGCCGACATTGCCGCCTGATATATCTACTAAAACGCAGAAGTCGAGAGAACTGAGTCAATTCCGAATTGCTGCACTTTCACCAGCGCCCCTCGACGTACTGAAGGCCTGGCCATCCTCCATTTGGAATCCTCCTGCGTTCACACATATCAGTCAATTAGTTAATGTTGCACCGGGCTTATGTGTTGGTCTTGTCAGAGATGGTCGAGTGTATATCTATGCGTCACTTACACGATCTTATCTGGCTCAGATTGTTGATCAACTAAAATCTGCGTGCTCACAAGTTGGCGCTCCTTGGCCTGCTCAATGGAACGCATTGTTTGAGATGCCACACATCACTCAAGGGAAGGGTTCCATGGCTCCTTCAGCAATCCTATCTCCTTATCGTCACATGATCGAGGTAGACCTGCCATTCCGGGTTTGCAGTCTAGGAAAGCTTATGTTTGATCGCGGTGGCGATGCTTCCTGTGTTGCAAAGCTTGAGGTCGTCGCAGCTGCGTCTCTCGAAGCGCTTGCTGCGCACGTTTTGAGAACAGAGAGTCCATATCATGATGCAGTACTCACCAGATCATGTTACAGGGTTGAGTTTCCGCCTGATCTTTACCACCACGCATGCAGCCTCATCGTTAGCAAGCTTGTTCGGGTAGGTAAACGAATCTTAGGCCTCGAGGGCACACACACCGACGTGATTCGCCCAATGAGCATTGTGCCCGTTTCCTACCGTGCACAACCCGAGGAAGTTCACATAGATTGGCTCTGTGGGACTTCACAGGTTCGGGGCCCTTTAGCTTCAACGCTTCAGCTGGACATTGTTGGCAACCATCTAACGAGTGGCAGTACTGTCGCTTTGAAATGTACTATTGAGCTGCCTGTCAGCGAAGAGGCCGTCGCCTCCCATGCAATGTGTGGATTGTCGCACACTTCAGCGGAGGTAACGGCCGTTCAATTACTGGCTCCACAGCCGATGTCGCGATGTGGTGATGGTTTTGTGGCTGATTATAACGCCAAAGTTTCTGGTGAGTCCTTCCAGCAAAGTTGCTATCGCTGTCTATTGGCGTGTTCGTCAAAGCTTACTTCATTAAGACTCCTTTCAGAGGCATTAGTGTGCACGCTCCGAAACAGCGCACCCTCCACACATCCATTATTGTATGTGCCTGCCCCGCTCCCACTCATCCCCCCCGGGTCGCCAAGTACCTCCGCTGGTGTTATCTCAATGTGGCATTGCTTATTCCGCACTTGGCGTCTGCTCAAAGTCGCGTCTAATCGCTCGATTCCTCGCGAGCAGTTTGTTCACACCGCATTGGGACTCACTAATGCTCTTCTTAAGCAGATTCCACAACATCCGCCAGCTTCTGGACCCAGCGCCCTCACGGAACGGGAAATGGGAGGTGCTGCCCTTGGCGCCATCCTCATTGACGGCACGACCTCTATTCCTCGGCTTTATATGCAATGTCTGAGGCTTGCCGCAGATATGTCGGCTTCCATGGGTAGGTATGGTCAGATGTATGCAGATTTGAACTTGCATCGCGAAATAAGATTCGGTCGATGGGGCCTGCCTTGTCGAACAACAACAGAATGCCTGCTTGCCCCAAGCCTGGCTGCATCTATGGGCCTGTCACCAGGGATGACGTTCTTTCTTGTAACAATGTGCGGAGCTCGTATTCCGCTCAGGATGGCGGGCTACATAGACGTTGAGAAGCATATGGAGGTGCTTCGCGCATCGTTTCCCGTCCGAGCCCCACCGATGGAAAGAACCACAAATGGCGACGATCAAGACGAGAAACCGCAGCTAGAATCAGAATCACCAACGGACCAGAATGGAGAGAGCTCTGATCGGCAGTTAGGCCGGATCCTTTCATCTCAAGAGTTGCAGATAGACGCAACTTTGCCATGCCTTCGTCTTTCGGAAAGCGCTCTAAAGGAGCTTGCCATTGCGACGGCCGAGCAGCCTCTCGTATTACTCTCTCAGCAGCTCGTGCGAGCTCTCGCATGTGCATGGGTGATGGTTCATGGTGTCACCCTGAACGAAACGGATGAGGACGATCACGATGTACAAAGCGAACCTGTTGATGAACGACGGAATGATGATTCTAATGAAGCAAAGATTAACACTGCTTCGGCGGGACTACAACTGCTCCTGAGGCGCATACCCCCTTCCTCCCCATTCTCTGCAGCACTGTCGAGAGCCTCAGTTCCACGGTTGGAATGTGGTTATGTCATCGCATCAGTATGTAGGGAGAGTCTGGGGTGGGTCAACATGCTCCTCGGAGCAACTCTAGTTAAACATCGGGTAGAAACCAGACGATTCGTCCAGGAGGCGTACTTGGATGCATACTTTTCTCTTGGTCGTGTGTCTGACTCGCTCCTGTCTCAAAATCAGTTCCAGAAGTATTGTTTACTATCGCAAGATGCTAGCCAGCACGAGAGCGCAGAGAATCATGCTGGGCATGCATCCCCATTCATTCACAACTTGACGTCATTCAAACTATCACCTTCGCTTTCCTACCTTGTCCTCCTTGCCGCAGCAGAAGCCGATCTGAGGCTTCAGGCGCTCGTAACCAGCGCTGACGTCGCAATGGAATCAGATAGCCTTTTCGCAGAATGCCTCAAACTTGTTTGCCCACCTGAGGAGGCTTCTCACACACTACTCCAGGTCTTGTATGATCTAATAGTAATCATTGTCCAAGAAAGTTCCGCTATTGGTTTGGGTGATCCCTCTGAAGGAGGTCTAGATGCCAGTAGCACCACTGATTATGCGCTTATGAGGGTGTCAACGATAGTTACCACTCCCTCAACATCAATGGAAGCCGCAATGTCCATTGAGCAGCAGCTTCGGAGAGCAACTCTCCCGAGATCGGGACTAGGTGGCTCTTTAGCAAAGCCGGTGATTGCTCTAGCGTTACTAGCGGGGCTGTTGAGGTGGATGGGTTTGGCTGTAGCTGTAAGTAGGCTAATGCCATTGACTTCTCTGCTTCTTGGCAAAATAATCGTATTGGTTGATCCCCTATTACCTGGGTTGATGGCACCGTCGACGCAACCATCTTCCGCGCCAATATCCGATCAGGCCTCGAGTAGAGCGCCCCTGCTTGTGCGCGTCCTTGCCTCTATGATGAAATCACGAGAGTTGCTGCCTCAGGATCACGTCGTATTCGTTCGTGGAGTCTTTGCAAGTCTGCGCTCGGCGTTGGAAATGGAATTCACATGGGTCCATCTCGTCTCTGCGAGTGACGGAGCGACCAGTCAGAGTAGCGCCCAGCAAACCCCCATTAGATCACCAACTGTGCCTGCCGGGGAAGTATTCACGCAAGAAATTGAATGGCATCTTGGGCAACGATCCGCGCAGTTCGCGCAGCTAACTCTACTTTCGCGTGTGGCACTCTTGGCCCCCGAATGTTCTCTCGCCAGGAATCTAGCCGCCCGCTTTCCTCATTCCCCTCAGGACCTTATTGATCCTGTTCTGAGTACGAAAGAGCGGTCGAGGGAGATATGCAACTATCTCACTCGCAGAGCAGTGGGCTTGGATGCAGTGACAGCATTGCCGCCATTCCTTTCCGTGGGCGAACATATTCGAAGTCTTGACTGGTCATCGCCAGAAGGGCAGTTGACGCGAGCTTGCCTCCCCATGTCCACGAGATCTCTTGCGCAAGCGCTTGCCGTAAAAGCTCTGTATCTTCACGAGAGTATGATACTCAAGTTAGGATCGCAGCAAGCTGCATTAAATTCGATGCTGATGCACCAACTTGCGATGATCGCATGCAGTGCTTCAATGCACGCCTTTCCTCACGCTGGCTTGCGCCTCGTGCACATTAGGCGCCTCCTCCTACTCCCAAAGTTCATTCGTGCGCTGCTCTCAGCTCAGGGATTCGCTAAAATCACAAAGGACATGGGCAAGTCGGTTGTTGCAGCGTGGAATCTGTACTTGAACATTGTCCTCAGAGAGAACACGGCAACGGCTCTTGGTCCAATGGTGGATACCATTTCTGTGAATGGCTTGGGAGCTGAGAATATGCCTCCTCCTAACACAGGGCTCTTGCTAAGTGCGCTGCCAAGCGAAAGTGATACTACATCTAGCAGGAGTGGTCGACAGATCTTGAGAGGCGTTTGGACTTCCCTCGGGCTTGGGCAGCCTGAAGCAGGCCAACGAGACCCCTTCTACCGCGGTCAAACCCCTGTGTCTACCTCCCTACTGCACACCCCTTTGGTGTGGAGCTATGCCAACAAAGGATTGGGAGGAACCAGTCTCGTATCACCCAAATCTAGTGCGAATACGATGGGGCCTAACGCCTCACCAAGGCTCTTTGAGATGAAGTCTCAAGATGTTTGGCTTGCATGTGCATATCACAACGAAGAGTTCATCATCACTTCGGAAGATGAGTCAGGCGATGATAGAAGGATTGGCATCCCCGTGGTGGTCGTCGGCTTCCCTGCGCTTGATCTCTCGCAAACGATGCCTCAAGAAGCTACGATGTTGGAAAGGTCATCGTCGGATCTAGCGCTGGTGCGAAAGGAATTTGCCACAAATGCCCTTCCACGTAAGGCGAGTCAGGATTACAGTCATTCCTGGTCTGAATTGAAACCTCAAATCGATTCAAGTCCCTCACCCGTGATGACTTCCTCGAAGGACCTGCCAAATAAGCCGGATTTGGGCTCTGACTTCTCTGGCTTTACCTCTGAAGGCTCGAATGATGCTATTGAGACAGCATCATTGCCTGAGTATCAGCAGCGTGACCTGAATAAGCCGGCTCGGGCACCGCTTACTCCATTATTGCTTCCTCCGCAAGAATCAAGTCGAATGTTGCAAGGTGTTGTGGACCTCGAACCGAATGTGTTAACGTCATCCATGGATGACATGGTCATCCTCTCGCAGGACGGCACCAAGGACGTCGCAACTGAGCTGTCTCGTCGGCCTTCTTATGTTTCGTTAGCCTCCTTAGTGTCTCCTAGAAGCCGCCAAGATATCGTATCCACGACGCCCTCCAAACCCTCCAATCTGCGAGACGCGAGTGGGGCTCAACCATCAAGATTCACTGCGTCTCTTCGAGCTACGACACCGGACTCTGACCCCGAGGAGGAAGAAGCCTTGGATGACCAAACCGAAGTCCAACACCCGGTTTCTAGTTTCCTTTTCTTTGACCCATCGGCCGATTCTGAGTTTGACCGAGGGAACGGCCAAGATCCCACTCGAAACCAGATGCTTCCAGATGATCTAGCCACTGAAGCTTCAGTACCCGACGACGTTGCTCTTTTCCAGCCGATCAGTGAATCTGCTGTGACTGGGCGTCCAGGTCCCTTCACAGACATTGTAGCTCGTCTTGATAAGGCCTGGCCAGCGCTTGGATCTGCGCCTCTGGCACGCCTAATCGTCGACCTTGACAGAGGAGTCTGGCAAGACACGATTTGGAATGCTAAAATAACTCCAAAAGCGCAGTTCATCCGCTTACCAAATATTATCCTCCCAAAGCCATACTCCAGCTCTACCCATGTGGTTGGTCCACCCAACCTTGTAGTTTGGGGTAACAGGCTAATTGCAACGATGATTGCAGTTCCCCGGACTGCAGACCAACACTTTCGAGGGAGAATTCTTGTTGCTAGTCTAGATCTGTTGGGTGAACAATCGATGCGGGGTGGTAAGCGGTTTAACACACTGGAGTGGAAATGGATAGCGCTAGCAGAATCGCCCTCCTTCCTATTGTCGAGCGCCACGGAGATGCGTGTAGGTGACGCTGCAGAGAGACTCCAGATGGCACTGTCAGTAAATGGTAAGGCAGCTCTGATTGCAGACTCTCTCTTTGTCATGACATGTACGCAAGCTGCAAAATCGTCCGCGCATGTGGACATCTGGCGTCTCGATCTTTGGACTGAGACGTGGAGTCTTATGCCCACCATTGGACTTCCACCGCGCGATACATTGGTAATTGGGCTGGTTGCGGGCCCTGCACCTGGAGGATCGGCAGCGCTTTCACTTGAAAAACCTCCCGCACAAGGACGGAGCTCTCACCAGCCAAGTCATCCAAATGAAGATAGTGCAAAAGCTGCCTCAGATGGTGGGGCTGCAGAAGATGGCAACTCGGTTGGCACATTATACGTCGTAGGAACCCGTCAGGGTGATGTAGGGCCATGTCTCTGTGCTTTAATTCTCAATTCTAACGCTAGCGCTGCCCGGTGGATCCCATTAGCACCCCTTCCAACGTCCCTTTCTCTTGCCTACGCACGGAGGGAACTTGCCCTCCGTAACGGAAGCGAGAATGACCTGTTATTCTTTGTGTCTTCTCCAACCGAAACAGCCATAGCCACCAATGGTACACCTCATCACATTGTGCGGTTCACGCTTGATAATCTCTCATGGGATCTTATTCCAACGTTATCTATTGAGTCTCATTCGGCCAGCTCCACCCCGCCCTCGCCCTCTATACCTAGCAATGACGCGATTGAATTGAAGTTGAAAGGGCATTTGGAGAGTGGCCAGTCAGGGGCCCCCAAAAGTACGATGGATTCAATTGTATCACCTAGTTTCACGGTTCTACCGATCTCAGATTCGCGTTTGTGTCTTAACATGGTGCGTGCAAGGAGCAACGCACAACCCACTCCTTTTGGTGCACACTGCATTTGGATTGGCACAAGAGAGGTGCCAGTGGAGCTTAATGAGAGAGGTTACGTTAGCACTTCGCGCGAAAACGTGTTTGCCTGCATGGACGGCGACTTTAGGGTATGGATGCTGCGTATCGGGGCATGTGCTTCATGGGCACGTGAGACTTATCCTCAGCAAGCGCAATATTGTCGAAATCCATTGCCTCTTGGGCTGAACATGCGCAGTGACATTTTACATGCCGAGAATATGTTGGAGTTATTTGACGAGCATGTGGAGCTGCATTCGGGCTCGCAGGCTGCTCTGACCACTCTCATGCATATGGACCTTCGAGAGATTGGCCTCCAATATGCAATGACTTCCGTCAACGTAATGGCATCAATTGCAGACATCTTAAAGGGATTACACCATTGCCTCAACCGACCTCATCCCATGATGAAAAAGCCTGCCTCAGAATTAATTAGTGAATGGTTTAGCCTAGATCATCGTGCTAATGTTGTTTTGCTTGATGACCTTCATCTCGATCACGATGAGCTCCAGTCACCCCTTTCCAGAATCACTGCGACCATCGATACGAGCCCTAACGAGCATAGCGTTGTTCCGAATGTGCCAGGTATGTCTCAGTTCACCAACTACTTGACGAGAACCCAGCATCTCACGTTTATTAATGCACCATTCACCCATATTGGATCCGGATTCATTGCATTGCTACTGGACCACATTATCTTCGCATCCAAGTTTGATAAAGAGGCTGATCTGGCGGCAGCGGACCTCCTCGAATCCTTGCTTCTGCGATACTCGCGCCGTCTTCATACTGCGCCGTTATCAGCTCTGGCAAACTGGGATCCGAAACGATCGACGATAGCCGCGATTTCTGACATCATCCTCGCCGCTGCGATCGAGCTACTTCAATACTACGGCCAAAGCGCTACTGTCGGAGAATGTATGGATACGCATGAAATATTCTTTTCACGAACGCTATCGTTCATCCTCAGCTTCATCGCAGCGCTGTTACATAGTGAACGGAGCGAACTTGGGATCATCGGGGAGGGTGGCTTTGCTATTGACAATGCAGTGTTGAATGCGACTCTATCCCAATCATTAGCCCCGGCACAGCTGCGTGGACTCTACCTCCACGTGTTGTCTAGCTACGTCTCCACTGAAAAGTCCATTCAGGTCGTCAAGTCCGCACCGCTTGCATCGGTGAGCGCAAATGGATTGAGGCGTTGGACCCAACAACTCTACAGACGCCTGAGCAGGTTAGTTCGGTTACTCATGAATACCCAAAGTCATCCCATTGCTCGTCTCTTGCTTTCACAGGCCCACTCCCTCAGTCTCTACTGTGCGACCGATGGATTAGGCGCATCGACGGAATCTCTTATCGCGGGTGATATACTGGCGGGAGTGGCCTTGGAGAAGTTGCGGCCTTCTTACTCGATTCGATATCAGGAGACCTCCAAATTCCTCGCAAATCGTCATGGCAGTTTGGTTCAAACAGCGCGTGCACTGCTCGAAGGTCGGTGGAGTAAAGCGGTGTCTACCGTTCAATGTCACAGAGCTAACGCGACTCTCTCGCCAAACCCAAGTTCCGCTTCGAATGGCTTGTCTCAGTCTCCGTCATATCTGAATCCTGTTGCAGAATTGAAACTCTATGAAAGGCTGCTTCCGAATCTCATTCGAACGCCAACCCCTCGCCTCGCACCAGCATTTAACCTCGATTCATATCCGAATGAGACTCTCAAGCTATTTTGTAGTCGCTTTGTCTCTGAGCCAAGCGCTTTTCGGAGGTGGTTGGAGGACTTCGTTTCTACGTTACCCTTACTTACTGCGGATGAGGTTTTGCTCGAGTTGCTACGACGAGCTATCCGGCGGTTTTCTACTTCGCTGTGGAATTGGGATTCCATCAGAGCTACTTGCCAAGCATCTTCGCGCTTGAAAGAGCCAGAGACATATCCCAAAGGGTTGTCTCTTACCGCCTTGCTACAGGCGGTAAGACAAGTAATAGTCGAACTCCTTCAAGATCCTGAGCGCATGCCTGAGGATGGAAGGGGTGAGCTTGATTTACTTCAGTTTTGTCGGGATGTGCTTCTCCGACGCTCCTTGCAGTGTCATGGAGCATGGCTCCAAGAAGGGTATCAGTATGGATCATCTTTGCCGTGCAAAGACGAAAGGAAGTGCACTCGCTTGTGTGCAAGAGAGGACCTCGACCCGAGAGATGTCGTTCGACAGATCCTCGACGTTACTCTGCTCGATCGTCAGCTGCTTCTCAGTGACCCGCAAACTTATTCCCAGGACCATTGGTATGCCTCCCTACTGCGATTCGTTGGACTGATTGAAACGAAGTGGAGTGCTGGCGGCTTTACTGCAAGAGGTTTACTTCCACCGTACGAGCATCAACCGTCTGGTTCCGGCCTGACGTTGGCTGGAGCAAGGCAAAGTATTAGCCGATTACGACTGCCATTCTCTTTGTTAAGACGGCTGGCTGCCGCTGACCTCTTCCCGCAATCAAACGACGAAGCATTTCTTATGTGGTGCTTCTTACCGAGCACGGTGCTTCGTCCTCTTGCCTTGGATGTTATGATGGGCGGTGCACGAGCGCGTGCTTCCCCATCCCAAATGCTTACAGCGTGGCTCCTCGCAGCATCCGGAACCCAACCCGACCCTTCTTGGAGCTACGTCGTACAAATTCCGCTTGTAACAAGCGCCGGTGACGGTGTATCAATGAATCAACATCGGACGCCTGCTACGAATATTGCGAGGAGAGTCGTGACCGTCCGTGTTGAGAGCGTTGGATTGTCGGGAAAGCAGTATCCGACGTTGCCCACGGCATCGAAAACCCAGCTTGTCCTCGCGCTTCGTGGAGTGGGTGGCACATTCCTTGACCTTCGAGAGCTAGATGCATCAGTCCCAGCGCCTGTAACACTCCCTGTTGGGATGTCTTCGTATCATTCGTCTCGATCTTCGGGATATGTGCCTGGTTGGGCACTGGAGCCACGTGATACGAAATCCGTGATACGAGCGCTTTCGCTTCTTGTTCCTTCTACCATGTGGGCTCATATACCATCCGAATGGCTCTGCAATGGCGTTGTCGGAAGAATTTATTGGCGTCCAGGGAAGCCTTTACGATTGCTCTTTGCCGCCGCAACGTTGCTTCTTCGGGCATACGAGAAGCTTGAGAGGATCGTGAGAAGAGGTGGTCTTTCGTCAGATGACGGTATCGAAGGTAAATTACTCCAGGTTGTACACTGGCTTCGAATGACGATCGCGTCCACCTTCCAAGTGCTCCAGAAAATGCTGAAGATAGCCGCATCTTCTCGCAAGTATTTGGCTTTTGCCAACGCGTTATTCCAGTGTCCGTATCGTGTCATAGGACTTCAGAACCCCTCAAAGGAAGCACACTGCTCGACGGTCGACTCTGGAGGTCTAAGTCATGAGAAAGGAGACCAACGGCCGCCTGAGAAGTGTTTCATCCGTTCTACCATTGAAGCCGCTTGTAGATTAGGCCGAGGAAGTCGGACAGAAAGGAGTGTCTCGGCAGAGGCAAGAGCTTCAGCGATGCTCACGAAAGTCTTGGCGGAGCAACCAACGTCCTTGTTCCGTCCAGACGACATTGAACCTGACCGACGTTTCTCAGGCGGGAACGAGGGCGCTGATGGACAGTTCTTTGTGCAGCTACGAGATCTTGAGGCAGAACTGCTAGAAATGGTGTTGGGAACGAAAATCGACACGCCAGGGGCGGAGGATCCAGTACCATGTAGCAAAGCTTCATCCGCCATCAATCAGCCTTTCGCTCTTGGCAATGAGATCGCACATAGGAACTGTCAACTTCGGGAAGTGACTACTGAGCTCCAGAAGATTTCAAAAATGCTTCCTAGTATTGAAGGGTCATTGATTGAGGGTGACTACCCAGCAGCACTCGAAATGACCAGCCAACCGCAGCATACGACAACCATTGGCTCAATGCTGGATGGGGCAAGTCGTCGCATCAAGGCAGCAACACGTCTTCTCGCAAACGAATTGGCAGCTAGCGTTTCTGTCGACTCATTCGAAGCTGCGCATGCATTAGTAAGCGAGATGGCTTCCTATTTCGATAGAGGTGAACTGCAAGGTCAGTTGAGCACTGATTGTAGAGTTGGCTTGTTAGATGTCGAGGGCAAACTGTTCAGAACCAGCAGTGTCTATACTCCCACTGCCTTTGCTCATCCCGCGTATGCCTTGCACTTTGAATGTGAGGAAGATGAAGTGGAGGTCCAGCCATCACATAGATCTTCGCAAGTACCCCGCGATCCATTTGTGAACTCCAAACTTTATCTAAGAAGGAACTTCGTTTGCAATGGTGATCCACCCTGTTGGGATGTTTGCATTGGGGAGTGTCAGTCGGCACAGGCGCCTTCCAATCGATCCGCACTGAAGATCGTTGAAGAGCAGCTTCGGGCGAATGAAGGGACATGGCTTGGAGGTCGAGTGAAACTTGAAGTTTCTTCTGTTGAGGAAGATCCATTCCTGCCTGATCTCTCCTCGTTAGAGAGCCTTGGCCAACTGCAAGAAACGAAAATAGGCCCTCCACTGGACAATCGCGTATCGATCGAGCTTGCTTTAGACTACAAGAGCCCACTTAGTGCGTGCTCACGAATGCAGGCCGTGTCGTATCCAGTAATATACGACAAGCGCCCGAGTCATGTAGTCCCAATAGCTGGACTCAGTGAGCTTGATTGGGTCGACGCCGGAGCGGCGCTGCTCACTAGCCCCTCATGTAGTCCTGACTCAGGAATTCGACCTTCGGATGTGTTTCACAGGTTTTATCTGCTTTTCGGTGGCACATGGTCACTAGCCGGACTGGATGGACGCTCCCTTTTCTCTCCACTCTTCGGATGCATGCTATTCGATGCTCTTCTGGAGTCTTACCATCCGCTTCCACTTCCTCCACGGGATGTGTTAGCCAACTGTGTTGGGATCCCACCAGAGCATGCAACACATGCCACTTTCGCTGAGAAACTTGGGATGTATGACTGCGTTCGTGTCATACAAGTCTCGACTCATAAGTGCTTGGTTGTGATCAGCCGCGTTCAAAACCCTTCAGAGCCCCAGCCTCGATCAGACGCTATCTCTCCACGCAGCCATGTTGCTCTGCTGTGTATCGACGTTGGTGCTCGAAGTTGGCAGGAAATTACATTTGTTGAGAGACCGTCTGAGCTAAATTTGGGTCGATACTTCGCCTGTATTGCTGACCCACTACGTGTGCCCAATGTAGTTCACATTTTGGGTGGTGAAAGCGATCCTTATGCCCATTACCGATTAGTACTTACCAGCAACGGACAATGTAGCGTAATATCCTTCGATGCTCTGCCAGTTCCGTGCGTAGGTCATCATCTGGTATTGCTGAGACCCGTGGGATATGAGGCACGATCTTCGCCAGTTGCTGAAATCGAGCAGCACGAACACCAGCGCGACTACCCAAGTCGCATTCTGATGCTAGGCGGTGGCTTGTCAAGGACCATAGTGATGAGTATGTCGTTTCCCGACCGCAGATCAGGTGCCAAGTGGGTGTTGCACGAGCATGCCACATTGCCCGCACCGCTCGCGGCTTCACTTTCTCCTGACACGCAGCCCATAGTTCTAATTAGCTCTCGGCAGATCCTGCTTGATGTACACTTGCTGATTGAAGACTCCCTTCGAGTGCCTCAGGAGTCGCGACCCGAACAAGGAATGAGGCGATTTAGGCTACTCCTTGACTGGGTCGACTTGGTTGAATTCGAAAGTGGCAAGGCCCCTTTTGCCCGAATTCTGGAAAACCACACTGTCGATGCCTGGACAGAGATGGAACAGGCATATATTGACCGATCCCAACACACAGATTTGTTCACTCGTAGATGGAAGCGAGCAATGCAGACTTCACTTTGGAGAGTGTTCGTCTATGATAGTCACGCCGAACACCCACGAGACCCACACTTTGTGCTTCTGCCTCCCATCTATACTTACTTGCCCAAACGTCAAGCCCAGGAGTCAATGTCGAAGGACACTGTGCAGGATACTATTGCTCTGGTCCCCACTCGTCCTTACATATGCATGTTAGATACCAGTCGCGGTCGATGCAGTAGAGTTCCTTTTACCTCGCACTATAGGAGATTGCATGGTTTTGCGATTAATGAGGTTACCAGTCAATCAAATCAGACTGGTCTCGCTGTCGATTTCGTGCAATGGCCTAAGCGACTTCGTCCCGCGCGCCCTCCTATGCCGTCGAGCTCAACAGAGGAGTGCATCCTGCGACGAAGCACACGCGAGCTCACGACTCGTGATCTTGCATTTGCCACTACTTCAGGCGAGCAGCTCCGCCGTCACTTCACTCCACACTGGGCGACCTTTGCTGCAGCAATCGCAGGGTCTCGATTAGACTACTCAGCCTCTGCGCTTACGATTGACCTTGCCTTCCTAACGTCGGGTACACACTTCGTAACTATCACTGTGGATGGCTACCACGTGTCGGGTAGTCCCTTCAAAATCCTAGCTGAATGCCTGTCTCCTCCTATATTCACGTACAGGCTACGGTTGGATCGCGCTGCATTAAGTCTCTGGAAGGCCTGTCAGACGGGAACTTTCTTACCTTTGGATAGCCTTGGCTCGTTCGGCTCAACTCCTACGACCGAACTGGATACTGGGGCCTCCGATAACTCATGTGAGCTCTTTTGCTTGCTTCGCAGGATTGTCGACGCATGTTTCTACGACACTAGGTTGCTTCGCGTCATTCCTAATGGTTTTGATTTGGCCTCGGCGCTGACTCCCGGGCTCATTTGTCATGGATGGTCTCCAAAGTGTCAGATTCCACCGGCGTTTGCCATGGTTGTGCTCTCAAATGCACAGTATGAGCATCGTCTACTAGTGCCTGTATATGAAGAGAAATCCTCGATGTCATCGATTGGTAGTGTCTCATTATCAAGCAGTTTGCTGGCCCTGACAAATCAACTCTTCCCGAAACGGGATTCGCAAATCGGCGTTTTTATACGAGAAGCGACTAGCTACGAAGGCACCATGCCGTCTGATCTGCAGCTGGACTTCGTTGAAATTACCGTCAAACTCCACAACATAGCAATTACTCGAAAGCAAGCTCTTCAGTCCGTATTCGCAGCTTTAGAGGACCTCACAGAGTCTGCAAGAGAACATCAGGCCCGACTCTCTGGGGCAGTGGCACTCAACCTTGGTTTGGGATGGACAGAGTACTTTGATGATGATCCTGATGGTCGCCGAATCTCGTTTGTCCCGACTCGTCTTCAGCGTGCTAGTGTGCTGGTCGAATTTGGCTTCCTTATTCCTGAAGCCACTGTCGTCCAGGTGCGGATCGAAGGGGAAATCAGTGCAGAGGAGAGCGTGATGGGTTTGCCATTGCGTACTGAGCTGCACTGCCTAGACGCAGCCCGCGCGCCCCCTGGAGAAACTTCCCAAGATTGTTTGCCGGTGTCTCAGATGTTACAGGCCAGTGAGTCGATTTCTCATTCGTCGACTTCTCATTCTCATCCTGAAAACCTGAGTATCAGTCCCAGCCTTGAATCGCTTGACCTTTTCCGGTCTCTAACTGCTTACTCACTTGCACGGAATGCAAAGCTTTCAGCTGCATTTCTGCCTTGTAGCGTGCCAGAACTTCAATCTGCACCGCGAACCACTTATCTGAGCCCTTACCTTTGGCAAATCAACAAATGTGGGGCGAGTAAGTGCGTGCAATCATTGAGTCAGAAAGACTCAAAGCTTCCTGTCACGTTATCACAGAGCTGGGCCGCCTCAGTCCCTCGGGAAGTCTTTAAAGCTGCCATTATAAACGCTGTGGCAGCGATAACAGATCTCCCTATATTCCCCAGTTCGCGAGCCGTTGTCCAAACTGTTGATATTTGCTTTGCTGCGCTTGCAGGCCACCTTTCGATCGTCAATGACCTTCGAACAGCTGCTGATATCATTGCACGAGCAACTGTGATTCTGCAAGCAAATGCGGATGAAGCTGATTTATCGAGTACCGCAGCTACAAAGGCAAATGAACCACTCGCAAAAGCACAATCCAAGGACCTTGGACTGGGACATGGACCGAAGTATTCTACGCACACAGTGAAGAATGCGACACCTACCCTACGTTCATTCACTGCTTTCTTAAACGGCACCTCGGGGAACTCTGATGGTAGCGGTGAAATCGTTACTCCAGAGAGTGTCACGCACGCCCTTCTATCGGAGCTGTTCCCAGACCAGCCTTCCTCCGCAAGTGATTCAAGCCCCTCGTTTGACGGGAACTGTCGGTCGAGCTCCACTCAGGAATCAAGTGCTGAGGATAATGATTTGTGGGCTCGTGCCAATGCTACATTGCATGGTATCACCTCGGCCGACATTACGTTTAACAGATTCGGGCTTTCGGCAGCATCTCGCCAGCTTGTGCTTCTAAACGCACTCCGGACGCTATGGGACCTCTGTAATACTGCAATTCGCCGGAGTCTAGTCGAGACTAGTATTGCCAATGTTGTTCGTAAACTTGTACGAGAAGCATTCAACCAAACTGCTTTCTCTTCTTCGCAAGGTCATATCCGTCGCACGGGACGTTTCATCACTGACGCCCAGTTGCGCAACTCCTTGCCGCGCTGTTCACTCCCATCAAGATGTGAAATCGACATTGTGTGTCATCGCTCTAGTCGTGTGGAGGATGGTCGAATACGTGCAGTAGCCACCATTGCGGGCGTAATGAATGATTGCGACTTCGAGGATGTCAGATTCGAGCATGGCGTGGCATCCGCACCCTGGAGCGATGTTAATATTAAGGTGAGATTTACGCCCTTTTGTAACTTCGGTGCACAGCGCGCGAAGGAGGTAGCTGCCATGCATCCATTCTGTATTGATGACGTCTCTGCGATGGCTTGGCACCACTCTATGACGGACACAAGTGGTCGCAAGAGTTTGACGACACTTCTTGGGGGTAAAGATCGAATCAACTTCATTCCCCTGGCTGGATCCAATGGAGATAGCGTCTCGTCCGACGTAGTCTCATCTCAGCAGTCTTCCTCTTTAAGTACATTTTCGTCCATTTTGGGTCGAAGTTCCCCTGTTATTGCAGCCCTTTCGCTTCATTATAATGCACTCATTTCGAATGCCAATGGCGTTGGAGCATCAAGCTTAAGTAACTCATGCATCGGACCAGGTACCTTCCTGACGGCACCCGTTGCCCTATGTGCGGGTCTACTTCGTCTAGCTCTATTGAATAATAGCATAAGAGGTGTAGCCTCCGAGGGTCTAAGAGGAATCCCATGCGCGACTGGTTTAATTACTGCATGTCGAATCGACCTGGATATACCCCCGCAAATCAGGGGTGAGACAATGAGCCGATTTGAGGCCTATGCGAATCAAGTGCCCGAACTGATCCGGAGGGGAATTACATTGGCTCAGCTTCGTCCTGCCCTAGGACCAGGCCAAATGCGACCGTTTATCTCGATTCCGGCTGATAGTAATTCGGGCCTCAACTCACCGAGACCACAAATAATCTTGCCACTTGTTCTCGCACAGCACTCCATTCATCCACCTGCATTCCGCAGTGATTTGCCAAGCCGTGACGAGTCGGACTTTGTCTCCTGCATTAAACAGACATGTACCTTAGCTCGTACTTTCATCAACTCAATGGCAGCACGTGACGGAGAACCAGCTCGAGCGAGGGACACTCCACACTTCCTCGATATGAATACCGTTGCCCTAAACTATTCAGCCCACCATGCGTCCCCGCAGCTAGTTTCATCAAGCGTGCGTATAGGAAGAAATGCTGATCCCGCGACTCCTGGACGTTCAAAACCCAGATCCAGCGCGCTATCTGACTTCGATTCCGTGGGTTCGGAAGGCGATGGCCTACTTGACGACGATGAGGTAAGAAGTCAGACTAGCGATACAAAGAGTCTGCTTTCTGCTAATCCTAGCGAAGCTACCTCGAACCAGAGCCTCCGCAGTGGAGTTAGCATTCAGAGCTCAGCACGGCGAGTGCTAAGTCGAATTCAATCAGCGAATCGATTGTTCCAAAAAGACTTGGAAGATACCGCGTTAGGTGGGGATATCATCGAGCATGAGAGAGACACGACGGCATTAAATTTGCTCACGGACCGTCGCATTGCATCGCATGGCTCGACCCTGAATATGGCCGACGCAGAAGAGCTGTTTGATACGAGAAGCAGTGTTGCACCCCCGTTCGAGAACTGCGAAGCTCGGGATAATCCTCGCTCTATTGCCTCAGGCATAAGTCCCATCCCAGACGGATTCCTCAAGCTTTCACTGGACAAACAGGTCGCGCTTCTTGCACTGGGACATGTCGCCCGCATTCAATATTCGGGTGACAACGTAGGTGCTTCCAAGTTGCTCATGGGTCGCATACTCCATGAGGATTCAGCTGCTATGGTATCATCTGAATGGTCGCAACTGGCCTGGATTGAGCCTACCTCGATGGAAACCCCGGGATTCCTTTTGGATCCAATGATTGGTTCTGAGCAAGTTGAGGAAGGAATTGGCGGATCTCCTCTTCTTGGCGCCCATGCGCTAAGCTCCGAAGCCGCAACGAGGGTAGGACTATTCTCACGCATCTTGCTCACGGCTTCTCGTTTTTCGCCTCGCGCAATTCCAGGCTCACTATACACTTGTTCCCAAGGTAGCAGTGAACGTATCGCGCAGATCGTCGTCCTTGATGCACTTTCATACATCACAGATCGCCCGCGACCCACTTCGATTGTTGTACCCACTGATCATGGTCGTGGTGTGACATTACATGAGCCGAAACGTCACAAACCCCTCCCTCCATCTGTACATGCCACAGAGATGCAAATTCACTTGTATCTCAATGCAGCAGATAGTCCTCGGCTTGCAATTGATGCCGCGCAGACTGCTGCCACAGTTCGAGGCCACGGTCTGACTTCTCTCGCAGATGAGTTTAAGTTCATCGCCGACTGCTTCTCCGCTTCACATAATGACGCGACTACATGGCGTGCGGATGTCATGCAGCTGGAGTTATCGGCACTCAGAGCAGCGCTCTATGCAGCTCGGAGTGCGCGCTCATGGAGTGCTGACACGAACTCGAGTGCATCCCTTGTGAGAGCCTTGCTGCTCGATTCGGCCCGACCGGCCTACAGTGGCACAAAATGGACGTCCCACGACAGCTCAACTGACATAATGGAGAAAGTTGCCGAAACCGATCTTTTTGCGATCGTTGACAGTAACCAGGAACAGCTACTGAATCAAGGGCGCTTCGTTGCCCAAGGGCCCGCCAGCCTCTCTTACTTCAATGCAAGTAGTCGTCGAGCGTTGGCAAGCTTATTCTGGGAACGGCCGATCTATAAGCTTGCGCTCATGTCTCACCCTGCGCTCTGTCTTCCTAGTGGACCTCATGGCGATGCTACGATTCGAGCATGTTCGTTTGATGATGTCCAATTTTCGGTTAAAGAGCATCCACGAATTACGCTGGCACCATCTAGTAGCTCTCCACGCCCGCACGCGATAGACTACGATATCCAACTGGATGGAATGCCAAACAACAGTACTAAACCCATGGTTACCCTGACGCCGGTGGTCCTTGATCACTATCACTCCGATCGTGGCATCCTTCTAGAGTCATCTTTACTGGGTAGGTCGCTGCTACCTCATCCTCATCCGACCTTAGGAGTATGCGCAGCTAGTGTCACAAAGGTGAAATCTATCCGCGAATCTTTCTTCTGTGCCCTAAGTCAATCGACATACCTCATCTCAGGACTCGCTCATCGCGTTAAGGCTTTGATGGTTGGGGACGGGCGCAAAGAGTTGAATCCCTCGCCTGACCTCTCCTTAAGGAGGTTAGTTCTTAGCACAGCTCTATTTGCATTGTTAGTTTGGCAGCGGCAATCGTACTTCCTCGACGATATGGAATTTCTCCAAAGAATCCCACTTGCTGCATCACTCCTTGTTGCGGCATCTCCTCTATATCGCAAGAAGGACTGCAACTGCAGCAAGGGTGGTCCATGTGATTGTTATGACTGGGTTCCGAGCGACATTATCCAGTCGGTCGACACGTATAGGCTGGCAAAGGATCTGGCAAGTCAGTGTCTATTTGAATTCGGCTTCGCAATCGGACCAGTTCGGCTCGATGCCAATTCTCTCCCCATTTCTACTGCCACAGACCCAGAAGTGTCCATGTACAGAGTCGGGTCGATGTTATCACAGCAGAATGCTACCTCTGCTTTCGAGTCCTCTCGAAGAAAGGAACAGCTGCTCGGACGGTCTAGTGATGGCTTTAGATTTAGCTCCAGCTCATCAGCCTATATAATCGATCCTCATAGTCACCATCAGCTGCACACTGGCATTAACGCTCGGGAACATTCAGTTTTGACTGTGGCAGAGACGCAGCCCTCAGAGTCCTTTCTTCAAGTATTGCCGCTTCTTCTGCGCCCACGGGGGCACGTAGATCTACCACTCAGAAGGGTCCATGCACAAAAGTGTGCTTCCATTGTCCATGAACTGTTCATTTTGCGGCGCATACTAGCTCCCGAGAGCCGTATGAGGCGTAGGTACTTTAGCTCCATTCTGCATTATACGGAGGGCATGTTGGAGACACTTTGTCGCAGTTTACCCTTTGTAGATTTGACATTAAGCGATTACGTTCCAGCTGATGAAACACCTTCGTTCCTTCGGCTCTCCGAAACGGTTCAAGCGATGTCTACCGCATTGTTGCTTATTGCACCTGGACTCAGACTTCACATACTGCTGACCTGGAAGGAACTGCTGGAGGGATTGCACTCAATACGAAGGCTTCCTCCTATCCGCCAAGAAGTGGGACTCGCCTTTGATTCCGAGGTTCTGGATGCGCTAATGTGGCTCGCAGCTGCCGAGACCGTAGTTGAAATTAATGCTCCCAAGAGGCTCCGACAGACACAGGCAGAGACGGTCAGGTTGTCGAGCCATGTCGCACAGCATGATAAGTGCGTTGTGCTTGAGGACGGGGGCCTCACCCACAATGTCACACAATGGCAACTTGAAGAAGCATGTAGCGGTGAGACGGCAAATCAGCTTCTTTTGCATTTGCTTGAAGCCGAACAGAACCTTGGGCTCGAGTCCCACTTACTTTCACGCGTTTATGAAGTGGTTGGCGTCCTGGTGCAATTCTTGGCATCGCCCACCTCGGTGCTGGTGCTAAGGAAGCTTCGAATTTCGCTCGCAGCTGTGTCTGTGCTCTTTCGCATCGTCCAACGGACCGCCTCACAGAAAGCCTTAGTTGGTCATGTGAACAACAAGTTCTCAGAGCTTGGAGCGTCGGAGGGGCATCAACTCTTCATACGGTCGAATGCTGAGGGAGATTTCAGCGCAGATGTTGCCGAAAAGGGAGCAAGGCTATCCTTAGAGGCTCAGGTCACGATCGGCTCCACTACGTATCTTCTAAGTATGCTATTGCTTGCGCCAGAAGCCACCGATAAATCCATTGCCAGTCAGATCGATATGAAAGCAAAAAACTCATCTGCAAATTTGCCCTCTTCATCGTCTTGTGCGAAGCTACCGAATTGTCCGGACATGGCCTTCGACGTCATTAGGTCGCAACGGGGTTACACGCTCTGTCCTATGCCTATTATCCCCAGTCGACAGCACCTAGCGGTGATCCTCTCTCGCCCTCCTCTTGGGCACCCCTCCGCTCGCGAAAAGGACCAGACAAGAGAGCCCACATCAGAGCTCAGGCCATGTATTGCTTGTGATGATGATAGCGATACGAGCATATCTCAACGCTATGTGAGATACTGCTCGAGTCCCATGAAGACCCGAGTGTTTGGCGCTCCGTGGCATCGTCCTGTGCAGGACTTCCCTGCAAACATGGCGTGCTCCCCTGAATCTCGCCTGACCATCGGCACTATGTGTTGTGGTCGCTGGGACTGTCTATGGGTCGTCGCACAGATGTGTCGGCGCCATCTACGCTGTGGGCACACGTGCACGGGTGAGTTTGGAGAAGAAGTTTGCGGGCCATGCTTAGAACCTGCTTGTGCGTCAGGCGTTCTACATCAGAACAAGAACTCTCTGTGTCATATCTGTTACGATGGTAGCCGTCTGGGACAACAGCCCAGCATAGCACTTGTTTGTGGTCATGTCTTTCATGCCTCTTGTTTACGCCGATGGGTGACCAGGCTATACCATGGACCAGAAATATCGTTTTCTTTCATGCAGTGCCCGCTGTGCAACGCTGAAATATCTCGATTTGCTTCGTCCTCCCGACCTCCCTCGCAACCCCCCAATATGCTTGACTCCATCATCCTCGCGGCGCGAGCGTTACGTGCGGTTGTCTACGAACGAGCCCTGGCGAAGTTGCGTGAAGATGGGAATTTCGAAGACACTCTCGCCCTTGTTAGAAAAGTCGGTAACGGAAGGCAAGAGTTTCCAGATCCCACTCCCGCGGAGTTGGCTGAAGTTGCTGCTCTCGCGAATGATAAGTACACGTTTTACCTCTGTCACCGCTGTGGTCGAGTCTTCTTTGGAGGAGAACGTATGTGCAACGAAGGAGTACAAGTCGAAGACGCCGCCCACGAGGCGAAGGTCCAAGAGCGAGAGGATACAACTGACGATCCCGACCAGCACCCAGCGGCACAACATGAAAGCCAGGCTGAGAAAGTGAAATCGAAAATGGCACTCATAGTGAGTCATCTTACATCGGCTGGATCAACGATTGAGCCGCACGATTCTACTGTCGATACAGAGGAGCTCTGTCCGGAAGCAATCGAAGCCCTGAGCGCTGGTCAGGAAGAGTATCCGTTACAAGGACTGAACCCTATGGCCAACGACCAGGCTTACCAGCATATTGTGAGCTCTATGATCCCATATTGCTCAGACCGGGCACCTTTGGATCTATTTGCAACGTATGCACGGTTGAAAGAAATTGATCCTAAATGGAAACATTTTGTTGAGTTCCAGCGCCGTGCCCATGAAGACGGAGCATTAAAATATCGACCTACAGACTACGTCTGTGATCAATGTGTACCATTCTCTGGCGATGAGTGCAAGCTGCATGGAAGGGACTATCTAGTATACAAGTGTCGATACTGCTGCTCAGAAGCAACTTGGTTTTGCTTTGGTCATGTGCACTTTTGTGATCCCTGTCACAACAATCACCAGATCTTAGGAAGGCTACCTGTGCACGAGCTGGCCCAGTGTCCAGCTAAGCCCGGGGAGGATGGAGGACTTCCTCTCTACACGCCCCCACCCTCAAGCAATCAGATAGATCAGGAGGCCGAACCGCACTCTCCCCCTGAAGTTTGTCCATGGCTTGGAATCAAGCACTCGCCCTCTGGCCACGAACAAGTCTTAGGATGTGGTTTATGTAAAAAACGCGCGTAATGGCTTGATCATAGCATACGTTACAAGTGTGTTCTATTGTGTTCTGTAAAAGAACAATGGAATGAAAGGAGCACTGAAGTGAGAATAAAGCAATGATTGGACTATACACCGAATGAACATAACACTGTGAGCAGAATGTTATTGAATGCAAAACTAATGATTACAGGTCAAACTTGATGGGTTCATGAGGAAAGTCTCCATCATCGTCCTCTTGATCGCGCAAGGCATGAAGGGAAATAGGTCGAAGCTCTCCGGTTGCGTTCAAGATTGTCGCAGTGAGCCGGGCTCCTCCTGGCGTTACTGGTGTCCCCGGCGCAGATGACTGCTGCTGCCGGGCATGGATGTGCGAAGGTTTCACTGGTGTCCTAGTGTAAGGTGATGCAGTCGGACTCGACTGGTCAGCATTGGGAATAACAATGGAAGCTGGAAGATTCTGGGTCGCAAAGTTCAAAGGAATGGGCATCGGGGACAGGTCTGCAGAATTCTGTTCCGCCTGGACAGGTTGTGCCGAAGCAGGGGCTTGTTGCGCCCCAGACCACACGACCGGAGGTGGCATCGTTAGAGCTGGTGGCAGCAATGAGTTCGCCTCCCCACTGACCTCATAAAAAGCAAAATGATCGTCGCGTATCGACTCAACTTTTCGCTCGACGTTATGTGACTGAGTACGGAATTTCGCGAGTTGCGGGTCATCAAGGGTTGCTGTCGTAGATCCAGTGGGACTCTGCACTGTTGAGTCCTTTCTGTCATCGGGTTGGTCTGGGATTGCCATTGCAGCAGCCACAGCAGCTGCAGCAGCGAGCACCTCTGAATTGCGCAACTCAGGTTGTTTGTAGCGATGCTTCTCATGGCCCCTTATCGTATCCACCTCCTCCTGGTCTGAATCCTCCGACAGGTCATCTTCATCTAAATCAACCCCTGGTCCGGCATGAGCATTTGATTTCTTACATATCCTCCTCTGAGAAACGTCATCACTTATGAACCTCTCCTGATGCACTTGCTCTTCTGATTCAGGTTGAGGACTCGAGTGGGAATATGACCGAGTGAGGGACAGTGCGCGTCGATGGAAGCCGTGTATATCATTTGGATGCGATGTTGAGTATTCAGGTTCGTGTTCGTCACCAGCTGCGTCACCAGCTCCGCTATGCTGGAGCTGAGTTGGCGATCTCGGATATGGCGATGCACCTCTGACTCGAGTTGTGAAATCCAGACTGAACCAGGGATGACCCAGCGCTTCTTCTACGGTAACTCGCTTATCAGGATTCGTAGTCAGCAACTTTGACAGCAGATCTCTGGCTTCAGGCGAGGCATCTCGCCACCCATCGACATCAAGTGAGTACGAACCTCGTAAGATTTTTGCCATCACAACCTCGCTCTGAGAACCTTCAAAAGGCAACTTTCCAGCAAGCATAAGATAAAAAATGACACCACACGACCAAACATCAGCCTTGCTTCCGTAACCGCTGCGAAGCAGGACCTCGGGTGCCACATAGCTCAACGTTCCACATGCGGTCTTGAGAGGTCGTGTGTCACTTGATGCAAACTTGCTGAGACCAAAGTCAGAAATGAGAATGTCGACGTTGCCTTCACTATCGAGATCGTGGCCTAGAGGATTTTCGTCTGATACATTACTGATCCGTGTATCATCTGAGCTGAAAATTTCGGAACGGCGATCATATTCGGATTGGTCGTAACTAACGGATAGCTCCTTACCTCCGTAGGCATTGCCGCGTACGAGAATGTTTTCTGGCTTCAAATCCCTATGGACAACTCCGCGCGCATGAAGATAGCGAACCGCGTCGAGAATCATAAACATAATGTGTTGCGATGCACTCTCACTGAGTCTAGCTCGTGATCGAATGTAATCGAATAGGTCGCCTCCAGCAGCGTACTGCATGACGAGGTAAATCTGCCTTCTAGATTCGAAGACCTCTTTAAGTCGGATAATATAGGGATGGCGCACCAACTTTAGGATTGCAATTTCGCTCCGCAGTGCTTCACTCCAAGCACTATCCACGACCCCTTTGTCAATTACTTTAACAGCATACCGTCGTCCGTCATCGTGTGAACGAGCCACATGGACTTTTGCGAACTGGCCGACGCCAATTTCCTCACCAATGGTATACTTCTCAGTAATCTGCTGCACCTTGGAATGTCGAAGCAGCGCAGTCACCCACTTGTCACGTGCAGAGGCTGAGGGAGCGTATAAGGTCTTAGCAACACGAGGATGTTCCTGGAAGATAATTTCAATTCCGTATCGCGGTTTGCCACGCACATGCATCTCCGCTTCATGGATGTCTGCTGAATCCTCTTGCTCCGGTGGCTTGGATTCGGAAACAGTTCCGCTGTAGCTCAGCTCAGACTTATCACGCGAATCGAAAGGTTCGATAAAGCAACCTTCAATAAAGAAGACATGTCTGGGGGTCAGAGCACCGGGTTTCGAATACGAGTAAAGGAAACCATCACGCAGGACAAAGTAGCGCTCCTGAAGGATTTTAAAGCGTGCGCCGACCTTGGCGAGCCAGCCTTGCATTGTTGGCAGCGGACCGTTGGTCTCAGTGATGAGTTGTTTCGATGACTCTTTCTCGTGGGCAGATGCTGTCATTGGAGAAGTTGCAGGGGCTTGTTCCAGCTCTGGCTGCGGTGGTAATCTGGACTTCAGCACGGTCTTGGTCCGCGTATCGGTATCCGCATAATTCGACAGCATATGATCATGATCGACGACCCGCGATGCAAGATACTTTGTCGTATCAAGGGAGCCACCACGCGACCAATCAGGGTGTGTCGTGGAAACTACTTCCCGAGATCTATCGGAAGCGAAGGTGGAGGTTGCCAGCGCGTGCTGACTGGCGTCCACATGTAATCCAAAGGAAGGAAGGGCTTCAATTTTGCCCCGACTGATCCCATGTTGTCGGAAGTGAGATGCCGAAGCTTGACCCGACTGGTTCCAACCCCCAATCGAAGAGTCAGGTCCTACAGTTGCACCAGCAGTGGCCAAACCTGAGTCGGAGGGATTTCCACTACCACCACCCCCGATGCTCGCACACACACTCGCTGCGTCACGGTCGACGACTGCGGACGCTTGAGTGATTGAATCATTGATTGCTCTTGAGGAGGATGAGGAGGAGGCGGAGGATTGCTGCGGCACTGGAGCGTACCCAACAGACACAGGGATCGAGAACCGCGTATCCATTCCACACCATCCACAGAAGCGAATACGGCGGCCGTAGTTTCCTCCTCGTGGCAAGTCTGAGAAATCCGAATTAGTTTTCTCTGCTGCTTCACTCATATCCTTGGGTCCATCGCATCTTGGACAATGAATCAGCGGGTAAGCAGCGTCGATAAGAGTTGCATTGCACTCAGGTCGGGGTGGAAACTCAATAAGCAAGCCCGATCCACATTCTGCACAGTACCTTGGGGCGAATAACGAACCGCAGTTGCAGCATACAGGTGGTGCAATGGGGATCCACATGGGAAGGGAAGAATCTGCGGAAATCTCTGCCGCCTGTGGATTGTACGCGAGATTCGGTGCTAGCCAAACTTGATATGGCTCTTGTCGAGAATCGGTTGACAGACGTGGGTCTAACTCTATACTAGGTTGTTGAGATTTGGAGCCAGTCGACTTGGTGGCCAATGCGACCACTGCATGTGCAGTCGCGGTTCCCACATCCGTGTGCTGTCTTGAGCATGAGGAACCTAAGTCTCGGTCTTCATCGATATACTCCAGAGGCATTGGCTCAATAGCATCATCATACGCCATGTCTCGATTGAAGTGGTCTGTTCCCTCGGATGCCGCGACTTCGTACGGTTGAAGGATTTGTGAATCCGTCTCGTCTGCGCCCTGCTTTAGCTTATCCGATGTATCAAGCGATAGTTGATTTACGTCAGGATGTTTCGGGACGCTCGTTCCTGATTCGGAGGATTGCATCTTGGGAATCGGTTGAGCACCCAGCTCTTTCGTTCCAACATTGCTCGACGAAGGTGTCAACGCAATTGGCGGAATTTCAGTGGCATTACTGTGACTTCGACTCTGCCGCATCTGCCTAAGGTAGGATGTAGGAAGTGTCGCGTGCTGACGGTTTGGTTTAAATGTGAATCGGGTAGCGGTGGGAACGCCTGAGGGTCTGGTAGACTCTGTGGTTTGTAAACGGAAATTCGGACTCCCTGCTATGGGTTGCCCAGCTGAGGAACTGAGTACTGAGGCTGTGTCAAGTGCCGTTGCGTTCGGGGACGGCACACGGCCACGTGCTACGGGATCCAGCTTTGGAACGTGAGACGAATAAACCACAGTAGGTGGGGGCAGTTTCGGATTATCAATGATCGACTTGCCACCCAAATCAGTGCGTGTAGTTGAGGAGACCGAGGCTGCTACTAACTTATCGTCTTGAATATCAGTGCTTTCAAGTGATTCTTCCCTGCCCTTCAGCTCGCCCTCACCACCATCAGCATCGGCAGCAACGATTTGCCAGGCAGTCGGCGCGAGGATAGACGACAAGACGTACGAGCCCTGAGCTTGCACTGGCTTCGGTTTGGACCATGAAAAATTGGACAAGAACGACTTCGAGCGAGAAACCCCTTGTTGACCTGAGTAAGGCGCACCCGATGACGGTACACCGTGCGAATAAGTTGGAGACTGAACTTGGCGGAGGTGTGTGGCGTACGGAGCAGAACCTGATAATTCTGGATAATAATTTTGATAATACTGCCCATTGTACGCAGCGGCGGGATGAGAATAATAGCTAGGCCCATAGTATGAGTATGCAACGTACGGATTCCAGAAATACTGAGGCTGCACCCCATGCTGCATGGCATCCAGCTTGTGTTCCTGCGGCTTGGGTGTGGCGCCAATGCGGACTCCGTTCGTCGATTCACTTCGCAAGTCGACCTCGGTAGATATCACGGTATTTGGATTCAGAAAGCTTGTTGCTTGGGATGTAGTTGGGGACGGCGCAGTGGATTCGCTTCGCCGCGGATGAGGCTCAGTCTGGGGCGTGAAAGAAGGTTGCTGGGAGGGGAAAGACTCTTGTTGAACGGATAACTCGTCGATCGAGGGTGAGCGGAGAGGTTGAGTGTCCAGGCACTGTTGCTCCGCAGATTCTGGAAAGTCTGAGGGCTTTCCACTCTTGTTGGGAACCTCAACTGCATCTAGGGCCTCGGTGAGCTTGTCCCTTTTCATTGCTGCAGCAGCAAGGAGTTCGCGAGGTACTGTTCGCGACTGTTGCCGCCTTGAAGTCAGCTCACGTCTCGCGTCGAAAACACCAAGCATTCCTGGAACTCCCTTACCACGTCGACCCATGTACTCCTCTTGAGTAGGATTAGATGTGGCGCTTGATGTTGCGGAGTGCGGAGAGTGGACCGCGTCCGAGCTTGACGCATTGGCCGAAGAGCTGCCCGCTAACGCAGCGTCTCCTTGGCCCTTGGAGACTAGAGTCGATCGCCCGGTGATCGTAAGGGCTGCAACGCTGTTTCCGGTTGACACAAGTGGTTGTCTGAAAGGTTTCTCGATTGAGAGAGGAACGCAATTAGTCGCCTGGTCGCTGGAAGCCTCTGAATTTTTGTCACCACAAATGTTCTCAGGCACGGAACCTGAAGGTCCAGCGGGAAGAGGAGGCGACGCAGGAACCACTGAAATGATAAGAGGAACATCTACATTAGCAGCTTGCTCCGATCTCTCAGTCGGTGTTAGCGGAACCTGGTTGGCCTTCTCTGTTGGGGTTGCTCCCATTAGAAGTGGCGGTGGCGGTGGCGGTGGTCTACGTCTTGGTTGAGCTACGAGGGGGGGGTGAGGTGGAGGAGGTGGGGGAGGACGCCGATGGTTTGGTGTTGTGGCTGAATCCGCACCAGGGCCAGCAGCTAGACCAAAGGGACTCGGCATCGTCATAGGTTGAGGGTGGAGTGGAGCTGGAGGTGGTTGGCTCTGCTTGGATGTGCTAGGCTGCCCCTTACTGGCACTGGAGGTGCTACGAGATGGCTCGTACTGTGAGGGTGCGTACAATGAGTGATCATAAAGCGGGTGTGGAGGCTGAGGGTGAAGCATTGACGCATAGTGCAAGTGGTATGATGGTCGATGGGGATGATGGGGATGCGGCAGTGGCGGAGGTGCGCGCTGAGAGAATGCAGGAACTGGTGGTGGCAATGGTGCATGGGCCAGAAAATAGGGTGTGGGGGCAGCGCCCGATGTGGACGGTTCCGGAAACACCATTGACGAGTCTGCAGCTCCAATACTTGGATTGGCCTGGCTTGTTCCCACACCAGGTTTCTGAGACTTGACCGAGCTCGACTCTCGAGCACGTGCCGCAGCAGACGCAGCTGCCGCTGTCACGGCTGCATTACCCATCGTCTCACCAGCGTTCGCAGCAGTTGTGAAAGCAAGATCGATGAATGAGAGCACTCCAGGATATCGAATCAACCATTTGGCAAATGCTTCATAAGGGATTAATTGAGAAGTTGAGAGACGAATGGAAGCAGTCTGACCAGGTAGGAGATTGCCCTTGTCAGACGCACCTCCCTGTTTCGACTTTGCTTCCAACTTCTGTGCTTCATACAGAGCAGCATCCGCGAGCGCGCGCACATGATATAGGAGCCTTTCATCTTGATTGCTGCTCACTTTACGAGTTGAAGCCCCTGGGGTCGACGTGGAGGTCACTGTCCCAGCAGCAGATACACCCGCCTGCGCCGCTGACACACTTAACGCACCAGTCGAATTGTCTGTGAGCGCGTGAGAAACCTGATCTGATACTACACTGCTGCCATTGTCAATTGATTGTAATCTACGCCCTGTCGCCCCTGGTGAAGGGGTTGGGGATCCACCAGGAGCTGCCGCTGGATTCGTCAGTGCTAGGTTATCTGCCTGTGGTATTGATGTAGTCGAAACACCTGAGGATACGGATGCAGGTGCAGTGCTCGCACTGCCCAGGGCGGACCCATCCTCAACGTGTGAATTCGATGATGTCGTCGCACTTGACGACGCGTGAGAGTGTGTCGGAGGCTCGAGATAGGCGCGATAGGGCTCGAGAAACTGAGGCTCGACTGGAATTACAGACGCAATGATGTCTACGATACCTGCAGCCTCAGCCTGTGTTCGAGTCATGTGACGCGTGAGATTAGCCTCGTACGCAAGCACGATTGAGATAAGCACGGTCTCGAGTTCCGCCCTGGTAAGCTGATTCTGTCCAGAAAGGTCAAAGATCTTGAAAGCAAACGCAATCTTATCTTCGTTGTTACCACGTGCATAGTGGGCAATACCAAACACGAACTCATCGAAATCGATCTCTCCGTCCTGCTTGGTATCAAACACTTCGAACAAACGATCACCCAGAATGCCAGGAGCATTGCTCATAAGCTTCAGAAACGTTGCCTTATTGATCGCATGTGTGCTATTCGACCTCGCCGCCAAGTCTCGGAACGCCGTACGTAGCACTTCAAGTTCCTTTGAGTCGAACCGTTGCTTGGCCTGCTTCACAGTCGTGAGAGGCTTCTTCGGAATGGGTCGCGAGGGCACCGTAAGGTCACCCGCGGCGGGACCCATCCCTCGGGCAACCCCTGGTTGCGAATGCACCAACTGCGCCTCATGAAGCGAGCCCTCCAGCGAATGGGTTTGGGAATGTTTCTGTCCCATGTGGGGTCAGCGTTGACGCTGGCGGGCCCTGACGCTTGGGTTTGGGCAGTGTGGGGTGTTACACAGTTCTTTTCTCAGTAATCAGTCGAATGATCAACCAAGCCGCGTGATTCAACTTGAAATTCACACGCTAGATATACTGGAAAATGTGGATTTTTAAAAGTGAGGCCCAGCACGAGTAGATGTTCGCCTAGTTCTCCTCGCACCCGCACGTGACGCGGATTTAAGCCAGTACAGTGGATGTTAGCAATGAAGCTACACCACACGCACGCACAAAAACCCGCGTGAACAGTGAGGGAGGGTGGAAAACAAGCGAAAAGGATACTCGTTCGAGAACAAATTGAAAGTCAAAAAGCAGGGTATAAAAACGCTAAGAAAACGGTATCGCCGCGAGGTTTCGAGTGGCCTTCAAGTATAATTGGATAGTTCGTCTTGATAGTAATTCCATGGTATACCTTATAACTCACTCTGACGCTGGCATACCTCTCAAATCCCTGTATAGAACGATCCTCCTAATGAGTGACCCCGAGGTGGACACAAAGACGGAGACGAAACAGACACAGCGATACTACAAGATCGATTGTCACACGCATATTCTACCGTCTAAGCTCCCGTCTGACTACTACACGCGGTACAAGGAAGGTCCGACCTACGTAACCTTCCAGCCGTGCTCCGACTCATGCAATGTCCGAATGTATAAGGGAGGTCAATTCTTTCGTGAGGTGGAACCGAACTGCTTCCACCCCGACGCGAGGCTGTTGGACATGGAACGCACTGATGTTGACGTGCAGGTGCTCTCCACGGTGCCTGTGATGATGAGCTACTGGCCCGATCCGGACGATGCTCTCGACTTTTCCAGACTGATCAATGACGAGCTACTTGAGATTGCAGAGACGCACCCTAACAAGTTCGTTGTCCTTGGCACCGTGCCGCTGAATCACCCAGAGCAGGCTATTAAAGAATTGCGGAGAATTATGGACCTCGGAGCCGTCGGTGTTCAGATCGGATCGAACGTAAACGGAGAGCAGTTGTCAGAACCCAAGTTCTTCCCTTTCTTCGAGGAATGCGAGCACCTGAACGCTTGTATCTTCGTGCATCCCTGGAACATGCCTAGAGAAAAGGAGACATCCAAGTACTGGCTGCCGTGGCTTGTGGGCATGCCCATGGAAACGACCATGGCGATCTGCAGCTTCATCTTTGGCGCCATCTTCGATCGACTGCCCAAGCTTCGAGTGATGTTTGCGCACGGTGGTGGCAGCTTCCCTGGCACAATCGGCCGTATTGAGCATGGCTGGCGATGTCGACCAGACCTCGTACGCATCCACACCCAGAAGAATCCACGCGAGTTCCTGGGCAAATTCTGGGTTGACTCACTTGTTCACGACGACGATGCGCTCGGCACACTACATCGCCTCATCGGAGCAGATAAGATCGTGCTAGGCTCGGACTATCCTTTTCCTTTGGGCGAAGACGTCCCTGGATTGGGCGTCGAGACGAGCTCTCACCTATCAGAAGATGCCAAGGCGAAGATTCTTTGGCAGAATGCCTTTGAATGGCTTGGTATCTCGGCCAAACGCTTTGAGGCTGCAATCGATGAGGCAAAACAAAAGGCTGTACAGAAGTCAAATGAGAAGGTAGTAGCTGAATAACAGCAACCTACTCGCTTCGCTATTATTAGCGACATATCCTGCAAGGCCGAGTTATTCGTTGTATTCGAAAGAACTCAGACCGCTCCCTCTTTACGTAGCTCCGTATGAGCGTCACTAATTTGTGCCTTCGACTTGACTCATTGTCAATACCAACGTTTTGGCTTAGATAAACCCACGCTTCAAGAGCGACTGATACAAAGCCACGATGAGTTTGCAAATGAGCCCCTGCATTAGATTAGCCCCCGCCAACAAAACGGGCATTTGTTCAAACTATCTTTGATTCCGTCTCTTCATTCTGTCCGTCTTTTACACGAACAAACCAACACATTCATCATGCGAAATGCTGAACTTGAGCTGCAAAATGTCAAGTATTGCCCGAGTTACATTTCTTCTAGGCATGGTCTATTTGATCTTCAGTTCTCACTATGGTCAATACCAGATGCCTTACCTTACTGTCAAATACGCACCTCCTATCTAAATCATAAATGCTATGTTACCTCGATTCTTTATTATTGCTTGGTTGCATCCAACTTCTTTAGAGCTGCCTCAGCTCTCTGCTTTTGCTTCCTGAGCTCGCGAACTTGCTCTAAGTTCTTAGACATGGAAGAATCACTCTCCATATCTTGGAGAGATGGCTTCTTGCCATTTTTCTCTGTGAACTCCGTATGCCAACTCTTAATCACGGCCGTAAGCTCTGTGAGTTCCTTATCACATCGTTCGATCTCTTCCAGGTGCTTAGCACGCTCTGCGTTGATCGCAGCAAGCGCCTCGGCCGCTGCACGTTCACGCTCCTGTTCAATGATCTTCTTGTCCTCGGGAGAGAGCTCAGCGTCATTCAGCTGTCCTGGGAATGCGGTTGACTTGAAGAACTTCTCGTAGCCTGTCGCACTCGGAGCAGCACCATGTGTGATTCGGGGGTTGAGTGCCGCCTTCTCAGTGGCAGGAAGTGACTCAAGCTGAGAGTTGTAGTCGGCTTCAGTGACTGCAACCGAATAGATGACTCGCATGATGGTACGGATCTCAAAGTTGGACTCGACGAACTCAGATTCTGCTGCGAGCGCCTTGTCAATATCAACTGAGGCCGAAACACCAGCTTGTTGACGCGCTGTTTCGCTTCCCTTCAGAGCCGCCGCCGAGAAGAGGGGAGAGATAACTACATCAGGCAATGGGAGCTTGGAAGCATCGCCGTTGGGTGATGTCTTACGCTTGTACACAACAAGATCCTGCTCATTGGAATCGGGCCGCTGAACCGGGATGACGGCCTCTGCTCCAGGGGCGAGTGACGCTAAGAGTGCAATGGGAGGCCGAGCCACGGCCACACCAACGTGGATGGCATCGAAAAGGGGCGATGAGAGAGACGAAAGCCCCTCAACGGTGAAGACATCTGCAGTTGAAAACCGCACGGTAGGATCGGCACCGGCAACGAGAGCAGGGTTGCTTGCCCTAACATTGCTGAGAGCCTGATCACAAAGTGCTTTCGAGACATCGACACCAATGACCTTAGACGAGGCTGCTTGGGTACTGGGCGATAATCCTACAATAGCTGCAGCAGCTGTACTGAAACGCGCTGCGGAATCAGCTGACTGAGCGATCGTGCCCAAAAGCGCAGTCACGAAGCCTGAACCTGAGCCGACGTCTAGGAAGGTCTTGGGCTTGAACGCCCCAGTTACCACACCTTGTTGCGCCCCAGTAGGCACAAGCGAGCGATTAATCGCCTCCAAGGCAAGTGCGTGCATGTGAGCACTGCTAATGGTAGCGTTGCAGCCAATCGAATGTGGCTTATCTTCGTAGGGATTCGGGCTCGGATCAAAGAACTTGCGATCGGTCTTTCGGAACGCGTACTCGATCAAGGGCGTTCGCAGGATGGAGTTGCGCTTAAGGTTGTCACACAGCTCAGCATGGCTTGAGCCACTGTTATTGTAATTCATTGAGAGTGAAACCAGCAGGTCGTCGCTGGGCATACCCGACATGACACTCATGTATCGGCAGCAGTGTCGAGAGACCTGGAGTGGGGTCTTATTCACGGCAATGGAAGCTAATCTAGCGCTAACCGCAGCACAAGAAGATTGAGCACTACGGAGAACCCCGAATCTGCCGGCAATCGTGGTATACAAAGCTGTGCTCGATCCGCACGCGCGAGAAACACCGCTCGTTGTGAGGGAAGCTTGAGCCAATGTCCGAAATAGCTTTACAGCGCGGGACTGCATGGCTGGTGTCTAAAATAAAACAGTTAGGCACAATAAACAGTGTGTCAGCTAGCAATTTAACCATACCGCGGATCAAGTGCATGACGCCTATTCCCATTTTCCGTGCGTAGTGTGTTTTGTTGCTCGCGTTCGAACGCCGCATCAGGCCTGACTACAGGGTCACCGTTGGGCGTCAGGTCTCTTGGCAACCAGGACGCTTCAGACTGCCTCCAATCGCTGGATGCAGTGGACCTAGCGGCGCATAACGCATCTCTGGTACAAACGGGCAGTCCATACTAGGGTAGAATGAAGTCTAGATTCACTTTTGGAGGAAGCGTGAATTTGGGGGTTTCCTAGAATGTCTTGAGAAATAAAGCGTGTTATCCGACTCACATCATCTATGCATACTATTGCCTCTCACATCTTGTAGGAACACTCCTGGGTGAGCCTCACAAATGGTACGTAACTTGACTTTTCCACGTCCTTCTTCGTCCCCTATATTTTTCGCGGCTTTCACCATTTCAAGCAGGTCAGCCCCTACGCACATGCGGCATTACGGAACCTTACATCCTTGCGCACCCATTTAACTACCGCTTTTCCTCCAGAAATTCCGATTCTGTGGAGATCAGGACTGCCCGGACTGGATCTTGGCTGAGGTCGCCGTCCTTTCCAAGATGACCTCCGTGCGAGTGAAGCTTCTGGCACGCCACCTCGTGAATGAGATGCTAGGGCAACCGCTAAACCCTGAGAAGATCAAAAAGTTGACGTCTGGCTCGCGTCTGGACTTCAGCCCGGAAGATATCAAAGCGATTCTCGCGGCGCTGACATTTATCATTAAGAATGCGATCCGATTCGAGGTCTCGGACGATGTACTCGCGCTTGAACTGGAGCAGCTCGGTCTCCCTCGCGATATTTGCAACGCCATTTGCCGCACCATTGCACAACACCGACAAGAACTCACACAAAGACAACGCGAAAGCATCCTGAGGCTACCGCGTCTGGCGAAGCTCGACTGGCGAGTAGACTATATCCTCGCTTCTTCAGATGTAGCCGATGCCGATTCCACATCCGTTCGATTGAAGTTACACATCCAGAAGCCCTCATCCGGTGATCATCTCGAAGCCGAGGTGCCTCCTGAGAGAGTTGTCGCCTTCGAGGCTTCTGTCAAGAAACTCAATGTTTTGTTGAACGATTTGAAGCAGGCACGAGCGATTATGCAGGCTGCAGGGAAGCAGTAATAACTCGCTGTTGATTATGAATACGTCCATCTGTATATCCATAAACCATTCGTATTGTGTTACACGGCAGTTTGCAGCAATAAGCATGTATGACACTTTGAATCGTTGAGAGAACGTGCTGTATGAAACTATGGCAACGATGGTGGATGATCGCATGCGACAGACATGCAAGGTGGTGAATCGTAGTCGACCAAATAACCCAAACTCAAGATAATTGCATCAGAAAGGTGGACAACCATTGCCTTAAGCGATGGTACAAGCGCAGTCATCCTCCGCTTTGACGTCTTCCGCTACAACCTTTTCAGGAGCTGCTTGCTTGGTTGGTGGTACATCAACCGCGACATGCTTGGGTAACTTGTCAGGAATGCCTGAAGGTGGTGGGGGCAGTTCTTTTGGCTCGTTAAAGGCTTGATTCGCAGCTGCCTCTTGTCTTCGACGTCGTTTGGCGGCTTCTTCTTCGAGGAATTCCTTTGGATCAGTAATGCCCTGTGCTCGAAGCATCGCATAGATCTTCTCAAGCATCTCCTGCTCAGACTCTGCCGGCTGCGAAGGCGCTGCCGGTTCTTGAGGCTGTTGTTGGATAGTAGCGGCTGTGGCACCGTCTGATGTGGCGAGATGTACAGGCGTGTCAACATTTGTTGGAGCTTGTACATAGCTGCTTTCGAACAACTGAATGGGCTTCGTTTGATCGAATGGTTGATCAGGCTGCATGGCCACGAACTGACTAAACTGATCATGAGGTTGAGTCTGGATCTGAGACTGGGCCTGAGTCTGAATCTGGGGCTGAGCCTGGACCTGAGGCTGAGTCTGAGGCTGAGTCTGAGGCTGAGTCTGAGGCTGAGTCTGGAGGACGGCCTGAGTCGACTGAGCTTGAGCAGCAAATTGCTGCTGCGGCTGCTGTGTTGGCAGTGGTGTGCTTGGCGCCGTCGCAGGCTGAGGCACAGCTTGCGTCGCTGGCTGGTAGTACTGAGACGGCTGTACAGTCGCCATTGCTGTGGCCGGAGATTGAGGCATCTGGGGTTGCATGGGTGACTGAACAATAGACGTTGGCAGATTTGCGCTGACAGGTGCTGATGCAGGGAAAACCGTAGCTCCCATTTGAACTACAGGAGGTTCAGGCGCTGCGACCTGCTGTTGCTGCTGCTGCTGCTGCTGTTGCTGAGCAACAACGGATAGTGATTGAGGCTGAGGTTGCGGCTGAAGTTGAGCTTGAGGCTGAGGTTGCGGCTGAAGTTGAGCTTGAGGCTGACCTTCCTGAATTGGCTGTAGCTGGTGAGGCTGAGGTGCTGGGCCCGACTCAGCCTGTACAAGAGGCATCTGAGGAACTGGCTGTGACGCCTGCATGGACTGCAGGGAGGGCGAATAGGAACGACCAGTGGAAATAGGAGGAACTTTGCTGAAGCCACTCTGCGAGAAGTGACCCTGTTGCTGGAGTTCAGCTGTGGTGATAAAGGTGACAGGCTGAACTTGAGAGCTTGATGAAACCGGAGACGCAAAACCTGCCTGAGCTGCACCGGCATGATTGACATCGGGACTATTAAAGGGTGTGATCAGACCCTGTTCAATGTGCGTGGGGGACGGTGTTGCAACAGCGCCCGTGGCCCAAAGATCAGTGGACGCTGGTTTCAAGCTTACACTATCAAGATTTTGAGGAGATGATTGCGTAACGTTGATATGCCTGCTGTCGCCGGATTGTGCATGGATTGGACTGACGGGTGGCTGGCCTGGGAAGGTTAACGGAATCACGGCGGCCGGTGAAAGCGGAGAAGGTGGATTCGTGCTCACTACGTCTATCGCGGCTGCCGCGGCTAAACCAGGAATACGCTGGTGTGGCTGAGGCTGCTGAGGCTGCTGAGTCATCTGCTGCTGTTGCGGCTGTGGTTGCTGCGGTTGGAACGCTTGGGGCTTCTGCGGCTGCTGGGAAACTTGAGGCTGCTGAGGCGCGGGTTGCTGGAAATAGGATGCTTGGGGCTGAGGCTGCTGAGGCTGCTGAGGCTGCTGAGGCTGCTGAGGCTGCTGAGGCTGCTGAGGCTGCTGAGGCTGCTGAGGCTGCTGAGGCTGCTGAGGCTGCTGAGGCTGCTGAGGCTGCTGAG
>Ga0180217_1000347_pt1 | contig 80199 bp, 70 predicted proteins | sample eDN3rd37CBELigOP_FD_128521 | JGI IMG/M metagenome (GOLD analysis project Ga0180217, IMG submission 128521) | Enriched Organic Plus compost microbial communities from Emeryville, California, USA - eDNA 3rd pass 37_C BE-Lig OP (version 2) (version 2) ...
GGGGGGGGGGGGGGGGGGGGGGGGGGGGGGGGGGGGGGGGGGGGGGGGGGGGGGGGGGGGGGGGGGGGGGAGGAGGAAGAAGAAGATGGGGAAGCCGGCTCATCCGCGGCGTGGCGCTGCCGCTGGTGCTTCGCGGGGCCGGGGGTGAAGGTGGCGATGCGCATGAGCAGGGCGGCGGCGCGGCGGGCGGTCTCCAGGGTGCGGCGGCGGGTCTCCAGGGCCTTGTGGCTGTCGGGGCGGACGGGGGCGTGGGTGACGATCTGGACCTGCTCGTCCAGCAGGCGGGTGAGGTAGCAGGCGGCGGCGGGGAGGTGGGCCGCGGCGACGAAGCGGGCGTGGCGTCAGCAGGCGCAAGCATGATCCGCGTGCGCAGACGCCATAGCGCCTGAAAGCCGCCGCCGCTGTCGATGATGAACGTCGGTGGCGGCACGCCCTCCGGTAGTTCGGTCGTAAGCAGGCGCAGAATGCGGGCCTTCTCGCGGGCGACGTGCTCCGCGCGCTGCTCGGGCGTGGCGTCCGCTGGCGCTGCGGGCACGTCGATATCGACGTGAAAGAACTCCACGGCGAGAATGTCCGCCTTGTCGGCCTTCTTCGTGACCGGGCCGCGCGTCGGGTTGAGTGAGTAGTAGACGTTCCATCCCGTGGTGTTCGCGCTGTCAATGGCAGTAGCGCAGGCATCGGCATCGCCGATCCTGTCACCGGCGACGGGGCCGTAGGTCTTCGTCAGAGCGGGCCGCTTCTCCTCCCGCTCGGGCCAAATGGCGGTGATGGGCCACGGGCCATCGGGGCGCAGACGGCGAAGGAACGCCACGGCGTGAGCGCCATACGAACCCAGTTCCAAGGGCTGCGGGTACGGCGTCGTCCAGTAGTCGCCAGCAGAATCAGGGACCGGGGGCGTGCTCATTGGTCAGCCCCGCCCTTCTCATCCGAACCGGCGTCGGCCTCTCCGAGCGCCGCCATTTCAACATATCGCAGCCAGCGTTCAGGGATGAAGATGGACCGACCGATGCGGTAGTGCGGCACCTTGCCTTCCCGCATCCAACGGGAGAGCGAAGAGGGCGAGGTACCCAGCCGTTCGCACACCTGATCGGGGCGCAGGAATCCGGGGAGAGGCTCGCTACTCACCGCGCACCCACCTTCCGCACCGGCTGATCCGCCGTAGGCACGTCGCGGGACGCGATGTACGAACGAATCGCGCTCTCCCGGTACCGCACCAGCCGCCCAACCCGCGTGAAGGATGGGCCGGTGCGCAGCACTCGCCAGCGGTTGAGGGTGTGCGGCGACAGCCCGAGTAGGGCTGCGGCCTCCCGTTCATTCAGCAGTCTGTCGATTTCACCAGTCGCCATCGTCGTGCCCCTTTTGATGGGCACCGGGTGGCGAACGGTCGGAAAACGAACGCGGCCTCCCGATGCCCGGCATGAACCGAGTACCAGAGGGAGGCCGTGGAAGCGGTCGGAACCGCTTGCACCGTTTTCCTGATGGTCCCCCGCACGGCTTAGCCGGTCGGGGGTCCGCCTGATGTGTTGTCAGTCAACTGTACACCTTCTGCCAGAAGCGGTCAAGGTTGCTACTGGCCCGCTGTTGCCACTCAACCGAACTCGGAGCATCAAACCCCGACGTGAGCCTTTCTCGGACCCACGCGGACAGGGCGGCAAGGAAGGCCGGACTGCGGACACTGCCCAGATGCCCGTGCTCGGCCACGAACCGTCGCGTGGCCGCGTCCGTCCGGGCCAGCGCCGCCACGTCCCGGATGAACTGTTGCGGATCGCGTACACCGGCCACAATCGGTGCGTCCGAAGTAGGGTCGAAGGTGGGGCGGCCGGGGAACTTCAGCACGTCCATCGACCGGACGGGGAAGCCCTCTGCCCGTAGTTCGTCGGCCTCGCGCCGCTGGGGTGATTTTGGGGGCTTGCTCACGCGGCCTCCTCTGTCCGCATCCCGCTCGCGTGCTCAAAGTCAATGCGGGCATCATCATCGAAGCCCCACAGCCGTATTTGTTCCTTCACGTCCTCCTCTGCCCAGTCATAGGGCATGGTCATATGGCCGGGGTCCGTGGCGCTTAGCAGGCAGTGCCCCAGTTCGTGAGCGATGAAGCAGCGGGCGTGCTGATCGGGCAGGCGGGCGAACCAATCGTTACAGAAGATCAGCTCCGGGGGCGGGCCGGGGCTGAACTGTGCCGCCGCGTCCCCTGTCGGACCATGCCGTAATCGGGGATGATCGTGGACTAGATGCGCCAGCATCCACACGTCACCGACTACGCGATGCCCCCGGCGCATGCGCCGACGATCCGCTGCCGGGATCGTGCGCCACACCTGAGCGAAGAGACGGGCGAACCGCTCGGTGTCAGTCTTCGCATGGGAGCAAAGCATGATGCGCGAAGATCGGCGGACAAGCCATTGTGCGGGGTTGGGGTTCACGCGGCCTCCTCATCGGTCAGTTTGAGGCTCGGCGCGCCCCAAGCTTCGCCGTACTTCTCCATCGCGTCAAACGCTTCGTCGCGGGACGCCCGGATGTACCGCATGGCCGTCTGGACGTTCTTCCAACCCATGATCGCCATGATGGTGCCGACAGGAACGCCCATCCGATGCAGTTTTGTGGCGACGTGCCCGCGCAGGTCGTGCATACGAACCCTTGGGCGACGCTCGGCGAGTCCGGCCAGTTCCAGCACCTTGACCCACGATGGGCGCAGGTCGCCAATATGCCCGTCCTCAGACCGACCCGGCAGGACGTACTTGGCGTCCCGTCCGGCGGCATCCTGCCAGCGGCGCAGCAGCGCCGCGGCTCGCGGGATCAGCGGCACGATATGTTCGCGCCTGCCCTTGAACTCGCCCTTGGGAATCTGGATGAATGGCCGCTTCGCGTTCAGGTGTACCCATGCCCACTGAAGCCGCAGGACGTTCGATTTCCGCAGACCCGTCCACGCCATCAGCCGCAGCGCATCGCAGCGGACCCGGTTGCCGCCCGCCGCTTCGTGGGCGTCGATGGCATTCACGATCGCTACGAACTCCGCCTCCGGCAGGTGGGAGTCGGCGTAGGTGCGGTTTTCCTTGTGCCCCATCAAGGCCAGAAAGCCCCTCGTGGGACTTTCCGGCATCGCGCCGGTGTGCTCACCACTCAGCATGCGGCGATTCCATTCCCACTTCCAGACCGACCCTAGCAGCGTGACGAACCGCGCGGCCTGAACCTTCGTGGGCCGCTGCTTCCACCCCTTGGGCACGGTGCCGTTGCGCCAGCGGCGGGGAATCTTCCCGTCCCGGACTTCGATGTAGCGGGCCGTCACGAACGCCCGGTCGATCTCGTCAAACGCAACGTGGGCGTGGGGCCTCAACCAGCGGTCGAACTTGGCCTGATCCTCTGCCCAAGTGGTCTTGCTGGCCTTCACGGCTTCGATGTAGTCGGCGAACACCTCGCCCAGCGTGCGGACAGCCGGGCCACGATCAGAGGACGCGACGTTGCCTAGGGGAGTCAGCGGACGGCCCGCATGTAGATCGGCGTTCCACGCGCTGGCGACCTCGCGGGCGCGGGCCAGCGGGATTTCATCGACCGCGCCGATCCGGTAGCGCTTGGGCGAGCCGTTGACGCGCCGGTACAGGTAGTAGGCACGCGAGCCGCCCGGCTGCTGGCGGACGCACAGGCCCCTCACTTCTGAATCCCAGAGGTAGTGTTCTTTGCCGTCCTTTGGGGGTGCCCACGTCTCCACGCGGGTATCGGTGAGACGGACTTTCTGAGTGGCCATTCAAGTGCTCTCCGGCTTGGATACAGGATACGATTCTGGGCTGTTTGGATACGTTTCCGTATGTCTCCCGATGTAGAAGGATAGTAGAAAAACGCCGTAAAAACCAGTGTTTTCTGCGTTCCGATGTCTCGGTATGTTGAGAGGTGCGGCCTGTACCGATTCTGCAACATCAAGTGGAAGCCGGGGAACGAGCCCCCGTACGCCCGATGACCCCCCCGCCGCCCAGCGCTGCGCCCGTCGCGGCCCCGCTCCCGGAAACCCGCGACGGCGCCTGGGCGTATCGCCTCCCAGCCGTGGGACCCCAGCCGCGCCAGCGTGCCGACGACGACACCCGGCGCCGCGGCGTCGGCCGGACCGACCGGCGCGACCCCGCCGTGCCGCTACGGCGACGCTATCACTTCCACACACCCGGAATCGTGTACATCGTCATCACGATTCTGATCGCGCTGGGGGCGTTCAACAGCCAGAACAACCTGCTCTTCTGGGCCTTCGGCTTCGCGCTGGCGATCCTCGTCGTCTCGGGCCTCATCTCAGGCCAGATGCTCATGGGCATCCGCGCCGTGCGTGAGCCCGCGGGCGCTGCGCCCGGGAGCAGCGCGGCCCGCGCCGTCGCCGGCGAACCGCTGGCGCTGGTCTACCGCGTCACGAACCGCTCGCGTTTCGTCCCCGCCTTCGCGATCGGCGCCACCGAATCGCCCACCATGGAGGGCGACGCATCGCGCTCCCCGCCCCAGACCTACGCCTTCCTCGTGCACGCCGGCCCATCCGAAACGGTCGAAACCCGCGCCACATTCACACCGCCGCGTCGCGGCGTGCTGCGCCTTGGCGACTTCCGGCTCGACACGACGTTCCCCTTCGGCCTCATCCGCAAGGGCCTGCTCTTCCGCCAGCCTCGCACCATCATCGTCCGACCCAAGCCCCTCCCGCCGCCGCCGGACCTCTTCCGCCGCCGCCCGGCCGGCGATCACGGCGCCCAGCCCCGCCCGGCCCGCGCCGGCCACGGCGAGGACTTCTTCGCCCTGCGTTCCTACGTCCCCGGCGACAGCCCCCGCACAATCGCGTGGCGGGCCAGCGCCCGCGCCGGCGACCTGCTCGTGCGTCAGCACGCCCAGCCCGCGCCCCGCCGAATCACCATCGTCGTCCACACCGACCCCGCCGCGCCCGAGGCCGACAACGAAGCGGCCATCTCCCGCGCCGCCGGCATCATCGTCGCCGCCGCCCAGCGCGGCTACGAGATCGGTCTGAGCGTCCCCGCGGCGGGCATCACGCGACGCCCGCTCCCCGGCCCCGCCGCCGCCGGTCGTCTGCTCGACGACCTGGCGCTGCTGGACCTCACCGCCCCCGCGTCGCGCACGCCCTCGCCCCGCATCGCCCCACGCGGCGAACTGGTCGTCGCCGTCCACGCCGGCCATGTCGATCCCTCGCGCGGCCCGGCGGGCGCGGTGCACGTCGCCGGACCGGATGAGCCCCCGGCGCAACACGCCGCCGCCCCGCGCATCGGGAGCCCCGCCGCATGACCGCCCTGGCCTCCAGTGCGATCGCCCCGGCCCGGCGCATCCCCGACCGCTTCAACACGGTCGCCTGCCTCGCCGTCGGCGCGGCGATCATGGGCTACTGCGTCGCCGAGCCCGCCCCGGCGCTGGCCGCCTTCAGCATGCCGGTGCTCGCGCTGGGGTGGTGGCTGGCCCGCGGCGGCACGCCCACGGCCCTGCCCCGCGCGGCGATCAACCTCCTGGTCATCGCCGCCATCGCCCGCGCCTTTTTCAGCGTCGCCAACTCCGGCAACGCCGTCGTCTCGCACCTCTCCGAGTTCCTCGTCCTCATACAACTCATCAAACTCTTCGACCGCAAGGCCCCGCGCGACGAGGCGCAGGTGCTCTGCCTGAGCCTCTTCGTCGTCCTCGGCGCGCTGCTGACCAGCAACGCCCTCGGCGTCGGCCTTCTGCTGCTTGTCTACACGCCGCTGGCGACCGCGGCCGCGATGCTGCTCCAGATCCGCGCGGGCCTCACCCGCGCGATGGCCGCCGAAGCCGGCGCCGCCCCGACCCGGCTCGCCGCCGACCTCTCGCGCCCCGGCCCACGCGCCCGCGCAGCGCGGCGGCAGTTTGGCGGCGTGGTCGCTACCGCCGTCGTCATGGCGTTCGCGCTCGCCGCCGTCGCCTTCATTGTCACGCCGCGCAACATCGCCCCCGACCGCCTCGGCCGCATCCAGCCCCGCGGCGCTTCCATCGGCTTCAACGACGAGATCCGCCTGGGCCGTTCCGGGATGCTCGAGCAGCAGTCCACGCCGGTGATGGACGTAGCGGTCTCCGACAACAACGGCAACGACATGGGCTCCGAGCACCGCGCGCTCTACCTCCGCGGCGCTGTGCTCACCGACTACTTCCGGCAGAGCCAGATGTGGACGAACCCCCGGGAGGACCGGCGGCGCGGCCGTTACACCAGCAGCCGCCATGTCGCGACAATCCAGCCCCAATCGCGGGTCGACTTCGCCGCGCCCATCGCCCCCGGCCTTGTTGTGAAGCAGGATGTCTTCATCCGCTCCCTGCCAAGGAACGACCGCGAGCCGTACCTCTTCGCGCTGGCGACCCCCTTCGCGCTCGAAACCGGCACGACCAACGATGTCACCGTCTCCCTCCCCGATTTGACGATGCGCCGGCAGGGCAATGCCTCCCGCCTCCGCTACACCGTCTGGTCCGATCCGCGCGGGGTGACGCCGCTTGGGGATCAGCAGTGGCCCCGCATCCGGCGCAGGCCCCCCAACCCGTTCCGACAGGGCCCGGTGCGCGACCTGGCTGTGAGAATCCTGGAGGCCGAGCGCATCCCCCTCGAGCCCGAACAGCGCACGCCGCCGGAGGTCCGCTCCGCGGCGCTCGCGTTCATCAACTACCTGCGGCGCGACTTCACGTACACGCTGCAGATGGTCTCACCGCCCGACGGACGCGACCCGATCGAGTGGTTCCTTCTGGAGAACAAATCCGGGCACTGCGAGGACTTCGCCTCGGCGCTGGTCGCGATGTGCCAGGCCGTGGACATCGAAGCGAGGCTCGTCACGGGGTATCTCACCACCGAGTACAACCCGATGATGCGCCAGTACGTCGTCCGCCAGTCGCACGCGCACGCCTGGGCGGAGGTCAAGATCGGCGAGCGCTGGCAGATGATGGACCCCTCGCCCCCCAGCGCCATCGCCGAGGGACAGCGCCGCGCCCGCGGCCTGGTCGGGCGCCTTCGCCAGTTGTACGAGGCCATCGACTTCGCCTGGAACCGGTCCGTCGTGTCATACGACGAGACGCGCCAATCGAACCTGCTGACCCGGCTGATCGAGTCGGTGCCGATGGGCGCGCCCGCCCTGCGCTGGCTCCAGGAAACCTCGCGGCGGGTCGCCGACATGTTCTCCTCGGTCGCGACGCCCGCGACCGGGCTCGCGTGGCTCATCATGGTCCTGGCATGGCTGGGCGCGATGGCCTTCGTCGTGCCGCGGCTGCGCCGCCTGCGCTGGCGCCGTCGAGGCACGCAGCACGACCCCGCCCTGCGCCGCCTCCTCGCGGGGACCGGCTTCTACGAGCGGGCCCTGGCCGCCCTCGCCCGGGCCGGACTCGGCAAGCCCGACGCCCGCCCGCCCCTTGCCCACGCCGCGGCCGTCGCCGCGGCCGACCCCGAAGCCGCGGCCGATTTCGAACGCCTCGCCCGCCTCTACTACCACGTCCGCTTCGGCGGTCGCCATCTCTCGGCCGACGAGGCCGGCGCGGCCCAGAGCGCCCTGCGGGCCCTGACCGAGCGGCTCTCCGCCGCCGGCCGCCGACGCGCCCGCCCATAACCCGCCCGCGCAAGCCTCCCAGACCCGCCCCGCGCCGAGCCCCCGGCCGCCCCCGGCAATACCGCGATCAAGCGTCGCGCAACTCCTGCCGATCGCACAACAGCCGCGGCAGATCCGGTCCACCCTGGACCACCGCACGCCGCACCCCCTCTCGCACAACCCCGACCCACCCCGCGAAGCCGAGGAGAGCCGTGCCAGCCTCACGTTCACGCACCGAGCACTGGTGGGACTGTCTGCGCAAGATCCACGAGCGCGGCGGCGCCATCGAAATTTCCGTCGCCCGCCCCGGCGCGACGCAGACCCAGGACGCCGGCTCAGACCTCGTCTGGCGCGTCAAGGTCGTCGCGCTCACCCCCGACCAGATCATCGTCGAGCAGCCCGCAGCCTTCGGGCGCGCCATCGACCTGTGCGCCGGCGTAGCGCTCATCGGCGCTCTGACCGTTGGTCAGAACCGCTGGATGTTCCACACGCGGACCATCGGCTACCACGAGAGCGCCGGGCAGCGCAACCTCGTGCTCGAGGCCCCCTCGGGCGTCGAGCGCTGCACGCGCCGCGCGTTCTACCGCATCTCGACGGCGGACCTGCGCCTGCCGCCGGTGCAGTGCTGGCCGCTGCTGGACCCCACGAGCGTCGTCGCCGCCGAGGCGGCCAACCGGCTCCAGATCGAGTCCCTCCGCGCCGCGGGCGCGACGACCACGCCCCCGCTCACCGCCGACCCCAAGGCGCCCCCGGAGCCCGAGTCGCTCCTGCTCCCGGAGGTCGGCCCGCTCTTCACGGCCAAACTCGTGAACATCAGCGGCGGCGGCCTGGGCCTGCGGCTCGACCGCTCGGACGCGGGCGCGCTGGACCGCCGGCCCCACTTCTGGCTCCGCGTTGACCTGACGCCGCAGATCCCCGCCCCCGTCGCCGTCACGGCGCGCCTCGCCCACACCCACATCGACTCGGCGCAGAACGTCTATGCGGGCATGGCCTTCGAGTTCGCCTTCAACCAGGCCCACCGCAAGTTCGTGATCGACCTCTTCACCGGCTACATCGACGGCCTGATCCGCAGCCAACTCGGCCGCGGCCGCATCGCCGCCGCGTGAGCCCGCCCGCGATCACGGCCACGCGTGCCGGTCGTGCATCGGGTCCTCGATGATCTCCGCGCGGACCCACCCATCGTCGGACCGCAGCAGCACGTGGTTCGTCCCGCGGTTGACGCTTGCCCGCAGCGTCCGCCCGTCGTGTTCCATCCGGTCCGGCCGCAGCAGCGGGCTGTGGAACTCCTCCTTACCCCCCTCGGCGATCAGTTCGAACATCCCCGCCGAGTTGGGCCCGACCTGGTACAGCACCGAGCCGCGGCTGGTTACCAGCGCCACCGGCTCGAGCATCGCCTGATCCGTCCGCAGCAGAATGTCGCCGTTGGATGACCCCAGGCTCCCATCCGGGAGTTCCACTGGCCCGTTCTCGACCTGCACCGCCCCCGACACCCCGACCAGTTCCACCAGCCCCCCCCGGTTCCAGATCGTGACCCCGGAGCACGCCGGGACGCGGATCGTCAGGTCCACCCACACCTCTTCCGGGTTGGGCCACATGGCCCCCGTCCGGACCTTCAGCACGTTCCCGCCGGGCTGGCGCTCGACGTCCATGACGACCGACACGGCCTCCGCCGGCCTCCACTGGATCCCCTCGGACCAGGGCTGGCGAGCCCCGGCCACGGCGGTCGGAACGATCCGCTCCAGCGACGGGTCCACGATGATGCGGACCGAGCCGTGGAAGTTCTGGACGTCCAGGGCCGACCGCTCCGGCCACCCCTCCGCCGGCTCCTTGACCGAGACGTCGATGCTCCGCTTGTACGCGCACCCGCCCGCGCCCCCCAGGGCCGTGACGGCGGCGACCGCCAGCACGATGCCCCGAATGCACGCGTGGACCCGTCCCTGAACTCGTCCCTCGACCAGGCCTGCTCGTCCCATGGAGACCTCCGGCCCCACCCCACCGGTCCCCCACCCTCTCGTACGTGGCCCCGCGTCGGACGCCCGGAGCCGAGCGGGCGATTGTACCTCCCGGAGCGGGAGGCGCCCCGTGGCTCCGTGCTTCATGCTGGACCAAGTCTGAGCCATTGACTAGCAAGGGGCGCGCCATCCCGGCCTATCCCGCTTGACGGCCCCTGAACGGCCTCATTACACTGCTTTGAGCCGGCGGGTAGGCCGGCCCAGTTTTCACCGGTCCCACCCGTCGAGGGGATGGGAACACCGTTTCACGGCGAGCGACAGGGGTGTGCGGTCGGCTTGCGTGCCGACTTCCGCTGCTGGCGCAAGCCCTTGGTCGGCCCACGACGGCCGGCCCTGCATAGATCGACCAGAGCCCAGGCCATTCGTTCTCCTCCAACTTCCACCCACGCTTCACCAGCCGCGAGTGACCATCCTCCGAAGCCACCCCCAGCCTGCCACGACCCACGGACCCCTGTGCACCCCGCACTGGGCCCTGCATCAGCCGCCGCCGACTCCGCACCCGTGCGGCGGCCTCCCGGGTCGCTCTGATGCGATCGAACCTGTGATGGGGTGAGGCCGCGCCCAGCGGCCGCCATCCCCCTCCCGCTTCCCCTCGACGCCGTGGGTCCGTCCACCGGCGCGCCCGGTCCGCACGGGCCCGCCGCTGCTCGAGGGACAGGCGATGCATATCCCCCCAACTCTCACCTTGGCCGAGGTCTCGGTTCTCGCCTCGGCTCTCATCGCGATCGCCGCGCTGGCCGTCGGCGTCGGGATCGGCGCGTTCCTGATCAAGGCGCTGACCGGCCAGACGATCGCCCAGGCCAAGCGCCAGGCGGCGGAGATCGCCGCGCGGGCCGAGGCCGACGCGAAGACCATCACCGAGCGGGCCGAACTTGAGGCCGAAAAGTCGATCCTCGAAAAGAAGGAAAAGTTCGAGGCCGAAACCGAATCGGCCCGCGCCGAGATCCGTGAGACCGAGCGCCGCCTCGCCAAACGCGAGGACCTGCTCGACAAGAAACTCGAGACCTTCACCCAGAAGGAGGAGCAACTCGCCCGCGCCACCGAGGCCGTCAAGGTCCGCGAGGAGCGGATCGCGGCCAAGGAGGAGGAGATCGAGCGGCTCCTGGCTCAGCAGAAGGCCAAACTCGTCGAGGTCGGCCGCATGAGCGAGGCCGAGGCCCGCGCCGAACTCCTCAAGCGCGTCGAGGAGGACGTCCGCCTCGACATGGCCAAGGTCGTCCACAAACTCACCGAGGAGGCCGAGGCGGAGGCGAAGAAGAAGGCCCAGGAAATCACCCTGATGGCCATCCAGCGCTACGCCGCGGAGCACACGGCCGAGAGCACCGTCCGCGCGGTCCCGATCCCCTCCGACGACATGAAGGGCCGCATCATCGGCCGCGAGGGCCGCAACATCCGCGCCATCGAGAAGGCCACCGGCGTGGACATCATCGTGGACGACACCCCCGGCGTGATCGTCGTCTCCTGCTTCGACAAGATCCGCCAGGCCGTCGCCGTCGAGGCCCTCAACCGCCTCATCGCCGACGGCCGCATGCACCCGGCCCGCATCGAGGAGGTCGTCGAGAAGGTCCGCGCCGAAATCGACGAACGCGTCATCAAGACCGGCAAGGAAGCCGTCATGGAGGTCAACCTCCGCGGCGTGCATCCCAAGATCGTCGAGGCGATGGGCAAACTCTCCTTCCGCACCTCCTACGGCCAGAACGTCCTCCGCCACAGCATCGAGGTCGCCTTCCTCAGCCAGATCATCGCCGACCAGCTCGGCCTCGACGGCACGATCGCCCGCCGCGCCGGCTTCCTCCACGACATCGGCAAGGCCATGGACCACGAGATGGAGGGCGGCCATCCCAAGATCGGCATGGACTTCGCGCGCCAGTTCGGCGAGCGCGAGCCGATCCTCAACGTCATTGGCGGCCACCACGGCGACATCCCCGCCACCAGTTTCTACACCCCCATCGTCATGGCGGCCGACGCCGTCAGTTCCGCCCGCCCCGGCGCCCGCCGCGAGAGCCTGGAGAAGTACATCCAGCGCCTCAACGAACTGCAGGACATCGCCCTGCGGCAGCCCGGCGTCACCGAGGCGTACGCGATCCAGGCCGGCCGCGAGGTTCGCGTCATGGTGGACGCCAAGCGCGTCAGCGACGAGGAAGCCCACAAGATCGCCTACGACATCGCCAAGAAAGTGTCCGAGGAAATGACGTTCCCCGGCGAGATCCGTGTGACGGTTCTGCGCGAAACGCGGGCGGTCGAGTTCGCCCGCTGATCACCCGCTTCGGCGGGAAAGGAGGGCCCGATGTACCTGGTGCTCGACCGCGCCCCGGCCGGCGAGTCCGCCCCGCCGCGCATCCACGTCCCGGCCCTGGCCCGCAACCTCGACGCGCTGAGCGACCTGCTCAAGGGCACGGAACTGATGGCGCCCCGCGTTCTGGTGAGCGACGCCTGGTTCGACGCGATCCAAGGCCTGCGGATGATCCGTTCGCTGCGCGCCGCCGTGAACACCAAGCCCGACGCCGTGGACGACGCCGCGGCCGTCCTCAGCGACATCGCGGCCTGCGAACGCCACCTCATGACCGCCCACCAGGAGTCCATCGCCTTCCACCTCGAGAAGGACGGCGCCTGACCGGCAGGACGGTCCCTGAGCCCCGCCGACACGCCCTACGGCGTCGCTTCGAGGTAGTGCGAGATCGACCGGACCACCTTCCCCGCCTCATCCAGCACGAACAGTTCCGCCGACATCTCCCCCGCGGCTGTCCGGCTGAACCGCCTGTAAACCAGCACAAGACTCTCGACGCCGATCATCAGGTCGGGTGAGAGCATGGCCCATCCCACCCGCGATGCACTGGAGGACGAATGACTCGGGTGGTACGCTGGCGCCATACCGGTCCCGCCCGAGTTCATGTCGCTCTTCTCCCACACCGCGCCGGGCCTGGTGTTCGATGAACATCGCGCGGCCAGGCAACCCCGCCGCGCCCGCAGCACCCCGCACCGGCTCGGCGGCCGACCGTCGTGGTGGAGCCGCAGAGTTGTGCGCCGGCTCGCGTCACACCCGGCGCTCTCCGACTTCGCCGAGTTCTACACCACCCACGACGGCGCGGACCTCTGCATCATGCCGGACCCCTTGAACGGAGGCCAGGCAGCCGCGCTCAGTCTGCTGCCCGTGCGCGAGTGGAAGCCCGCCACCGCGCAGTTCACGCGGCGTCACGCGCTCCGCCGCTGGCAGGCCGAGCAGGTCCCGCTGTACCGCTCCGCGCCCTGGCGTGTCTTCGCGCTCTCCCCCAGCGAGGGCTTCTGCCTCACGATCTTCTTCGGCGGCGAGCACGAAGGCGTGCCCCTCGCCGGCAAGATCTACCACCTCGCGCTCGACGGCCCGCTCGCGGCGGATGAGCCAGTTGCACCGACGTTCCACGACCTGCTGCGCCAGCTCGGGACCGACCTCGGCGGCTTCCTCGACCGGATCGGGTTCACGAGCGGTGTTCAAGGACCGGGCGGCGGGTGCCCACGCGCGACGAGGCCGGAGCCCTCGCGATGGAGCAGTTCCTCTACGCGCCCGACATCGTGTATCAGGGCGCCGAGTCCCTGCTCGGGCTCGCGTCCCCGTTGGTGAGCGGCACGGCCTGGTTCTTCTGGTAGGACTAGTGGTGTGTGGGCCTACGGCCCCGCCCCGCTCACATCATCTCCACCACCATCGCCACCGAGTTCCCACCGCCCAGGCACAGCGCCGCGACGCCGCGCTTCCCGCCCGTCCGCCGCAACTGGTGCAGCAGCGTCGTCAGCACACGGGCGCCGCTGGCCCCGATCGGGTGCCCCAGCGCGATCCCGCCGCCGCAGATGTTCAGTTTGCTCTCCGGGATCCCCAGCGGCTTGATGTTGCTCAGCACCTGCGCCGCGAACGCCTCGTTGAGTTCGAACAGGTCGATGTCAGAGACCTTCAGCCCCGCCTTGTCCAGCGCCCCCGCGATCCCCGTCACCGGGGCGTAGAAGATCTCCTTGGGCGCCACGCCGCTGGTGTGGTACGACACGATCCGCGCCATCGGCTTGATGCCCAGTTCCCCCGCCCGCGCCAGGCTCGCGACCGCGACCGCCGCCGCCCCGTCGCTGATCTGGCTCGCGTTGCCGGCCGTGATCGTCTCGTGCCCCGGCACCGGCCGCAGTTTCGCCAGCGTCTCCGCCGTCGAGTCCCCGCGGATCCCCTCGTCCGCCTGCACGCCCGCGCCGGCGTTGTACTTCTTGTCCTTGATCTGCTCGGCGCTCAGCGGCACGATCTCGTCCTTGAACCACCCGTTCTTCGTCGCCTCCGCGGCGCGCTGGTGGCTCTGGGCGCTGAAGCGGTCCTGCTCCGCGCGGCTGACCTCGTAGCGCTTCGCGATGTAGTCCGCCCCGTTGGTCATCCCCCAGCACTCGAAGGCGCACCGCAGCCCGTCGTACTGCATGTGGTCCTCGAACGATGTCGGCCCGAACTTCACGCCCTCGCGAACGCGGGCGAAGTGCGGCGCCGCCGTCATGTTCTCGAAGCCGCCCGCGATCACCAGCGAGTTGTCCCCCGCCTTGATGCTCTGGGCCGCCTGCATCACCGCTTGGAGACCCGAGCCGCAGACCTTGTTGATCGTCACCGCGCTGGTCGTATCCGGAAGCCCCGCCTTCAGCGCCGCCTGCCGCGCCGGGTTCTGCCCCAGCCCGGCCTGGAGCACGCACCCCATGATCACCTCATCCACGCGCCCACCCGCCGCGGCCTCCTTCAGCGCCGGCACGCTGTCGAGCAGGCCCGCCACCGCATACGCGCCCAGTTCCGGCGCGGGAACCTTCGAGAGACCGCCGAAGAACTTGCCGATCGGGGTCCGCTTGGCGGCGAGAATGACGGGGGTGTTCGCGGCGTCGGGCATGGCATCAAACTCCTCGGACGTGCTCGGTTTACGGGGGAATCCCTCACTTTAGGCGGGGCTTGCCAGGCGGGAACGCGGCCGGACCGTTCCCCCGGGCAGATGCCGGCACTTGTGTGACCGTTGCCACGCAGGGGCGCGTGATCCTCGCGCACCACGACCTCCCCTATGCTGAACTGTGCGAGCGGATCATGTCGGTGAGGGACCTGTTCTCGTAGCGACCGCCGCCGCGGCCGCCCCTCCCCGTGGCCGGGCCGACAAGGCTTGGCTCGCGGCCGAGTTCATCGCTCTGTTCCTGCTGGTCCCCACGCTCGCCTTCATGCAGATTCTGCCGCGCCTGATCATCCCCGTGCTCGTGGCGGGCGGGGCGGTGTGCCTGGTGGTGCTGCTGCGCGACCGCGCTTTCGACCGGCGTCAACTCGGCATCGGCCCCGACGGCCCGCCGCCGCGCGGCGCCGTGCGCCGCATGATTGTCCGCTTCCTCCTCGGCGCGGGCGCGATGCTCGCCGGCGTCGCGCTCTTTGACCAGGGCCGGCTCTTCTACCTCGTCCGCACCCGCCCGGAAGTGTGGGCGATCATCATGGTCGGGTACCCGGTCCTGAGCGTCTATCCGCAGGAGATCATCTTCCGCGCCTTCATGTTCCACCGGTACAAGCCCGTCTTCCGCGCACGCTGGGCGATGATCATCGCCAGCGCCGCCGCCTTCGGGTACGCCCACGTCGTCTTCAACAGCCCCATTGCCGTCGCCCTCTCGACGATCGGCGGCGCCATCTTCGCCCTCACCTACGACCGGACCCGCTCCACGCTCTTCTGCGCGATCGAGCACGCCCTGTACGGCTGCTTCATCTTCACCGTCGGGCTCGGCGTGCACTTCTACGCCGGAACAATGCGTTTCGCCGAGTCCGCGGCGGGGGCGGCGGGCTGGTAACAATTGCGGCGACACACATCGGATCGGGGGGGAGGGGGGAGGGGGATGGAGAGACCCGATGACCATGCTCAGCGCTGCGCTCAGCCTCCTCATCGCGATCCCCACGCTCCCTGCTCCCTCCGACCCGCCCGCCGCAGCGCCCCAGCCGGCCGACGCCGCGCCCGAGACGACCCCACCCGCCGAGCCCGCCCCGCCCGTCGGCCAGTGGCATCCGCTGACGTTCGAAGGCAAGGAAGGCCGCGTCCACGAGGCGAGGCTCTGGTCCCCCGAGCCGGAGAAGGCCAACGGCGTCGGCGTGCTGCTCATCGGCGGCGGCGCCGCGACGGACATGCACTGGACGATCCCCGGCTTCGTCCCCACCGTCGAGGGCCGCCCCGACCGGCAGACGACGCTCGACGGCCAACCGACGCGCGACGCCGACACCATCGCCCAGGCCCTCGTCGAGCGCGGCTTCGCCGTCCTCCAGTGGAGCATGATCCACCGCGACGACCCGGCCTATCGCGAGAATCCCATCCGCGCCGCGGGCGTCGAATACCCCGACAGCGTCGACCTGACGCGCAGCGCCCTGCGCCTGCTCCGCGAGCAGCCGGGGATCGATCCGAACCGCATCGCGCTCGTCGGCCACAGCCTCGGCGCCACGCGCGCCTGCCACGTCGCCGACGACGGCGTCATCGCCATCGTCTGCCTCTCGGGCGCGAACCTCAGCAAGATCCGCGGCCGCCCGGCCGACTTGACCGAGCGGGCGCTGCGGGCCGCGAACGACGCCGACATCGAGCGCGACGACGCCATCGACGCCGACGAGTTCCAACTGTGGGCCCAGCGCAGCGACGCCCCCTCGCTCTACCGGGCCGGCTTCATCGAAATGGACCGCGACCACGACGGCTCCCTGCGGGGCTGGGAACTGGCCGCGCAGACCGCGATCGCCGCCCTGATCAACGGCAGGACGGACGTGCTGGAGACCTCCGACCAACTCCGCCCGGGCCTCCCCTGGCCCTCCGACGTGCTCCTGAACAGCAAGCGGCCCGCCCTGGTCCTCTACGGCGGGCTTGACGCCGCGGCCGTCCACGGCCCCCTGCTGGAGCGCGAGATCGCCCAGCGTGGCGCGACCCACATTACCGTGCAGTACCTGCGCGGCCTGGGGCACCAACTCTCGCCGGAACTGGGCCTGCGCTTCGGCCCCATCGACCCCGCCGCGGTGACCCGCCTCGCCACATGGCTCGAAAAAGCCTGCGCCGCGGCCCCCGAGCCCGAACCGGCGTCCGGCGCGGACGCCGACGGCGAGTGACCGCTACTCCGGGTCCTGCGGCCCCGGCCGGTCGAAGTCACGCATGTCGAGCGTGACCTCCTCCTCGATCTCGCGCCGGTCGCGGACGCGCATCCGCCCCGCGATCCACTCCGGCCCGCCGCCCACGAAGGCGTACGTGATCAGCAGCAGCACCGCCACCGCCACCGCCGCCCACCCGAAACTGCGTGCGATCGCCAGCACAATGGCGCCGACCATCACCGCACCGAAACTCCCGGCAAACAGCAGGCTGTAGAACCACGAGGTGCGGTTGACCGACCGCCCCTCCGGCGCCCGCTGCTCTTTGGCCGCGACCAGTTGCTCCCGCAGCCCCTCATCGACGGCTTCCTCCCCGAGCCGGCCCGATGACCGGGCTCGCGATGAACGCGGCGGCGCCGGCGGCGCGATGACCCGCGGCGGCGGACACGCCGGCGGATACAGCGGCTCCGGCGCGGCCGCGGGCGCCGCCGGAGTACGAACGGGGGATCGGTTGATGTTCGCCATGGCCCGCTCCTCCGCCTTCGGTCGGGCACGCCGGTGGATGGGCCCCGGCCGGAGGAAGCGTCTGCACGCCAAAACCTACGCCGCGGCGGCGCCCGCGGATCGCCCCCGCCCCGGCAAAGCCCGAGCGCCCGGTCTACCCTCTCGCCTCACACCACCGGGCGCGGGGGGACGCATCACCTGACAGGGCTATGGCATGGGCGACAGCATGCGCATCGTTCTCCCCGCTGACACCAACCAGGCGCTGGGAATCGGCCAGTTCGCGGTGGATTTCATGAACGGCGACTCGGGGGTCCGCGGCGAGCCGGACGCGGCGGTCCTCCAGCGCACCAACATGTTCCACACCGACGCCGTCCTCTGCGGCGTCTCCGCCATCGCGCTGGGCACCAACGCCCCCACGATCCTGCGGCACGAGGCCCTCAGTTACGTCGCCCCACCCGCCGGCTTCGGCTCAACCGCGAGCGTCCTCGGCTCCGGCCGGGCCCAGGCCAAGCGCGGCGGCGCCCCCGTCTTCGGCTCACGCGTCGACGTCGCCGTCGAGAAGGCCATCCTCGCCAACTGCGCCGCCGTCCGCGAATGGGACAGCAACGGCACCAACTTCGGCTACAGCGAGGAGCGCCCCGAGCACCGCGCCGGCGAGTTCGGCCACAACGACTTCTACTCCGTCCCCATCGCCGCCGCCCAGATGATGGGCGCCGACGGCCGCTACGCCCTCCGCGGCATGGTCCTGCTCGACGAGATCCGCGGCCGCCTCGCCGAAGTCTTCAGCCTCAAGACCTACAAGATCGACCACGTCGTCCACGGCGCGATCGCCTCCGCCGCCACCTTCGGCGCCATGATGGGCGCCAGCCCGGAGGAGATCGAGTCCGCGATCGGCATGTTCGTCGCCCACCACATCCCCTTCCGCGCCATCCGCCACGGCCACCAACTCAGCGACTCCAAGGGCGCCAGCGCCGCCATCAGCACCGAGGCCGCCATCCAGTGCATGAAGCGGGCCATGGCCGGCTTCGTCGGGCCCAAGGACATCTTCCGCAACCCCGAGGCCATCTTCTGCCTCATGAAGAAGTACGGCGGCGAGCCCGTGCCCAAGGGCCGCAGCCCCTTCGACCTGGTCCTCACCCGCGCCGGCTCCGATTTCACCGTCATGGGCATGCACTTCAAGATCGGCCTCTACGAGCACCAGTCCGCCGGCGCGCTCCAGGGCCTCATCAACCTCCTCGAGCAGCACCCGCACCTGCTCGAAGACCAGAGCGGCGACAACATCTCCAGGATCGTCGTCACCGCCTACGAGCCGGCCTTCAGCATCATCGGTGACCCCGCCAAGCGCGACCCCCACACGCGCCAGTCCGCCGACCACTCCATGCTCTACCTCGTCTGCACGATGCTCCGCAAGGCCCTGGAAATCCGCCACATCCGCAAGAACGCCAGACTGGGCTGGAAGGAACTCATGCTCCTCCCCCACGACTTCGACCGCGGCGCGATCTTCCACGAACTCACGCGGGCGCTCATGGAGAAGATGACCTTCCAGCACGGCGGCCCGGAGTACGACGCCAAGTACCCCGACGGCATCCCCACGTCCATCCAGATCACCGACGACGAGGGCAACACCTTCGACAGCGGCCTGGTCATGTACCCCGCCGGCCACGCCCGGAACACCACCGCCGACCTCGCCGACCTCCTCGAGCACAAGTGGACCAAACTCGGCGAACTGGCCGTCTCCGACCCCAAGGCCCTCATCCGCCGCCTCTCCAACCTGGAGAAGAAGTCCGCCGACGAGATCGCCTCGCTCTACGACTTCGAGATCCTCTCCCGCGGCCGGTTCGAGTAACGCCCGGGGCACGACACACGCGCACAAAAACACCACCGGCCGCGCGGGGACGCGGCCGGTGGCGGGATGAGCACGCGCGCGTTCGCGAGGAGACCTGGACTCAGGACCGCCTGCCGCGGCGGACCGCGGTGAGGCCGGCGGCGGCCAGAAGGGCCGCGGCGCCGGGGGCGGGCACGACCTGCGCGACGAAGGAGCCACCAACACCCGCCACATCGACAGCGGCGAAGGCCATCGGGCTGTCATAGATCTGCGTGGTCACGTGAACGTCCATGCCGCTGACCGTCCGCGGCGTGTAGTCGCCGGGATCCCACTGGATCGTGTACAGCGTCACCGGGTTGGACGTGTCGGCCATCGGGTTCAGGGCCGTCGGAAGTTGGAACACGTCGATCGCCGAGATGTTCCCCAGCATGTCCGCCGTGCCGTCGCCCATCGGGTTCATGATCAGCGCGGCGTTGCGGTTCAGGACCGTGAACGTGCCCGTCTCCAGGCCGCCGGTGTTCATGACGTTGAAGATCGAGCCGGCGAAGTACCCGCCGGGGGCGCCCACGATCTGAGCGCTGAGCGTGAACAGCCCTTGCTCCCCGGGCTCGATGATCCCGTTGGCGTTGCCGGTGTCCGAGACCGTCCACGTGTAGTTGACGACGGGCTGGGCGCTGGCGGCGGTCGCCGTGGCGGCAAGGGCGATAAACAGGACGGCTGCGGTACGCATGGGCTGGCTCTCCGATCTTCGTTGTTGTCGTGGCATCCGCGTCCGGCGACGCGTGCACGAAAGAACCTACCCCAAGACTGGCGAAATCCCAGCCCTCAGCCCCGTGCGGCCGCCGCGCACGGTCGGCGCGTGACGCCCGCGCCGCCCGTAACGCCGGACGCCGCGAAGATGGCGAATCTGACACGGATATGGGGCCGAAACCGACGTCCGAGAAGACACGGCCCGCCCCCCTCGCGGCCCCGCATCATGCGTTGTTACCGGCCCGCCTGCGCCCTGGCGTGAAGTTCACGCAGCGTCCGCATGAATCCTTCATCCGCCAGGATGGGCCCGGCATCAACCCCGGCGAAAGCAGCCAGCGTCGCGACAAGGTCCTCCGGGGCGATGGTGCTGAACACGCCGAGCATCAGAAGGGAGCCATCCCCCGGCTTCACCTCGCCCGGCTCATTCGTGATGATCAGCGACTCGCAGTACGGCTCCCAACCCTCCCCCTTCCGAACAATCACAACCGGCGGCTCGGCGTCGGCCCACTGGTCCCCAAGAACGATCCTCTCCTGAGGATGAGCGCCAACCGGCCTATTGGGGCCGGAGGCGCCCGGCTCCCGTCGCACGGGATACGGCGACCGGAACAGTTCGTACGACCCCAGCCGCGCCCCAGCGCCCGGCCCGACGATCCTCACACGAACGGCAAGCGGATCCACCCCGTTTGGAGCATCGCAACGAACCCCTTCCAGGCCGTCCCAGACTTCGTACACCAGCGCCGGCCGATCCGCGAACCTCCCATCCGACGTCACCACGCGACGCACGGAAACCTCCGGCAGAATGCCAACGGTCTGAATCTCGCCAAAGAAGCGAGCCCCGACGTCGCTGGTCGCCCGCAGCGCGCCCCGCACCGTCTGCCATGCCTCGTCGGTGTTGGGAACGACGAGGCGGCCGTACTGCGGGGCGTACAGCAGCGGCGCCACTTCGGTGATCGTCGACGCAACAGCCGGCGTCGCCAGGGGGAGAACCCGGAACAGCCGCTCGCCGTTCCGCATCCCCTCGACGAAGTCGGGCTTCAACGCACCATGCTCGTAGACCAGCGTTCTGCCGATCGGCGCGCCGGCGCGCACGAGATCCTGAATGCTCTCCGTCTCAGCGTGCTCGATCCGCTCAGCAGCGGAGGCACGCACGAGGCTTGGCGACGGGAACACCTTCAGTGGAACAGGCGCCCCCTCCGACTCCGAGACCTCAAAGTCACTCGGGAACCAGTGTCTGATCTGGCCGCCGCCGCCGCAGCGCCGCGGCCCCCACTGCCCCTCGAGCAGAACCCACTGCTCCATCTCCGGCGGCTTGCCCGCTTCATTGACCCGATCGACGACAGCGCAAACGTACTCGAGCACGCGGCTGCTCGCCTCAGGAGCCAACCCACGCAGCGCCCCGACATCGATCCGGAACCCACCCCTCCGAATCATGGTCGCAGCGACGCTCGGCTTCCAACTCTCGGCTTCCCCAACGGCGACCTGCCCCTGAACCTGGCGGTCGGGCATGTACCGGTACGGAGGCGGCACAGCGAACATCGTGACCGCCTCCGATCGCTCGGTCGCCGCTGGCCGCGGCGTCTCAGGGGCGGCCCACGACGCGCCGCCCACGAAGCCCGCCGACACCACGAGTGCCATCGTGCGTAAGCAGAGCCGAAGCCTGATCATTTTCACGCGCTCCGCAGCCCCCCCGGCAGGACGTGCCTATCTCAAACACCAACTCTCTGTCTTCCCCCTCCGTGTTCTCCGTGCTCTCCGTGGTGAACTCTTCTTCGTCCCGCCCCGCCCTCACTCGCGCGCCGCCGTCGAGAAGGACACCGGCGACCGGTACCCATCCTTGTCATACGCCCGGACGCCGAAGAACCAGTCGTCCTTGCTCAGATCAAGGGTGCATTCGGTGACGTTGCCGACGTCCTTCGAATGCCGCCACAGCGGGTCCGTCGTGTCGCGCCACACGACCTCGTACCCCGCGACGTCCGGCTCCGGGCTCGGGTCCCAGCGGATCGTGCAGTTGGTCGTCAGTTCCTTCGTCAGCAGCCGCGCCCGCGGCGGCGGGCTGGGCGCATTGGCCAGGCACACGATCGCCGCCAGGTTCAGCCTCGCAACGTTCGCGAGGTACTCCCGGTCCACGTACTTCGGCACGTCGCCGTACGGCTCGCCGTCCACTTCCGTCACGTTCTGGTGCTGGCGCGAGTAGTCCTCGTCGAACTCCGTGAAGCGCACCACCGGAAAGCCGACCTCCGCGAACGCCAGGTGGTCGCCGCCGCGCAGGAACCGGTCCGGCCGGAAGATCAGCCGCGGCTTCACCGGCAGGTCGTACACCTGGCCGACCTCCGCGATGTACCGCGCCAGTTGCCGCGACGGCGAGTCGCTCTCCGCCGCCAGCATGCGGATCTCCGCCATCATCTTCGCGTCCGCGTTGCGCGGGATCCCCTCGGAGAACAGCCGGATGAAGTGGCGCGCCCCCGGCGTTGGCGTCGCCCCCGCGGCGGCCCCGGGATCACCCACGACGTCGTTGTTCAGCACGGCCATGATCCGCTCGCCGCGTGCCGCCGCCGCATCCGCGTGGTGCTTCGCCCCAAGCAGCCCCTGCTCCTCCCCGGCCGTCGCGAGAAACACGACCGTGGACTCCAGCGGCCCGTGCTCCGCGATCACACGCGCCAGTTCCAGCACCACCGCCGTCCCGGAGGCATCGTCGTTCGCCCCCGGCGCATCCCCCTCGGAATCGAGCACGTCCGCGTTCCGCGAGTCATAGTGCCCGACGACGTAATACCGCCGCTCCGGCGACACCGTCCCCGGAATCACGCCGACCACGTTCACAATCTCCGTCGGCTCCGGGATCCGCCCATTGGGCGTCGGCGGCTGCTCGAACGCCTCGAACGACACCACCATCCCCCCACCTCCCCCACCGCCCTCCGCCTTTCGCGGCATCGCCAGCGCGAAGTCCTCCATCTGAATGCGGATGTAGTTCCGCGCCGCCCCGATGCCGCGCGTCGGATGGTCGGTCGCCGACAGCGTGTGCCGCGTCCCGAACGCGGCCAGCGTCTCCACGTGCCGGAAGATGGTGTCCGGCGACACGCGGGCCGCCAGGTCACGCGGCAGCGCAGGAGGAGCAGGCGGCACGGCAGCAGGAATCAACGCGGCGAGGATCGACGGAATGGATGGGCCCATACCGCGCAGTGTACCCAACCGGCCACACCCGCAATCTCCGCATACCCCCCTCCCTGAGGGAGCGGGCTGGGGGGAAGGTCCCGTCGCGCCCCCCACCCCCAGCCTCGCCCCCCTCCCCATTTCCACTTTCCATTTTCCACTTTCCACTTTTGTCGCGCATCGTCGGTCCCTGTGCGCAATCTGCGCGATATGCGCGCGTTCCCCCTTGCCCCCCACGCGCTTCACGCCACAATCGCGCACAGCACTCGCACATCTTCAGGGGACCACTACATGCCAACGACCGACTCCACCCCCACCGCCCTCACCATCAGCGCCCCGCGCCCGCCTCGCAAGCCCACCGCCCCACCCGACCCCACCGCCCCCATCACCCCCCTCGACCCGCCGGGCATCCTCGCGCAACTGCTGGACCCCGAGTCCTTCGAAACGCTCCACACCATCGCCACCCAGCACAAACTCACCCTCAAGGAACTGGCCGACCGCCTGGAGGACGACCTCGACACGTTGCACCGCCTGGTGCACGTCGCCCACCTGCGTACCGCCTTCATGGCCGCCCACGCCGAGCACATCGCCCTGGCCGCCCTGACCCAGATCGCGATGCTCCCCCTCGAAGACACAAGCCCGCGCCGCCTGGAAACCGTCCGCCGCGCCTCCACCACCATCACGACGATCTCGAAGCGCTGGACCCCGATCCTCTACGACGATGGCAATGCGCCACCCCCAAAGCCCCCCTCTCCCCGGCGCGTGCCCAAGACCCCTCCCGCCGAAGCGGAGGCCCCCTCCGAGCAGCCGCCGCAATCACCGCCGGCTCCCGACAACCCACCCACCTCCCCACAACCCCTCCCCAGCCGCAACGATGCGCTGACCCCTCACCGTCACCCAAAAGGGAGCCCCGACCCCGAACCCGCCCCATCGCCCCCCACCGACGCACGCGCACGCGATCCTCGACCCCACCCGCCAGGTCGTCAACCTCCCACCCCGGCGCGCCCCGAGGCCCGCCGACATCCCCGGTGCCCGACCGGCACGAAACCCCTCTCGACCTACCATCCGCCATGAACGATTCGATCACTTTCGGCGGCGTGCAGGCGGGCCAGCAACTCCGGAACCTGATGGACGGCGGCGTCGTCGCCGCGCCCGGCGCGTTCAACGGCCTCTGCGCCCGCGCCATCGCGAAAGCAGGCTTCTCCGCGTGCTACGTCTCCGGCGCCGCGACGAGCGTCTCCGCCGGCGTCCCCGACGTCGGGCTCCTCGGCCTCGAGCACTTCTGCCGCGTCATCCGCGAGGTGGCGGATTCCTCCGGCCTCCCCGTCCTCGCCGACGCCGACACCGGCTTCGGCGAGGCGGAGATGGTCCGCCGCACCGTCATCGAGTACGCCCGCGCCGGCGCGGCGGGCCTGCACATCGAGGACCAGGTCTTCCCCAAGCGCTGCGGCCACCTCGACGGCAAGGCGCTGGTGCCGATCGACCACATGTGCGAGAAGGTCCAGTGGGCCGCCAAGGCCCGCGACGACATGTCGGGGGGGATGCGGGGGGAGGGCGGCGGATTCATCGTCTGCGCCCGCACCGACGCCCGCGGCGTGGACGGCTTCGACGCGGCCGTCGAGCGTGCGCAGCGATACGTCGCGGCAGGAGCGGACATGATCTTCCCCGAAGGCCTCACCAGCGAAGCCGAGTTCGCCGCCTTCGCCGACCGCCTGGACGCCCGCGGCCGCGGCGGCAAGGGCCCCTACCTCCTCGCCAACATGACCGAGTTCGGCAAAACCCCCATGATCCCCCTCCGCCGCTTCGGCGAAATGGGCTACTCGATCGTGATCTACCCCGTGTCGATGCTCCGCGTCGCGATGGGCGCCGTGACACGGGCGCTGGAGACCCTCAAGAACGAGGGAACGGTCGAACCCCTCCTCGGCCAGATGCAGACGCGCAAGGAACTCTACGAACTGGTGGGCTACACGCCGGGCGTGGCGTGGGAGTACCCGGTGAGGTAACCCGGTGACCACCAGATCCACGGCGGCTGGCGCAGCGAGATGGGCGCCGTCCCCGCCGAGAGCGTGTGGGGCCTGGCGAGCCCCCCTTCAGCCTGCGGGCGATCCCCTTCGAGCCCGTCTGGTGGGGCCTGGCGGCCGACGCCGCCTCTTCGGCCTCGCATGGGGCGCGGTCATCTCCGACTACGACCTCTCCGGCCTCGCCCCCGGTGCCGCATGCCCGGAGTGCGGACCGGAGCCGCACCAACCGGCCGTGCCGCCCGACCGGCCGTAAAGGACCGTCTACAGTTGCGACTCGGACCCGCATACGGACCACCCGAAGGAGTTCCCCGATGACGACCGCTACCGCGAACCCCTCCGCCGCTTCCAACGCCGCCAGCGCCTCTTTCGCCAGGGGCCTTGAGGGGGTCATCGCGGGGCAAACGACGATCTGCTCCGTCGAGCAGGGCAAACTCATCTACCGCGGCTACGAGATCCACGACCTGGCCGCCAACGCGACCTTCGAGGAGGTCGCCTTCCTGCTGCTGGAGGGGAAGAAGCCCTCAACGCAGGAACTCGAGCGCTTCAAGGGCGAGATCGTCGCCGAGCGACCGCTGCCGCGGGAGGTCATCGAGTTCATCAAGTCGTCCGGGCCGATGCTCGCCTCCGGCGCCGCGGTGCCGATGGACATCCTCCGGACCTGCGTCTCGATCCTCGGCAACCTGGACAAGGAGTCGCAGGACAACTCCAAGGACGCCAACCTCCGCAAGGCCAAGCGCCTGCTGGCCAAGATCCCGACGATCATCGGCCACATGCAGAACGTCATCGACGGCCGGCCGCTGGTCGCCATGGAGACCGGCGGCGACCCGAGCCTCGGCCACGCCGCGAACCTGCTCTACCTCATGACGGGCAGCAAGCCCAGCGACGAGTTCGCCCGCGTGCTGGACGTCTCGCTGATCCTCTACGCCGAGCACGACTACAACGCCAGCACCTTCACCAGCCGCGTCATCGCCGGCACGCTCAGCGACATGCACGGCGCAGTCACCGGCGCCGTCGCCGCCCTCAAGGGCCCGCTGCACGGCGGCGCCAACGAGGCGGCGATGGAGATGCTCAAGGAGATCATGAACGACGTCGGCGAGTCGGGGATCGGCACGCAGGCCGTCGAGCAGTGGATGCAGAAGGCCTTCGACAGCAAGCGGAAACTGATGGGCTTCGGCCACCGCGTCTACAAGAACGGCGACCACCGGGCCCCGATCCTTCACAAACTGGGCCGCAAACTCGCGGAGAAGGACACGACCAACCCCGGCGGCCACGCGGCCCTGAAGTGGTTCGAACTGGGCGAGCAGGTCCAGAAGATCATGCTCGAGAAGAAGAACATCCACCCCAACGTGGACTTCCCCTGCGGCCTGACCTACTTCACGATGGGCATCCCCGTCCCGCAGTACACGCCCATCTTCGTGGCCAGCCGCGTTAGCGGCTGGTGCGCCCACATCATGGAGCAGCACGCCGACAACCGCCTCATCCGGCCGCTGTCGATGTACGTCGGCCCGGCCGAGCGGAAGTGGAACGGGTGAGCGTGCGACCGTGACGGCGGAGGCGGCCCCATCGCGACCTGCGCAGATCGGGCCTGCTGGGCCTGCGGGAGCCGCACCCGCGGCATCGCTCGCGGAGACCGTCGAGCGAGACGTGCCGGCGATCATGCGCCAGACCGGGTGCCCGGGGCTGGTCGTCCGCGTGGAGCGCCGGGGGCAGGTGGTGCTGGAACGGGCGTGGGGCTGGGCGGATGTCCCCCGCCGAAGGCCGATGGATCCCGGGGCGGTCTTCCGGGTCGGATCGATCTCGAAGATCGCAACCGCGATGGCCGTCGTCCGGCTCGGCGAACTCGGGCTCATCGGCCTCGACGACCCCGTCGAGCGGCACCTGCGCTCGTGGCGGTTCACGCCCGAGAGCGCGGCGGGCTTCGACACCCGCAACGTCACGATCCGGCGGGTCCTCAGCCACACCGCGGGGCTCAACAGCGGATGGGCCGTGTTTGTGCCCGAAAGAACGCCCCTGCCCGGCGCGGCGGCCGTCCTGGCGGGTCGCGTGGACGGACACCCAAAACTGATGCTCGAGTCCGAGCCGGGCACCGCCGTGCGGTACACCGGGATGGGGTACACGCTCATGCAGTGCCTCGTCGAGGACGTCACGGGCCTGCCGTTCGTGGCGGCCATGGGGCAACTCGTGCTCGGCCCCCTGGGGCTGAAATGGACGGGGTACGACGTGACCAGGGCGATGCGGAAGCGGATGCCCACCGGCCACGACGCCCACGGCGCCCCCCTGCCGCTGACGACAACGGCAAACCTGGCGAGTTCGCGGCTGCTCTCCAGCGCCGCGGACCTGGCACGGCTTTGGGGTTCGGTCCTTCCCGGCTCGCGCGGGGTGCTGTCGCCGGCGGGGGCCGAAGCGATGCGCACGGTGCAGACGGCGGGCCTCGACGGGCAGCCGTGGGGGCTGGGGTTCTACCTCTGGCACCCGGAGGGCGAGGTGATCTTCGCCCACGGCGGCTGGCTGACCGGCTGGTACTCGCAGGCCGAGGGCTTCACCAACCGCGGCGTGGTGGCCGTCGTCCTGAGCAACGGCGAAGGCGGCAAGCCGTGCGTGAAGCAGGTGTCGGAGATGCTGCGGGAACTGATCCTCGCCATGCCGGCGGACCACGCGGCGGGCTGACGTTCGGCACGCAACGTACCCGCGGCGGGGCTCAGGATGCGCGGGATGTCACGATCTGGTTCGCGGCGGCCCAGGCGGCGACGTCCCGCTTCATCAGGGCGGTGGCCATGAGGTCGGGGAACTTGTCGGGGGTGCAGGCGAAGGCGGGGGAGCCCAGCGCGGCGAGGGCCGCCGCGTTGGCGTGGTCGAAGCACGGGGAGCCCTCGTCGCTGAGGGCCAGCAGCGTGATGAGTTGGACGCCGCTGGAGATAATGGATGCCACACGTTTGTGCATCTCGGTCTGGTCGCCGCCTTCGATCAGGTCGCTGATGAGGATCATGATCGTGTCGGTCGGGCGGCGGACCAGGGTCTGGCAGTAGGTCAGGGCCCGGTTGATGTCGGTGCCGCCGCCGAGTTGGATGCCGAAGAGGACGTCCACCGGGTCGGCGAGTTTGTCGGTGAGGTCCACGACGCTGGTGTCGAAGACGACCAGGCGCGTCGAGAGGGTGGGCATGGAGGCGAGGACCGCGCCGAAGATGCTGCTGTAGACGACCGAGTTGGCCATCGAGCCGCTCTGGTCGATGCAGAGGATGACGTCGCGCATGCTCGAGCGCTTGCGGCCGTAGCCGATGCGGGTCTCGGGGATGATCGTGTTGTAGTCCTGCTGGTAGTGGCGCAGGTTGGCGCGGATGGTGCGGTGCCAGTTGATCTCGGCGTGGCGCGGGCGGCGGTTGCGGACGCTCCGGGCCAGCGCGCCGCTGACGGCCTGTCGCGTCGGGGCGGCGAGACGCTTCATCAGGTCGTCCACGACCTTGCGGACGACCTGGCGGGCGGTGTCCTTGGTGCGGGTGGGGATGACGCCGCTGAGGGACATGAGGCTGGAGACGAGGTTGACATCGGGCTCGACCGTAGCGAGGAGTTCGGGCTCCAGGAGCATGCGCTGGAGGTTGAGGCGCTCGAGGGCGTCCTTCTGCATGACCTGGACGACCGAGGCGGGGAAGTAGGCGCGGATGTCGCCAAGCCAGCGGGCGACGCTGGGGCTGGATGCGCCGAGACCGCCGCGGCGCCGGCCGTCCGAGCCGGTGGCGTCGTAGAGGGCGGCCATGGCGGCGTCCATGGACTTATCGCGGTCGGAGAGGGTGATGCCGATGCCGTCGGCTTCGTCGGAGCCGAGGATCAGTCGCCAGCGGCGGAGGCGTTCATCGGACATGGGGAGTTCTCGGGAAGAGGGAGAAGAGGAGACCGCTCACTTCGTTCGCGGCTCGCATGGGCGTTCGCGGCTCGGCGGGGGCAGGTGGTGTCATTGGGGGACTCCGGGCGGGCCGAGGATGAGGTCGAGGGTGGGGAGGACGAGTTCGGCGCGGGTGAGGTCGATGTCGGTTGATTCGGCCGCTGGCGTGCCGGTGGCGGCTGGGGAGGGGGGGGCGCCGGTGGTTCGCTTGACGAGTTCGCCCATCTGGCGGCGTTCGGGGGGGTCGAAGGTGGAGAAGGCGCGGCGGAGGAGGGGGACGGTCTCGTCGAACTGCTCGGGTTTGAGGGACGTGACCCAGGCGTCGAGGATGTCCCACAGCGGGCGGTCGTGGAGGAGGATCAGGCCGCTGCCGGCGAGGAAGCCCTCGAGCCAGGCGGCGGCGTGGGCGGGGGCGACGGCTCGGGAGAGGGCCAGGGACATGCGCGTGGCGGCCTCGTCGCGCGTGGCGGCGCCGGTGTCGAGGAGGACGCGCCAGGCGCGGCCGCGGAGGCGGGCGTGCGTGGCGTCGGCTTCGGCGGCGCGGCGGAGGGACTCGCGCCAGGGGTCGGTCAGGTCGGGGCGGGCGAGCGTGGCGAGGGCGTCCTCGACGGCGTTGAGCCGCGCGAGCATCTCCGCCGCGGCGTCGTCGCTCAGGTTGACGCAGGCGGGCGGGAGACCGACACAGATCCGTGCTGTCAAGCCGCTGAGAACGGCGTCCACCATCGCGGCGTCGGTCTTGCGGACGTTGCCGTAGCGGGAGACGCGGGCCAGCGCGGGGAGGGCGTCCATGAGGACGCCGACGTCGGAGGCGACGGCGGCGACGGAAGCGATGCGGGCGGTGAGGTGGTCGGCGGCGTCGGGGAGTTGGGCGAGCAGGACATGGTCGAGTTGCGCCGTCAGGGCGGCCAGGGACGGGGCCGTGTCGGCCTTGTGACGGGCGAAGGCGGTGGCGGCCTCCTCGACGGTGTTGCCCCAGGCGCCGGCCTCGACGATGTTGATCGCGAACTCGGGGCGCCACTGGAGCCGCCAGTACTCGTGGAAGGTGCCGGCCTTGCGGCCCATCCCGACATTGTCGGGCCTGCCCCACTCGATATTGAGGATGCTGAGGCGGTGGAGGAGGTGGGAGCGGGCGAGGTCGGTGGCGTTGCGGAGGTCGAGGTCGAGGGGCTTGTCCTCGGCGGAGGGCTTGAGGCGGAGTGAAGTCTGGAGACGCTCGATGTCTCGCTGGAGCGGGACGGCGGGGGCGGAGGCGGGGACCTGGCCGAGGACCTCGCCGACGATGAGTTTGTCGTGGATGAGGCGCAGCGGCAGAGGGTTGCCGAAGGTGAAGACGGCCTCGGTGGACTCGTTGAGTTCGTCGAGGCCGGGGAGGGTTCGGCCGCGGATGGTGGCGATGGTCTCGGCGAGGCGGACGGACTCGATGATGTGGGCGGAGGAGGCGTCGAGGTCCTTCTCGCGGAGGAGGCGGGCGACACGGGTCATCCAGCGCTCGATGATGTGGCCGCGGTCGGCGCAGGTCCAGAGGTGCTCGTACCAGCCGGGGGACTGGACGCCCGCGCCGTAGCCGCCGGCGGCGCAGAGGCGGGAGTGGGTCCAGGGGATCCAGGTGGATCTGGTCTTGACCTTGGGGAGACCTGAGAGGAGGTCGTTGTCCTTCGCAGCGAGGGCTTTGTCGGCGACGTCGGACAGAGCCGGGGTGTGCCAGGCGCCGCAGACGACGGCGATGCGCCCATAGCCCTCCTTGATGGCGGCGCGGATGGCGCGGCGCATGTGGGCCTCGCGGAGTTCCTCTTCGCGGGCCTCGTCGGAGTCGGGGGGCTTGGGGAACTCGGCGCGGAGGGCGGCCATGGCTTCGTGAACGGCGGCGAACATGGCCGTTGCCCCCCCCTCCCCCGCGCCTTCCCCACTGCTGGCCCCCGTCGATGCGCGGCGGGACTCGACCATGCGGTCCCACCAGCGCTCGCCGTCGGCGTCGCCGGCGGCCATGGCGAGGTAGTGGAGCGGGTCGCGGCGGAGGTCCGCGGCGGGTGGAGGGGCGTCGGTGTGGCCGTTGGCGGAGGGGTCGGCGGCGTCGGGCTCGGGATCCGCAGCGTCGGGCGTCTCACCCTCAGGCTCTGGCTCGGGCTCATCCTCGTGGAAGATGGCGAAGCGGTTGGAGACGGGAAGGTCGATGAAGCGCAGATCGGCCTTGGCCTTCAGCGCATAGCCAATCGCGGTCCACTCGGGGGAGAAGACGGCGAAGGGGTAGAACACGGCTCGCTTGGGGCGGTCGGGGTCGTAGATGAGCAGGGCGACGGGCGGACGCATCGCCTTGTCGGCAGCGAGGGGGAGGATGTCGGCAGCGTCGGGGGGGCCTTCGATGAGGACGGCGTCGGGTTTGAGGGCGGTGAGGGCGGCGGCGAGGGAACGGGCCGAACCAGGACCGTGGTGACGAACGCCGAAAAGGTGAACGCGGGGCTCAGGCACGGGAGGCGGCCTCCAGTTTGCGAGGACTCCTCCGCCCCTGCGGGGCGGCAGTTGCCTCTACCTCCTCTCCACGGGCTCCGCTCGCCCGCCTGCGGCGGGCTGTGCTCCGCCCGTGGCTCCATTCCGGCGCCCCGTTGGGGCGGGAAAGAGGGCAGGGTTACAGCAGTTCGCGGCTGGCGCGGTAGAGGTCTTTCCAGCCGTCGCGCTCCTTGACCACGGTTTCGAGGTATTCCTGCCAGACGATGCGGTCCTGGACGGGGTCTTTCACGACGGCGCCGACGATGCCGGAGGCGACGTCGGCGGCGCGGAGGTTGCCGTCGCCGAAGTGGGCGGCCAGCGCCAAGCCGTTGGTGATGACGGAGATCGCCTCGGCGGTGCTGAGGGTGCCGCTGGGGGACTTGAGTTTGGTCTTGCCGTCGGTGGTCTTGCCGTCGCGGAGTTCGCGGAAGATGGTGACGACGCGGCGGATCTCCTGGAGGGCCGGGGGTTCGGCGGGGATCTCCAGGGCGCGGCCGGCGCTCTCGACGCGGCGGCGGACGATCTCGACTTCCTCCTCCTCGGTCGCGGGGACGGGGAGGACGACGGTGTTGAAGCGGCGTTTGAGGGCGCTGGAGAGGTCGTTGACGCCGCGGTCGCGGTCGTTGGCGGTGGCGATGAGGTTGAAGCCCTTGGCGGCGCGGACCTCGTCGCGGAGTTCGGGGATGGGGAGCGTCTTCTCGGAGAGGATGGTGATGAGGGTGTCCTGCACGTCGGCGGCGATGCGGGTGAGTTCCTCGACGCGGGCGATCTTGCCGTCCTCCATGGCCCGCATGACGGGGCTGGGGACCAGGGCGTCGCGCGAGGGGCCGCGGGCGAGGAGTTGGGCGTAGTTCCAGCCGTAGCGGATCGCCTCCTCGGCGGTGCCGGCGGTGCCCTGGACCAGGAGGGAGGAGTCGCCGCTGATGGCCGCGGCGAGGTGCTCGGAGACCCAGGTCTTGGCGGTGCCGGGGACGCCGAGCAGGAGCAGGGCGCGGTCCGTGGCGAGGGTGGCGACGGCGATCTCCATGAGGCGGCGCGAGCCGATGTACTTGGGTTGGACCTCAAAACCGTTGTCCAGTTTGCCGCCGACGAGGTAGGTGACGACGGCCCAGGGGGAGAGTTTCCAGTTCGGCGGGCGGGGGCGGTCGTCAACGGCGGCCAGCGCGGCGAGTTCCTCGGCGAAGAGGGTCTCGGCGGGGGCGCGGAGGACGGCGGCGGCGGGCTGGCCGTTTGGGGATGCCGCGGGGGTGGGCTTGGCGGCGGAGGGCTTGGCCTTGCTCATGCGTTGAACTCCCGGTGCATTTGGGCACGGAACTCGAGGCGGAGGAACTGGTTGTGCGAGGCGAGTTCGTCCATCTTGCCGGCCTTCTCGAAGTGCGCGGCCAGGTCGGGGACCGTCGTGTGATGGAAACAACCGATGCACAGTTTCAGGTCAACGGGGGGTTTATCAGAAGATGCGAAGTAGCGGAGGATGGCACGCGAGAACTCGGGGGACCACTCGTGGTCCATCTGGAGGATGAGGGCGCCGACGCGGGGCTGCTGCTTGTGGGGCAGCAGGCCGAGGACGAATCGCTCGCGGCGCGGGGGGTCGAGGGTTGCGAGCAGGGCGTTCGCGTGGGCGCTGTGCAGTACCTTGCTCCTCGGGTTGTCCATCCACCACGCCAGGAGCGTCTCGGCCCAGTCCTGGTCGGCGAACGTGGCTGCGGCGGCGGCCCACGCGGTCATCAGCAGGGTGCGCCAGTCGCTGTCGTCGGCCGCGGCGAGGAGGGTGGCGGGCTCGGCCTTCCAGGCGCTCGACCACGTTGACGGGGGCGTCATGCTGAGGATCTGCTGGAGCCACCACTGGCGCTCGCCCGTCCCCTGGGGCGGCTTTTCCTCGATGCCGTCGCGGGCCCAGGACTTGTCGAAGGCCGGCGGGAGGGTCGCGGTGATGCGGCCGGGGGCGGACTTCTTGCGCGGGGGCTCGTAGTTCAGCAGCGGCGTGACGCGCTGGAGCATCCGCGCGGCGAAGCGCGACTCGGGGAGATATTGGAGCAGGGTGGCCGCGCCGGCGCGGACGGGCTTGCGCTTGTCGTCGAGGCAGGATTCGAGGAAGGGCTCGTCGGCCATGGAGAGGCCGTGGGTGAACTCCGTGAGGAAGTTGGCCCGGTCGTCGGTCGGGTCGGTGGCCCAGGTGGATTGCACGAGAGTGAGGGCCCGCACGGGGTCGCGGCGGCGGAGGTCGCGGAGGAGGAGGAGGCGCTGCTGGAGCGTGCCGGTCTGCCAGAGTTCTTCGGGGTTTGAGGTCTCCGCCAGGTTCGCGAAGGACCAGTCGGGGTTCATCGCCGCGAGCCAGCGGCCGCGGGGGCCGATGGCGGCGATGATCGGCTCGCGGAGGGCGGCGTGCTGGCGGGCGACGTCGAGGAGGTCGGGGATGGCGTCGAAGAGGACGGCGAAGTTGCGGGCGCGGGCGAGATCGAGCCACTCGCGGAGCATATCGCGGTCCGTCGAGCGGAGCAGCCGCGTGAGGATCGCGGCGGGGCCGGGGGGGCACGGGGGGCGGTCGTCGGGCGGGGCGGGGTCCGGCGGCGGGCCGGCGGGCTGGGGCGCAGCGCCGGCGCGCGACCACGGGCTGGCGGCGGCGGCGAGGTCGAGGAGGGCGGATTCGCGGTCGGCCGCGTTGGTCTGCGCGGTGCGCGCGGCGAGACGGCCGGGAGGGGGCGTCTGGGGGAGCGTGCCGGCGCGGTCGGCGCCGAGGAGAAGCGTCGTGGTGAGCGTGTCGAGATACGTCTGCGCGGGGCCGGGCATGGTCAGGCGATCCTGAGGCCGACGTCCTTGCACCCGCCGGCGCCCGGGGTCCAGATGCTCAGGGGGAGGAACGTGTCGCCGTCCCACTCGCCGGCGACGTTGAGGGGGTGGCCGCCGCTGAGGGCGAGCATGTGCCAGAAGCGGGAGAAGCGGCGGGAGATGGGCAGGGCGCGGCCGGTGGAGTCGGCGAGCATCGCGGCGCTCCCGCGGCGGACGGGGAGCACGGAAGTGAGCGGGAGGGCCAGGCGCGGGAGCCAGGGGCAGCGGGCGAGATATTGGGCGAAGCAGGTGAGGGCGGGGGCGAGCGTCGGGAAGCCGGGGAGGGGCCCGGTGGGGGCGCTGACGCCGCGGCGGTCTTTGACGAGAGCGCGCAGGGCGAGGGAGCCGGGGTAGAAGCAGAGGTCGGCGTCGAGGACGGCGCCGACGGAAAGGGAGGCGTCGAGCGGGGCGTTGCCCGCGGCGAAGTCGAGGATCAGCGCGGGGCGGGCGGAGGCGACGCCCCAGAGCCATGTGCGCTGGACCTTGAGGCGGTCGTCCTGCTCGACGCAGCGGCCGAGGACCAGCCAGCGGTCGGCGACGGGCGGGTTGGCGAGGACGTCGTCCTTGGCGATGGTCCAGCCGATGGCGGTGCGGGCTTCGGTGCGGAGATCCTCGGGGAGTTGGTCGAGGCGGCGGGCGGCGCGGAGGATGAGGGTGATGCGGCCGATGTGATCGACGGCGCGGCGCTGCCAGCCTTCGCCGGAAGCGATGATGTCGGGGAGTTCGCGGACGAGGGCGGCGAGGCCGGGGGCCTGGGCGTCCACGAGGCGCGCGGCGGCGGTCTCCCAGAACTTCATGGGGCGGGCCTGCGCGGTGGCGAGGCCGGCGCGGACGAGGTCGCGGAGCCAGATCTCGAACTCGTCGAGGCCGGCGGCGACGGCCTGCTCGCGCTTGGCGGCTCGCCTGGCCTGGGCGACGGGGTCGGGGGTTTTTTCCGCGCCGGTCGCGGCCTTTTCGGCCTTCTTCGCGGCGCGGGCGCCGCGGGCGTCGAGCCATTCGGCAACCCATTGGGGCTCGGGGCTTTCCGTCAGGGCGCTCGCGTCGCGGGCGAGGAGGTACATGAGCCCGAGGCTGTGCTTGCAGGGGAACTTGCGGGAGGGACAGGAGCACTTGAAGGCGGGCTCGGAGAGGTCCACGCGGACCTGGTAGGGGTTCTTGCCGCTGCCCTGGCACTCGCCCCAGATGGCGCGGTCGGAGCAGCCGAGGGTGACCCATTTGCGTGTGGTGGCCAGGCCGCGGCCGGCGTCCGCGGAGGAGGAGTCCGGGGCGAGGGCGGTGACGCGGTCTTCGGTCCAGAGGTCGGCCATTTCGCGCGGGAAAATACCACGAACAGGCAGCGAACGCAAGAGGATTGCACCACGGAGGAGAGCACGGAGAACACGGAGGGGGAGAAAAGAGCGTGGGCGCGACCCATCCATCGCCCCCTCCGTGGTCTCCGTGTTCTTTGTAATGAACGGGTCTTAGAGCCGGGGGTCTACGGGCTCGCTTTCGAGGGCGAGGACGCCGAAGACGCATTCGTGGACGCGGCGGAGGGGTTCGCGGCGGGCGAAGCGTTCGAGGGCTTCGATGCCGAGGGCGAACTCGCGGAGGGCGAGGGAGCGCTTGGCGGCCAGGCCGCGCTGGCGGAGGCGGTCGAGGTTGTCGGGGTGGGTGTACTCGGGGCCGTAGATGATGCGGAGGTACTCGGCACCGCGGACCTTGACCGCCGGCTGGAGGAGGCCCTGCGTGCCGCGGGCGATGAAATCGAGGGGTTTGACGACCATCCCCTCGCCGCCGCGGGCGGTGAGGTCGGTCCACCATTGGGTGGCGGCGGATTCGGATTGAGCGTCGGCGAGATCCACGACGATGTGCGTGGTGGCCATCAGCACCGGACCGCCGTGCTCGGCGAGGCGGCGGGCGATGTCCATGTGCCAGAGGTGGGTCTGGTCGATGTGGACGCCGCGCTCGGTGGCGAGGAGGTGGAAGGGGGCGAGGCGGAGATCGCTCAGGCCGCCGACGGGCCAGCAGTAGCGGCCGTAGGCCTGGACGAACTTCGCGGCCATCTCGGCGCGGTCGGTGTAGCGGGCCAGGAGGGCATCGGCGCCGGCGCTGATGGCCGTCGCGGGGGCGAGGGCGGCGAGGGTTTCGCGCAGGGCGGCGGTCGCCGCGGCGCCGGCGGCGGCGTACTGCTCGCGGAGCAGGGCCTGGGCCTTGGCGGACCAGGGCATCAGTTCGCAGTCGAGCAGGAGCCAGTCGGTGTGGAGGTCGTCCCACAGGTTTGCGGCGGTGGCGGCGGCGCGGACGTGGTCGAGCAGGGCCGTCTCGACGTCGCGCTCCTCGAAGAAGCGGCGGCCGGTGCGGGTGTAGACGACGCCGGTCTCGCCCGTGGTGACGCCGAAGCGGCGCACGGCCGCGGCGGTGTCGCGGCAGACGATGACGACGGCCCGCGAACCCATGTGCTTTTCCTGGCAGACGACGCGGGGGACGCCGCGCTCGCGGTAGTGGGCGAAGGCCGCGGAGGGGTGCTCGAGCAGGCCGGGCTCGCGGCTGGTCTCGCAGGGGGACATCGTCGGCGGGAGGTAGATGAGCCAGCGCGGGTCGGTGGCGAAGCGGCTCATGACCTCGAGGGCGGCCGCGGCGTTTTCTTCGCGGATGGTGACGTTGTGGTGCAGGCGCGTGGAGATGATGCGTTTGCCGAGGACGTCGGCGATGTCGAGCACATCATCGAGTTGCTGCTGCGCGGTGAGCGCCGGGGCCTGGGCGTCTTCGGCGAGGAAGGGTTTGGCCGGCTGGGCGTAGGTGGCGCGGGCGGGGACGCTGATGAGTTCGCGCTCGGGGTAGCGCAGGGCGGTGAGGCGGCCGCCGAAAACGCAGCCGGTGTCGATGTTGATGGTGTTGTTGAGCCACTCGGGATCGGGGACGGGGGTGTGGCCGTAGACGACCATCGCGCGGCCGCGGTAGTCGGCGGCCCAGTTGTAGCGGATCGGGAGGCCGAAGGCGTCGGACTCGCCGGTGGTCTCGCCGTAGAGGGCGAACTCGCGGACCTCGCGCGAGGCGCGGCCCTGGAAACGCTCCTTCATCCCGGCGTGGGCGACGACGAGGCGACCGTCGTCGAGGACGTAGTGGCTGACCAGGTCGTCGAGGAAGGCCTTGACGGCCTCGATGAACTCGGGGGGCTCGGGGGCGAGTTGGGCGAGGGTTTCGGCGAGGCCGTGGGTGATGCGGACGTCCTTGCCGCAGAGTTTGCGGAGGAGTTTGACGTCGTGGTTGCCGGGCACGCAGAGGGCCGCGCCGGCGGCGCGCATGTGCATGACGAGGTGAAGCACCGCGGGGGTGTTGGGGCCGCGGTCCACGAGGTCGCCGAGGAAGATCGGGCGGCGGCTTTGCGGGTGGCGGAAGGTGAAGGGCGGGAGGAGCGAGGGGTGCGGCGCGGGGTCGGATGCGCCCGCGGGGGGCTCGGCGGGGACGCGCTGGTAGCCGAGGCGCTCGAGGAGTTCGACCAGTTCGTCGTAGCAGCCGTGGATGTCGCCGATGATGTCGAAGGGGCCGTGGTCGAAGGTGCGGTTGTTCCACAAGGGTTCGCGGACGACGGTCGCGGCGTCGATCTCCTCGGGCGTGTTGAGAATGAAGACCTTGCGGAAGCCCTCGCGGGCGAGGTTCCGCAGGTCGCGCTTCAGGGCCATGCGCTGGCGGCGGATGACGTGGGGGCCGAACTGCCGATCGGGGCGGCCGGCGTTGCGGTCGTGGCAGAGTCGCTCGGGGACGTTGAGGACGATCGCGACGGGGAGGACGTGGTGCTCGCGGGCGAGTTTCACCAGCGGGCGGCGCGACTCGGGCTCGACGTTCGTGGCGTCCACGACGGTGAGGAGACCGCGGGCGAGGCGCTTGGCGGCGATGTAGTGGAGCAGGTCGAAGGCGTCTTTGGTGGCCTCCTGGCTGTTCTCGTCGTCTGAGACGATGCCGCGGCAGGCGTCGGAGGAGATCACCTCTGTGGGCTTGAAGTGGCGGCGCGCGAAGGTGGACTTGCCGGAGCCGGAGGGGCCGACGAGGGCGACGAGGCAGAGTTCGGGGAGATCGATGCGCACGGGCGGAAGGCTAGGAGAGCCACTGGAAGTCGAGGCCGGTCGCCTCGCGGAGTTGGTTGAACTGCGGCTCGGTCGCGCAGCCGATCAGGATGTTCTGGCCGCCCAGGTCGAGGTAGAAGAAGCGGCGCGGGGAGCCGCGGGAAGCCAGGAGAGCCGCGAAGCGCGACAGGATCGTCTGATCGATCCAGTCGTCATCGACCGTTGCCTCCCACCGCTCGACCCGCCCATCGATGCGGAAGGAGAGCCACGCGACGCCCTCTTCCAGGTCCACGCGGTCCTTGATGTCCTCGATCGGCAGATCGCCCTTCGCCAGAGCCCGCATCCGCCTGGCGATACGGGCGTAATCGCCGCGGTCCTCGATGCACTCGGTGTCGAGGGTCCACACGGCATCGGAGAATCGCGCGCCGGCGCCAGGGCCGGTCTCGACCTCGGAGCCGAGCATCATCAGCAGGAGCGTGAAGGGCTCCTGCTCGTACTGCTCACGCTCGAAGGAATCGAGGAGTTCATCCACCGTCCGGCCCGGCAGCAGGCTGATGCCGCAGCGGGCGAGAATGTCGAGTTGGTCTTCGAGGCGCATGTGTTTCTGTCCCTCATTCATTCGCACCCCCTTGGCCTCTTGCTTCTTCCGCCCGTCGGCGCCGTGACGCCGCGAGGCCTAGGCATCGGAGGATGCAGGGCGCCGGGTCAGGAGTCCTGCCCGGTGAGCGGCGTGCGGATCCACTCGAAACGGTTGAGGATCTCGTCTTGAGTCACGTCGAAGCGCGCATGATACTGGTGCGCGTGCGGGACGGGCAAATGCGGCCATAACGCACCGGTATCGTTCAGGGAGCGGGGCTCCGGGTGAACACCCCCATCTGCGTGGGGCTGCCTACTCCCCCATCGCCCTCCGGGCCGATGGGCGCGATGCGCACGCTGTAGCCGAAGCGAGCGCACACGGTCTCGCACCAGGCGGCGAACTGCGCGCGGGTCCATTCGAAGCGGTGGTCGCGGTGGCGGAAGCGGCCGGCGGGGAGCGTCGGCCACATGACGTTGTACTCGGCGTTGGGCGTGGTGACGACCACGGTGCGTGGGCGAGCGAACTCGAAGACGACGCGCTCGAAGGCGGCCAGACGCGGGGCGTCCATGTGCTCGATGACCTCAACGACCGCCGCGGCGTCGAAGCCCTCCAGACGCCTGTCGCGGTACATGAGCGAGCCGTGGATGAGTTTCACCCGTTCGCGCTGGCGTTCGGGCATGCGGTCGTAGCGGAGGCGGTCGGCAGCGATGCGGAGCGAGCGCGCCGAGACATCGACGCCGAGGATGCGCTCGAACTGCGGCTCCTTGAGCAGGTGCTGGATGATGAGGCGGCCCTCGCCGCAGCCCAGGTCCAGGACGCTACGGGCGCCGGCGCCTTTGAGGACCGAGAGGACCGTGCCGAGGCGCTGCTCGTGCAGGCTCAGGGGGCGCTCGACGGCCGCTTCCTCGGCGTCGTGGGCCCGCGCGGCCTCGTCGGGGTCGGTGGGGTCGTCCTCGCCGAGACGCTCGAGGGCCTCGTCGGTAAGGCGCCGCTGGTAACGGAGGTAGCGAGCGGTGATCAGTTCACGCTCGGGGTGCTCGGCGAGCCACCCTTCGCCCTGGCGGAGGAGTTTGTCCACCTCCTTGCGGTCCACCCAGTAGTGTTTGTCGTTGTCGAGGACCGGGATCAGCACGTACAGGTGGCTGAGCAGCGAGCGGAGCGTCAGCGTCGCGGAGAGCGTGACGGTGTAGTACGGGCTGTCGCCCCAGTCGGGGAAGCGCGGGTCCAGCGGGTGGCGCTCGGCGGCGACGGCGTAGCCCAGCGGCTCGAAGAGACGCCTGAGCAGGTCCTCCCCGCCGCGGCAGGGGACCGCCGCGAGGCGGGCGGTGAGCGGGAGCGGGCGGGAGACGACGTCGGGCCTGTCCTTGCACCGCCCGCTGAGGGCGCTGCCGAAGACCTGCGCGATCGCCACGCTGAGGAACGACGAGGCGACGTAGGGCCGGTCGTTGACGTACTGGTCGAGGAGCCCGCCCTCGCCGCTTGGGCCGCGGCGCTGACGGACGAGGCCGACGGGGTCAACGTCGAGCAAGAGGGCCGCCGTGCAGCGGTCGGGGGAGACCTCGGGGTAGAAGACGTGGGCGGCCCCGAACGAGAGCGGGAACGACTGGCACCGGGCCGGGTTCTTGTGCAGGAGGTACCCCAGGTCGTCGGCGGGGCGGTGGGTTGTGGTGATGGTCAGCAGCACGCGGGGCTCCGGCCGGGTCGCAGGCCCGGGGGGAAAGCGGGGATTATGGGCCTCTCACACGTGCGGCGTCCAGACGGCGGCCGCACCGCCGAGGCGGCCCCAGCGGGCGGGTTTCCACCGAAGTGTGGATGGGAGCCCGGGTGGCCCCGCGGAGGGATCGGCCGGCGGGCCCGCCGCGTACTGTCCTGTTGGATCGCATGACGCACCAGCAGCGGCACACCTCGGATAACGGCATCCCCGGCGCGGCCGGTTCGGGCGGGCCCCGCTCCCCCACCTCCGCCGGCGCCGCGGACCAGGCGGCGGCCGCGGCGGCTCCGAGCCTCGAGTCGCTGCTCATGCGCATGCGGCACGGCGACCGCGAGGCGGCGGCCGAGTTCGTCCTCCGGTACGGCGAGCGGATCCGCCGGCGCGTCCGGTCGCGGCTGACGGGAGCCGCGCGGCGCGTCTTCGACTCGGCGGACATCCTCTCGACCCTGTCGCGCCGGCTGGATGACTACGTCTCCGGCCGCAAACTGGAGGCCGAGAGCGAGGCGCAACTGTGGTCGCTGGTCTTCCGCATCGCGGACAACGCGGTGGTGGACAAGGCGCGGATCATGATGCGGCTCCGCGCGGTCGAGGGGGAGGACTCGCCGTTCGCGCAGAGTTTCCTCGAGCGCATGCGCCGGGCGCAGGAGTCCGGCGGGCTGACGGCGGATCTGGAGATCGAGCGGCTCATCGACGCCCTGGAGGACCCGATCGACCGGCAGATCCTCGCCCTGTGGCTCGCCGACACGCCGCACACGGTCACCGCCGGGTGCGTCGGCCTGACGCCCGCGGCGGTGCGGAAGCGCTGGCAGTCGATCAAGGCGCAACTCCGCGCTCGCCTGGAGGGGGAGGAAGGGGGCGGCGCATGACCACGCTCGACGGGCCCGCCGTCCGGGCCGTGCGCCTGAGTTACCAGCGGCGCGGGGCCGACCCGGACCTCCGCGAGATCCTCGCGAGGTTCCCGAACCTCGACGACCGGCAACTGGCCGACCTCATCGAGGCCGACGCCACCATCCGGCTCGCGGACGGGCTGGCCGTGGAACTGGACCGATACCTGGCGGCGATCCCTGACCTGCCGTCGCGCTCGCTGCCGCTGGACACGGCGATCGACTACGCCCTGCGGTGGCTCGCGCCGGCCGGGACACGGGCGATCACGGTCGAGGCGGCCGAGGAACTCATCGCACGGTACCCCGCGCTGGCAGACCCGATCCGCGAGGCGGTCGTGCTTGGGCAGGCGCTGGAGTCGGCGGCGGAGCAGCCGGCGCCCGCGGAGGCAGGTGCGCCGGCGCCGGAGTTGCCGCGGGGCTTCGGGCCGCGGATGGCGTCGCGCCGGCCGCGGTACCTGCTGAAGAAGCAACTCGGGCGCGGCAGCCACGGCGCGGTCTTCCTCGCCGTGGACCGGCATCTGTCGGAGACGAACCGGCCCGCGTGGGTTGCGCTCAAGATCCTCGGCGGGGAGCCGACGGCGGCCGCCCGCCAGCGGCTGATCGACGAGGCGTGCAAGGCGCGCCGGGTGGACCACCCCAACGTCGTGCGCGTGCTCGACTGGGGGACGGCCGAGACGGGGGAGGTGTACGTCGTCTTCGAGTACGTGGATGGCGCGAGTCTGGATGACTGGCTGATCGAACGCGGCGGGAAGGCCTCGCCGCGGGACGCGGCCCGGCTGGTCGCGAAGATCGCCCGGGCGATCCAGGCGGCGCACAGCGCGGGCGTGGTGCACTGCGACCTCAAGCCGGCGAACGTGCTGGTCACGCGCGACGGTGTGCCGAAGGTGACCGACTTCGGCGTCGCCGCCCGCGAGCAGGAGTATCCCGAGGGATCGGCGTGGCCCGACCCCAAGGGGCGCATCGGCAACCTCGCGTTCATCGCCCCGGAGCAGTACCGGCTGGAGGAAGGGTCGCTGGCGCCGCCGGCGGACATCTATGCGCTGGGCGGGCTGCTCTACTACCTCCTCACCGGCTCGCTGCCCAACGGCGACACCGCCGAGGAGATCGCGCGGACGCACGACCCCGCGTACGGGCGCACCGCGGCTCCCTCGCCGCGGCACCTGCGGCCGGAGATCGACCGCGACCTGGACCGCATCTGCCGGCGGGCGCTGGCTCCGCACAAATCCGAGCGGTATCCAACCGCCGACGCCATGGCGGTGGACCTGGACCTCTGGCTCGCTCACCGCCCGATCGAGTGGATGCGCCCCGGCATCGGCCGCCGACTGCGGCTGATGGCGCGGCGGACGTTCGGGCGCGGCGGCGAGTAATTCAGCCGCGAAGGGCCGGAGGGGGCGGGGCCGGACGGTCGATCACCGTGAACGCCCGCTCGCCCTTGAACGACCTGAGCAGGTACCACAGCGACGGCAGCAGGATGACCGCCCCGGCGGCCAGGGCGCCCAGGACGAGACGGTGCATCCGCGCGGGGGCGGCGGACGCCTCGATCGTCACCTGCGGCACAACGAGGTACGGGAAGATGGCCGCTCCGTAGCCGACGACGATCAGCGTGACTTGGAGGACCGCGGCCGCGCGGGCCAGCGCGTACCGCCGGGTCCACAGGGCCCACAGCGCGGTCACCGCCGCCAGACCCGTAGCAATCTGGAGCGGGATCGCCCACCAACTGGCCCACAGTTCGCGGCTCAGCAGCGGCGCTTCGCGCACGGCCAGCAGCCACGTCACGCCCGCGAGCACGCCGACGGCGACGGCGGCCGCCAGCGCCCGGATGCGGAAGTCCTCGCGCAGCGCCGTGGCGTCCGCCCCCGGCGGGGACGGCGCGGCTTGACCCACGTCGGCCAAGGGGTCGGTCGCAACGAACGGCTCGTCCTCGGCGCACAGGTACACCGCCGCGAGGTACGCGAAGATCGCCAGCGTGAACAGCCCCACCGACCAGCAGAGCGGGCTGAGGGCCCAGGGCTCGATGAACCCGCTGATGTACACGCCGCGGTCGTCCCACAGCAGGCGGCCGGTCGCCAGCGCGCCGAGCGTCACGCCGAGCATGACCGGCGTCAGGAGACTGGCGATGGCGAAGACCTCTCCCCACAGCGCCCGCGCTCGCACGCAGTCCGGCGGCGTGTAGGTCCGGAAGACGAAACTCGAGCCGCGCAGCACGATCCCCAGGAGCACCAGCAGGATGGGCACGTGCAGCGCCGTCATGATCGCCGCGAAGGCGGGCGGGAAGCAGGTGAACATCAGGACGATGACGACGATGAGCCAGACATGGTTGGCCTCCCAGATCGGGCCGATGGCGTGGGCGAGCGCCTCGCGCTGGCGTGCGCGGCGGGGGCCGGTGGCGAGCAGGTCCCACACGCCGGCGCCGAAGTCCGCGCCGCCCAGGAGCGTGTAGACGGCCAGGGCGACGAGCATGACCCAGGCGGTGACCTCGTAGATGGGCACGCGGCGGCTCCTTGCTCGGCTCAGGGGGTGGGCGGGGAAGGCGCGGGAGTTTCGGAACCGGACTGGGTGGCGGAGACACGCCCGGGGGCGGCACGCACCTGGTAGGCGATGAGCGTCGCCACGATCGCTCCCAGCCCGATGTACACCAGGGTGAACACGACGAACGGGGTCACGAGCCCCGGCATGGGCGTCACGGCCTCGCTGGTGCGCATGACGCCGTAGATGATCCACGGCTGGCGCCCGACCTCCGTCACCGTCCACCCCGCCTCGATCGCGATGAATCCCAGCGGTGCGCACAGCACCAGCGCCCGAAGCAGCCACTTCCCTGAGGGCGCTCCCCAGCCGCCGGGCCTCCACCACGCGGCGCCGGGCGCCCGGGCGCGCAGCGCCGCGACGGCGTACCAGATGCCGGCCGCGAGCATGAGCGTGCCGCAGCCGACCATCACCTGGAAGGCGATGTGCGTGACGGCCACGGGCGGCCACTGGTCGCGCGGGAACTCCTCCAGGCCCCTGACCTCGGCGTTGAAGTCGCCGTGGGCGAGGAAACTCAGCAGGCCGGGGATCTCGATCGCGAAGTCGGTGGTCCGGTTGCGTTCGTTGGGGAGGCCGAGGATCCGCAGCGGGGCCGCACGCTCGGTCCGGAACTGTCCCTCCATCGCGGCGAGTTTGACCGGCTGGTTCCGGGCCGTCGCCTTCGCGGCGTAGTCGCCGACGATCGGCTGCACCAGGGCCATCGGCACCGCCACGGCCATGCAGATCCCCAGGGCCCGGCGGTGGAACTCGCTGCCGCGGTCGCGCAGCAGCTGCACCGCGTGGATCCCCGCTGCCCCGAACGCGGTGGCCATGTACGCGGCCACGATCATGTGCAGGACCAGCGGCTTCCACGCCGGGTTGAACATCGCCGCGATCGGGTCGATGTTCGAGAAGACGCCCGTGGCGGGGTCGTAGTCGAACCCCGCCGGCGCGTTCATCCACGCGTTGGCCATGACGACGAAGACGGCCGACATCGCCCCGCTGACGGCGACGATGACGCCCGCTCCCCAGTGGGCCCAGCGGCCGACGCGGTTCCAGCCGTACAGGTAGATCCCCAGGAAGATCGCCTCGGTGAAGAAGGCGAACCCCTCCATGCTGAACGGGAACCCGATGATTCCCCCGGCGTGGCGCATGAACCGGGGCCAGAGCAGGCCCAGTTCGAAGCTCAGCACGGTCCCCGAAACGGCCCCGACGGCGAAGAAGATCGCCGTCCCCTTGGCCCACCGCCGGGCCAGTTCGAGGTCCACCGGGCGCCCGCCGCGGAGCCACCGCCACTCGGCGATGGCCATCAGCAGGGGCATACCGATCCCGATCACCGCGAAGATGATGTGAAAGCCCAGGCTGACCGCCATCTGCAGGCGGGCCGCGAGCAGGTTGTCCACGGCGCCCTCCCGCCGCAGTATATTCCAACTAATCCCCAAACAAACAAGCCTTGCTGCGGCATTGGGGGCGGTACCAGGCTGAAGAGTGGATATGCTGGTCCGCTGGGGCTGCAACCGAGGGAAAGCCGGGGGAGGGAAGGCCGGGCGGGGCCGGAGCCAGACCGATGTTCCAGCAGCAGCGCCCCGTGCCGCCCCGGTCGTGGCTCGCCCTCGCGATTGTGGCGCTTGCCCTCGCCTTCATCTCCCCCACTGCCCGCGCCCAGCCCGCCATCCTCACCGGCGAGCACACGTACACCGCCTCGACGGTGGCCGTCGGCAACTACCCCGATGGCGAAGGGTGGTTCATCGAGGACTACGGCGCCTTCCAGAGCGGCCCGCTGCACGCCGTGCTCGGCACCTCGGCCGCGCTCTCCGACGGGCTCATCCGCGGCCACGCCCTGGTCGAGGCGCACGTCGCCGACGACTCGATCTCGATCACCGCCGAAGCGCAGGCGTACGTCGGCCCGGGAATGGTCATCGAGATGTTCACCACTTCGGCCAGCCTCGTCACCCGCATCCTCATCGAAGAAGACACGCCGTTCTTCATCCGGCGCACGGGAACGCTCCCCGCCTCCTTCACCCCCGTCACCGGCGCGATCGACGGCGCCACGCTCCGCGCCGGAACCTACGACGTCGCCGGGTTCGCCTGGGCCTCGCGGCACTATCCCGGCACGATCACGCTCTCGGGCACGTTCACGATCGTCCTGGCCGACTGCATCCCCGATTGGGACGACAACGGCGAGGTCGCCAGCGCCGACATCTCCGCCTACCTCACCGACTGGATCGAGGACGCCGTTGGCGGCGGCAGCCGGACCGACCTCGACGGCGACGGCGCGGTCTCCTCGGCCGACATCTCGACCTTCCTGACCAAGTGGGTCTCCGCCTCGCTCTCGGGGTGTTGAAGGACCTACTCGCCCCGCGCCGCCGCTTCCACGATCAGGTTCAGCACCGGCCGCTCCCCCACCGTCCAGCGCTGCACGCGCCGACCGTTGATGAAGATGAGCGGCACGCCCGTGAGCCGCGCCGCCTGCGCCGCGGCGATGTCCGCCTGCACGCGCTGCGCCCCCTGCGCCGCCGCGGCGAGGATCGCCTCCGACTGCGCAGCGATCTCCGCGTCCATCGGCGCCGCGATCCGCAGCACCGCCGCCACGTCCGCCCCGCCCGCGAGGTTCGCCTTCTGCTGCGTCGTGAGCCGCGTCAACGCCCCGTGTGCCCGCCACGCCAGGTCGGCCCCACCCGCCACGAACGCCGCTTCTAAGAACGCCGCCGCGGCGCACGCCCCGGCGTGCACCGTCCGCGGCATCGCCGGGTTGCACGCCTGCTCCGTGGGGAAGTGCATCCACGCGTACCGCACGCCGGGGGTTGCCGCCATCAGGCGCCGGATCTCGGCGTCCGCACGCACGGAGTTGGGTTCCAGCACGTCCCCCCACATTACCACCGTGACGGTCGCCTCCTCGGCCGCCGCCCCCGTCCAGCGCTCCGGCTCCCGGACAAGGCGCACGCGCGGCTGGGCTTTCCAGTCCGCCACGATCTTCTCGTCCACCGTCGGCGGCCGGTCCTCCGCGGCGGAGGCGATGATCCCGGCCTCCGCCGCGGCGTCGATCGCCGCGCGCACCGCAGCCGGGTCGCGCGTGTTCTTCACCTCGCGGCCGTTGATGAACATCATCGGCGTCGAGAAGAGCCCGACGCTCATCCCCTCCGCGATGTCCGCCTGGACGCGATTGAGCGTCTCGGGGCTCTGCATCACGCGCTCGAACTCCGCTGCGTCGTACCCCATTCCGGCCAGCGCCGTGCGCAGTTCCGCATCCGTGAACGAGCCGCGCCGCGAAAAGAGCCACCGGTGCATCGCCCAGAAGCCGTCACACCCGCGCAGGATCCCCGCCGCCTCCGCGGCCCGCGCCGCCCAGCACGCATTCGGGTGCATGTTCCCCGCCTGCCCCGGCGGCAGGTTCGGGTTGCACGTGTTGGAGAACGGGAAGTGCTTGACGCTGATGGCGAACTCCGGGTGCTCCGCGAGGATCGGCTCGAGCACGCCGTCGAGCGCCTCGCACTCCGGGCACTGGTAGTCCGTGAAGATGACGATCCGCACCGGGCTGACGTCCGGCCCCTGGCGGTAGCGCCCCTCAAAGGGCGAGCCGGCGCCGGCCTGCTCCGGCGCCGCGGCGGGTCGAGAAGCAGCGGTGCCGGCGTGCGGCGAGACGGTCACAGCCGCGATCGCGGCTGCGGCGAGCAGGACGTTCCTCATGCCCAAGCGTACGCCCCGCCGCTCCTCTCCCCGCCCGCATCCCCGGCACGCTACGCTGATCGGCCATGAGCACCACGACGCCGGCGCACGACCCCGCCGCCCTCCGCCCCCGGCTCGAGTTCGCCGTCCGGGCCGCGCGCGAGGCCGGCCGGCTCACGCTCGACTGGTTCAACACCTCCGCGCTCGCCGTCGAGCGCAAGGGCGACGGCTCGCCCGTCACCGCCGCCGATCGCGCAGCCGAGCAGCGCCTGCGCGACCTCATCGCCCGCGAGTTCCCCGACGACGGCATCCTCGGCGAGGAGTTCGGCGAGGCCGCCGGCACGACGCCCTACCGCTGGATCCTCGACCCCATCGACGGCACCAAGTCGTTCGTCCACGGCGTCCCGCTCTACGGCACGCTCGTCGCCGTCGAGGACCTCCGCACGGGCGAGGCGGTCGTGGGCGTGATCGAGATGCCGGCTCTCGGCTCATCCGGCGAGCGCGTGTACGCCGCGCGCGGCCTGGGGGCGTTCCACGCGGTCAACGACGCCGCGCCGACGCCTGCGCGGGTCTCCGCCGTGGAGCGTCTGGCCGATGCGATGTTCGTCACCACGTCCCTCGACTACTTCGCCGCGACGGGCACGGCGCCGGTCATGGCGGCGATGCATCGGGCCTGCGCCTCCAGCCGCGGGTGGAGCGACTGCTACGGGCACGTTCTCATCGCCACCGGCCGCGCCGAGGTCGGGACCGAGTGCGTCGTCAAGCCGTGGGACGTCGCCGCGACGCAGGTGATCGTCGAGGAGGCGGGCGGGGCGTTCAGCGACTGGAGCGGCACGCGCACCATCCACGCGCCGCGCATCGTCGTCTCAAACGGGCGAGTCCACGCGGAGACCATCGCCATCACGCGCACCGCTGACGCGGCGCTGTAGTCGCGCTTACACCCCCATCGCCCGCGCGATCACCTCGATCGGGTGCAGCGCCTCGCGCCCCGTGCCATCCCGGATCTGGTGCCGGCAGGATGTTCCCGGCGCGGCGATGACCGCATCGCCCGCGGCCCGCATGGGCGGGAAGACGCTCAGTTCGCCGATCCGCATCGACAGGTCGTACCGGTCCTTCGCGTACCCGAACGACCCGGCCATCCCGCAGCAGCCGCTGTCGAGGACCGTCACGCCGTCAGAGACGCATCGCAGCCCCACCGCGCTGGTCTCCGCTCCCCACAGCGCCTTCTGGTGGCAGTGCCCGTGCAGCACGATCGGCCCGACCTTCGCGACCTCGGCCGCCGCGGCTCGCGGGTGCGACTCCCAGCGCTTGCCGACGAACTCCTCCACCAGCATCGCCTTGGCCGCGAGTTTCTCGCGAAGCACCTGGGGCGTGCGCAGTTTCAGTTGCAGCCAGTCGTCCTTCATCGCGCTGAGGCACGACGGCTCGCAGACGAGAACCGCGGCCACCGACTCATCCTCGATCGCCGGCCGCAGCATCTCCAGCGTCGCGTCCGCCTCGGCGATCGCGTCCTCAAGCAGCCCGGTGGAGATCAGCGCCCGACCGCAGCATCCGCCGGTCCCCCACTTCTCCTCGGGCAACAGCCGCACGTCGTACCCCAGCCGCTCCAGCACCCGCCGCGCGGCCAGACCGATGTGGGGCTCGTTGTATGCCGTGAAACAGTCCGCGTAAACGACGACGCGAGGCCGGCCGCCGGGCATTGCCGCATCCTGCTCGCTTGATGCCGCTCGTCCCCACGCCTTGTAGAGCGAACGCGCAAACGCCGGGATGCTCCGGCGGCGGTCCACGCCCAGCACCCGCTCGGCCCCCCACTTCGCCAGGCGCGTCGAGTTGAACCAGTTGGCCAGCCCCGGGGTCAGCGACCCGATCCTGTTGAGCCACCGCACGTGCCCGAAGACCCGGGCGCTCAGCGGCACGCGGCCCGTGGCCCTGTACCGCTGGGCCGTGTACTCGGCCTTCAGCCTCGCGATGTCCACGTTGCTCGGGCACTCGCTCTTGCACGCCTTGCACGAGAGGCACAGGTGCAGGGTCTGCATCGTGCCCGGGTCGTCCCACGCCGGCACACCGTTCGTCCATCCCTCGCGCCCGATCTGGCCGCTGATCGCCAGCCGCAGCGCGTTGCCGCGGCCGCGCGTCGCGTGCCGCTCGTCGCGCGTCGCCCGGTAGGATGGGCACATGGTTCCGCCGCTGCTCTTGCGGCAGACCCCGGCGCCGTTGCACATCTCCACGGCCCCGCGGAAGCCGTGCTGGTCCTCGTAGTCGAAGTACGTCTCGACGTGCGGGAACACGACCTCGCGGCTGATCCCGTCGCGCTCCGGGTTGATCCGCATCCGCCGCGTGATGCTCTCGATCGGGCCGGCGCCGACGATGTTGCCGGGGTTCATGAGCCCCGCCGGGTCGAAGATGCGTTTGACCTCCGCGAACGCTCGCACGAGTTCCGGGCCGAAGAACCGCTCCAGCAGCGGCCCGCGGACCTTGCCGTCGCCGTGCTCGCCGCTCATCACCCCCCCGACGCTCCGCGCCAGGTCCGCGACCTCCACCGCGATCGCCCGCAGGCGCTCGCGGTCGGCCGGGTCGTGCAGGTCGATCATCGGGCGCACGTGCAGCACGCCCACGGAAGCGTGGGCCCAGTACGCCGCCCGCGTCCCGTGCCGGGCGACGATCTCCTTGAACCCCCGCACGAACTCCGCCAGCCGCTCCACCGGCACGGCGTTGTCCTCGACGAACGTCACCGGCTTGCGCTTCCCCGGCAGGCCGTGCAGCAGCGGCTCCCCCGCCTTGCGGAGTTTCCACGCCCGCAGCATCGCGGCTTCGTCGAGGTGGTAGTCCGCCCCCGTCACGCCCGCGATCGCCGCCACGACGCCGCGCAGCCGCGAGAACCCTTCCTCCACGCCGGCGCGTGCTTCCGCCCGCTCGCCGAACCCGCAGTACTCGACGTACAGCACCGCCTGCACCGGCGTTTCCCCCGCGCCCCCCGGCAGCATCTCCACGTACCGCCGGTACTCGATGTTCCCCCGCGCTGCGTCGAGCACGACGTCGTCCAGCAGTTCGACCGCGCTCGGCCGCGTCTGAAGGATCGGCGGCACCGCCGCCAGCGCATCCTCGAGCGTGCGGAAGCCGATCACCGCCAACCCCTTGGCCGCCGGCGTTGGGTGCAGTTTCAGCCGCGCCCGCAGCGTCGCCGCCAGCGTCCCCTCGCTCCCGCACAGCAGCCCGCTGAGGTCGATCGTCTCGGCCGTCGCCCCGCGGTCCAGTTGCTGGAGCACCAGGTCCAGCCCGTACCCCGCGTTGCGCCGGATGGTCTTGGGGAACCGCTCGCGGATGAGCCCCTCGTGCCGGCGCACGACGCCGATCACGCCCTCCGCCAGCCGCCTCGCCACGGCATTGTGCTTTCCGGCTCCCGGCTCCAGCCACACCCGCTCCCCCGTGCTCAGGGCCACCTCCAGCCCTGCGATGTTCTCGCTCGTGCGGCCGTACATGATCGACCGCGCCCCCGCCGCGTTGTTGCCGATCGCCCCGCCGAGGGCCGCCTGCCCGCTCGTCGCCGGGTCGGGCGCGAAGAAGAGGCCGCACTTCCGCCGCGCCAGTTCCCGGTTCAGGTCGTCCAGCGCGATCCCCGGCTCCGCCACCACCGTGCGCGTCGCCAGATCGACCTCTCCCACCCCGCGGCACCACGCCGACATGTCGATCACCACCGCCCGCCCCGTCGCCTGCCCCGCCAGGCTCGTCCCGCCCCCCCGCGGCAGCATCGCCACGCCGTGCTCGCCGCACCACTTCACCACGGCGTACGCATCCTCAACGTCCGCCGGCACAACGACGCCGATCGGCTCGACCTGGTACAGCGACGCATCGGTCGCGTACAGCATCCGGTCGTGCTCGCCGAAGCGCACCTCGCCGCGCACCACCGCGCGCAGGCCGCGCTCGATCGCCGCCCGGTCTGTCTCGAACCCGGGATGCGTCGCACGCGCGTGCGGCCAGCCGCCGCCGGCGCCGTCGTGCGCACCGTTGTCGCTCAGGACATGCAAACTGACCTTCGGCGAGCCGCCCATGCGGCCGCACTATAGGAACAACCACCAACCCCACCGCATGGGCAAACAGCGTGACACCCGTGGACAAACCGCCGCCGCCGGCCATCTCCTCTGCGGCGGCGGGCTGCTGTGGACCGATCCGTAGCGCACAGGCCCGTCCCGTACGATGTTCCCGGGCCACCGCCCCGCCCACCCCGAAGCATCCGCCCCCCCAACAAGGAGCAACACGGATGGCACGCCTCTCCACCAGACCCCGCGCCCCCTTCGCGCTCGCACTGATCGCCGGCCTTGCCCTGCCGCTGTCGGTCTGCCCCGCGCAGCCCGCCCAGCCCCGCGCCGGCGCGGCCGCCGAGGCGGCCCGCCGCGTCAACGACACCCTCCCCCTCCGCCGCATCACCCTCTACCGCTCCGGCGTCGGCTTCTTCCACCGCGAGGGCCTCGTGCAGGGCGCCGCCGACCTCCAACTCCGCTTCAGGACCGAGCAGATCAACGACATCCTCAAATCCATGGTCCTGCTCGACCTCGACGGCGGCCGCATCGCCTCCGTCTCCTACGGCTCCAAGGACCCCATCTCCCGCCGCCTCGCCTCCTTCGGCATCAACATCGCCGACAACCCGAGCATGGCCGACCTGCTCGGCCGCCTCCGCGGTTCCGAAGTCGCCGTCGTCTCCGCCGACGGCAACATCACCGGCACCATCCTCGGCGTCGAAGTCCGCCCCACCGTCATCCCCTCCCCCGGCGGCGGCAACCCCGCCGTCGTCAACCAGCCGCACCTCTCGCTGGTGACCCGGACCGGCATCCGCACGATCCCGATCCCGTCGATCACCTCCTTCGAACTCACCGACCCGGACCTCGCCGCCGAACTCACCAAGGCCCTCGCCGCGCTGGCCGAGTACCGTGCCGAGACCGCCAAGACCGTCAACATCTCACTCGACGGCCCGCAGGGGCAGGACCGGCGCATCGTCGCGGCCTACGTCCACGAAATGCCCATCTGGAAGACCTCCTACCGCCTCATCCTCACCGAGTCCGAAGGCGGCGCCCGCGCCGGCGGCACGGCGACCCTCCAGGGCTGGGCGATCGTCGAGAACACCACCGACGAGGACTGGCGCGATGTCAGCCTCTCCCTCGTCTCCGGCCGCCCCGTCTCCTTCGAGATGGACCTCTACGAGCCGCTGTACCTCGACCGGCCCGACATCCCCGTTCCCGTCGTCGCCGGCGTCATGCCGCGCTCGTACCAGGGCGAGGCCGACCTCAAACTGGGCGTGGCGGTCGACCGGGCCATGGCCCGACAGAAGGCGGAGGCTCTGCGCCACTCCATGCCGGCGCCTGCCAGCGCCCCGGCCCAGGCCGACGCGGCCGCCTACGTCGTCCATCTCTCCGCCGAGGACATGGCCAACTACGCCGCCCAGTCCCAGGCCCAGGCAGGCGAGGTCGGCGAGGTCTTCCAGTACCAACTCGCGACGCCGGTCACGATCGAGCGGCAGCAGTCCGCCATGCTCCCGATCCTCACCGCCGCGATCCCCGCCCGGCGCGTCTCCATCTTCAGCCTCGCCGACGGGTCGGACCACCCCATGCGCGGCGTCGAGATCACCAACCCCGCCCGCGGCGGCGACGCGGCCGGCCTGCAACTCCTCCCCGGCCCGATCGCGGTCTTCGACGGCCCGGCCTACGCCGGCGACGCCACCATCTCCCACATCCCCCCCGGCGACAAGCGCCTCCTGGCCTACGCCGTGGACCTCGACGTCGCCGCGATCACCAAGCCCGAGCAGACCAGCACCATCACGCGTCTGCGCATCGTGGACGGCCTGATCGAGCAGACGATGAAACTCCGCTCCAGCACCGTCTACGGCTTTGAGAACAAGGACACGTCGCGGCCGCGCACCATCCTCGTCGAGCACCCCCGTATGAACGGCTGGGACCTCGTCGAGCCGCGCCCGAAGGACGAGGGTGACCGGCCGGGCACGACCAAGGACTTCTACCGCTTCGAACTCGACGTCGGCCCCGGCGCCTCCGGCACCCTCCCGGTCGTCCTCGAGCGCACCGAGCGCCAGAGCATCGCCGTAACCAGCCTCGACCTTCCCACCGTCTTGGCCTACCACAAGCAGGGCAAACTTTCGGACAAGGTCCTCGAAGCCTTCCGCACCGTTGCGGCCAAGCAGACGGCGATCAACGAATCCGAGCGGGCCATCGCCGAGATCGACCGCGAGATCGCCTCGATCTCGCAGGACCAGAACCGCATCCGCTCCAACATGAGTTCCGTCGACCGCACCAGCGACCTCTACCGCCGCTACGTGACCAAACTCAGCGAGCAGGAAGGCCGCCTCGAGACGCTCCAGGCCAACCGCGCCGAGCGCCAGGCAACCCTCGAGTCCCAGCGGACCGACCTGAACAACTATCTCCGCGGCCTGAACGTCGAGTGAGCCGGCGCCGGCCCGCCCCTCCACGATCGGGCCATCCCGCTGAAAAAGAAAGGGGCCCGCTGCACACGCAGCGGGCCCCTTTCACGTTGGAGACGCTCAGATGAGCCGTGGGCTCGACTCAGTCGGCCCAGAGGTGCGATCCGGCGCCCGACCCGACCTGGAGCGTGGTGCTCGTCGGGCACTTGGCGACGGGCCGCAGGAAGTTGTTCAGACGAGTGGACGGATCGTTGGCGAGGCCGCCCGCCTCATCGGTCTCGTCGATGAAGATGTTGTCCGGAATCGTGGAGGGGGTGCCGGTCTGGCGGCGGTAGGAGAGACCATCCGGGTTCGGCTTGGTCTCGAAGGTCACGTGGCCGTCGTTGTAGCCGATGTTGCCCTCCCACGACGTGCGGCCGCCGTGGATCAGCAGCGTGTTCGAGGACAGGCCGGGCTGGTTGTTGTTGTTGGCGGGGTTCAGCGTGTACTGACCGTTCGGGGAGCCCGTGGTGTTCGTGTAGCAGGGGCCGCGGTTGCCGAAGACGGCCTCGGTCGTGGCGAACGTGTTCTGCCAGCGGCTGGCCCGCTTGCCGAACGGCATCGCCTGAGCGTAGGACTGGTTGCCGACGGCCAGACCACCAACCGTGCGGCGGCGGTCCTGAGCACGGTCAATCGGCGTGCCGGCGAAGCCCGGGTCCCACAGGGCGTTGGCGGACTGCGCAGCGGCGCTGGGATCGGAGTACTGGTACTTGTCGTCGCGCACGATGGCCTGGGTGTTGGCCTCGGCGGGGCTGATGCACAGTTCGGGCGCGATCGAGCCGCCGAAGATCAGGATCGACAGGATGTTGCCGGTGTTGTCCTTCTCCTGCTCCGGACCCGGCACGGTCGCGTTGTTAATGTCGAGCCGGCTCGGACGGGGGTACTCGTCGTTGTTGTTGCCGGCGAAGACGACCATCGCCTGGATGATGCTGCGGACCTGGGTCGCGTCCTTCAGCTGGCGGGCCGACGCGCGGGCCTTGCCCAGAGCCGGCAGCAGGATGCCGACTAGCAGGGCGATGATGGCGATCACCACCAGCAGCTCGATCAGGGTGAATGCACGGTTCTTCTTCATCGAACTCGCTCCAGAGAAGCCTCGGCCGTTCGGGAGATGATCCGGGCTTCTTCTCTACGCCCGTCGGCGGCCGGCACACGCGGCCGTCCACCCCGGGGCGCACACGGGACTCACTCGCTGCGGACGCCAGACGCCAACAAGGCGCCGACGCGCCGGCGGACCACCGGGCACGACCGATGCGCAGGCAGAACCCCCTGATGCAAGGGGTCGGTCCCGCACGATCTGCGGCTGTGTCGATCGATCCGTCAACCCGCCCCCGCCGAAAGGCGGGGACGCCGCGAAAACCGACTCCGATCCGCCCCGCTCACCACGGCGATGCCGGTGGCGAGGAGGGGATCAACCAAGATGTCGGCGTCAGGAGTGGCCCCGTCGCGGATCATTGGTGGCGGCCGGACGCCGCCATGAGGACGATTGCTGGATACGGGCGACGGTTTATGGACACACCTGCGCCATGCGTGCGCACGCGCAACACGTTACAACCTACCGTATTTGATCCGCCTGTCAAGGCCCCCCGGTTCCAAGCCGGCGCCGAAACCAGTTTTTCACGGAGCCCCCCGAGTGCCCCCCACCTCTCCCACCCCCGCTCAGCCCGCCGACCCTGCCCCCCTCTCTCCCGAAACCCGGCTCGCTGAACTCGGCCTGACCCTCCCACCCCCCCCGAAACCGGTGGCCGCGTACATCCCCACGAAGCAGGCCGGCTCGCTCTTGTTCGTAAGCGGTCAGGTTCCCCTCCGCGATGGGGCGATGCTGGCCACCGGCACCGTCCCCGGGGTGGTGCCTCTTGAGGTCGCCCAGGCCTGCGCCCGCCAGTGCGTCCTCAACGGCCTCGCCGCTGCCAAGGCCGCCCTGGGTTCGCTGAGCCGGATCGTTTCCGTCGTGCGCGTCGGCTGCTTCGTCGCCTGCGACCCGAGTTTCACGGACCAACCCAAGGTGGCCAACGGCGCCAGTGAGTTGCTGGTCGAGATCTTTGGCGAGCGCGGCCGCCACGCCCGCGCCGCCGTCGGCGCGCCGTCGCTGCCGCTCAATGCGCCGGTGGAGGTGGAGTTCGTCTTTGAGGTGGCACCAGCGGACGCGTAGCAGGGTTCCAGACCGCGAGCGTCAGCGAGCGACTCCGAGCCAATGGCAACAAAGCCCACTGGGCCTGTTGGGCGTTACTCGGAGGGGATCGCCCCGCCTCCGAGCCGCTGGCTGACGCTCGCGGTTCGGAATGTTCAGGAACCGAAAGCCTTCTTGTAATCCGCCACAAACTTCTCCAGCCCGATGTCCGTCAGCGGGTGCTTGAGCATCTGCATGATGACGTTGAACGGCACCGTCGCCACGTCCGCGCCGGCCAGGGCGCACTCGACCAGGTGCATCGGGTGGCGGATCGACGCAGCAAGGACCTTGGTCTCAAAGCCGTAGTTGTCGTAGATCGCCCTGATCTTGTGGATCAGCCCCATCCCGTCCTCGGAGATGTCGTCCAGCCGCCCGATGAACGGGCTCACCAGGAACGCCCCCGCCTTGGCGACCAGCAGCGCCTGCATCGGCTGGAAGCACAGCGTCATGTTGACGCGGATCCCCTCGTCGCTCAGCGCCTTGCACGCCTTGAGCCCGTCGAGCGTCGTCGGGCACTTGACGACGATGTTCTCGGCGATCTTCGCGTGCTCGCGTCCCTCCTTCAGCATCCCCTCCAGGTCGGTCGCGATCACTTCCGCCGACACCGGCCCCTTCACGACCTCGCAGATCTCCGCGAGCCGCTTGGCGTACGGGACCTTTTCCTTGGCGATCAGCGACGGGTTGGTTGTCACCCCGTCGAGGATCCCCATCTCAGCGGCCTGCTTGATCTCGTCGAGGTTCGCCGTGTCGATGTAGATTTCCATGCGCCATTCTCCCGGGCCGCGTTGGGCCGCCAACGCATCGTAGCGGCCGCTCCCCCACCCGGTAACCGGGCGTAAACGCCGGCCTTCTTCCGACTTCCTGTTTCCTGACCCAACTCACGCCGGCGACGCAGCAGCATCGCCCAGCATCGCCTTGAGTTCCCGACGCATTACCTTCCCCGTCGGGTTCCGCGGCAGCGCATCGACGCGCCGGATCTCCGCCGGCGCCTTGCACCCCGGGAGCGACTGGCGGCACCAGGCGATCAGTTCCCGCTCGTTGAACTCCGCCCCCTCCGCCATCTCCACGAACGCCACCGGCGCCTCGCCGCGCATCGGGTCGGGGATCCCCACCACACCCGAGTCCTTCACCGCCGGGTGCCGGTTCAGAACCTCCTCGATCTCGCGCGGGAAGACGTTCTCGCCGCCGATGATCAGCATCTCCTTCAGCCGCCCGGTGATGTAGAGGAACCCATCCTCGTCGAACCGCCCGATGTCCCCCGTCTTGAGGTACCCGTGCTCGTCGAACGCCGCGGCCGTCGCCTCCGGCAGCCGGTAGTAGCCGCGCATCACGTTCGGCCCAGCGATGCGGATCTCCCCCTCCCGCCCCGGCGGCAGGTCCTCCCCCGTGTTCAGGTCCACGATCCGCTCGCGCACCCGCGGCAGCGGCATCCCCACCGTCCGCGGGCGCCACTCGTGCGGCCGGCACCAGTTCGTCACCGGCGACGTCTCCGTCAGCCCGTACCCCTCGTTGATCGTCACCCCGAACCGCTCGCGGAACCCCTCGAAGACCGCCTGCGGCAGCGGCTCGCCCCCCGAGACGATGTACCGCAGCGACGCGAAGTCCTCCGCGGTGGCGTCCTTGAGGTGCAGCAGCGCGTTGTACATCGACGGGATCGCCACGAACACCGTCGGCCGGTGCTCGCGGATCAGTTTCACAAGTTTGTTGGGCACGAACCGCGCCGTGTACACCACCTTGATCCCCGCCGTCAGCGGCAGGAGCGTCAGCACCGTCAGCCCGAAACTGTGGAACTGCGGCAGCACGCCCAGCATCACGTCGCGGCTGGTGAAGTGGACGTGGTCGCAGATCTGGTCCATGTTCGCGGAGATGTTGCCGTGGGTCAGCATCACCCCCTTGGGCCGGCCGCTGGTCCCGGAGGTGTACAGCAGCACCGCAAGGTCGTCGTCCTCCGCCGCCGCGGGCCAGCGCAGGTCCGGGACCCCCTTGAAGTCCACATCTTCCAGCCGCGTGAGCCGCGCCCCGTCGCCGAAAGCCTCCGCCACCGCCGCCGGCCCGAGGTAGTCGAGCATCGGCTGCACGGTGACGACCGTGTCGGTGCCGCAGTCCTGCAGGATGTACCGCAGGTCGTCCGCCTTGAGCAGGTAGTTCAGCGGCACGATGACCTTGCCGAGCATCCACCCCGCCAGCGCCGCGACCGGGAAGGCCGCGCTGGTCGGGAGCATGACCCCCAGGGTGTCCGTTGCGCACCGCGGGGCCAGGTGGGCGGCGAGATGAGCGGCTCCCACGACCAGTTCCACCGCCTTCACCGTCCGCCGGTCATCGACGACCGCGGGCCGGCGCGGGTTGGCCAGGAGCGACTTGATGATCGGCCAGTGCAGCGACATGGAGCCCGCCGAGTTTCCTTGCCGGGAGGTCAAAGTATGGTGCCGCGCGGCCGCGGCGAGCCGATACGCTAGCGACCCCGGCGCCCGCCGTCCTGCCGGCGCTGCCGGGACTCGGGACGGAGATGGATCATGCGGCACGTGGTTGTGGTGGCGTGCGTGGTGGGGCTGGCGACTCTGATGGGGTGCGGCGGCGGGGGGCGGATGGTCGTCGAGGATGTCTCGGTGATCGAGCCCGGCAGCGCGGGGTACAGCGCCTCCGGCGGCGGCACATCGGCCCACACCGGCGCCCGCGGCCGCCAGGAGCCGTACGTCGAGGCCTACGCCGCGGGGAAGTACGGCCTCGCCAAGTCGTTGGCCGACGCGGAGTTGCGCCGCAGCGACGGGGAGCGGGCCCAGCGTCCCGCGCTGATCGCCGGCCTGGCCGCCCACGCCCTGCACGACCATGCCGAGGCCGAGCGACTGCTCGGCCCGCTCACCTCCAGCCGCGACCCACAGATCGCCGGCCGCGCCGAGGCCGCCCTGGGCCTGATCGCCGCCGAACGCAACCTGCATGAAAAGGCCGCCGGCCTGCTGATCTCGGCGGCCCGCAAACTCTCCGGCGACGAGGGCGCCCGCGCCGCGATGAAGGCCGGCGACAGCCTCATGGCCCTGCGCCGCCAGCCACAGGCGAAGACGCAGTACACCGTGGCCTCGGCGATGGCCGTGAGCCCCGATCTGAAGAAGGCGATCGCGGACCGCCTGGAGTCAGGGAACTACACGGTGCAGATCGGCGTCTTCTCCACCCGAGCCAACGCCCAGCAGGCCGCCCGGGACATCACTCCGACCGCCGGGGCCCTGGGCCTCCAGCCACGGATCGTCGAGCGGACGGACGACAAGGGGCGGCCAAGTTTCGTTGTGCAGGTCGGGCGGTTCACCTCGCGGCAGCAGGCCCAGGCCGCCCAGACCCAACTGGGGACGGGGTGGATGGTCGCCCTCGGGCCGAACGAGTAAGGCCCAAGCCCGCCCCGCCCGTCTTTCACCCGTACAGCCGCGTAAACGAGGGAACCCCGGCATAGGTCGGGCGTCGTATCGCTTAACAGGATGGTCCTGCGGCGCGAACCATGCGCGCCGAAGGCCGGCCACGGAAGAAGCCCACCTCGCGGGGTTCAGGGAGTCCGCAGCATGATGACTCGTCGGACGGTGTGGGGTGCGGCGATGATCGCCTCGGGCGTGTTGGCCGCGGGGGCGCTGGGGCAGGAGTGCGGCAACGACGAGAGCCGGCCGGCCGAGGCCGCCGCCAAGGCGGCGCAGGTCGTGGCGGACACGGCCACGCCGGCGGACGCCGAACCGGTTCCGACGCTCCAGGAGATGCAGCGCGAACTCCGCAAGATCCGGGCGAAGTACCTCGGCACGATGCGGAACCGCGAACTGCGGCAGATCGGCATCGCCAAGATCCGCGAGTACACCGACCCGGTGATCTACCCCGATCTGCTTGAGATCTTCGCCCGCGAGAAGGAGGACGTCCGCACGGCGATCCTCGACCACCTCTTCGACCAGAAGAACGGCCAGGCCGACGCGACGCTCGCGTGGGCGGCGATGTTCGACCGCCAGGAGTGGTTCCGCGAGGCCGCGCTGGAGCGGATCCGCCGGCGCACGGCCGAGGTCGGGCAGGTCCCCGAGCGCGTGCAGTGGGCGATCGCCGCGGGCCTCAAGCAGCGCGACAGCGACGACATCGGCCGCGCGGCGGACCTCGCCGCGGACCTGCGCCTGTACGACGCGATCCCGATGCTCATCAACCTCCAGGTGCAGGGGAGCAGCAGCGTCGGCTCCACCAGCAGCGGCGCCGGCGGAGACCTGGCGTACATCTTCATCGGGCGCCAGCAGGCGTTCGTCAGCGACCTCGAGCCCGTCGTCGGCAACTCGGCCGTCGGCTTTGACCCGCAGTTGAGCGTGGCAACCGAAGGGACCGTGATGCGCGTGCAGGGCGCCTCGGTCGTCACGTACCGGACGGTCGTGCACAACGCGCTCGTGCGTCTGGCCGACTCCGGGTGGGACGGCCGCTCGACTGCCTCGTTGGGCTACGACAAGCAGGCCTGGCGCGACTGGTACGTCCGCGAGTTCCTCCCCTACCGCGAGCGGCTCGCCGCGACGACACAACAGCCTCAGCCGACCCCAACGACCCCGCCGGCCGCGGCCCCGAGGTAAGTCAGTCCGCGACCGCGATGACCGACGCCGCGGCGTGACCGCCGGTGTGCGTCAGAGAGACCAACCAGCGAGTGACCCCCGACGAGGCCGCGAGTTTCGCGGCCTCGTTGTGTAAATGGATGCTCGGCGCGCCGGAGTCCTGCCGCACGACCTCGATGTCGGTCCACGCGATCCCGCCCGTCAGCCCGGTGCCCAGCGCCTTGAGCACCGCCTCCTTGGCCGCGAAGCGCGCCGCAAGGTGCTCATTGCGGCGCTTCGTGTCCTGGGCGCATTGCTGCTCGTGCGCAGTGAAGCACCGGTCGAGGAACCGCTGGCCGTGCTCATCGACGAGCCTCGCGATGCGCGCGACTTCCACAAGGTCGATGCCGTGGCCCGCGATGCGCATGCGAGGCTCCGCAGAATCAGGTCGCGGCCTTCTTCGCCGACTTGGACTCGGACTTCGTCTCGCTCTTGCTCGACGAACCGCCGGAACTCTCCGACTTGCTCCCGTTGGACGAGCCGCTGGCCGCGGAGGACTCCGCTTTGGCCGCCTTCTTGTACGACTCGGACCGGTAGTCCGTCTGGTAGAACCCGGAGCCCTTGAACAGCACCGCCGCCCCGGCCGAAATCAGCCGCTCCAGGGCGTTCTTGCCGCACTCCGGGCACTTGCGCAGCGGCTTGTCGGTCATCGACTGGAAGGCCTCGAGCCGGTGGTCGCAGGCTGTGCACTTGTACTCGTACGTCGGCATATGAGCGTGCTCTCAGAACTGGGTTGTGGCCCCGCGGCGTCCATCCCGCCGAGCGCTCGGCCACACGGGACGATTCGCAACCTTCATGCCTTTTCCGGCACGCCCCCCGCCCCGCGGTTCCTTCCTCACCCGGCGGCGGCGACCGCCACCTTGGCGGGCCGGATCACCCGCTCGCCAAGGGCGTAGCCGGCCTGGAACGCCGTCAGCACCCGCCCGGGCTCCACGCCCGAGTCACCCGCCGGCTGCTGGGCCACCGCCTCGTGCCGGCGCGGGTCGAACTCTTCGTTCGGGGCCGGGTTGATGATCGACACGCCGTGCGAGCCGAGCGCCTTGACCAGTTCCGCCCGGATCGCGCGCATCCCCTCGAGGACCGCCTCGGGGTTCCCCGCCCCGGTCTTCGACAGTTGCTCCAGCGCGAAGTCGAAGTGGTCAAGCACCGGCACGATGCTCATCAGCACGCCCGTCATCGCCTGGCGAGCCGCTTCCTCTTCGTTCAGCCGAGCGCGGCGAAGAAGGTTCTGGTAGTCCGCCAGCGCCCGGAGGTACTTGTCGTTGGCGGCGTCCAGTTCGCGGCGGAGTTGCTCGGTCGCCTCATCGGCGCCGGCCGCGGCCTCCGGCTCGGGCATCCAGGACTCCGGCACGCCCCCGGCCTCCTGCGGCGCCTCGGCGCCGTCCGTGGGGGACGGCGGGGGCTGGGGCTCGGCGGCCGGGCCGCCCTCGGGCTGATTCTCGCGTCGCTTCTTCCAGTTCATGATTCCTGTATCCGTCTACAAACCCCGTGCCGTGATCCCGCCGGCGGCCGGCGGGCCAGTCTCCGCGCCGCCCGCCTCAGCCCGTGAACGTGTCCTTGATCCGTTGCCAGAACGACTGGCTCTCGGGCGACACATCGTGGTTCTCGGTCGCCGCGTACTCGCGGAGGAGTTTCTCCTGCGCCGCGGTGAGTTTGCGGGGGATCTGGATCGAAACCGCCACGATCAGGTCGCCGCGGCGGCCGGAGCGCAGGTCCGGCAGCCCCTGGCCCGGGATCCGCAGGACCGTCCCGTGCTGCGTCCCGCGGGGGATGGTCAGTTTGTGCTTCCCTTCGAGGGTAGGGACTTCGATCTCCGCCCCAAGCGCGGCCTGCGTGAAGGAAATCGGAGCCTGCATGACCAGATGGTCGCCCTCGCGCTGGAAGAGGTCGTCCTCCTCCACGCGCACGACGACGTGCAGGTCGCCCCGCTGCCCCTCGCCGCCCGGAGCGGCCTCGGGCGGCGGCGGCTCCCCCTCGCCGCGGATGCGCACGGCCTGGCCGTCGCCGATCCCGGCCGGGATGCGGACCGAGAGCGTGCGCTTCTTCGGCACGCGCCCCTTGCCGCGGCAGGCGTCGCAGAACTCCTTGACCACGCTCCCCCGCCCGCCGCAGGACGGGCAGGTGGTGACCATGCGGAACATCCCGCCCAGGCCGGTCTGCTGCACGCGCCCCGCGCCGCCGCACGTCGGGCAGGTCACCGGCCTGGTGCCGGGCTTGGCGCCGGTGCCGGTGCACTTCTCGCACACGTCCATGCGGGTGAACTCGACCTCGCGCTCGGCGCCGGTGAGCACCTCCTTGAGCGTGATCTGGACCTCGGTCTCCAGGTCGAACCCGCGCGCCACGCCCCCGCGGCCGCGCCCGCTGCGAGCGCCCGCGAAGCCGCCGCCGAAGATGTCGTTGAACATCGAGAAGATGTCCTCGACGTTCATGCGGCTGAAGTCGTGCCCGGCGGCGCCGGCCCCGCGGAGCCCCTCATGCCCGAAGCGGTCGTAGCGGGCCCGCTTCTCCGGATCGGAGAGAACCTCGTACGCCTCCGCGCAGGCCTTGAAGTTCGCCTCGGCCTGCGGGTCGTCCGGGTTCCGGTCCGGGTGATACTTCATCGCCATGCGGCGATAGGCGCGCTTGATCTCCTCGCCGTCCGCGTTGCGATCGACGCCGAGAATCTCGTAGTAGTCGCGGGTGGAGGGCAAGAATCACGCTCCTGGACGAACAGGTTTCACCACAGAGGCACAGAGGACACAGAGAGGAGACAGGGCTGAATCAGAGAACGAGGCGTTCCGTTTCGTACCCAGGTCGAACCGAGCGCCTTGTGGACCTCGATGGCCGCGCCGATCACGGCCCGCGTCAGCGGGTCTTCGTTCTCGGCGCCGGGGTTGACCTCTTGCCATGGCATCCCGCCTGTCTTCTCTCTGTGCCCTCTGTGTCTCTGTGGTAAACCTCTTCGGAAATCGAGCCCGCGGCCTGCCGGCCGTGGGCTCGCTGTGGTTCAGGGTGCCTTGGCGGGGGTGTTCAACTGACCGCCCCCGCGACCGCCTCGGCTTCTTCCTTCAGTTCGCTGACCAGGACGTTGGTGGTCAGCATGAGGCCCGCGACGCTCGCGGCGTTGACGATCGCGGTCTTGGGGACCAGCGCCGCGTCGATGATCCCGGCCTTGACCAGGTCCTCGAACTCGCCGGTCGCCGCGTTGAAGCCGAAGGAGTTCTTCTCCGACTCCTTGATCCGCTCGACGACCAGGTCGCCGTCGTACCCGGCGTTGACCGCGATCTGCTTGGCGCACGCCTCGATCGCCTGGAGGACGATGTCGAAGCCGATCTTCTCGTCGCCGCGGGCCTTCTTCTGGGCCGCCTCGATCGCCGGCCGCGTGCGCAGCAGCGCCACGCCGCCGCCGGGGACGTACCCCTCCTTGGCCGCGGCCCGCGTCGCGTGCAGCGCGTCGTCCACGCGGTCCTTCTTCTCCTTCATCGCGACCTCGGTCGCCGCGCCGACCTTGATGATCGCCACGCCGCCGGTCAGTTTGGCCAGGCGCTCCATCAGTTTCTCGCGGTCGTAGTCGCTGGTGGACTTGTCGTGCTGGGCCTTGATCTGGTCGGCGCGGGCCTTGATGTCGGCCTTCTTCCCGGCGCCCTCGATGATCGTCGTGTCGTCCTTGGTCACGACGACCTTCTTGGCCCGGCCCAGTTCGCTGAGCTGGATCGAGTCCAGGCTCCGGCCGAGGTCCTCGGAGAAGAACGTGCCGCCGGTGAGGACCGCGATGTCGCCGAGCATCGCCTTGCGCCGGTCGCCGAAGCCCGGGGCCTTGACCGCGCAGACGCGCAGCACGCCGCGCAGCCGGTTGACCACCAGCGCCGCCAGCGCCTCGTTCTCGACCTCCTCGGCGATGATCAGCAGCGGCTGCCCGCTGGTCGCCACCTTGTTCAGCAGCGGCAGCAGGTCGGCCAGGTTCGCGATCTTCTTCTCGTGGATGAGGATCAGGCAGTCCTCGAGGACGCACTCGGCCGTCTTCGGATCGGTCATGAAGTACGGCGAGATGTACCCCTTGTCGAAGGCCATCCCCTCGACGTACTCCAGCGTCGTCTCGGCGGTCTTGCCCTCCTCGACCTCGACGACGCCCTCGGGGCCGACCTTGTCGATCGCCTCGGCGATCTTCTCGCCGATCTCGGCGTCGTGGTTCGCCGACACCGTCGCGACCTTGCGGTAGTCGTCCTTGCCCTTGCACTTGACGGCCATCTCGGTGATGGCGTCGGCGGCGGCCTGGGCCGCGGCGTTGATGCCGCGCTGCAGTTGCACGGGGTTGGCCCCCGCCGCCACGTGCCGCAGGCCCTCGGTGAAGATCGCCTCGGCCAGCACCGTCGCGGCGGTCGTGCCGTCGCCGGCGACGTCGGCGGTCTTCTTGGCGACCTCGTTGACCATCTTGGCGCCCATCGCCTCGAACGGCTCGGGGAGCGAGATCTCCTTGGAGACCGACACGCCGTCCTTGGTGATGGCGGGGCCGCCGTAGGACTTCTGGATGATCACGTTGCGCCCGACGGGGCCCATCGTGACCTTCACGGCGCGGGCGAGGCGCGACACGCCCTTCTTCATCTCGACCAGCGCCGCGTCGTCGAACATGACCTGCTTGGTAGCCATAGGGAAGTTCCTTTGGGCAATGGGGAATGGGCAATGGGCATTGGAAGAGTCCTCAGCCCTGGTCGCCCTCCAGACTCCGAATCAACCCTGCGAGGACGCGAGCCGAATCGTTGATCTGCTCCGCCATCGCCTCATGCCTTTCACGATCGATGTATCCAAGGTCGCGAGCAAAGAGGAGTTGGGTTCGAACAGAGCGCCGCGGGCAATCCTGAGGAACCGGGCGTACTCCGACTCCCCCGGCCGTATCCCTCGGCGATGTTGCTGGCGATGGAAACGCCCGCCCGCCGCACCTGGCTGGCGAGCCCGAAGCGCTCGCGCTCCGGGAAGTCCCGCGTGCAGCGGCAGACCTCGAGGCCCAGCGCGTCGGCGCGCTGCCAGGCCACCAGGTCCCGATACCCGCGGATCTTCTCTTCCATTGCCCATTGCCCATTCCCCATTGCCCCCTTGATCAGCCCTCGATAACGCCGAGGAGTTCGCTCTCGCGGAGGATCAGGTGCTTCACGCCCTTGATCTCCACCTCCGTGCCGGCGTACTTGCCGTACACCACGGTGTCGCCCTTCTTCACCGACATCTCGGCCCGCTTGCCGTTCTCCAGGCGCTTGCCCGGGCCGGTGGCGATCACCTCGCCGCGCACGGGCTTCTCCTTGGCCGACTCGGGCAGGTAGATGCCCGACGCCGTCTTGGACTCGGACTCGATGGGCTTGACCAGGACGCGATCTTCGAGGGGCTTGACGGCCATTGCTTGGCTCTCCGATGGAATCTCTCAGTGTGCGGACAGCGTCTTTGTCGTTACGGCGCCGGCGGCGCGGCGGTCGCCGCGCCGGAGCGCCGGCTTTTCAGGATTTCGATCCCCACCGGGATCACCGACACCGCGACGATCCCGAGGACGATCAGCGAGAAGTTCTCCTTCACCAGAGGCAGGTTGCCGAAGATGTACCCGGCCATCGTGCACAGGCCCACCCACAGCACCGCCCCGAAGACGTTGTAGAACGCGAAGCGCCCGTAGTTCATCGCCCCCGCCCCCGCGACGAACGGCACGAACGTGCGGACGATCGGCACGAACCGCCCGATCACCACCGCCTTCCCGCCGTGCCGCTCGTAGAACGCATGCGCCCGGTCCAGGTGCTTGCGGTTCAGCAGCCTGCCGAGCAGCCCCACGTTCTCCTCCTTGCGGAAGACCCGCGGCCCGATGAACTTCCCGACCGAGTAGTTCACCGCGTCGCCGATCACCGCCGCGACGACCAGCAGGAGCATGACGACCCACACGTTCATGTCCCCGGCCGCCGCGATCGCCCCGGCGGCGAACAGCAGCGAGTCCCCCGGCAGAAACGGGGTGACGACCAGCCCCGTCTCGCAGAAGACGATCAGGAACAGCAGCCCATAGACCGTCGCACCATGCTCCCGGACGAACTCCAGGAGGTGCTTGTCGAGGTGAAGAAAGAGGTCGATGAACTGCTGCATGCATGGCTCGGTCTTCCGGCCGCAGCCGGGCGGTTCTCTCGGGCGCTTCGGACCTCAACCACCGGCGGCGGTCAGAACCCCATCCCCCCCATGCCGCCGACGCCGCCGTGGCTGTGGCCGTGGTCGTCCTTCTCCTCCGGCTTGTTCGTGACGATGCAGTCCGCCGCGAGCAGCACGGTCGCCACGCTCGCCGCGTTCTGCAGCGCCGAGAGGTCCACCTTCGCCGGGGTCAGCACGCCCGCCTTGAGCAGGTCGGTGTACTCCAGCGTCAGCGCGTTGAAGCCGAAGGCCGGGCCCGCCTTGGCGTCGGCGTTCTCGACCTTGTTGACGACCACCGTCCCCTTGACCCCCGCGTTCTCGGCGATCGTCTGCAGCGGCACCGCCAGGGCCTTGTACACGACGTCGATGCCCGCCGCGTAGTCGTACTTGGCGTGGCCGACCTCATCGACGGACTTGTCATCGCCCTTGCCCGGCTTGCCGTAGACCGCGGCGTACTCCTTGATCTTCGCGACCGCCGCGCGGGCGCGGATGAAACTCACGCCGCCGCCGGGCACGACGCCGTCGGCGACCGCCGCGCGCGTCGCGTGCAGCGCGTCCTCGACGCGGGCCTTCTTCTCCTTCAGTTCCGCCTCGCTCGCGGCGCCGACGTTGATCTGCGCCACGCCGCCGGAGAGTTTCGCCAGCCGCTCCTGCAGTTTCTCGCGGTCGTAGTCGCTGGTCGTGACCTCGATCTCGCGGCGGATCTGCTCGATCCGGGCCTGGATGTCCTTGGTCTGCCCCGCCCCCTCGATGATCGTCGTGTTGTCCGCGTCCACGACGACCTTCTTGGCCAGGCCGAGGTCCTTCAGTTCCACCGCGTCCAGTTCGACGCCCAGATCCTTCATGATCGCCCGCGCGCCCGTCAGGATCGCGATGTCCTCGAGCATCGCCTTGCGCCGGTCGCCGTACCCGGGGGCCTTGACGGCGCACACCTGCAGCGTCCCGCGCAGTTTGTTGATCACCAGCGTCGCCAGCGCCTCGCCCGTCACGTCCTCGGCGATGATCAGCAGCGGCTTCTTCGCCTGCATCACCTTCTCGAGCAGCGGCACGAGCTTCTGCACGCTCTCGATCTTGTCCTCGTGCACCAGCACGAGGCACTTCTCCAGTTCGGCCGTCATGTCGTCAACGTTGGTGACGAAGTTCGGGCTCAGGAACCCGCGGTCGAACTGCATCCCCTCCACCACCGTCACCTCGGTCTCCAGGGCCTTGCCCTCCTCGACCGTGATGACCCCGTCCTTGCCGACCTTCTCGAACGCGTCGGCCATGATCTTCCCGATCGCGGCGTCGTTGTTCGCCGAGATCGTCGCGACCGACTGGATGTCCGCCTTGCCGCTCACCGGCTTGGCGAGTTTGCGGATCTCCTCGCTGGCCACCTCGACCCCCCGCTTCATCCCGCGGATCAGCGCGTTGGCGTCCACGCCCGCGGTGATGTACTTCAGCCCCTCCCGGAACAGCGCCTCGGCCAGCACCGTCGCCGTCGTCGTCCCGTCCCCCGCGTCGTCGCTGGTCTTGCTCGCCGCCTGCTTGACCAGCAGCACCCCCATGTTCTCCGCCTTGTTGCGGAGTTCGATCTCCTCCGCAACGCTCACGCCGTCCTTGGTCACGGTCGGACCGCCCCAGGACTTGTCGAGCACGGCGTTGCGGCCGCGGGGGCCCAGGGTCGCCTTCACGGCCCGGGCGAGCTTCTCCACGCCGGCAAGAAGGGCTTGACGGGCTTCGATGTCGAAGGTCAGGGTCTTGGCGGGCATGTATCTGGCTCCGAGGGGACGTTGTCCCGAGTCTGTTCGTCCCGAGTCTGTAAGGTTCGTCTTGTCGCCGCCGGTCCGGGGGGACCCACCGCGCGGCCTCCGGCGTCCCGGAATGGCAACGCCTGTGCCACCGTAGCGCCAGCGCCCCGCTCCCACCCGCGGCCGGTCGGCCCGCCGCGCGGCCTGTCACCCCGCGGCCTCCCCCCCAATTGGGCCTGCCATTCCGGCAGGGTGAGCGGCCCGCGGGTGGCCCGCGCTCCGCGGCGGATCTGCTCCCACGGCGGGCGCCCCTGCCAGGCCTGCCGCCCAAACACCAAGCGGCTACCATGGCCCCATGCTCGACGGCCTCCCCACCACCTCAGCCCCCGCCGCCGCCCTCGCCGCGGTCGATGTCGGCTCCTACGCCCCCGTCCTCCTCCTGATCTTCATGGCGATCACCTTCGCCGTCGCCAACGTCGCCGTCAGCCTCATCCTCGGGCCGCGGCGTTCCGGCGTCGTGAAGGACACCGTCTACGAGTCGGGCATGAAGGCCGTCGGCTCCGCCCGCAAACGCTTCAACGTGCGTTTCTACCTCATCGCGATGATCTTCCTGGTCTTCGACATCGAGATCATCTTCCTCTACCCCTGGGGCGTGACCTTCCCCAATCTCAACATGAACGCCCCCGAAGCCCTCGTGTGGCTCGGCCGCATCGGCTTCTTCCTCCTCACGACCGTGGTAGCGTACATCTACGGCTACCGCAAGGGCGTCTTCCAGTTCGACTGACGCCCCGCTCCGCGCCGCAACCCGGGATAACCCCCATCAGCGGAGGGCTCACCCATGGGTCCGCCCGCCGTTGTATGCTGCGCGCCACGGCGCCCCGCCTCCTCTCCCCGCCCCGCGCCGGAGGACGAGCGTGAAGCGAACCCTCGCACACCTCGGCGTCGTCGGCGTCGGCCTCGCCACGCTCATCGGCTTCTTCCTCGGCATCAGCGCGTACACCTTCGTCTACGCCGAAGGAGCCAGTTACCTCTCCACCGATCCCCGCGCCTGCGCCAACTGCCACATCATGTGGCCCCAGTACGACTCCTGGCAGAAGAGCAGCCACCACCACGTCGCCGGGTGCGCCGACTGCCACATGCCCCACACCTTCTTCGCCAAGTACGCCGCCAAGGCCGAGAACGGCTTCAACCACTCCTGGGCCTTCACCTTCCAGAACTTCCACGAGCCGATCCAGATGACGCGGAAGAACCGCGACATCCTCCAGGACTCCTGCGTCCACTGCCACCAGACGACGGTCCACCAGATGCTCGCCGGCCAGCCGCTGACCACCGACACGATCCGCTGCGTGCAGTGCCACAGCACCGTGGGCCACGGCCCGCGCGGGCACACCACCCCCGCCCCGCCTCCGCCACCGACCGCCGGGAGAGCACGATGACCGACACGCCCGCCCCCGCCCCGCAGCGCTCCTCCCAATCCCGCCGCGGCCGCTTCCTCGCGCTGGCCGCCATCGCCGCGATCGCCGCCGTCGGCACGTTCCTCGCCGCCGCGCTGCTGGTCAACATCTTCACGCGCAAGCAGGAGGCCCGGCACCCCTTCGTCCGCCTCGTCGAGGTGGACGAAAACACCACCGACCCCTCCGTCTGGGGCACGAACTGGCCCCGCCAGTACGACTCCTACCGCCGCACGGTGGACTACGTCCGCACCCGCTACGGCGGCTCCGACGCCATCCCCGAGCAGAAACTCGACCGCTCCCCCTGGCTCCGCCTGATGTACTCCGGCTACGCCTTCGCGATCGACTACCGCGAGGCCCGCGGCCACGCCTACATGCTCCTGGACCAGGAGCAGACGCAGCGCCAGACCAAGCCCCAGCCGGGCGCCTGCCTCCACTGCCACGCCTCGGTTATCCCCGCTTACCGCGCCGTCGGCGACGGCGACGTCTGGGCCGGCTTCGCCAAGATCAACGCGATGCCCTACAACGAGGCCCGCAACCTCACCGATGAGCACGGCGAACTGCTCATCAACCACCCGGTTTCGTGCGTGGACTGCCACGACCCGTCCACCATGGCCCTCCGCGTCACCCGCCCCGCCTTCATCGACGGCATCCGCCGCCTCAAGGCCTCGCAGGGAATCAAGGACTACGACGTCAACCGCGACGCCACGCGCCAGGAGATGCGCACCTACGCCTGCGCCCAGTGCCACGTCGAGTACTACTTCGCCCCCGGCACCACGATGCTCACCTACCCCTGGTCAAAGGGCATCCTCGCCGAGCAGATGGAGGCGTACTACGACGAGATCGGCTTCCACGACTGGGAGCACGGCATCACCGGCGCGAAGGTCCTCAAGGCCCAGCACCCCGAGTTCGAGATCTGGAGCCAGGGCGCCCACGCCCGCGCCGGCGTCTCATGCGCCGACTGCCACATGCCCTACGAGCGCCAGGGCGCGCTGAAGGTCACCAACCACCACGTCCGCTCCCCCCTGCTCAACGTCGCCGCCTCCTGCCAGGTCTGCCACAACGCCCCCGAGGACGAACTCATCGCCCGCGCCCACACGATCCAGGACCGCACCGTCCACCTCATCGACCTCGCCGCCGACGCCCTGGTGGACATGATCAACGCCATCGCCGAGGCCAAGTCCGCCGGCGCGACCGACGAGCAACTCGAAGAGGCCCGCCGCCTCCACCGCCGCGCCCAGTTCCGCCTCGACCTGGTCTCCAGCGAGAACTCCCACGGCTTCCACGCCTCGCAGGAAACCGCGCGGCTCCTGGCCGAGGCGATCGACTTCGCCCGCCAGGGCGAGGTCGCCGCCAGGGCCATCCGCACGCCGCCCGTCGAGGACCCCCTGCCCGTCGAGCGTGCGCCCGTCGAGGGCGTCACCCCCGCCGACAGGGCGCCCCCCGGCCCCTACCGCGACCCCGAGAACCCCCGCGGCGGATCGTAACACTCAATCCAGCGCGTCCATCACGCACACAACGACCAGCAGCACGAAGGTGATCACCCCCAGCGTCGAAGCACGCCGATGAACGCGCCGACGCTTTGCGTCCTGCGCCCGCCGCGCCAGCACTTCATTCGCGCCGATCGCGCTCAATGCCACCGGAATGAGAAGCCAGGTGCTGTCCATGTCTTCCTCCGCCGCACGGTGTACCTCGACGACCGCCAACTACCATTCCCCGTGACCACCGCCGCCCCCGCGATCCCCCGCCCCCTCGCCCCCACCTCCCACCGCGTGGGCGCGGCCATCGTCGCCGCCGCCTGCCTCGCCCTCCTCGCCGTCGCCGCCTGGCTCACCCCCGCCCCGGAGGGCCACGGCACCCACGAGCAACTCGGCCTCCCCCCCTGCGGCTGGCTCGTCGCCACCGGCCGCCCGTGCCCCACCTGCGGCATGACCACCGCCTTCGCCCTCGCCGCCGACGGCGACCTCGCCGGCTCCTTCGCCGCCCACCCCTTCGGCGCCGTCCTTGCCCTGGGCACCGCCGCCGCCTTCTGGATCAGCCTCCACGTCGCCATCTTCGGCTCCCGGGCGGGTTACCTGGCCGGCAGGCTCCTCCAACCTCGCCCCTTGTGGCTCGCGGCGGGAGCCTGGGGAGCCGGCTGGGCGTATAAGATCGCCACTTGGCCGGTGCAGTAGCCGGCCCCCCCACTCCGCAACCTTCAGCCCGAAAGCGCCCATGGCCCCCCCACGGCCCCGTTCCCCCTTCCCGACGCTCGCCGCCGCCGCCATCCTCGCCGGCGCGGCCGCCATCGTCGGCGGGTGCGCGGCGGGCCAACTCGTCGGCGGCATGCTCTCCTCCTACGAGCGCACCGGCTCGCGCGACGTGGAGGCCAAGTACCGCGGCCTGGCCGGGAAGAACTTCGCTGTTGTGGTCCATGCCGACCGCATCATCCAGGCCGACTTCCCCGAGGTCGTCGGCGACCTGACCATCACCATCGCCCGCCGCCTGGCCGATCCCGCCAACGCCGTCGGCGCCGCCGGCTATGTCCCCGGCGACCGCGTCCTCCAGTACCAGTACAACAACCCCCGCTGGGTCGTCATGTCCTGGCGCGAACTCGCCGAGGAGATGGGCGTCGAGCGCCTCATCGTCGTCGAACTCACCGAGTTCCGCCTCAGCGACCCCGGCAACCAGTACACCTGGGCCGGCGTCGCCTCCGGCATCGTCCGCGTCGTCGAGACCGACGGCCCCTCGGGCGACATCCCCGTCCTGCAGGAGCCCATCACCGTCCGCTTCCCCGACCAGGACGGCTACGGCCCCATGCAGATCCCCGCCTCCGGCATCCGCCTGGCCCTCTGCAAGCGCTTCGTGGACCGCGCCTCCTGGCTCTTCTACGACCACCAGGAACCCAACGCCATCAAATACTGAGCACCGATGCCCCACCCGCGCCGCACCACCACGATTCTGTGCACAGCCGCGGCCGCCCTCGCCGCCGCCGCGCTGGGCGCCTGCAACATCGTCGGCCCCGTGGGCTTCCTCGTCGCCGGTGAAGAAAAGGTCCCCGCCCTCTACCAACTCGACAAGGACCGCTCCGTCGTCGTCTTCGTGGACGACCGCGCCAGCCGCGTCCCGGAGATCACCGCCCGCGTCCTCATCGGCCGCACCGCCGAAAAGGCCTTGGCCGATCAGCGTCTGGTCAGGGAGATCATCAGTTCCGAGGGCGTCAGCGCCGTCGTCGCCCGCGAGCGATTCGGCCAACCCATGGGCATCGCCGACGTCGGCGCCGCCGTCGGCGCCCAGACCGTCATCTACGCGACGATCGACGAGTTCACCCTCTCCGTGGACCGCACGACCTTCGCCCCGCGCGCCGTCGCCCGTTTGAAAGTCGTGGACACCGAGTCCCGCAAGCGCCTCTGGCCCACCGAGGACCCCGGCTGGCACACCGTCGTCGTCCAACTCGACGAGCGCCAGGGGACCGTCCCCACCGGCCCCGGCGACGTCGGCGCCGCCCAGCGCGATCTGGCCGCCCGCCTCGGCGACGCCATCGCCAAGGTCTTCTACGCCCACCAGCGTCACGTCGGCAGCGAGCGCATCGGCCGCTGACCTCCGCCGCTCACGCGGCCTAATCTCCGCGCGTGAGCCTTCGGATTCTCCATCTCATCGACCCCGCCGCAGGCGAAGGCCCCCTCCTCGCCTGCGCCGCCGCACTGCGCATCCCCGGCTTCGACCACACCGTCTGGACCATCGGCCCTCGCGCCGCGGCCCGACGCGCCGCGGCCGCCGGCGTCCCATCCCACCACACCCTCCCCGCCCCCGCGCGCCGCCCCACGCTCGCGTGGCCCGCCGCCCGCGCCCTGGCCGCGGACCTCCGCCGCGCCGGCGCGACGCCCGACGTCATCCACTGCTGGTCCTTCTCCACCCTCACCCTCGCGCGCCTCGCCTTCGGCCCACGGCTGCCGAAGATGGTCTTCGCCTGCTCCGACCCCGCCGACATCCCGCGGTGGTCGCGTCCCCAACTCGCCGACGGCCCTCTCCTGGTCACCACGCGCCGCACCACCTGGCGACGGTGGATCGCGGATGTCTCCCTCGACGCGCGACACCTCCCCCTCCCGATCCCCACGCCGCTCACCGCGCCGTCCGCGCGAGACGACCTCCGCGCCGCCGTCGGCATCGCCCCCGGCGAGCACGCGCTGCTCATCGCGCTGCTCGCCGACCCTCCGCGCGCCGCCGACGCCCGCGCCTTCTCCTTCATGCTCGGCCTCCTCCACCTCGCCGGCGCCCGCGTCATCGGCGTCGTCCCCCGCGGCGTCGGCCAGGGGCGCCGCGGCGCTCGCTTCGTCCGCGCCCACGGTCGCCGCTGGGGCCTGGTCGAGTGGGACGGCCCCATGAGCGTCCTGGCCCCCGCGACCGACCTCGCGATGTGGAGCCCACCCAACGACTCCGGCCTCGTCGCCGCCGCTTACGCGGGCGCGGGCATCCCCATCGTCGTCCACGACCCGGACGCCGCCGCGGCCCTCACGCAGCGCGGCGCACAGGTCCTCTTCTCTCTCGGCCCCAGCGTCCCGCAGATCGCCGCCGCCCTCCTCCCCATCGCCCAGAGCCTCGCCGCCGAGCCGCGCACGCCCACGCCGCTCCCGGCCCACACCCCGGAGCAGACCGGGGCCGCGGAGTACCGCACCCTGCTCGCCGATCTCTGGGCCGACGCCGCGCGCCGCTGGATCCCCACCGCCGCCACCGGAGCCGTCGCACGATGACCAGCACTCCTCCCGGCCCCCACGGGCAGACGCACTGGCGACTCCTGTTCGTCTGCCTGGGGAACATCTGCCGCTCCCCTCTGGCCGCCGGCGTCTTCCGCGCCGTCGCGAGCGAGCGCAACGTCCTGAGCCGCTTCACGATCGACTCCTGCGGCCTGGGCGGCTGGCACGTCGGCGAGGATGCCGACCCCCGCGCCGCCGCCGTCGCCCGCCGACACGGCATCACCCTCAACCACCGCGCCCGCCAACTCGCCGTCCCCGACGACTTTGAGCGTTTCGACCTCCTGCTCGCCATGGACCGCCAGAACGTCCACGGCCTCCTCCGCGCCGGCGGTCCCCCCGAGAAGGTGCGTCTGCTGCGCACCTTCGAACCCGTCGCCCCGGGGATGAAAGCCCCCCAGGAGCCGGAGGTCCCCGACCCCTACTACGGTGGACCCGAGGGCTTCGATACCGTGTACGCCATGGTGCGCCGGTCCTGCGAGGGTCTCCTCGCCGCGCTGCTCACCCAGGAGCCGCCCCGATGATGACAGCCGCCGCGCCGCACCACAGCCGCCGCGCCTTCACCCTCATCGAACTCCTCGTCGTCATCGCCATTATCGCCCTGCTCGTCGCCCTCATCCTCCCCGCCCTCGCCGGCGCCCGCGCCCAGGCCAAGGCCACCGCCTGCGCCTCGCGCCTCCAGCAACTCGGCGTCGCCCTCACCCTCTACTTCAACGACTTCGACAACACCCTCCCCCAACTCCGCGTCGAGGTCGCCCCCGGCATCTCCGCCAACATCGGCGCCCTCTTCGGCGGCAAGAAGGGCACCCTCCCCGCCTACGGCATCAACGAATACGGCGCCGAGCGCCGCCCCCTCAACCGCTACGTCCACACCGGCGACGTCCCCGCCGACGCCAAATCCGACGCCGTCTTCGAACTCAAGGCCTTCCACTCCCCCGTGGACAAGGGCGGCGACGTCCCCGGCCTCGGATACGTCGAGTCGATGTACGACCTCCTCGGCTCGAGTTACACCCTCAACGACCACGCCCTCGACGGCGAGGACGCCTGGACCCTCATCCCCCCGCAGGGCGGCCCGATGCCCCCCGTCAAGACTCCCACAAAGACGTGGGTCCTCGGCCCCCACCCCATCTACAACTACCAGGAAGGCGGCGACCGCAACCACCGCTGGTACACCGACAAGGAAGTCCGCGCCAACCTCCTCTTCCTCGACATGCACGTCGGCAAGACCCTCCGCGTCCCCCCCGGTGTCCAGAACACCACCCCCGACTACACCTTCCTTCCCTAGCCTCCCCGCCTCTGCCCCCCTGCGTCCCACGGATCCGAGGAAGGAGGGCAGCCCCGTGCCGAGTATCCAGATCACGGCCGACCCGCGCATCCTCCCCTCCCCGCGCTGGCCCGACTCGCTCCCCTGGTACCGCCGCCACACCACCCACGCCCTGATCATCGGCGGTACCGGCATGCTCAGCGGCGTCGCCCTCGCGCTCGCCCGCGCGGCGGACACCGTCTCCATCGTCGCCCGCGACCGCCGCCGCCTCGACGCCCTCGCCCGCCGCTCCCGCTCCCTCCGCCGCCCCGCCGCCATCAACCCCATTTCCGTGGACTACGCCTCCGCCGACGGCTTCACCCGCGCCCTCAGCGCCGCCACCGCCGCCCACGGCCCCGTCACGCTCGCCGTCGCGTGGATCCACCCCACCGCCCCCCACGCCCTCCCCGCCGCGGCACGCACGCTCGCCGCCGCCGGCCCCCTGCGCCTCTTCCACATCCTCGGCTCCAGCGCCGCCGTTCAACCCCTCCCCGACGGCGCCGCCGCCACCCGCAACGAACCCGGCATCCTCTACCGCCGCATCATCCTCGGCTTCATCCCCGACCCCACTGGCGGCCCCTCGCGCTGGCCCACCCACGACGAGATCACCACCGGCATCCTCCGCGCCATCGAACTCGACGCCCGCGAAACGACCATCGGCACAACGACCCCATGGTCCGCCCGCCCCACGTAACAACGCAGACCTGCCTTGCCCGCCGCAGAGGTGAACGTGAGGACGTAGGCACGTGAGCGATGGATCTCGCGGCGCCTCTTCCATTGCCCATTGCCCATTCCCCATTGCCTCACACCCCTACCCTCCCCCTCCATGTCCCGCCTCCTCCGCGACGTCGCCGCCTCCCTCGACACCCCCGCCGCCCTCGCCCCGCACATCGACGCCCTCTTCGCCCCCCTCACCTCCCTCGGCGGCTTCCCGCGCAAGACCGCCGCGCTCCTCGAGAAGGCCGGCCTCCGCCGCAACGCCCGCATCCTCGAACTCGCCTGCGGCAAGGGCACCACCGCCGTCGAACTCGCCAGACGCTTCAACGCCCGCGTCCTCGCCCTCGACGCCTACGAACCCTTCCTCGAGCACGCCCGCGACCTCGCCGCCCGCCGCGGCGTCGCCCACCTCTGCACCTTCCGCCTCGCGGATGTGCACAACGACCGCGACCTCCCGCGCACCGCCCGCTTCGACGCCGCCGTGATGATCGGCCTCGACGCCCTCGAAACCGCCGCCCCCCTCCTCCGCCGCTTCGTCCGCAAGACCAGCGGCCTGTACCTCATCGACGACGCCATCCGCGAAGACACCCCCGCCACCGCCCGCGCCTTCCCCCTCATCCCCACGCGCGACGACGCCGCTCGCTTCATCGAGGACGAACTGGGCGACCACATCGTCGCCACCTGGCTCCCCACCCCGGCCGCCACCCGCCGCCTCAACGCCTCCCTCTACGAGCCCCTCGCCCGGCGCGTCCGCGAACTCCGCCGCGCCCACCCAAATCTGAGCAAACCCCTCGCCGACTTCCTCGCCCGCCAGCGCCGCGCCAACCGCATCCTCTCCGGCCCCGTCCGCCCCGCCATCTGGGTCGTCCGCCGCGCCCACTGACCCTCCCACGATCTTGCCCGCCCCCACCGCCACCGCTACAGTTTTCAGAACACTTTGAAAATCCCATGACCACCCTCGCCCCACCACCGCCGGCCACCCGCCCCCCGCGCACCGACCCGCGCCTCGACGCCATCCGCGCCAAGGTCGAAGCCGGCGAGCGCCTCACCATCGACGACGGCGACCTCCTCTACACCACCCCCGACATCCACACCGTCTGCGAACTCGCCGACCTCGTCCGCCGCCGTCTCAACGGCGACGTCGCCTACTACAACATCAACCGCCACCTCAACTACTCCAACATCTGCGCCCTCTCCTGCAAGTTCTGCGAGTTCTACCGCAAGAAGGACGAGCCCGGCGCCTACACCCGCGACATGGACTACGTCCGCGAGGAGACCCGCAAGGCCGTCGAGGCCGGCGCAACCGAGATCCACTCCGTCGGCGGCCTCCACCCCTACCTCCCCTTCTCCTACTACACCGACCTGGTCTCCACCATCCGCCAGACCGCCCGCGACCTCGGCTCAGACCTCCACGTCAAGGCCTTCACCGCCGTCGAGATCGTCCACCTCGCCAAGATCGCCAAGGTCTACAAGCAGGACGACCGCATCAGCGGCATCCGCTGGGTCCTCGAGCGCCTCAAGGAGGCCGGCCTCGGCTCCCTCCCCGGCGGCGGCGCCGAGGTCTTCGACGACCGCGTCCACGACGAGGCCTTCAAGGGCAAGATCCGCTCGGATGTGTGGCTCGACGTCCACCGCACCGCCCACGCCCTGGGCCTCAACACCAACGCCACCATCCTCTACGGCCACATCGAGCACCGCCGCGAGCGCCTCGTCCACATGGACATGCTCCGCCGCGTCCAGGACGAAGCCCTCGCCAGACGCAACGACGCGGAGGCGCCGAGGCATGAAGCCGCGCAGGGGCAAGACCCGCTGCCGCCTTCTTCCGCCGCTCCGTGCCAGCGTGCCTCCGTGCCTCCCTCCCTCTCCTTCGGCGCCTTCCAGGCCATCATCCCCCTCCCCTTCTTCCCCGACGGCTCCGAACTCGAGCACCTCCCCGGCCCCTCCGGCCTGGAGAACCTCCGCACCCTCGCCATCGCGCGGCTGATGCTCGACAACTTCCCCCACGTCAAGGCCTTCTGGATCATGCAGACCCTCCCGATGGCCCAACTCATGCTCCAGTGCGGCGCCGACGATGTGGACGGCACGGTTGTGTGGTACGACATCACCAAGGTCGGCGGCGCGACGACCCACCAGGAGGTCTCCGTCTGGACCCTCCAGAAGGCCATCCGCGAAGCCGGCTTCGTCCCCGTCGAGCGAGACACCCTCTACCGCCGCGTCATCCGCGACGGCAAGCGCTGGACCGTCGCCTGACGCCGCCCCCCCTGAGGAAGGGGGGGCGGAGGGGGGGGGGGCCACCACGCTACCTCGCCCCCCCACCCCTCGCCGCCAACCGCGCGCCACCATTTCCACTTTCCATTTTCCACTTTCCACTTTTTTGTCGCGCATCGTCGGTCCCTGTGCGCAATCTGCGCGATATGGGCGCTTTCCCCCTTGCCCCCCACGCGCCGCACGCCACAATCGCGCACACGGCTCGCACATCTTCAGGGAACGACTACATGCCACCGACCGACTCCACTCCCACCGCCCTCACCATCAGCGCCCCGCGCCCGCCTCGCAAAGCACCCGACCCCACCGCCCCCATCACCCCCCTCGACCCGCCGGGCATCCTCGCCCAACTGCTGGACCCCGAGTCCTTCGAAACGCTCCACGCCGTCGCCGCCCAGCACAAACTCACCCTCAAGGAACTCGCCGACCGCCTGGAGGACGACCTCGACACGCTGCGCAGGCTCGTCCACGTCGCCCACCTGCGTACCGCCTTCATGGCCGCCCACGCCGAGCACATCGCGCTCGCGGCCCTGACTCAGATCGCGATGGTCCCCCTGGAGGACACCAGCCCGCGCCGCCTGGAAACCGTCCGCCGCGCCTCGACGACCATCACAACGATCTCGAAGCGCTGGACCCCGATCCTCTACAACGACGACACCAACCCGCCGCCGCCCTCTTCGCCCCAGCCACCCGCGTCACCCGATCCCCCGCCCACACTCGGGACACCTCCCCGTTCCTCCCTCTCCCCCTCCTCTCAACCCGACGAGGGAGTACCCGCACCCAGCGCACACGGGCCCGCGCCAGTCCCCGCCCCGCCCGAGCCGCCGAACCCCGCGCCGCAGCAACACGCCGATCGTCCCGACCCCGCCCGCGAGCAGCGCGACGGGAACCCCCGGCGCGCCGAGCATCCCGAGCGCAAACCCGACGCTCGCCCCCTGCCCCGCCCCCGTCACGCCGAGCCACCCCACGAACCACACAACCTCCCCGACAACCCCGACCACAACCCCCGCCCACACAACCCAGAGCCGTGCCCCCAGCACCCCCGCAACCAGCGCCCCGACCGCCAGCGGCGCCCCGAGCGGCTGAATGACCCACGGCTGCGGGAACCCCGCCCACCCGCGCGACAGCGCGACCGTGATCACCACCGACGCCACAACCCCGACCACCCCCCGCGCCCCGACCCACCCCCCCCCCCCCCCCCCCCCCCCCCCCCCCCCCCCCCCCCCCCCCCCCCCCCCCCCCC